>Ga0114931_10003339_pt1 | contig 20331 bp, 17 predicted proteins | sample 2SBtaG_FD_89579 | JGI IMG/M metagenome (GOLD analysis project Ga0114931, IMG submission 89579) | Deep subsurface microbial communities from Kolumbo volcano to uncover new lineages of life (NeLLi) - 2SBTROV14_V59a metaG | ecosystem: Environmental > Aquatic > Marine > Volcanic | place: Kolumbo...
CGATACCCGTTATATATAGAATCCAGCAACGGTGAGAAATGCGGGCTAGGAGCCTGTCGGGTTTAGTGGGATTGAAGCGAGGGAGTGGGAGAGTGAGCACAAATATTCACGATTTTGAGGCGCATAGTGGTTCTACGCAACGAAAAATCAGGGATATTTGGGCCGCTCTCCCGCTGCCGCAGCCAATTCATCCTAAATCCGACAGGCTCCTAGGAGCTACCTGGCTTGAATTGGCGTGCTATTTGCTTGTTTATCACACAAAGTCATGATATCGACACTGGAGACTCCTCTTGACCGAAACCACGTCATACCCTCAGCAAAACCTGGGGGGGGTTGTCAGCAACGCTTTCGGTGAACACTACCTGTTCGCCATCAACAGGAATGCGTTTCAGAGCAGCGATGCCAGCACCGTATTTCGCTCATATTTTGGCGACACCCTCTTCAAGGAAAATACCTTTTATGTCGTCGCCGGCACGGACAGCGGCCTGCTCTACCAATACATAAAGGTAAAAGGCGTCCCGAAGGGCAGTCGCTATCTGTTCATTGAACTGCCCCCAGTCCTCGAGCATCTACTGGAGATGCAAGGCCCGGAGAACGAGATTGTCATTTCCACCCCTCAGAATTGGGAAGAAACAGGTATCGATAACATGGACATGCTGGACTATGCCGTCCAGGGACAGCTGGTTCTGATCCGCTCCCTGGGAGTGGTTCACGGCCACTACGCCGATTATCAACCTTTCTGGCAAAAACTCAGAGAAGATTTCGATCTCATTCTCGAGACGTACAGAAGCGGAATCAACAATCGTCAATTTACACTTGTACAACTCGAAAATCTCACAGAAAACCAGACATCTGCGATCTGCCTGAAGGACAGCTTCAAGGGAAAAACCGCCGTTCTACTCGCCGGTGGACCGTCACTTGATGATCTCTTGCCATGGGTACGGGAACATCGTAAAAACTTGCTGGTTATTTCCGTATCTCGTATCAGCCATTCCCTGCTCAAGGCGGGGATCCAACCCGATATCTGTGTATCCGTCGATCCCTATCCCATAAATCTGAAAGTGAGCCGGGAAATGCTTGAATTTCAGGATGGTACGCTGCTGGTTAACGAATTCCATTTATGTTCAAGCCTGCTGTCAAGCTGGGGGGGGAAGAAAGTTTATACGGGTCAACGTTATCCCTGGTCAACACCTCTGGAACCTGAAAACCTGCCGGCATGCCTGGGATCAACCGTCACGAATACCGCTCTCACCATTGCCGTTGAGACAGGAGTTACACAACTTGTCCTTGGGGGTGCGGATTTTTGCTTCAGCCAGAAAGGTTACACCCATGCCACTGGCTCTGTGGAACACACACTGGGGCCTCGCCCAATGAACGGCGACAAGCGGGTGGAAACCAATAGTGGCAAGATGGCTGACACACGCCCTCCCTTTTTGAACTCCGCAAGAACAATCGATCAACAGGCAGCGGAAGCCCATGAGCGCGGCTGCCGCGTCATCAATCCCGCGCCTGATGCCATGCGCCTTCCCCATGTGGAACATATTACCGTAGAGGAAATCCAGCTCGAGTCGTTGGAAAGACCCGCCCGGGAGATCATCGCCGCCCGCTTGCCTTCTGTCGAGAAGGGCGCGCAAACCCGATTTTACCACGAAGCGCTTGGCGAACTGGATCGCGTGCTTGCCGACCTGAGAACCATCAAATCAAAATCGGTCAAAGCCCTAGACTACACTCGCAAGATACTCGACAAGAAGGAAAAAATTTCCAGATTTGACTACCACGACAAAGTGGACAGCATTGAAAAGCAGTTGGCGGGCAAATACACAAGTACAGCAACATTCATCAAGCAATTCGGTCTGCCCCGATTCGTCCTTCTCCTCCGCAAAGACGAAGAGAGTCTGGAAAATATCGCAGAAAGTGACAGGCTCTACTTTCAGGCGTACGTCGATACTATCAATGAACTCAAGGATATTATGGGCCGATCACGCGCCCGTATTCTCAGTCGTCTGGAAGAAGAAAAACCAAAACCCAACATACAGCAATTAATTGACCAATGGCGTCGAGACAAACAACCGGGACGGGCAATTCAATGGGCACAACATCACGCAGACTATGTCAACCAACTACCTGAAGCTGAGCAACAGGCATTGCGTGACTTTCAGGGTACTTTTGAAGATTCAATCATTCAACTTGATCGCGAGTACCAAAAAAGCATCGAGAGAGAGGCCAAGCTGGATGGCCTGAACGCCAGAGCTCGTGAGTATTATCGGAGCCGGGATGAAGAGGGGTTGCAAAGGCTTCGGTCAAGCTTGGAGAACCACTGTGATGCCGAGCTTTATACGTCGCTGCTGGACGGATATCTGGCTGAACTGCACGATGATGCGACAACGGCTATCGCGGCTTACCAGAAGGTTTCTGCAGGCCCCTCTCATATTGATGCCCAGATGCGGCTTTTCGCTCTTCATACCAGCAACCATGATTTCGATTCCGCTCTGGAAACACTGAAAACACTATCCGGTACCAGCCCGGTCTATACACCCATGTATGCAGACATGCTTAATGCAACTGGCAATGTAGAACGCGCTGTCGAAATCTATACGGATTTCCTGCTGGACAACCCCGAAGACCTCAACAGCGTAATGAAGCTTGGCATGATCTACCAGCAGCACGGGGCGTCTGGAGGCGTTGAATGGGCTATGAATTATATCCTGAGCAAGGACCCTGGCAACCAGGCCGCCAAGGCTATGCTAAGCTCATTGGATCACACACAGGCAATCGATCAATGAATCTGCAGGGAAAGAAGATTCTCGTCACCGGCGCCAATGGCTTTATCGGCTCCCACCTTACCGAAGCATTGATTCGGCACGGCCTCGACGTCCGAGCCTTTGTCTTTTACAACTCGTTCGGCCACTGGGGCTGGCTGGACGAAACAACAGACGACATCAAACAGGAGCTGGACGTCTTCGCCGGTGATATCCGTGACCCCCACGGCGTACGCATTGCCATGAAAGACTGTGATGTAGTCCTGCACCTGGCAGCCCTGATCGGCATCCCCTACTCATACCATTCGCCAGATGCCTATGTGGATACCAACATCAAAGGCACCCTGAACATCGTCCAGGCGGCCCGCGACCTGGAGCTAGAGAAGGTCATCCACACCTCCACCAGCGAGGTCTACGGCACAGCGCAATACGTGCCCATCGATGAGAAACACCCGTTGCAGGGCCAGTCGCCCTACTCGGCCACCAAGATCGGTGCCGATCAGCTCGCGCTGTCGTTTTATCGCTCCTTCGAGACGCCGGTGAGCATCGCGCGGCCCTTCAACACCTTCGGCCCGCGCCAGTCTGCCCGCGCCGTGATTCCCACTGTCATCACCCAGATCGCCAATGGTGAACGCCAGATCAAGCTGGGGGCACTCCATCCCACCCGCGATTTCAATTACGTTCAGGACACCGTAGAGGGCTTCATTGCCATGGCCGAGTCTGACCGGGTGCTGGGTGAGGAGATCAATCTTGGCAGCAACTACGAGATCAGCATTGGCGATACGGTACAGCTCATCGCCGAGGCCATGGACGCCGAGGTGGAGATCGTTACCGATGAACAACGCCTGCGTCCGGACAAGAGCGAGGTGGAACGCCTCTGGGCCGACAACCGCAAGGCCCTGGACCTGCTCGACTGGGCGCCAAAATACGGCCAGCATGACGGCTTCAAACAGGCCCTGGCGGAAACCGCCCGCTGGTTCACTGACCTGGCCAACCTGGCCCGTTACAAACACGGCATCTATAACATCTGAAGCGATGGCATTAAGTGAATCCATACTCACCATACTGCGTGACCTGCTGCCAGCACAGCGCCCCATCGGCCTGCACGAACCGGCTTTCGGCGAGCGTGACAAGGCCCTGACCCTGGACTGTCTGGACAGCGGCTGGGTCTCCTCCGTAGGCCAGTACGTGGACAGCTTCGAACAGGGACTGGCCGACTACACCGGCATCCCTCATGCCGTCGCCACCGTCAACGGCACCGCCGCCCTGCACACCTGCCTGGTACTCGCAGGCGTACGGTATGGAGACGAAGTGCTGGTGCCGGCCCTGACCTTCATTGGCACCGCCAACCCGGTCGCCTACCAGGGCGCCATGCCCCATTTCGTGGACTGCGACCCCGATACCCTCGGCGTGGATCCGGATCGCTTGTCTGACTACCTGGACGAGATCGCCGAGCTGCATGGCGACATCTGCTACAACCGCCAGACCGGCCACCCCATCCGCGCCTTGGTGATTGTCCACGTGCTCGGCCACCTGGCGCGCATGGACGAGCTGGCGGAGATTGCGCGACGTTACAAGCTCATCCTCATCGAAGACGCGGCCGAGGCCCTGGGCGCCTGGCGCGGTGAGCGCCATGCCGGCAGCTGGGGACAATTGGCGGCACTGAGTTTCAATGGCAACAAGATCATCACCACGGGTGGCGGCGGTGCGGTACTCACCAGCGATAAAGCGCTGGCGCAACAGGCCAGACACCTGACCACCACCGCCAAACAGCCTCATCCCTGGAGCTTCGATCACGACGTGGTGGGCTATAATTACCGCCTGCCCAACCTCAACGCTGCCTTGGGCTGCGCCCAACTGCAACAACTGCAACAACGGCTGGAACAAAAACGCCGCCTGGCCCAACAGTACGCCGCTGCATTTGCCGTACTGGATGAAGTCAGCCTGCACAACGAACCGGCCGGCTGCCACAGCAATTACTGGCTCAACCTCCTGTTGCTGCCGGATGCCACGGAACGCGAGCCGCTGCTGACGGCGGCCCATGCCGAAGGCATCCTGCTGCGTCCCTTCTGGACACCGCTGCATCTCATGCCCATGTACTCAAGCTCCCCGCGTATGCCTTTACCGCAGACCGAGTCACTCTACGAACGCGGCATCTGCCTGCCCAGCTCGGCACACTTGGCTGCGCAGGAATCATGAGCCGCACGGTCTGTGCCGTAACCGGCTCACGCGCCGACTGGGGACTGCTCAAGCCGGTACTGTCAGCTATCGATCAAGCACCGGAATTAGGTCTGCAACTCGCCGTCACCGGTGCCCATCTGGAGCCGGCCTATGGCAACACCGTGAAGGTGATCGAAGCCGATGGCTTCAATGTGGACGCCCGTATCGATCTGGCCCTGTCATCAGGTACGGCCATGGAGGTTACCCGCGCCCTGGGCCGAGGCGTGACAGGTTTTGCCGAGGCACTGTCGACACTGAATCCTGATTTTCTGCTGGTGCTGTGGGATCGTTATGAAATCCTGGCCGCGGTCCAGGCCGCCCTCATCGCGCGCATCCCGGTTGCCCATATCGCCGGCGGCGACATCACCGAGGGGGCCTTTGATGACGCCATCCGCCACGCCGTCACCAAGCTTTCCCATCTTCATTTCGTCACCAACGAGGATGCAAGACGCCGCGTCCTGCAAATGGGCGAAGCCGAAGCCCGTGTTCATCTCAGTGGCAGTCCCGGCATCGATGAATTAAAAGCCACCGAATTGTTGTCCCGTGAACAACTGGAACAATCCCTCGACTTTGAATTGCGCCCGCGCAACCTGGCCATCACCTTTCACCCGGCCACCCTGGGCATTGCCGACCCTGTGTCAAAACTGAACATCTTGCTGGCGTCCCTGGACCGGCTGGGGACCGATACCGGGCTGATCTTTACCGGCAGTAACGCCGACACCGGCGGCGATGCCGTCAATGCCCGGTTGTCTGAATATGTAGCCGGCCGTGATCATGCATGCCTGCATACTTCACTGGGGCAACAACGTTATTACAGCCTGGTGGCCATGGCCGATGCAGTGGTTGGAAACTCTTCCAGTGGCCTATATGAAGCCCCCTCCCTGGGAACACCCACGGTGAATATAGGCGACCGGCAAAAAGGCAGGCTGCGCGCCGCCTCGGTCATCGATTGCCCGGTGGAAACAGATGCCATCATCGATGCCATCCAGCGGGCCTGGAATCTGGATATGTCAGGCGTGGAAAACCCTTACGGCGACGGACATGCCAGCGAGCGCATTCTCGCCGTGCTGAAACAACCCTGGGAGCGGGAAAAGCTTATCCACAAACAGTTCGTGGAGCGGGAATGCACCTCATGAGCGCACCGGTATTCATCATCGCCGAGGCCGGTGTCAATCATAACGGCGAGTTGGAACGCGCCCTGGCGCTGATCGATGCTGCCGCCGATGCCGGGGCCGATGCGGTCAAATTCCAGACATTTCGTCCCGAGGCCCTGGCCAGCCGTCATGCCAGCCAGGCCGACTACCAGATCCGCAACCAGGGCGACAGCGGTTCGCAGCTGGCCATGTTGCAACGCCTGGCTCTCTCCTTCGACGACCATCACGCCCTGCTGACGCACTGCCATGAACGGGGAATCGAATTTCTTTCCTCTCCGTTTGATGCCGAGAGCGCCCGCTTCCTGATTGAAGATTTGTCTTTGCCACGCATTAAAGTGGGCTCCGGCGAACTCACCAGTGGTCCACTGCTGCTACGGATCGCTCGAAGCGGACTTCCCCTGATCCTCTCCACCGGCATGGCCACCCTGGAGGAAATCCGCACGGCACTGGGAGTGATCGCCTTTGGTTTTCTGGGCCCTGATCGATCTCCATCACGCGCCGCCTTTGCAGCCGCCTTCGAGAACCAAGAGGGGCAGACGTTGTTGCGCAAGCGGGTCACCCTGCTGCACTGCACCACCGAATATCCCTGCCCGCTGGAACAGGTCAATCTACGCGCCATGGACAGCCTGACCGAAGCGTTCGGACTTACCGTTGGTTATTCTGATCATACCCAGGGAATACACATTGCTGCCGCTGCGGTGGCACGAGGCGCAAAGGTGATCGAAAAGCACTTCACCCTGGACCGGAACCTGCGCGGCCCGGACCACCGCGCCTCTCTGGAACAAGATGAGCTGCGCGACATGGTCGACGCCATCCGCGAGGTGGAACTGGCGTTGGGCTCTTCGGACAAGGGACCCACTACAGCGGAACACAGTAATGCCGCTGTGGCTCGCAAGAGCCTGGTGGCCGCCCGCCCCATCCGTGCTGGTGAAGTCTTCAGCGCGGAAAACCTGACCGTTAAACGCCCCGGCAATGGTCGTTCCCCCATGGACTATTGGGAACTGTTGGGACAGACGGCTGAGCGGGACTATGCCGAGGACGAGGTGATCTCATGAGCAAACCGGTGATCATTCTGGGCGGTGGCGGCCATGCCAGGGTGCTGGCCGAAAGCCTGCTGCGCACGGGTCACGAAATCCTTGGCTTTACCGACCCCGACAGCAAAGCACAATTGTTCGATGGCGTCCCCCACCTCGGCAGCGACGAGGCAGTCCTCGAGCATCAACCCGACGAGAGTCTGCTGGTCAACGGCCTGGGCTCGGTGGGTGATACCAGTGCCCGGCGCAAGCTGTTCTCCAGCTTTACTGAAAAGAATTACCGATTCGCCGGCGTCACCCATCCCGGCGCCATCGTCAGTCACCTGGACGTGGAAACTGGTCAGGGCTGCCAGATCCTCGCCGGCGCGGTAATTAATCCTGGCACCCGGCTGGGAGACAACGTCATCGTCAACACCGGCGCAGTAGTGGAACACGACTGCCTCATCGGTAACCACGTTCACATCAGCCCCGGCGCAGTGGTCTGTGGTGGCTGCAGCATCGGTGCCGACGTGCATATCGGTGCCGGCGCGGTGATCATCCAGGGCATGATTATAGGCCATGGCACAATTGTTGCTGCTGGTTCTGTAGTAATAGAAAACGTCGAACCCTTGACGCTCGTCGCGGGCGTCCCTGGCAAAGTGAAACGAAGCGGAGCTTAGATGACAAAGAGCTGGCGAGATATCACCGTTGATACCAACGCCAGTGTTCAGGATGCCCTGGCGGTCCTGGATGCAGGCAGCATGCAGATCGCCCTGGTGGTGGAAGAAGACGGTCATCTGGCAGGAACAGTGACAGACGGCGACATCCGCCGCACCCTGTTGCGCGGCAAGGGGCTGGACGCTCCTGTCAGCGAGGCTATGAATGCCAACCCTGTCACCGGCCTGGTCGAGGAAGACCACGAAATCTGGCAACGTACCATGCAGCGCCACTCACTGCGCCACCTGCCATTGCTCGATAGCCGCGGCTGCGTGGTGGACCTAGTGCGCTTCCAAACACCCAGTGAACCGAGTCGAGACACACCGGTGGTAATCATGGCAGGCGGCATCGGCGCCCGCCTGAGGCCACTCACCAAGCAGATCCCCAAACCGCTTATCAAAGTGGGTTCCAAACCGGTGCTCCAGACCATCATCGAGAATTTTGCCGAACAGGGTTTCGAAAAGATACAGCTCTGTATCAACTACAAAGGAGACATGATCCGCAAGCATTTCGGCGACGGTTCGCAATTCGGCGTTAACATTAACTATGTAGAGGAAAAGGAGCGCCTCGGCACCGCCGGTGCTCTGAGCCTGCTGCCCGAGCCGCCGAACCGCCCCTTCATCGTCATGAACGGCGACCTGCTGACCAAGGTCGACTTCGTGCGGCTGCTGGAATTTCACGAACAACAAGGCTTTGCCGCCACCATGGCCATGCGTGAATATAGCCACCAGATTCCCTATGGCGTATTGAAAATCTCCGATGGCTACAAACTCGAATCCCTGGTAGAAAAACCCACCGAGCGTTTCTATGTCAATGCCGGCATCTATATCCTTGACCCCGCCACGCTAAAACGTCTGCCACAAAACGAATATTTTGATATGCCCAGCCTGTTCCAGAAACTGATGCAGGATGGCAAAGCCGTCGGCAGCTTCCCGCTGCGGGACTACTGGATCGACATCGGCCGTATGGAAGACCTGGAACGGGCCAGCGATGAATTCGAGGAAATGTTCATCTATGATCGCTGACCTGAAAGTCCTCGCAGTGATTCCGGCGCGCGGCGGTTCCAAAGGACTGCCGCGCAAGAATGTGCTACCCCTGGCAGGAAAACCCCTGATCGCCTGGACATTGGCCGCGACACAGGCATCGCGCTATATCGACCGCACCATACTGTCCTCCGATGACGATGAGATTATAGCTACCGCGCTTGAACATGGCGGCGACGTCCCCTTCAAACGTCCCGACCAACTGGCCGGCGATGTGGTCACCACCCTTGAGGTAGCGATCCACGCCATTGATCAGCTGCCGGGTTATGATTTATTGCTTATCCTGCAACCCACTTCCCCGTTGCGCACCACAGCCGATATTGATGGGGTACTGGAGCAATTAGTAAAAACAGATGCAGCCAGCTGTGTCTCGGTTACCGAGCCAGACAAGAGCCCTTATTGGGCCTATAGCATCGACGAAAAAGAGCGTATTGCACCGCTTATCGATGCCGAGCTGGCACGCCGTCGGCGCCAGGATCTGCCAGCAGCCTATGTGCTGAACGGTGCCGTGTATGCCGCCCACATCCCGTGGCTGAAACAGCAGCAAGGATTTGTCGGCGATGATACGGTGGCATACGTGATGCCGAAAGAACATTCGCTTGATGTTGACACACTGCTGGATCTGCAGATTTGTGAGACAGTATTGGCATCCACAACATCAGATACGGAATCCAAAAATCAGGCCCGGGCTCGCCAATAGATCAGGAAAGGGAATTCCTTATGAGCAAAACCGCAATGAATGCTGATTCAGAACTGGAGGCAAAATACGGCCTGCCGCACGATGTAAAGTTCTGCACCTCGTGTGTCATATCCAACCAACGGCCAAATTCGGCGGTGGAGTATGAACACACCAAGGCGAGCAAAAAGGAAACCATCCATTTCGATGAAAACGGAGTCTGCGATGCCTGTCGCGTAAGCGAACAGAAAGAGCGCTCCATCGACTGGGATGCACGCGAGCAGGAACTGGCTGAACTGTGCGACAAACACCGCTCCAAAGACGGCAAGTATGACTGCCTGCTGCCTGGCTCCGGTGGCAAGGACAGCTTCTATGCCGCCCATATCCTGAAAGAGAAATACGGCATGCACCCCCTGACCGTGACCTGGGCACCGCATCTCTACACGCCATGGGGCTGGGAAAACTTCCAGGCCTGGATTCATGCCGGCTTTGACAATATCCTGCACACCCCCAATGGCCGCGTGCATCGGCTGCTGACACGGCTGGCGGTGGACAATCTGTTTCATCCATTTCAGCCCTTCATGATCGGACAGAAAGCCCTGGCCCCCAAGGTGGCGGCACAGCACGGCATCGAGCTGGTGTTTTATGGCGAGAACGAGGCCGAATACGGCAATCCTCAGGGCGACATGGAATCCGCCAAACGTGACTTCAAATACTTCACCGGTGACGATGAGTCAAAGATCCATCTTGCCGGTGTCTCCGTCAAGGCGCTGAAGGAGTCCTACGGATTGGAACAACAGGACCTGATCCCCTATCTTCCAGCCGCTCCCGAAGACCTGGAAAAGAACAATGTCGAGGTACATTATCTGGGCTACTATCTGAAATGGCATCCGCAGAGCTGCTACTACTATGCTGTGGAGCATGGCGGCTTTCAGGCCTCACCTGAGCGCACCCCCGGCACATACTCGAAATACAACAGCATCGACGACAAGATCGATGATTTTCACTACTTCACCACCTACATCAAATTCGGCATCGGCCGCGCCACTTATGATGCCGCGCAGGAAGTGCGCTCTGATGACATTACCCGCGAGGAGGCGGTGGCGCTGGTAAAGCGTTTTGACGGCGAATTCCCCGAACGTTTCGCAGATGAAATTTTCCGCTACCTTTCCATCAATGAAAAGGAATTACCAGTCGCCTACAAGCAATTCAACCACCCCGACATGGACCGCGACTATTTCATGGGGCTGGCCGACCAGTTCCGCTCTCCCCATCTCTGGATAAAAGAGAACGGTGAATGGCGCCTGCGCCACACGGTTTGGGACGAGTCATAACGGGCGCCTATGCCGCACAACCGCCTCATCGCCCGCCTCGACATCAAGGCCCCCAACCTGATCAAGGGTGTGCGCCTGGAAGGCCTGCGCAAACTGGGTGACCCCAATGAATTTGCCCGCCGCTATTATCGACATGGCGTTGACGAACTGCTCTACATGGACATCGTCGCCTCGCTGTACGAGCGCAACAGCCTTACCGACGTCATCCAGTACACTGCACAAAATATCTTCATCCCCTTTACCGTGGGTGGCGGCGTACGTAGCGTGGAGGATGTGGAAGCTATTCTGCGTGCCGGCGCCGACAAGGTGGCCATGAACACCGCCGCCGTACGCAGGCCAGAACTGATCAGCGAGGCGGCGCGTCGCTTCGGCAGCCAGTGCGTGGTCCTCTCCATTGAGGCCAAACGGCGCAGCAGTGCTGAAGGCTGGGAAGCCTATACTGACAATGGCCGGGAACATACCGACCTGGATGTCATTGACTGGGCCAGACAGGCGACGGCACTGGGTGCCGGCGAAATCCTGCTAACTTCGGTAGACCGGGAGGGAACGCGCAAGGGCATGGATACGGAATTGATCAGCGCTGTCAGTGATGTGGTCTCTATCCCGGTGATTGCCTCCGGAGGCGTTGGTGAGCCAGCGGATGTGGGCCAGGCGCTACAGGTCGGTGCCGATGCCGTGGCGGTAGCTGATGCGCTACACTATGAGCGTTTCAGCATCGAAGAACTGCATCAGGCTATGCGTGACACCGATGGCTCGGTGCGCCACATCCCGCACGCAGATGAATTGCCCGAGGTTTGCCAATGAGCACCGGCGTAACCGTGATCGATTACGGCATGGGCAACCTGCTCAGTGTTTGCCGTGCGCTGGAACATGTGGGTACAGATGTAACCCTCAGCAGTGATCCTGATGTAATCATGCAAGCGACACGGCTGGTCCTGCCCGGCGTCGGGGCCTTCGGTGATGGAATGAAGGAGTTGGGACGACGCGGGCTGATTGAGCCTATTCGTAAACGGGCTTCTGATAACACGCCCCTCCTCGGCATCTGTCTGGGAGCACAGATGCTGCTCGACAGCGGCGAGGAGTTTGGCCACCACCAGGGCTTGGGGCTGATACACGGCGAAGTGCGCACCATCCCCATAACAAATACCAGTGGCCAGCCCTTGAAGGTACCCCATGTAGGCTGGTCTGATCTTCACGTGGATAAGTCGCATCCTCTGCTGGAAACACTTCCTCCCGAGAGCGCGGTCTACTTCGTCCATTCTTTTCAGTGCCTGCCACAAGACAAACAGGACCTGATCGGCCATTGCGATCTCGGCGGACACGCCATTACGGCCATGATCAGTCACGGCCAGATCACAGGCTGCCAGTTTCATCCCGAAAAGAGCGGCCCGGTGGGACTGCACATCCTGCGCAACTTTCTGGAGCAGCGGGCATGAGTCCCGATGATTTCTGGGACGATGTCACCCAAGCTTCCCGACCACCGGTGTTGCTGCCGGATATAGGCACATTTTTTAACCATGATGTGGAACTTGCACTGACCATGGTCAAGGAGGTCAAAACCGCCGGGGCACGTTATCTGAAGGGCGAAATCCTGCACGATGCCGACATCTGCCTTTCATCCGATGTCGCGGAACATTACCTGGGGCATAACGCCCAACCGGTACAGGAAAATTACCGCCAATTGATCGAGCGCAAGACCCTGCACCTGTCCGCCTACGAAAAAATCTTCACCCCATGCAGCACACTCGGCATGGGCCTGGTGCTGTCGGTGTATGACATGGAGGGGGCAGATTTCGCGCAACAGATGGGGGCCTGCGCAATCAAGATCGCCTCCACCAACGTCGTACACGCCACACTGATCAGACATTGCGCCCAACTGGGCCTGCCCCTGCTCATCGATACCGGCAAGGCAAGCCTGGATGAAACACTGCGGGCGTTACGGTGGGCTCGAGAGGCCGGCGCCAATCGCCTGATCCTGGAATACAGCCCGCCTGCACCGCCCGCCTCCGTGTCCAACCATAATCTACGGGTATTTGGGCTGCTGGCTGAAAAGTTCGACGGGCCGTTGGGGCTTTCCGACCACCATGCAGGCGAAGAGATGCTTTACGCCGCCACCACTCTGGGCTGCCGCGTACTGGAAAAGGGACTCTGCGCTGACGACAATGCCAGTGACCAGGATGTGTTTCATGCCCTGCCAGCCTCCATACTGGCGGAAGTCATTAGCAAGTGCCGGAATATTCATGCCGCCCTGGGGGATGCAAACCGGGCCTATGCCCCATCTGCCGAACGACCGGCGGCACGCATGGGCATCGTCGCCGGCAAGGACTTGGCCAGCGGCGACACCGTTGATATCGAAGCGGTCCGCTTTGCCTTCCCCACGCTGGGGATCCCCGTGGAAGAGTGGGATAAGGTCAACCATTCACGTCTCAAAGCCCCGGTTGCTGCGGGCCAGCCCATCGAGTGGCATCATGTCGACGCCACAGCTTCCTAGGGCTCCTGCCTGGCAGGACCCTCCCCCGGAACGACCCACCTTCGTGGCCGTTCCGGATCCAGTTGGATCAGTCATTTGCACCCGCCTCGACATCAAAGGTCCACTGTACCGGCTCGACAACAACGCCGGCGGCCTGGCAGGTTATTATTACGTCCACGCCTCGGACCACCACCCCGCCCTGTTTATCAAGGTGGTCGATTCGCAACGCGCCGTAACCTTGCAGGCAGCGGATGATATCGCCCGCTTCGTGGCCGACCATGGCGTATCAACCTCCTGCCAGATTCCCGATTATACAAAAGTTATCGATGGCCAGTGGTATGCGCTGACATATCCATATTTCGAAGCAAGATTCGCCAGGCTGGAAGACGAAGATTTAAGACATTCAGGCCGGCTGCTTGCTCAACTGCATCGGACATTGGCCCGGGCTCCTTTTCAGGCGCAGATAAAACACAACACCGCCGAACGCGAACTCATCCTGAAGAATACACAGCAACAGCTGGCCGATAGTAGCGAAAACCACATTAGAGAAGAAGCCGTTGATATCATCCTGCACAATACGCTCGACTACCCGGACTGTGGCTGGCCGAAGCAGATCATCCATGGTGACGTTAATTACGGCAATCTCCTTTTTCCAATAGAAACACCTGACCGTCCGGTGATCCTTGATTTTGAAGATACCGACCTGTCCTGGCACTCGCCCCTGGTGGATCTCGCCTTCATGATCGAGCGTTTCATTCTCATCCGCACCGATGATGACAAGCTGGCCTATTCACTGTGCCAAAGCCTAATTGCCGCCTATCGTGAATATGCAGACAAGCCACCGCCGCCGCTAAATTCCGGCAGCCTGACCAAAACACTTCAGTTGCTGTCAGCCAGGGCATTGACCCTGCTGGCCGCCCTGACTCTTGAGAACACACCTGTGGCCAGCGGCGAATGGGACAAGTTTATTTTTCTGTATTCCCAGGTGCAGGGGCGCAAGCAGCTTATCAACAACATCGAAAGCCTGCTCAATCAATGACGCCACACACACTTTTATTGACCGCCCGTGACACCGGTGCCGCCCTGCAAATCGGGGAAATTGCACGCAGTGCCTGGCAATACTCTTCATTCACACCGGTGCTGTATGCCGCGGCACCGGCAGACCGCGTACTCAGGGGAATGGGTCTAGAGGTTGTCAGTGTCGATACCCCGGTGGTTTCCGATACCGGCAGTAGTGACTGTGAGGCGCTATTTCGCACAGCCGATGAGGTTCTGGACATGGTCAAACCAGACGCCATACTCACGGGCCTGTCAGGCCATGGCGCGGGCATCGACGAGGCAATTATTGCCCGTGCTACAGGCATCCCCTGTTACACCTTTCAGGATTACTGGGGGGACGTAAATCACCTGTTCGATAAAATTGCTGACTGTTACTTTACGCTGGATGAAAGTGCCACCCGGCTGACACGCGAGCGCTTCCATGCTGATGCCTGCATCACAGGCTCTCCCAAACATGCATCTTACGCCAGACTCGATACCGGCATACTGCACAAGGGTATGAGAGATCAGCTGGGAGTTCATGACGACGATCTTGTAATCGGCCTGTTTGGTCAGCCTATAAAACAGGAAACCGATTATCTTGACAATATCGAATGCTTTGCAGCCACTTTCTCACAGACTGCTGCAAAGCTGATATATCGCCCTCATCCGGATGGTTCCCCGGAAATGACCACGAAGATCTTGAAAATACTTGATAACCGGAATATTGCACCGCTGAATGGCGCTCATACCGACCTCATTGAAATGCTGTGCGGCTGCGACCTTGTCTGCTCGGTCTTTTCCAGCTGCAACCTCGATAATATCTATCTGAATTACTATTCACCGGCCCCGTTAGGCTTAAGCGTATATCTGTTTCTCAATGACAGAATGAAAGATATTCACCGCACCCAAACGGGCCAGGATCATCCACCCATCGTAGATGAGGGGTTTGCTGTTAAATGCAGCGATAAAGGGGAGTTGCTAAAGATATTAGCGGGACACAAGGAATTGCGCGCCCAATATTGGCACCGGATCAGACAGGCACTTCCAGACCCGGAGCAGGCCGCAAGAAAAGTTTTGGCCAAGATCCTGCAGGATCTTGGCTAAAAGAAATCTCTCGCCCTACTCGGCATCCACATAAAACTACAGATAGTTAAACAGAGATAGATTCTGTATCTTCGTGAATGCCTGTTGCGCCGCCTGCAAACCAGCCAACTGCAAATTCAGGTCACCCACTGCCTTCGCATAATCTAGGTCCTCAACAGAAGAGAGAACACTCTTGGTCTGCACTGCGAACTGCTGATTGACCTGGTCCTGCGAATCAGCCGCGTTGATACGGGCACCAATACTCGCTCGAGTGGTAAATACCTTGTTCATCGCAGTATCGAGGTCAGTCGTGATATTGGGGGTGGTGGTACCCGCGTCCAGATTGGTAGCAAAGTCATAGATGGTCTTGAAAATGTTCTGCTTGCCACCGGCGGCAACATCAAGATTCTCGAAAATATCACTACCGGAATCGGATGACTGAATACTGCGCGTGGCGCTAATCTGGATGGAACGCTGCGACTGATCTCCCTGGTAGGTGTAATTTCCCGCCCCACCGTCAACAAAGGGCTGGGTGTCGGCCTGATATCCTGAAAACAAATATTCACCGTTACCATCCTTTGAATTGGCTAGATTCACTGTTTCATCCAGCAGCTGCCACACCTCCGCAGCCAGATCCTTCCTGGCCTGTGCGTTATAGGTAGTATTCTGGCTCTGCACCGCCAGTTCCCTCACGCGCATCAATACATCACCGGTGGCACCGAGCACACTCTCCTCGCCCTCCAGTCTGGATTTGAGCCGGCCGATGTTGGTGCTGTACTGATCGTTCTGGGAAATTTGCGCCTTCAGGGCCAGCACCTGAGTCGTGCCCGAAGGATCATCGGCCGGCGTCAGGATACGCTGGCCTGTGGCCAGTTGCTGCTGTGTCTTGCTGAGGTCGGTTTGCCGATCAAGTATTCCGTTGACGGCAAAGCGCTGAATCATCTGGGTTGAAATTCGCATAGTCTGTTAACCTCCCAATATGCTCAACAAGGACTGAAACATGTTATTGGACGTCACTATCACTTGCGAGGCGGCCTGATAGGCCTGCTGGAACTTAACCAGGTTGGCAGCCTCTTCATCCAGATTGACGCCCGATAGTGAATCACGGGTATTAATGGCCTGATCAAGCAACCCTTGCTGCGAGGACTGGGTCAATTGAGCCTGCTTGGCCACAACCCCCACATCCGCAACCAGGTTGCCGTAAAAATCCGTATAGCTTGCCGTACCGCCACTCAACAGACTCTGATTCTGCAGATCCGAGAGCTGCAGGGCGTTGCGGTTATCACCCACGCCGTTGGTATTGCTACTGATGCTGAACTGATCACCTGCCGCCGGTGTGCCGCTGATGGTGAATTTCAGGTCGGTCAGTGCGGTAACCTCAGTACCATCCGAATAGGCGAATGACATCCCGTTCCACGGTGCCGGACCCGAGATCACATTCATGTTGGTGCCGTCATACTGCATCACGATATCGGCGGACAGTGGCGGCAAGGGTGAGGCCTGAAAATTACCGGTACCTGTCACCACGCCGGGGCTGATAGTGGCGTTACCGGTGTTGTTGAGGATGTCTGCTGAGGTCCTGACGGGGGCGGCCACAGCAATCTCGTCGACACTGTTGATATTCATGTTCAGGTCCGTCGCCCCGCGCCGCCCGGGCCTGACCAGGAAACTGTCACCATTGCTTATCGCCCCGGCACTGATCGAAAGACTGAATCCATGTGTGGTGGTTGCAGGGAGGCCTGCAAATGTCTCCGTCGTGCCATCGGTCATATTGGTCAGGGTATAGCTACCACCGCTGTATAGCAGCTTGTATTCATCACCGTTCAACTGGGAAGAGTCGCTCAATGTCGCCGCGACCGTGGCCGTACCGGCATTGGCATTGCTGCTGCGCACTTCCAGTCCCGGCACGTTGAAAAAGCCCTTGCCCAAATTGCCGTTCAGGTCCTGACCGAGCTTATGCTGGGTGTTGAAGGTGTCGGAAAAGCCGATGGCAAGCGCGCCCAGCGAATCCTGGGTATTAGTCAGCACTTGATCACGAAAATCGAACAGGGCACCCAGTTTGCCGCCGGAAATCTGGCTGGAAATCTCGTGCAATGAACCAGTGCCAGCGTCAATGCTGATCTCGTATTGGCGCACATCATACTCATTGCGCGTGATTTGCATATCATAACTGTCATAGTCACGCACCAGCGTTTGCCCCTTGCCGATAAAGACATTCACTGAACCGTTGTCCTGGTTGACGGTGGTAATGGAAACCTTATCGGACAACTCAGTCAACAATCTGTCGCGCGTGTCAAGCAGGTCGCTGGGCGGAGTGGTGCCCGGCGAGAGGGTAATATCGCGGTTAATTGCAGCAATGGATTGAGCCAGGCTATTGATTTCGGAGGTGACACTGCTGATTTGCTCGTTGGCCTGGCTGCGCAGATCCTCGAGACGCTGATAGTTGTAGGCATAGCGGTCAATCATGGTCTGGGACTGGGTGAAGAACGACTGCCGCGCAGCACTGGAAGAGGGGTCATTGGCCACGGACTGCAGATCGGAGAAGAATCTCTGCATCGCCGACCCCATACCCACATCGGGATCGGCCAGCATGCCATCAATGTAACTTACATTATCCGAGTACGTACTGGCATAGCTGCTACTGGAGGTATAGCTGTTTACCTGGCTGGCCAGAAAACCATCATAGACGCGCCCCACGCTCTTGACGCTGACACCGTTACCAAGATACCCGCCACCGGCAAACTGGGGGGTATTGGCCCCCAGATCCACCCGCTGGCGGCTGTAACCGGCGGTATTGGCATTACTGATATTGTGGCTGGTGGTCTGCAGGGCACGCTGGTAGGCCAGCAAGCCGCTTACACCGATTCCCAATATGCCTGAGGCCATGGTCTATGCTCCAAATACTCTTACTGCATCAGGGGCTGCACGTATACAGCTCTCCCTATCTAAATTAACGGCCTGTCGGCCGATCCCTTGAGGTCCAGGGATGCCTGGTCGAACACTTCGCCGCCCATTATCCTATTGATTTTATTCGAATACTGAGGGTCTGTAGCGTATCCCGCCTGATGCAGGGCCTGGATGAAGGCACTGCTGTCGGAGGCGGACGCCAGCGCGCCCTGGTAGCGCTCGGAGGATTTGAGAAAATCCACATAATCCTTGAAGCTGGCCTCGAAACTGGGATAGGCGCGGAACGCAGCCAACTGCCTAACCGGCTTGCCCTGTTCGTATTCCAGTGTCGGCACCACCGCGCGCGGGCCGCCCCAGCGTTGATCCGCCTTGATATTGAACAGATTATGGCTGGGCACGCCGTTGGAAAACTGAATCGTATGTTGTCCCCAACCCGTCTCCAGCGCGGCCTGCGCCAGCAACACCTTGGGTTCCACGCCCAGCTCGGCGGCATATTTTTCCGCCAGTGGCTGCAGCTTCCGGACAAAATCCTGCGGTGAATCGAAACCCTTGATGGTCTCCTGGTTAAAACTTTGTTCCGGCGCAAAGGCCTCGATGGCCGTCGTTGAAATGGGCCGGTGCAGACGCAAACGATCCAGTGCCAGTTTCGGCTCGGCCTGCGTATCCTGCGCCTGGCCATTCTTCGCCCCACCCAGCTGCTGCACCAGCATATCGGCGATACCCATCTGGTTTTTCTTGGCCAGTTCCACCGAGAGCTGCTGATCGAACATCTGTTGGTAAAAGCGGGTTTGCTCGCTGTCCATAACGCCGCCCTCCATGGTGGCCTTGCGCATAGACTTGAGCATCATATGGATAAACAGTGACTCGAACTGCTCCGCCGTCTGGTGCAGTGCCGAGTTGGCATCCCGGCCCGCCTGGGCGGCCAGTGCCTTGAGTGAGCCGGTGTCGGTATAGATACCACTGGGGTTGGCGACAGAAGAGGTCATCGCAGCAGTCCCTAGATCACGACCAGCTCGGCACGTAGCGCACCGGCTTCCTTAAGTGCTTCGAGGATGGCCACCAGATCCCCCGGTGCTGCACCCACATTGTTGACCGCGCGCACGATCTCGCCCAGGGAGATACCGGGATCGAAGAGGAACATCTTCTTTTTCTCTTCGTCCACCTTTACATCGGAGGTGGGCACTACCACCGTGCTGCCACCCGCTGACAAAGGCGCCGGCTGGCTGACGGTAGGCTTTTCGGTAATAGTCACGGTCAGGCTGCCGTGAGTGACCGCCGCAGAGGTGACGCGTACATGACGACCGATCACCACGGTGCCAGTCCTGGAATTCACCACCACCCGAGCAGCCTCCTCGCCCGGTTCCAGGGTGAGATTCTCTATCATGGAGACATAGGCGACCCGCTGTCCCACATCACGCGGCGCCTGAACACGCACCGAAGAACCATCGATGGGGCTAGCCGTGCCCATGCCGATCTTCTCGTTGATGGCATCGGCCAGGCGATGTGCCGTGGTGAAATCAGGCCCGAACAGATTCAGCACCAGGCTGTGCTCGCTGCCAAATGAAGTCGGTGCCCGGCGTTCCACCGTGGCGCCGCCGGGAATACGACCGGCGCTGGGGATATTGACGGTGATCTTGGATCCATCACTGCCGGAGGCACCGAAACCGCCCACCACCAGGTTGCCCTGGGCGATGGCGTAGATCTGGTTGTCGGCCCCCTTCAGCGGCGCCATCAGCAGGGCACCGCCGCGCAGGCTCTTGGCGTTGCCCAGCGAGGCCACGGTCACATCAATCTTCTGGCCCGGCTTGGCGAAGGGCGGCAATTCGGCGTTCAACGACACCGCCGCCACGTTCTTCAACTGGGGATTGACGTTGGGTGGAATGGTGACACCGAACTGGGCCAGCATGCTCTTGA
>Ga0114931_10003340_pt1 | contig 20329 bp, 19 predicted proteins | sample 2SBtaG_FD_89579 | JGI IMG/M metagenome (GOLD analysis project Ga0114931, IMG submission 89579) | Deep subsurface microbial communities from Kolumbo volcano to uncover new lineages of life (NeLLi) - 2SBTROV14_V59a metaG | ecosystem: Environmental > Aquatic > Marine > Volcanic | place: Kolumbo...
AACGAAGCCAGCGGACAAAAGGGCCGCAGCCCGAAGGGTCGATTGAAAAACACCTCCGGCAAGGCCGCTGTTTTCCAATCCAACAAACCGAAGATTTTTCGTTTCAGGGTTTTTCAACAGGCTCTTAGAAAATTAAACAGCACTTCAAGTGCGGGAGTGCATGAGGGTAATTTCAGAGGATGCTCAGATGTACCGTCTATACAGTCATTTTCAAAAAGGGATCGAACCCTGTTGGGTCTATCGCGTAACCCTGTTTATTCCACTGAACTGACGGCGCCGTTGACGTGGATGGTTCGATCCAGATTAAAACTCACCGAAGCCAGACGGTCGATTCCGAAAGGAGTGAGAGTCAGCACTTCCAGCGTCCAGAGGCCGTCTGCATCGAAGACGTCGTCCCAGTTGGATATGTTCAGGACCCGCGTTTGGGGGACCGTGTGGTTGATTACCAATGCAGACCCAGGAACAATCACCCCCTGAACCCCATCCCTCACATTTCCTTCATAGACCTGAGCGAAGGTCCGCGAGCTTGGGTAAAGGTCATTCAAGGCAATGTTGAAATTGGGCATTTTCCCTTTGAAAAGCTCACCTGAGGTGATGCCACTGAGGGAGCCATCGGCAACGGGCCATATTTGGATGAACTGCGAAGCCAGTTGAGAGGCAGGAGCCTGATAATCGGCAATCGAGAAAACGGATAATCTTTCTTCGCCTCGCACTTTACTGCGGTCCGCTCCGGGGATGCCGGTGATGGCATAGGAGAGAGTGAATGTTCCGTTTGTGATGGTGGTGGCCGATCCCACCAGTGTGGCAAGGCTCCGGTCAATGCCGATCCCATCGCCGTTGCCATAAGATTGAACATGGTGCATCAGGGTTACCGATTTTGAGGGAAGTGGATCGTCCGCTCCGTTGAGCAGGCCGCTGACGCTGACATCGACCCAGAACGGGCGATCCGCCCGGGTTCGCGGAATGACTGAGTAAGGATCTTCTGAGCGAATAGTGACTTCCGCTGAGGGCACATAGGTACTCACATAGCGGGTGTCGAGCAGGTAGCTGGTAAGCGGGGAATCCTTGACAGACCAAAGCTCAAATCTGGATCCGCCGAAAAGGATGGGAAACGGGGCGAGTCGTGTACCGTTTGGCTCCACTGAGACATCCCACTCCACTCCGGTGAGCATGTGGTGTTGCCGAATGAAATTGGTGTATGTCTGTGCGGAAGTGTTCACACAGGGGCCTGTGATTGCCAGAAACAGGATCGCTGCGAGGAGGTTTCGGTTCATGATGCGGTGTCGTTTTCAGAGTTCTCTACTTCCTTGTCTTCGACATAGGGAAGGACGGTAATGGGGCCTCCTTTAAAGGTGGCAATCACAACGCGGCCGCTTCCTTTCAGCCATTTCAATTTCTTTTCGTCGAAGGGTTTTTTCCCGAATGCCTGTTCGATGCTGACTTCATAGGTCAATAGCCAACTTCGGTTGGCTATGAAGAAATCCTGGAATGTTTGTATCTTAGAACCCTTCTTCAGTTTGAGGCGGTCACCGAAGCGCTCAGGAAGATTGAGGACGGAGCGTTTCGGTATGAAGGTGGCTGAACCGTTGAGGCAGAGGACTTCAGAATTTTGGATGAAATCCTTGGAAGCATGGGTTTTGGAGGGATCCTCTTTCAGGGCAATCACCTTGAGTTTTCCCATATCCATTGGGTTTGTTTTCCTGGATTGCCGCAATTTTTCCGCCAATTGTGAACTGGTGGCCGCGTCGCGAAATTCCATTCCTTCCATGGAAGGGGCCCTGAGCATTTTCCTGGCCTTCCGTTCCTTTTCCTGAGCTGATGCGGTCGGAGAAAATGAAGTTCCCAGGAAAAATCCGATGAGAGCAAATGAAGAAATTAGTCGAGTCATATCCTTGGAAATTGTTGTTTAATCAGGAGCTTGTCACTCTGCGAAAACTGACAAGGAGCACTAAATCCTGCATGTCAAAACCGGAGGATGAGGTATCGCTGTGAGTCGTTTCCATCAGGTAGATTACATCCATCGGACCGATATCGATTTTTCCATTGGAATCGATATAGGGAAGCAGGAATGCTTCAGCGTCCAATTGATCATACCCACCGGCATAGTGTGGAGGGCTGTCTCCATTTTTCAACGCTCTGATGTTTGGAGTGGAGGTCCATGTGGTGTTGTAGAACGTATGCCAACCGTACCAGTAGTGTCTTGCGCCGAAGTGGTTGGGCTGGCCTCGCCTCACCAGTTTAGTGAAGTAGATTTTTGTTGGATCGACATCAGGTTGTTTACCGGAAAAGAAATTTTGCCAGTTCCCGGACCCGTCCGCTCTGACCCATCCCTGCACTGTCGCCCAGATTCCATTGGCGGTTCCGACGGATGCACCCAAAACGCGGACATCCATGTAAAGATCTTCTTTCGGGATGATCACACCGGGTTCGATGATGTCGATCACGTCGATGACCGTTTCCGGGTAGGTGATATTCCATTGCAGGACTGGATAGACTCCGGGGAACACGGTTTTCGGCGTTGCTGACAGGGTTCCAGACGGGAAAACGGGGTCTGTTTGAGCTGTGCCAAGGGAGGGGATCAAGGTCATGCCGACGATGATCAGGGGGGCAATTGGTTTTAGATTCATAGCAATCTCGGTTGTACGGTTCGTTTGTGTCGTTCTATAATTATCATAACAACCATAATAAAGCAAGGGGTTTTTTCTTGAATACGGAGGGAAGCATTTCTGAACCGAAGATCACCGCTGCCGCCCGTCCGCCAGCCTCCCATTATAAAATATGGAAATTATAATAATTATTGTTTTTTTCCTAAAAATGCATATAGTGCCTCTCAGTTGATGTGAATTCTGAGCCCTCAGATCGTTGAAACGAAAATCTGTCAAACATGAAAGTGAGTAAGCGCCAAAGCCGCCGCACAATCAGAGGCTCAATGATCGTTGAGGTTTCCGTGGGCTTTTGGGTTCTGCTGGGGGTGGCGTTTTTGATGCTCAAGGCAGCCGGTACCGTGACATCAGGTCAACGCTGGACCGTTTTGCAATCGATGACTGACGCCTACATGACGAAGGAAACGGCAGTCGGAAACCGGTGGCCGTTTGACGACTTCAAGTCCAACGGATCGCCGTGGCCCACCTATCCCTCAATTTCTCAACAAACGGTGGTTATCGGAAAACTTCCCGGAGGAATTCCTCTCAGTGCCACCTTGAAGCGAACCAAATATCCGGCGCCAAACAATCTTTCAGGCAGTGGCGGAAGTGGAACCAGCACGACCAATCCGGCATCGACGGAGTGCTGGAAACTTCAGTCCTTGTTGTCCTACAAGGTGGGAACCAGGGATTATGTGAAAGCGAGAACGACCCTTCGAGTGCGATGAAAACGAGGCCACAATCGAATTGCTTGAGGCGCAAGCGGGGATTTTCCCTGATCGAGATGACCCTGGCGATTTTCATGTCCCTGTGGGTGGCGTCAGCCACGGTGGTGCTGATGAAGCAGCACGTCTATTTCATCAAGGCGATCAATCAGTTCGGCTTTTTGAGAGACGAAGCACCGATGATTAATGTTCTGATGAGCCACATCATTCAGCGGGCGGATGCCTATCGGATTTATGAGACGAAAGGAAATGCTATGGCCGGAACCGGCGCTGTCAATACCGGGGGCAAGGCGGTTTGGCTGCGGCTCCGAAATCCGGACGGAAGCTTCGAACAATCGATCATTGCTTTTGAGGAAACCGCCGGAGAAGGCAGCCTCAATTACTATGTTCACGATGGCGCCGTTTGGGGAGAAGCGCCGGACTGGACGATATCGTCACTCCCCCAAGACGTGACCTTCTCAAATGATTCCGGGGTGCTTCTGATCCAGATGACAGGCCCGAATCAGGAGGAAATCACTTATGTAGGCTACTCAGAATGAAGAATCGAACCAATTCCAGAAAACGGGGTTTTGCCACAACGGCCATCGTTGCGTCGGTTGCCGTCGTGATGTTAGCGGCGCTGGCCTTCGCTTTTCGAAGCCATCTCCAGTCACTCGAAAACCAGACGAGTGCCCAGATCAAAGTTGATTATGCCCAGAAGGAGGATGCTCTTTTGGAGGCTTTGATTTATAACGTACCCAATAAGGCAATGGGCGCGATGATGCGCAACTCGGCGAACAATCCCGGTGATTACACCTGGCAAAAAATCTTCGAAGAATCCATCGCTTTGGCCAATGCAGAGACAGCCGTGGATTCCCAGATGATGAACGGCCTGGGAGTGAATCATGCCATTTCAGCCAACACGGGGGATACCGCTCCGGGGACGCCAGCTGATTTGGTGTCGGCTCTCGTGGGCGATAACGGATACCTCGTCAATGCAGGTAACACCCGTGACAGTGCCTTGCTGAATCAATCTCAGGTGGGCCCCAAACTTCCGGTTCCCCTTCGCACCAGCCTGGGGAACTACGTAAAAGATCAGACCTACCCAATCATCACTTTTTCCAAGACCCACAGTGCTTCCTGGACCAAGGGCTTGTATGCCTCGGTAAATCCATACAAGCAATATAACCTCTATCGATATCCCAATATTCGCTTTGGATATGCCCGGCCCGGAGACTTGTTTGTCGCCAAACGGAACTGGTGGGCCTTTTCATTGACATTCGGGAGCAAAGATCAGGCTCAGACCGGTGTTCCTCCCCTCAGGAAAAATTATATCCTTTCGATTTATGAGGTTCCGTCCCAGTTACCACTCTCTTCGGCGGGGTTCATGTCCGTGGGCAGGCACCAGGACGGAACCAGCTGGGAAAATACCAATGTGAGAGGGGGAGTCTTTTCGGATCGACTGGAAACGCGTGGAACGGTGGCGCTGCCGTCCGGTCTGTTTTCGGCACGCGAGTCACTCGATTTTTCGCCAGGCACAAAAGTCGGAGGGAGGACTTTGTCCGCCAATTTTGACGCAATGGGCGTCCGGGAACAGCGCGAGGCTGAAACGGGCACCAATTTCTACGAAGCGTCACTCGGAGGAAATGTCAGCAAGGTCGTCTTTATCCCGATCAATCGGGGAACCAATTTTCTGAAACTGAAAGGGGACGTACCTTCTTCCAAAAGAATTTCACCGACCGGCTGGGAAACCTACACCAGAGGAGCCACCCAGGCGAAAATGAGAATCCGCATTCGGGCAATGGAATCGCTCAATCTTCAGATTCCCACCGAGATTCGATTCTACTATATCAAGACAAACGGGAAGAGAGCCTACAGGACATACACCCGGGGAGTAAACTGGCCGTCAGAAAATTCGCCCGGCGGTGTGGAAATTCCCTTCCAAACCCAAACGCTTTCCATCGGCCGGAACGCGCTTTTGTTCCACCTGGATCGACTGCCTGCCTTTCTGGAAAGTTTGGGTAACGCCGCGGACGTGACCGTCAACAACTCTATCCTGATCTACCCTGACAAAAATCGCCCCACAGTGGTGGCTCCCGGAATTCCCAGCAGCGATGACGATCTGGCCGTCTCTCTGAGAGGAGGAACTGATCTCAGTAAATTCACTTCCGGATTTTCTCTGGTAACTGATTTGAGATTGTACCTGGCTGAATCGTTAAACACCGTTCCGATCCCGCCTCCCGCTGGTTCTGCCTGGCCCGCCGGTGTAGATTTCTACCCTCCAGTTTCGCTGTTCTCATCGGAAAAGCGATTTGGGGAGAGTTCCCTGTTCAACCATCCCCTGGATTTCACGGGTCAACTAAGCAGTCTGGACACGGACAAGTCCAATGCCTTCCGGCCCCTGGATTTGAAAAGTGGCAATGGAGACACCGTCAATCCAAACCTGATCACGGCCAACCTTTCCGCTCTCAGAAGTCCCGCCGAACTACCTCCCATCCATTTAATGAACTGGCTGGTCACGATTGAGGAAGTCTATTCCGGTCCCATCTCCGGTGGAGGCGCCGTCGCGACAACAGGAGGATCGACAACAGAGCCGCCCCAAGATACCGGTCCGCCGCCGGACGAACCGACTCCAGATTACAGTGGCTCGACCCCTGAGCAGGTTCGCGATTTTCTCCTGGCTCTTGCCGAAGCCTACGCGGGAACGAGGGAAGGTTCCTTCCTGGAAGACATTGCCGATACCATTGACGCCGGAATTGCCGCCGAAGTTCAGGGCAACAGCGGTGCTGCCGTTTCCGCCTTTGGGGATGCTCAGGACGACATCAGTCAGGCTTACAGCGTGGGAACCATCCCCTCGGCCGATGCCACGGCGATGAACAACACCTTGCAGGCCTGGATTGACGCTCTCGGCGGCTGATTCAGGTAAGCCAACAACATGCCTCAACTTTTATAAAAAATATTATTGTCATAATTAAAATAATCGATTATAGTTCGGTAATCTTAACCAAAGATTTGATCCGCCAAGAGGCGCAGGATCAGGAAATTTGAAAATGAACAAAGCGACTGAAAACCAACCAAGAGCGGAAGCGCGCCCCCGAGTCACGGTCGGCACCGGGACGGAAATCGGATACCGTCCGTCGTGGTCCTCTTTCAGGCGGAAATCCGTATCATTGGCAACTGCTGACAAAGAAATAGAGCTCAGGGAAGGGTTTCACCTTTTGCTGGCCAGGAACGGTCGTGGGAAAACCACCCTGTTGAAAACGATTGCGGGATGTCTCTCCTCCCTTTCCGGAAACGTCACAGTGAGGGGCCGGGTGCAGTATGTTTCAGAGGATTTGAAATTTGATTGCGAAGTGACGCCCGCTCTCGTTTTCAGATCACTGTTCAACCCCAGGTTGAGGAAGTTGGCAAATGAGATGTCAGAGCGTCTGGAATTACCGGTGAAAACTCCGTACGGCAAGCTTTCCAAAGGCAATCGCCAGAAGTTGTCCGTTATCCTTGCAGAAACAAGAGCATCCGAAGGAGGCCCCCAGGTACTCCTGATGGACGAACCTTTTTCGGGGATCGATTTCCATGTTCGGGAAGAAATTGGAAGAATCTGGCGAGAGGGGCATCAACATCTCCGGATTATTTGCGTTCACCCGGATGAGCAGACCCTGGAAGCCGATAGCGTCATGGTCATCAGCGAGGGAGCGTTATCATGGAAGCCCGTCGATACCTACATCGACTGGAACGGACTGAAGCCGACCCTGCACTAACCTGAATGATTCATGAATGATTTCCCAACAACTTGCCAGCTCACGAAACTGCTGCGTTCCGGGCCGATTTTCGTCCTCGACGTATGATAAATCAGGCTAGGCTTTTTCCCCACCACCACATCGATCCAAGCTTTTCATGAAACTGTATTTCCTCAGCCTGAACACCATTTTCAGTAAAAAAACCATATTTATCTGTGCTGTGATCTTACTGGTTCTGCCGCTGTTCCTGCCTCAGCTGACTCCCTGGGAAGAGAAGCCTGACCTGCTTCAACCTGCCCGGGCGCAGACGGCGTGGTCGCTTCTCTGGCTGTGTGGATTTGTGTGGCTGCTGCTTCAGGGGGCGACTCTGGGAAATCAGCACTCCAGCAATGGAATTTTGCAATACTTTAAAACCACCGGCATGAGTCGGCTCCAGCAATTGATCCAGATTTCCCTGAGTTGTCTGTCGGGGTTCGGAATTCTCGCTGCCATTTGCCTGGGCATCAGCCTTTTCGCCGCCATGCCCTCGGACTCCCATGAGGCCCGTCAATGGGTCATCCTGAATTTTCAGTACCTCTTTCTGTTCGGAATTGTGACGATACCGCTCTTGCTTCTCGCGGTCAGCCTGGGAACCAGGCTCAATCCCATCGTGGCCTATTTGATCCCGTTCGGGCTGGGGGCTTACGGGATTGCCGGGATTTCGTATATCAAATTTGTTTTGGCCACCAGCCACAATCCAATGCTCAACTTCATCTATGCGGTTTCACCGCATTATCATCTGGCAGATCTCACTCAGCGTCTGGTTTTCAAGATGGGCGCCCTGACCACAGGAACATTCGTGAGCGTCAGTTCCTACCTCGGCGGGATTGCCCTGGTTTTAATGGCCATCGCCTTCATAACATTTAAAGACACCAAATGAATCGGGCTCCCATCATAATTTCCGTGTTTCTGTTAGGCGCTGGGATTGCGATTTCCCATACCGCTCTGCAGCACATCGATTTTGCCTCTTACGCCATCAACCCCTTCGGGGTGAAGCAAAGTGGCTACGGCATGTTGGTGGCGCGTCTTTCGCAAGACTCGGTCAATCGCGACTGGGAGGGTGGCGTCGAGACGGGCGGCCGCCATCACGATCATTCCCAATGCGAGAACCCGGACCACCATCATCATGCCGATGAGCATCAGCACAGTTCATCTCACGGGTCGATTATTGAAGAAGCTCACGAGTATCTGGACGGATTGGCGGACGCCAAAAACGCTTGGACCAATCCCAACGGTATGACCGAGCGGCTTCGACGTCAGTCCGCGAAGGATATCGCGTCCACCCTGCGCCGAAGTTACCAGATGGACCCGACCAATTATGGTGTCTACAATGCTTACTACCTGTTCCTTACGACCAATGCTCTCGGGTCTGACGAGAGAGCCAGAATGCAGGCAAAACGAATTTCGGAATACTCCATTGCCCAGGCCTATCGGCAAACCAACAATCCCGAAGCCTGGTTGACCGGGGCATCGGCGGTCATGAATCTTCTCTTCAGCGAACAGGGGAAACGGAAAATCGCCGGGACCACGATGACGGAAAAGCGGATGAAGAAATATCGTGATCAACTGGCTGGCTGCCTGTCCGCCTTTGCCAAGTTGATGTCGTCCCGTGAGGAGGAGGGCACCTGGAAGCTCATCTCAGAAAAGCGTCGAACCGAGATGCTGGAGCGAGCCCGTTTCGCCGGGAAAATTTACAAGCAACTCGACGGGACGATCAATCGAATGGCGAAAAGTGACGGCAGTGGGGATGCCCGTCCGGGGAAAGAATACGTGAACAATACGGCCACCAAATGAACGCGAGAGGATTACAAATATTTCAGGAATTATTCCGAAATATCGACCCGGCTGAGATCTCGGACATTCAGTTCCGGGCCGGTAAACCGGTTTACCTTCACACCAAGAAGGGCCTGATCGCGTTTCCCGGCCTACCCGCTTTGAATGCTGAGGTGATCTGTGATGTGGCATCCGTGCTGTATGATTTGCAGGAGAAAAGCGAGGGTTTCGCTCAAAATGAGCTTGGCGATGAAGTTGTCACCGCGCTCAAAGCCAATAGAACGTTGGATTTCAGCACGGATGGAGTTCCCCTGGGCGACGGGAGAATCACTGGTCGGATGAGGGTGCAGTGCCATCTGAGCATGACGGGCCCGGGCGTTACCTGCCGGATTCTGTCGGACGACATCCCTCCTCTGGACGTTCTCGGTCTTTCTCCGGATACCGTTTTCGCCATGAAAGAATTCGCCAAACGCCGTCAAGGCTTTGCGCTGGTCACGGGCCAGACTGGCTCGGGTAAATCGACCACTTTGGCGGCCCTGCTGAACTGGCTGCGAATGAATCATCCCCGGCACATCGTGACGATTGAAGATCCAATCGAATATCGCTACGAAGCGTGCAATGCAGAGGGCGGACCTTCCTTGGGGCTGATGACTCAACAGGAAGTGGAGAAGCACATTCCCAGCTACCAGAAGGGACTCAAAGATGCCCTCCGGAAAGCTCCACACGTCGTGTTGATCGGGGAAATCCGTGATCGTGAAACCATGGAGACCGCCATCGAGGCAGCGCAGACCGGCCATATTGTGCTTTCCACTTTGCATACCAATGGAGCCGTGAAAACCATGGGTCGTATCCTGGATTTCTTTCCGCATGAGCAGCACCAGTCCATTTTGAGTTCACTGTCGGAGATTCTGCTCTTCATTCTCTCTCAGGGACTCATTCCTACGGAGAATGGAAAAGCGCTCAATTACGAATTTTTACAAAACAATTCACCGGCGGTGAGGGCTGGCATAGCTGCTTATGACGGTGGAGAAAAATCGCTCGAGGACGCGATTCTCCATACCGGAAATATCGGATGGGATAAGAATCTGGACCGTCTCAAACGCGAAGGAATCATCACCTACGAACAATTTATGATGAACCGGATGAATGATGAAGACGACGACAGTCTGCTCCATTTTGAATCCGCCTGATCAGAAAAATTTCTTCGGAAATGCTTCCGGAGGATCAACAAAACAACAAAAAACAAAACAACAAAGTAATGAAACTAACTAAAAATACCAAGAATTCCGCGGGTATGACCCTGATCGAAGTGACTTTGGTGATCGCCGTTCTTCTCGGTTTGATCTCCGTTCTCTTTATCGGTGTGAAGGCCTACAAGAGGGGTTCCGACCGCGCCAAGTGCATTCTGAATGTTTCCACCATGCAGAAGGCAGTTCGCTCCTACCAAAACCTCTATGAATTGGAAGAAGCCGATTCTCTTGCCAAGACAGACCTTGTGGGATCCGGCAAGATGTTCGAAGTGGAGCCTACCTGCCCGGACAAATTGAATTCCTACGTGTGGATGACGGCAGTTCCCGCAACGGGAACGACCTACATCGATTGTGATGATGCGGACGCAGATCACACTCCGACAACAATCGAAGGGTGGTAAACAACGAACAATCAGAATCCGCATCCCGGGTTTTGAGTAAAGTCTTACGACTCCGTGGTCCGATCCCACGGAGTCGTGACTCGTTGCTTCTCTTTTGTTGAAATCCATGTCACTTTCCTCCCCATCCACCGCCGGCATCACTTCAATCCTGCGGGCCTATCAAAGCGCCAATCGTACCCTCAGGCACACGAGCCGCGCCAACAACGCCAACTGGTATCGCCGGAGCGCGGACATGCCGGTCCAATGGCATATTGCCACCGATGGCAATCAACTGAGAAGTGAGATTTGGGTGGAAAAAGACAAGGCCTGGTACAGAGGGCCGGAGATTACTCTCGAGCAACTTCAATCGCCGTCCCAGGAATATGTTGATCAGGCCGTTCCACCCATTCTACAGGCCATTAAGGGAAAAAAAGACCGTGCTTTGGGAATTATTTTGCATTTGAGCGATCTCATCAAGCTAGCCGAAATTCGTTCGGAATTTTCAGAGGAAAAAGATTTTAATGCACTGGATGATTTGGTCAGATTGGCCCCGTCGGGTTCCATATCGGGCAGCCAAATAAACCAGGAAGAAAGCAGTTGGGCCCTGTTACCTTATTGGGGAGAATCGGTTACCGGGCGCAACGCGGTGGCTCTTCAAGTGGGCAATCAGTTTCAACTCTTTGTCGAAATGTTTTCCCAGTGGGGGGAAACCCACAACACTCCCGTGAATGTGTCGGTAACCTGCGCCCCTCTCGAGACACTGGCCCAGTTGCCTATTTACGTACCCCATCTGGCTGATCAATCCGCGGGTGCTTCCAGCGGATGTATCGCCATCCTCCGCTATCACAGCGTCACCTTTCTCGCTGCCTTCAATCTGTATGGTGAATTGTGTTCGGCAAGAGTTCTTCCCAATCAAGAGCCGGGAGGTCTGCCGCCCGATCTGGAGTGGCTCATCAAAAGTTTTGCGGCAGCCGAAGACATCGAAAAGCCAAGAATCTGTCTGCTGGATCTGGCTGATCGGGGGAACGACACCTCCGGGATTGATTTTGAGTCGATCGGATATGAATTCCTCAACATTTCCCCCTGGTCAAAAGAGGACGAACTCAGGGGTATCCCCATTGAATTTCTCAACACCCGAAATTCCCGTGAACGCTTTTCCGCTTTGAATGAAAAGCTGTCCGAAGAAAACAAAACCTTTCACGAGTTACTCGGCCATTGGGCGCAACAGAATGTCTATTCCCTGGAATGTCAGAATATCAATCGCTTTCCGTCGCAGCGCGAGTTGCATGCTCTCAAGGGATCCCGCCTCTTTAGGCTCACTCTTTTCGTGGCGATTCCGGCAATCGTCGGGTGGGGATTGATGAGTACCCTGAAGACTACGGCGCAGCCATATTGGAAAATAGATCAGGCAAAGATTTCCGCCGCCGCGGAAAAGCTCAGGTCTTCTGAAGGAGAAAAAAAAGAAATCCAATACTGGGAAAATTTAATGGCCTCCCGATCCGAGGGATGGGTGGTTCTTTCGACGATCCTCGACCTGTTTCCGGAAGGGGAAGAAATCTTTCTTACCGATTGCAAATTCGGCTTCCATGCTCTTCCGCCGGACAAAAAAGGAAAATATCTGCCAATGCGGCAGACCTGGTCGATCAAGGGTTTCGCGACCCAGAAAGGAATCAATTACCTGACTTCCTTGAGTTCGAAGGCGCCGATGATGGCCAAGTTCAACGAAATTGCGAAAAAAACTGAATCTCCCGCCTACCAATCCGATGAGAAGACCCGCACCTTAAAAGTGTTGTTGGAACAGAAACAGGCGCCGATGCCATCCAGTGCCATTGTCTCCAGGGCGACTGCCAGGCTCTACCGGAGAGGGTTCGAATTGCAAATAGACCGCGAATTCTCCGACAAGGATGCGCTGGCCCTGCAAATCGCAAATCCCTTCAAACAAAAATCTTCCAAGAATAAATGAGCAACTATCTGAAATCCATCCTGCTCTTCGGATATCTGCCCACCAGCCTCCTGTTGGTGGGAGTGTTGGCCGGAACCTACTACTTTCACACCAGCTTGGAGGAAAAGAAGCAGTCAAAAAAAACTGCCTACGAAAATTACCAAAAAAATGTGAAAGAACTTGAACTCCTGGAAGATTTTCTCGGAAAAGATCAGCATCGGGAGAAAATGAAATTTCTGGGATCTCATTTGGATGAGGACCTCCTGCAGACCCTGAGCAGGAATCTCGCTGAAATCCTGGCCAAATATGATGAGGAGGACATTCACAACACCGAAATAGGACAGCCGACCAGTGCCAGTCCGATCGCTTCGCAAACCGAAAGCAGTTTTTCCAGAGTCAACCTCGGCTTCGAAGGGCACTTTTCCGCGATTCAGGAATCCATCACTGAACTGGAGTTCAGAATGCCCCAGCTGAGTCTCGAATCCCTTACGATCTCCACCAATATTGCGGGAACCGGGTCAGGAAAACTCCCCAGTCTAAGGGTGAAGGTAAATTATCTTTGCTGGCATCGTCCCGAAGCGTCATGAAGAACAAAATGGTAATGCACGGCTTGCTGGCTCTTGTTTGGGCTTTCGCTTCCTTCGGCTTGGGAAGTTTCTCGAAGGCGGAGGATCCCAGGGAAATTCCTCCCACCTCAGCCAAAAAAGGGAAAACGGAAACCGAGAAGCCCGTCGTTTTAACGCCTCACCAGCTGAGGCACCCCAAAGCAATGGGAGCAATCGAACGTCAGACAAGGCGGCTCGATCCTTTTGGAATTGCCATGACCAGGGATCTGGCACTGAAACAGCAGGCAAGGATTCAACTCGAATCCGAGAAGGAGGAACTGCAACCTGAGGATGAGGGGGTGGTGCTTCCCAATTCCGAAAATTTACTCCAAGGCGCTCTGAAGAAAATTTCCGTCAGCGGAATCATGCCTGCAAAAAAAATCATCATGATAGGAGCACGCTCAGTGGGAGTGGGGGAAATTCTGGCAATCAAACACGAGGGAGTCTTGTTCCGGCTCAGACTGGATAATATTACCTCGCGGAGACTGGATCTGACCGATTTGGAGACAGAGGAAAAAATCAAGTTCCCGCTGCATATCCTGCCAAAATCCTTTACCCGCTTTTCTAAAGCGAAAGGAAGCCACCCGAAGCCCCCTTCCGGGGCTTCGCCCCTCGCAAGCACGATTTTGATAGAATAATCTTGTAATTTCCATAAATTACATTATTTTAACATTATCTGCACTTTCAAATTAAACCGGAAGTCCATCCATGAGCTTTAAAATAATTTCTATAGTTTCCATATTTATTATCGGTTTTACTCCGTTAAACGGGCAGGACACACCGGACACAACGGCTCCACCTGACGCTCCGTCCGCCAAAACGTCGAAAAAGGGAATTTCTCTGGTTCAACGTTCATCGAACAATACCAGGGGCGACACCATTCCGGGCCTCGATATTAGCAAAGTTCCGGATACCCGGGAATCAGATGGCGGGACTCCGAAGAACAGCAGCGCAAGCGGGACCACCCACCCGACGGCTGTTCAGGCTGCCAATGGGAAAGAAGGTGAGGGGTCGGGAATCATTGAAGAAACGGAAGGGGGCTACTGGCTGAAAGACGCGCCCTTGAACGAAGTGTTTCAGTACCTCGCACAGCGATCGCAGCTCCAGTATTTTTACAACACCAATCTGAGTGGTCCGGACTACCTGGTCACCGGGCAGTTGGTGGACGCCGCAGATCCGGTGGCTCAAATGGAGGAACTGGGTTTGATGTATGAGGTGACCATTTATAAGCAAGGGAATACCGTCTATGCACTTGTTCCCTCCCAGTTGAGCGTGCTTCCGAACAAACCAACGAGTTACCAGCTCCATTATCTCCGACCGTCGGATATTGATAAAATCAAGGTGATTCTTCAACCGTTTCTTACGCCGGGTACCGGCGTGGTTGAATACGAAGAAAAGACCAACACGATTGTTGTTTTCGACAACAATGAAAAGAATGTCGCCCAACTCATGGCTCTACTGGAGAAAATTGATCAACCCAAACAACAGGTTGCCATCGAAACCAGAATTCTACGAGTCAAGAGCAGCGCACGCAACCGCATTGGCGTGGACTGGTCATCGGTGCTTGGAGAAGGAACGGCCCTTCGCGCATCGGTCAGTTTGAATAATCTTTTCAACCTCCCCGATCTGGATACGGTGTCCAAAGTATTGACTCTCGGTGCGGGGGAAACCGGAACCAGAAACAGGAACTACAGCGGGAGTACCTTGATCTTTTCACCACCGCAGATTCAGGCGGTGGTCCGGGCATTGAATTCGGGTGGTCTGGTCCAGCAGGAGTCAAGCCCGACTCTTATTACGGAGGATAACGAAGATGGGATTATTTCCGTGATCGATCGGATACCGATTATTGTCAGCACGGTGAGCGCAACCACCGTCGGCCAGAATACCACGGATACCGTTCGCTACAAGATCGACAGTGACGATCCGGTGGGGGACCCCGCCAATACTCGAGAAATCGGAGTCACCGTCTCTGTGACGCCCACCATCCTTCCCGATGAAACCATCCGCATGTCGCTTCGCCCGCGTTCCTCGCAAATCATCGATTTCATCAAATCAAACTCGGGGAATTCTTATCCTCGAGTCAACGAATCCAGCATATCCACGATGGCGAGAGTGCCTGATGGCTACTCTCTGTTAATCGGTGGATTTTACGAAGAAGTCGATTCCGACGATTCGAAAAAGGTTCCGATCCTGGGGGATCTTCCCGGCGCCAATTTTCTTTTCAAGTCTGACGACAAATCAAAAGAGCACACCAGCCTGGTATTTATCGTGACACCCACTCTCTACCGACCTTCCAGCGTGGCGGAGAGTGAGGCGCTTGAGCAAGAACTCCATGACACTCACATATTACCGGTGAATCATGACTCTCCCGATCCAGAGCGTCCCGGATTCAACTACAAGCCCAGCCTGAAAAACACCTTTGCCGGGATCTTTAAGTCGCGCCGGGCGACGCCCAGTCCCAATCCTCTGGTCCCCCGCTTGAAACAGCAATATCAGCCGCGCAAGGAATCTGTCGTAGAAAGCCCCTATCAGGGCAGTGTCTATCCCCAGGCAGAATCAAACACGCCCGCTCCCCGATCAGCCACTCCGGCTCCGACGGTTGCCACGCCGCCTGAGCCGTCCGCACAGGCCAGCCCGGTTTCTTCAACGAAATCAGGATTCTTCAAACAGCTCTTTGGACGCAAGCAATCTCATTGAACCATGACTGTAGCTGCTCCCTCGTCTCCCAACGTGGACCTTGCTGCCGAACCCGACAGCGCGCCCCAGACACCAAAACCAGTCGAGAAAACCAGAAACAGCGGAGAAGACCTGTTTCCGGACCTTCCTGAAGACCGGAAGGGAATGAATGAGTATCTTCCTCGACTGGTCCCTTCGATTGCCAACGTAACCGCTCGTGGTATCAGTGCCCTGCCGGAATCAAAGCTGGTTGAGTCTCTTCCGTTTAATCTGGATTCCTACTCGCTGGAAAGCAAGGGGACGGAGGACGTTCCTTTCTGCGACTATTTGGAGTTCGTTGTCAGTGGAGGGGAAAAGGACTTGTCCAACGCCCATGTTGAATGGATTGACCAACTCTCCTCCGCACTGCGTAGACAGGCGCCCTTCAAGTCCCAGCACTGTCCCTTCGCTGTCCAGACGGAATCTCAACTCGATTTTTACAATCGATTCCCGGAAATTTCCGACGTGTCTCTCTATTTGCGATGCCCTGTCATAGAGACCCACGAAACAGACTTTTTTGTGGTGACGTCCATCAACCCGTACACTGCCAAATTCGCCGCGGCATTGATTTCAAAAATCATTTTACGTGAGACCAAAGTGAAACCATTCGCCTTTCTGACAACCTGTGAAAAGCGGCCCTGGGATTATCTTTGTTCCAAACATTTCGGACATGAATCTTGATATTGGAGTTGCGCTCAACCCGACGATCTCCCATGCGATCACGGATCGTCTCGCCGAGTTCGATCCGGCGCTTCAGGATCGACCGGCTGAAGACGTGGTCCGAAAATGTTCCGGCAACCGTATTCTGGGCGCCGTCGGAGATTTGAATTCCATTCCGGTCTTTTCCAAAATAAAGGGATTGGTGGATCGTTCGCTCCTGGAGGACTGTGATCCCGAATTGATGAACAGGGGGATGTTTGTGCCCCTGCAGCTCACCGCTTCCCAAATAACCGTCGCTATTGTGAATCCCTGGGACACGGTGGCTCTCGACACCTACACCCAGCGGTTTCCGGATCGCGAAGTCAACCTGTTCGTTGCCCCGGTTTCGGAGATTACTCAGGTCATCGAGACTGTAGTGGGAACATCCGGGCCCAGCAAAACCGAACTCGATTCCATCCAGGTTGATGAAGTGGGCGAGGTGATTGAGGATTTTAATGTGAGCGAGGATTTTGAAGAACCCCTCGCTAAATTTATTGCCCGTATGCTTTCCGAAGGAATCCGGCTTCGAGCCTCTGATATTCACATCAAGTGCGAGAAGGACAGGGTCTATTTCAGTTATCGTGTTGACGGCGACATGGGAGAGAAATTTGAAATTCCGATGAAACTGAGAGATCGGATCGACGCCTTTCTTTTGAACCTCATAGGGGTTCCCCCCGAAGACAGATCCAAGTTTCCCGGTATTTCCGGCCGATTTGCCGTCAGGTATCTTCGGCGCAGTATTGATATCCGTTTTGAGCGCCACCGGACCTACCGTGGCTATCACGTGACGATGCGTATTCTCGACAAGTCCCACTTTGAAGCCAAACTGGGAATGGGAGGGCTGGCCTTTGACCCGGCAACCTTGTTTGAACTGGAAAAAGTGATGGCTGTCCCCGCTGGCATTATTGTGATGTCAGGGCCGACCGGTTCGGGTAAATCTACGACGCTCAATGCGATGTTGAGAGAGTTGAATCGTCCGGAAGACAACATCCTGACTCTGGAGAACCCGGTCGAGGATGAAATTCCGGGCGTGGTTCACTGCGATTTGAAAGGCGGCGACTTCAAGGCCATGATCGCCAGTTTTATGCGTAGCGATCCGGATATCATTTTGATGGGTGAGGTTCGCGACTTCGAATCCGCCGAACTGGCCATTGAAGCGGCCATTACGGGGCACAAAGTATTGACCACGATCCACACACCGCGGGCATCACAGATCATCGAGCGATTCGAACAGTTGGGTATTGAACGTTGGAAAATTGCCCAGACCCTCAAAGCGGCTTGTGCCCAGAGGTTGATTAAACTGCTCTGTCCTTACTGCAAAATCAAAAAATCGGGACTTACGGATCGCGAAATCAGGAAATCCAATCTCGGGCCTGAATGGAAAGAGATTGAAGTGTACGATCGCAATCACGAGGGCTGTTCCGAGTGTGCTGGGCGGGGCTATTACGGAAGGTCGGCGATTCTGGAAATGATTCCCATCACCGCCGAGTGGTCAGACCAACTTTCCAAGGGAAGCATGAGTCCCTACGAATTGGAATGCAAAGTCCGTGAGCAGGGTATTCTGCCTTCGCTGAAAACCACCGGGCTCGAGATGGCGAAACAGGGGCGGACCGATCTTGAAGCTCTCAGAAAGGCCATTGATATGACGGCGGAATAAGGAGGTCGTGAAAACAAATTCCCACACGAAACACTATCCAAACAACTGATGAAAGCAAACACCGTTGAAGCCCCAAAAAACATCTCCCCGGCTCGTGCTGCCCTTGAGGCGCAACGGGCCAAAGCATTGGAATCGTCAGCGCCCTCCGCCAAGGCCAAAGCCGAAGCCAAACCTCTTTTTGGAATTGGTGGTGAAAAAAAGTTTCCCTTCAAAGAGTTGCTCAAGTTCTGTCGCGGAATGGGGTCGATGTTGAAAGCCAAAATTAACACCTCGGATGCCCTCGGCTATTACGCACAGGGTAATCCCAACCCCACGGTAAGGAATATCCTGCTGAAGATCAAAAAAGAATTGGATATGGGGGTTCCCGTGTATGTGGCATTCAAGAAAACAAAAAAGTTTGATGACAAGTTTGTCAGCCTCATTCGGGCAGGAGCTGACACGGGTCACCTCAACGACGCATTCGATTCCATTGGAAAAAGGCTCAAAAAAGAAAAAGCATTCAAAGCAAAAATGCGGAAGGCAACCCTGCTTCCCGGCATGATCATTTTTGCTTTGATCATGATGTTTATTGTCGCTCAGTTGAAAGTGGTCCCGCAGGTGGAAAGCATCCTGAACGATGTGGGAGCAGAGCCGGACCCTCTCTCGGCCGCCCTGTTTCAGGTTGCTCACATTACCAAAAAAGTATGGGTCTTTATCGTGGGGGGAATGTTTGGCGGACTGATTACTTTCATGGTCTCAAACCAGGCACGAAACGTCGCCATTTCCCTGCTGATGTCGAAATGGAAGATTCTCAGACAGTTGGTGATGGGGATGCGACAGGTCTTGTTTCTGGGTTCGCTGGATATGCTCCACTCAAACGGCGTCAACCTGTCTAAGGCCGTCGTCATCGCCGCCGAAGGCTTGAAAGGCACTCCCATGTATGATGAATTGATGAATGCCGGAGACAAATATGTCAAAACCGGTTTGCCGTTCTCTGAATCGATTCGCAAGTACACCTCATGTGACCCCCAGGTCGGCCACATGATTTCAATCGGAGAACGGTCTTCATCGCTGGCCGATCAGCTGGGACTTCTCACCGAGATGTACGAAGAGGAAGTGGAGCAGGTCGTCGAAGAGTTCAGCCAGATTGTCAACCTGATGGCATTGATCGGGGCGTGCATATTGATTTCGCTGGTCTTTATCGGGGCATTCCTGCCAATTTTCCTGATGGGTCCGAAAATGATGGCGGCAAGCGCATAAGAATAAAACCTCCAGAAACTCTTTTTCATGCAACAAACAAAGCTCGACAGACACATGCGGGAGAAATACTCCTTCATCACCTACGTGTTTTCCAACACGAAACCTCAGGGCGTCCCCAAAGGAGTCCGAGTTGAAGAGTTGGATCGCGAACAGGGCGCCCCCTATAAATATAAATTCTCGTCGAGGAAATACCACCTGATCAGAGCATTGGCTGAGCGCCTCGAGAGCGAAAATATTACCTATACGTCTCGCGTGGCAGACAGGAAAGTCTGGTATGGGAAATGGATCAATGATCCGAAAAAGAGTTTTTCCTACCGGCTGGTGTGGATTGCCTTCCTGATCGCCCTCGGATGCTTGGCTATTTCGCCCGCTCCCAAGGTCATTTGGAAGTACGTCAACACCGAGGAAGATCCCAAAAATCCTGAGGAGTCTCTCGTCTCCCGCATCATGAATAGCGAGAAGATGGACAGCTTTATGCGCATCGGCGACAATTGGCTGGCACTGTTTCAAGGGGGAAAAGGGAAGTAAGCGGACAAAAGGGATCTCATTCCGCTGCAATATTTCTCATAATTTTCATAGCTAAAGTCAGAATTTCTGTTATCTTCTGGTAGTGGACCTGAAAATCTACTGACACGAGTAACACAGGGGTAGCGCCAGCCCCGTCTGGTCGGTGCATTGCTCGTTTTCAGTATGTTTGAGGGACACCAACTGATGTCGCCTTACCACTGACGTCGCATGAAACCGAACTCCTCCAAAAAATACAAGCAGCCCAATTCCGCCATGACGGTGATCGAGCTGACGCTCACTCTATCGCTGATGCTTTCCTTTGCCACGATCACGGTTCTTTCGCTGACCGGAATGAAGGAATGGAAACTGGCCAGGCTCGCCGGCGAGGAACTGCGGGGAGTTTATCTCGCTCAAAAGAGCTTTCTCGCTGACCACCCGGT
>Ga0114931_10003341_pt1 | contig 20325 bp, 11 predicted proteins | sample 2SBtaG_FD_89579 | JGI IMG/M metagenome (GOLD analysis project Ga0114931, IMG submission 89579) | Deep subsurface microbial communities from Kolumbo volcano to uncover new lineages of life (NeLLi) - 2SBTROV14_V59a metaG | ecosystem: Environmental > Aquatic > Marine > Volcanic | place: Kolumbo...
AAAACACTATATATCAGGTACTGTGGCTAATGGCTAACCAAGCAACCGAAAGGGGAAAGCCATTGATATTTACCGATGGCTTGATATTCATGGTCGGGGTGGCAGGATTCGAACCTGCGACCTCCTGCTCCCAAAGCAGGCGCGATGACCGGGCTACGCTACACCCCGAATGATGTACAAATACAATATATCAGATCACAACATTACGGTTGTTAAACGCGCCTACTTTGAGGCGCGAGAAAATTTCGGAATGGCTAACATGATCCCTCAACTAGTACCTTAAAAACGCTATTCAAAACCCGCTTAGCTTGTAAAGTTATTCAACTTCCCAACTAAACAAAACTTTAGAGCAGTTTCGTGGAGAGAGGGGGATTCGAACCCCCGGTACCCGTTTCCAGGTACGACAGTTTAGCAAACTGCTGGTTTCAGCCACTCACCCACCTCTCCTGTTGCAATATTTTCATCCTCAAGAGTACCATTGACTTAATACCCACATTTCGTACCATGCCGGGTTTAAACCCTGCCTTTGGCAGGCATGCGCTCTCCCACCACTCCATTCATTGCTGTATGAGCCCCAACAAGCATCAAATGTCAATCCTGTGAATCAATTCGACCTCGATATTCAAAATCTAGATGTAGAAGGTCACTCAAACAGAGTGCAAATATAGTATTTATGGAATTCGAATCATTGAGGAAATGACAAGAAATCATTCAGCAACTCAGTTATTTCCTATACTTTTTCCAATGATTAGATCTTTGATTTCCTGCAGATAATTTCTTCCTATGGGGAGGAGCTTACCTGCAATGATAATGGCATTGCCATCCAGAGCATCTACATGGTCAAGGGAGATGGTATAGGAACGATGAATTCTGATAAACTTTCCTTCTGTTAGTTTTTCAGTTAGTCCGGTCAAGGTTTGGTGGGTAATAAACGTCCCTTTAGTAGTTTTCAGCCTTACGTAGTCCTTTAGGCTTTCGATATAAAGAATATCTTTCAGGAAAATTTTTACTAACCGCTTATCGACTTTAATGAAGATATGATCATCTGCAGACCACTTGGACGTTCCCGCTTGTACATTTGTCTTGAGATTAATTTTTTCAAGAACCTTATCAATGGCATTGATAAATCTTTGAGGAGAAATGGGCTTAACCAGGTAATTGAGTATATTCAGTTCGAACCCTTCCACGGCATAATCCCTGTATGCGGTGGTTATGATAACCAGGGGAGGTTGTTTTAATCCTTTCAGTAACTCCAAGCCTGACATCCCAGGCATGTTTATATCAAGAAATAATAAGTCCACCTGGTGTTCCTTGAGGTAATTGAACGCATCAACAGCATTATCGCAAACCATCACAACCTCAAAATGTTCCAAAGGCTTCAGGAACCCCACCAGGATATCGCTGGCAAGTGATTCATCGTCTATGATCAGGCATTTTATCATATACCGGAACGCTTAAGATTATTTTATGTTCATTATTTTCTTCATCAACTTTTAAGGAATACGTATTTGAATAAAGTATATCTAATCTTCTAAGGGTATTTTTTATCCCTATTCCCTGGCTTTCTCCATTAATTTTGGATTCTTTATCGTATACTCCTTTCAGATGGTTCTTTACCGTAAAAATTAAAGTTAATTCATTAACTTCAATTGAAATAGAAATTGGGAGTTTCCGGTCCACCATGCCCCCATGTTTAAAAGCATTTTCTAAGAATGGCAAGAGCAGAAGGGGTGGAATATATTTATCTTCAATGGATTCTGTAATGGTAATATCTACATCCAGTTTTTTACCATATCGAAGTTTCTCCAGGTCAAGATAATCCTGGATGTGATTGATCTCACTCATCAAAGAAACATACTTAGATTTTCCCTTATAAATGATGTAGCTCATTAAATCACTCAACTTCAGAACAGTTTCGGGCGCCTCGTTAGATTTTGCAAGTGTTAAAGCGTACAAGTTATTTAAGGTGTTAAAGAAAAAATGAGGGTGAAGCTGTGAACGAAGGTAGTACAACTCAGCTTCCAGACTTTTATTTTCCAGTTCTTTCGTTTTGCGGGTACTTTTCATCCAGTCAATTCCGAGTTTTATGGCCATAGTAAAGCCTACAACATAAAGTTCACCCACGATTACGGCAATCAGATAGTTGATATCAAATACCTGTAAACCGGGCTTACTTGCTTCTTTCCAGACTTCAGTCGTGACAAGATCGTAGGTCACCAACATCCTAACCACGGCCACAATAATCACAGAAAAAGTTAATGCTCCCAGGTATCGATAAACTTTCCCTGGCAAAAGCTTTGGAATAAGGTAGTAGAGATTAAAATACACAATGACCATGTGCAAGGGAAATTCTACCAGGTTCGATTCAATAGAGTAAGTGAAATCATCGAAGTACATTCCCCAACGAAGGGTATTCAGGGAGAAATAGATCGCCCAAAATATGACATGTTGAAGTACCGGACGGTAAAGTATTCTAACCACTGCTAATAGTTGGAATGGGAGTTGGTTAAACTAAGCTGAACATAGCCAATGAAACATGATCCTGTTAATCAAATATACACATTTGACCTCAGATTCATCAGTTCTAAGGCACAGGAGTGTTCAACTGATAGACCAGAGTTTTACCCCGGTTGATACCAATGATGATCAGGTTGCTGGTCGTTTTTATTTGCACAGCAGAACCTACCTGTCCATTTACTACAAGTCCTGTTTCTCTCGAAAGTAAAACAGAAAAATCCTGTGTAGGGCCTTTACTTATCAACACCAGTCCTTTATTGGCATCGTAAAAGCCTGTGGAAACATCATAAGTATGGTCATTCCCCAGAGCTATGATATCAGGATACTGATCACCATTTAGGTCTGATACTATAAACTTTGTCAAAGGCGCTATCTGGACGGCTCTGGGGAGGGCTTCAAGGGTTAGTTTGCCTGATTGATTCCATGCCACATAGCTGGAAGTGGCATTTACATAAAATCTGTTTGTTTCGGGAACCTTCGCTGGGTCCAGAAAATCAGCAATGGTTGCATGACTAAATTTGGTATATGAATTGAATTTCTTTCGAACAAATGAAGATTGAGAACCCAGCTCATCCAGATAATTAATGGGATATTCCGTCATCTTACCTTCATCATTTTTCCAAAATGCAGTAGAGATTGGGTCTATGTTTCCGTCTTTTTCCAAATCCACAGCGTACAGATGCATGGGATACTCTTCAGAAACATTGAACCGATGATTTAGCCCGAGATTGCCTAAAAGGTAGTCATCATCTCCATCTCCGTCAAAATCAGCGGCAATGATACCGCTCCAAAAACCGTGAAGCTCATTTAATTGATCATCTTTATGTACCACAAGGCCTTTTCCTTCGGTGTTTTTTAATATAATCACAGAATTCCATTCTCTTGCAAGTAGCAGGTCTTCCCAGCCATCGCCATCTATATCGCTCCAAACGGCGTCCGTAACCATTCCCATATCCAGTGGAATTGCCGCAGACTTTTTGAACTTACCTTTGTCATTGATAAGAAGCCACGAGTAAGGCGCAAATGGGAACCTCCCTTTGTCCACTCTTGCTCCAATAAGTAGATCCATATCACCATCATGATCAAAATCAAACGGCTTGATTACAGAAGCCGGAAAAGGAGGCATGTCAAGCCTTTCTTCCTTAAAAGTACCTCCTTCATTAATATATAAGCGATGGACGTATTCATCAGGTTTGTTTTTATAACCTCCGGAAGCTGCCACTACATCATTGTCACCATCGTTATCTATGTCCACAATCGCAATAGCCGACTCAGGACAAAGCTTTTCCTTTGTAAGTCCTTCAATTTGTGTTTCTAAAAACCCATGATCCTTTCGTAGGAAAACTGTTGTTGGTTGTTCATTGGTTGCACCAATCAGCAGGTCTTCCTTTCCATCTCCATTCAGGTCACCGGTCGTCATTACAGGTCCAATTTGGGAATACTTATGGGGCAAGATAGTTTGATTTTGAAAAAAATCAATATAGTCTTTTTGAGCATGAACATGTTCCAGGATGCTATCGCATCTCTCAAACAACAGAGGGCGTTTTGAAGATTTCGTCCACTGAAAGTCTTGTTTATTACTTTCAAGTTCACTAATAACAATCTTCTGATTTACATGGACATTCTTCAAAAGAATGGATCGATCAGTATCAGGCCAAATCACCAGTATGGAGTCGATAGTAGTTGCTTTTCCCACGCCAAAGTGTAAAATAGGGTCAACACATGAGATGAATCCTCTAGAGGTGAAGTTTTCCTGGAATTGATGAGTGGTGCCAGTCCACACATGAACCTTTGCCCCGATGGCATTCAAATTTTCCTCATTGCCTTCTAATTTTATTCGTATGTAATTTACTCTGCCGGCTCTCTTATCTGATGTTAGATTTTGAAAGACGAAGGCTTCTTCATTGAGGTTATTGGTTACATAATCAAGGTCACCGTCATTATCAAGATCAACAAAGGCCGCCCCATTGGAAAAAGAGGGTATGTCCAGTCCCCATTTTTTCGTAACATCTTTAAATTTCAATCCACCTTGATTTTCAAAAGCATAATTGGAAATGTACAGGGTTGGCATCTTACTGATCACATCCTTAGCTGATGCCAGGTAACCATAATATTTGGCTTTGTAATTGGTCCAGTCTTTGTCTGTTGCATCTTTTGGGAACCCATTGGTAATAATCAGATCCTTATCTCCGTCGTTATCATAATCGGCGAATAAGGCTGACCAACTCCATTCCGTTTGGAAGATACCCGCCATTTGACCTTCCTCGCTGAAGGGCAGTAATTTACCGTTCAATACCCCGTTATTCATCTGAAGCATGTTCCGGATGTATTGGTGTTCATAGCCAAACTCTTTGTCATGATTGTAAAATACATAGCTGTTGCCATTGATAGTTTGCTTTTTCCGGGCATAGTTGCCAGGAAACATATCAAGGGTAAAGATGTCAGGATATCCATCATTATTCACATCGGCCATGTCATCTCCCATGCTGGATTTGGATTGATAGGAAAGATACTGTGGGGACATATTCTGAAACGTACCGTTTCGTTGATTGATATACAACAGGTCGTTTGAAATATAGTTGTTGGAAACATAGATATCAGGATAGCCATCCTTGTTAACATCACCGATGGCAAGACCCAGGCCATATCCTTCAAAAACAATTCCCGCCTCTTTAGTAACGTTGTCGAAATGTCCATGGCCGTCATTTCTATAGAGCTGATCGTTGTTGTCAGAACTCCCATCGGTTATTTTAATCCGGTACTTTGCCGGGACATTTTTGGTTACGATGTTGTTTAAAACATACAGGTCAAGGTCACCATCCTTATCATAATCCAAAAAACCTGCAGTTACAGAATATCCCGTGTCAGCAATTCCATATTCTCCTCCTTCTTCTTTAAATAATGGCGCCTTAGTACCACTAGAGCCCTGATTGATCCATAATCTGTTCTTACGTTTATCAGAGTTTTTATTCATCGTGGCTGTCATATATACATCCTGCCATCCATCGCCGTTGATATCAGCAATGGCAATTCCACTAAACCATTGATCATTGGTGAGGCCATCAAAATGATCCGAGATATCGTGGAAAGTAAAGTTGCCATTATTGAGGTACACCTTGGAATCCATATGATTACCAGAGAAGATGATATCCTGGAAACCATCATTGTTCAGATCCCCTATTCCAACTCCTCCTCCATTGTACAGATACTCGGTGATCAGTATATTAAAACTATCCGTCTCAAGGATCGTATTGGTGAATGTAATCCCTGTTTTTTCAGGAGAAAGTTTCATGAAGGTCGGTTGATTGAAATTACAGCCGATCACCAGAATGGCAGGGATGATAAAAATAGACCTCATTTATTGTTTAAATTGAAAATTCATCAAAGATATTTCATACCATGTAGAACCAGGTGGCTATTGATCCAATTGTTTTTGAACTTCTGTAAAGTTTTAGGCAAAAAAAAGTGGACTTCCACATTTGAAAGTCCACTTTGAAATTGTCTATCTAAACAGATTATCTATCCTGGACAAGGTTTCCGTTGCTCAGATCAATTTGACGCTGAGGGATTGGATAACTTACATCTTCAGGTCCGACGGTGGCATTGCCGTACATTGAATTTCCCCAAGGCTGGGTTTTTTCATAAGCCAAAACGCGGGATAATTCTGTCTGTGTAATACCCCAGCGGTTCAGATCAAACCAGCGATGCCCTTCCATGCCTAACTCGAGCTTTCGCTCCATGCGGACAGCAAGCCGGGCTTTGGCCTGGTCCCATCCGGCAGAAGGATATGTTGAGATCTGGTAGTTTGCCGCATCTGTCACTCCATCTGCTTCTTTCACAAAACCGGCAGAATTAGCTGCGCGTGAACGTACCTGGTTGATCTCACCCAATCCCATGTCATCAGCACCAGTTTCGATCTCACATTCAGCAATGAGTAACAAAACATCTGCATATCGGATAAGTCGATATCCATTGGCTGTCCAGCCCGACGTCCAACTGCCCACTTCAGTAGTAGCACCTTGTTCTGAAAGTCGATATACTTGCTTCTTAGGGCTAAAAGGACCTGCATAAGACTGATCACGGATCCAGTCTGAACCAGTATGATCACCCCAATCCAGGTAAGGGATACCCCTACGACCAACGGTCCAGTCCAAGCGAGGATCGAGGGGTCCCGGATCTTCAACATATGAGTTATCAGAAGGAGTAAGTCCCTCATCATTTAACACTGGATTGTTGTTGTAGGAATTATCAAGCAAAGGAAGACCGGTTCCATCTGTTCGGAAGGAGTTTACAAATTCTTGTGTAGGTTGGAAAAATCCACAGCATCCACCAGGTGAAGCTCCACTTTTATAGGGGAAGTTAAGCACTTCGCCCCAGCCGCCGTTCCAGCCACCGGAACCATCGTTCACCGAATATTGTACCGTATAAATAGATTCAATACCATTTCTTTCCGCAATACTGAATATATCACCATATGTTGGTGAGAGTCCAATTGCCCCACCATCCGGTTTTGTACCATTGGCCACAACATCACGAAGCAATGTTAGTGCTCCGGCATAGTCACCATTCATTTGCATCATGGCTTTGGCAAGAAGCACCTCAGAAACCGTTTTATTAAATCGACCAATCTGACCCATGTCATTGTCCAGTTTGGTTCCTTCAGTAAGGTCATCGATGATATTCTGACGAACATCAGCCGTATTTGTTACCGTTTGAGGGTCAGTGGTTTCATCTACATACGGGATCATACCTGCCCACATTCTCCAGGCTTCATAATGGAACCATCCCCTAAGCACCCTGGCTTGTTCGATGAATTTATCTGCTTCTGCCTGACTGATGGTACCTGCAGCGAGTGCTTTTTGCGTTACCAGTATGACATTATTACATCTGGAAATGGCTTCGTACTCAGATCGCCATTTTATATTGATATAAGGGTTGGTTGCAGATTCACTAAAGGTCTGAATAGGGTTGATGTCCGGTTGGTCTCCGGAATCTGTTCCCTTATTCCCAACCATTCCCCGGATACTGGCAAACACCCAGTTGGAAGAAGCGGCCTGCCAGCCAAAACCTTGATTGGATGTACCATCCAACATGGCATAAGCTCCTATCAGAAGCCCATCGATTCCTTCTGCATTTGCCAATACATTTTCGTCCAAACTTCCTTGAGGAGTAATGTCCAGAAAGTTGTCTTTGCAGGCATAAAGAACTCCAAATGCTGTTATGACAAATGCAATTAATATATTATTTCTTTTCATCATTCATTAATTTAAGATAGATACAAATTAAATTCCAATATTAACTCCAATCAGATATTGTTTTACATTTGGATAATTCCCTCTGTCAATGCCAAAGTTGGAATCAGGACCCGTTAATTCAGGATCCAAACCAGTATAATCTGTAATAGTAAATAGATTTACACCTTGCAGATAAACCCTAAATGAAGTGAATCCCATAGAATTAAGTAAGTTCTGAGGAAGACTATACCCGATTTGCAGGTTCTTCATTCTTATGAATGAACCATCTTCAATATAATAACTGGTGGATTGGGTATTAGTTGAGAAGTTGGATGTATTAGATGCCTTGGGAGTTGTGGCTCCGGTATTGGAAGGCGTCCAGCTATTATTCAACAAATTGGTACTTTTCTGCCCCTGGAATGAAGGCCAGAAATCAACCCACCATAAGTTCCAGTTAAATATATCATTGCCCTGGCTACTGTACAAGAAAGTGGTAATATCAAAATTCTTATAAGTCAACGACAGGTTCAGTCCAAACGTAAAGTCTGGGTTCGGATTCCCAATAAAGGTTCGGTCATCAGGCGTGATGGCACCATCACCATTGGTGTCCTGGAAGCGGAAAAATCCTGCTTCTGCTCCATCCTGGGTTGGTGCGCCGGAAACTTCTGAAGCTGACTGGAATAGGCCCATCACCTGGTATCCAAAGAAGGACCCCATTGGTTGACCTACCTGGTTTCGGCTAAATGAACCAATTCTGGATCCACCTGCATCGAAGAAATTCGTACCTGTGAATACTTTGGTAATTTCATTGTTGTATGTAGTGAAAGTCAAATTACCCTCAAAGCCAAAATCACCCCATTGGTTTTTGTAAATTACCTGAGCATCAATTCCTGTATTTTTCATCGATCCTATGTTCTGTGCAGGTGGGCTTGCTGCACCAGCTGTTCCGGGCAATTCCGGAGCAACGAGCAGTCTATCAGTTGTACGGTGATACCAGTCAAAAGTTACCTGGAATTTATTATCCAATAGACCGGCATCAAATCCGATGTTTGTATATTTCTGTGTTTCCCACTGTCCTGCTGTATTCCCTATGCTTGTTGGTCGAAAACCTTGTGCTGAAGATGTTCCTGTACCATTGATGTCATAGTTGGATGTAGATGGTGAGCCACCAAACAACGTAAACTGGTTAATGGGAGATGCCGGAAGCTGATTTCCCATAGTTCCATAACCCCCTCTGATTTTCAGATCAGAAACAAAGGTAAGACCAGACATAAAGGCTTCATCTCCTATTCTCCAACCGGCAGTAACAGAAGGGAAGGTACCATAACGTGTATCACTTGCAAACTTGCTAGAGCCGTCTCGACGGAACGTAGCGCTCAGCAAATACTTATTTCTGAAACTATAATCGGCACGAACAAATTGCGATACCAATGTTGATGGAGTATTCGATCCGGAATTTGTGTCCTGGATGGTTGCACCATTTCCAAGAGTCCTGAAGCTAACAGCATCTGAGAAATAACCTGCTCTTGCTCCAAAAACATTCCTTCCAATTCCTGTTTTTACAGACTCATAACCAACAACGGCCAAAATATTATGATCGGCACCAATTTGTTTATTAAAGGTCAAAGTATTGGTCCAAACCCAGTCATTATTGTAGTTAGCACCTTCTGAGAAGGAGGAAGTTCCTACATTCTCAGCACTTTCATACGTTTTAGATGTCCAGTTTGTCCAGTAATTATTGGCCATGGTCCCACCGAAAGTTGTTCTAAAGTTTAATCCGTCAATGATTTTTACATCCATATAGGCACTACCCAGGATTCTGATGTCAAAGTTGGTATCGTCCTTATCACGCGTTAGAGTTGCAAGCACATTGTCCCCATTTCCGAGACGCGGAGCAATACCTGTTCCCCCAAATTCTCCCAGAACAAAATTATGGAATATTCCAGTAATAGGAGTGGTGATAATAGGAGGAATAATAGGCTGAGTTCGGTAAGATCCCATTTGAATAGGGCTACCTTCAGCCAGGTTGGTTACCCCATTACCATTTCTTCTTGAAACGGTTAGATTTTCTCCAAATTTCAGCCGGTCATTTGCTACCGTAAAGTCGGAGTTAAATCGAAGGTTAAACCGTTGTGTATAGGTGTGCTTGACAATTCCATTTTGCCTGAACCAACCAAATCCTCCGAAAAACCTTGCATGGTCATTACCACCTGATAAGGTAAGATCGTGATTAGTGATCGCAGCAGCATCGGTGAATACATCATACCAATCAGTATTGGCTGCCCAGCTCGGGAGCTGAGGGCTAGTACCGCCGGCAGCGGGTGAAGGACCGTAAATTGGGTGAACTTCGTTGGTCCCATCGTTATTATACACTAGAAACTGAAGGTCGGCATATCCCTGTGTATCCAACAGACCTTTTGGTCCATTACCAGGATCCTGAGTGCCCACATAACTGTTATAGTTTAGCTTAACACCTCCTTTTTTCCCTTTTTTTGTGGTGACCACGATTACACCATTGGTCGCCCTCGATCCATAAATAGAAGCAGATCCTGCATCTTTCAAAATGGAAATAGACTCGATATCGTTTGGATTTAGTGTAGAAGCATCAAATGTAGGTACACCATCAACAACATATAGTGGATCATTGTTCGAGAATGAACTAATTCCCCTGATCCTAACTTTTGAGCCAGCGCCTGGCTGTCCACTTCCAGTAACCGTTACCCCTGATACTCGTCCTTGCAGCTGACTGGTTACATTACCTGTTGGTTGAGCTACCAGTTCTTTTGGCTCCACTACCCCAACTGAACCCGTAAGGTCCTTTTTTTGCTGGGAAGCATAACCTGTCACTACAATCTCACCGAGCGTTTCTACATCCGATTCCATAGAGACGTTAATAACGCTCTGGTTTCCTACTGGCAATTCCTGAGTCAGGTAGCCCACGTAAGAAAACACCAAAACATCGCTCGAACTAGCCTGAATTCGGTAGTTACCATCGATGTCAGTTACAACACCTGTAGTCGTTCCCTTGATCAACACATTGACGCCGGGAAGGCCTGAGTTGTCTCCGCTACTGGTAACCTTACCAGAAACGGTTTGTGCCTGAGCGTTAATCCCAAAAGCCAGGGTTAACAATGCGACACAGAATAGTACACTTTTCCTCATGCTACAATTTGGTTAGAATTTAAAATTTTATCCATAATTACCACTATTGCCACTTTTCACAAAAGAATATCGACCAACAGCAGGATATGAACGATTAAAAACATGATCTTCTAAATAAAATGCAAATATCCTGTAATTTTTCTTGTAATAAGCTCAAATTAATAGCTGTGAGGGTGATTGAATAACGCATGGGCTTCATTCCAAAGATTTAAGGATATCTCCGGGGTGATTATGATCGATTTGATTATGTCATTTGGTTGTTTATCGACAAGAATCTGTCAAATAGCTAAAAAATTCGGACAATGATTATACAAAATCTACCTTTCGTCATCTAATTGATAATTGAAGTGATTTAACTTCATATTTGCTTGGTTAACTTAAAGCCGCGAGAGTATCGCGGCTTTTTGTTTTGGTGTTTATCGATGAATTGCTGCTGATTAGCTAAATAGTTATAAGTAATGATTTACGTTGTCTAAATTGCATCAACTAATAATGAATGACTTACATGAACCTAATAAAAGAACCTCTCGAGTCAATTAGTTCGGCAGCCCAACTTCTTAAGTATCAGGAAGGAGGATATGATGAACAGACACGATTTGAACGTGTGCATACAGTTATATTTGATGAGTCGTCGTATGCATCCGTTGTAGTTGCCCAGGAGATTGCTGAGCTTATTCGAAAAAAAGAAAAAGCGGGTCAACCTTGTGTACTGGGCCTTGCCACCGGATCCTCACCAACCTCGGTATATGATGAATTAGTAAGGATACATCAGGAAGAAGGATTAAGTTTTAAAAACGTAGTCACCTTCAATCTGGACGAATACTATCCTATGCAACCCAATTCATTGCAGAGCTATATAAGGTTTATGAACGAATATCTGTTTGATCATGTAGATATTGATCCCAAGAATATTCATATCCCTGACGGAACTTTGCCTATGAATAAAATCCCGAAATTTTGCCGGGAATATGAGGACAAGATTGATTCATACGGAGGTATTGACCTGCAAATACTTGGAATTGGACGTACCGGACATATAGGTTTTAATGAGCCTGGGTCGCATATGAATTCAAAGACCAGGATGATCACGCTGGACCACCTTACCCGTGTGGATGCAGCTGCTGACTTTTTTGATCAGGACAATGTACCCAGAAAGGCCATCACGATGGGTGTTGGTTCAATAATGAAGGCAAAAAGAGTAATTCTAATGGCCTGGGGGGAAGGCAAAGCTTCCATCATTCATAAAACCGTTGAAAACCCTAAATCTGAATCTGTACCGGCTAGCTATTTGCAGCATCATCCCAATGCTACTTTTGTATTGGATGGAGCTGCAGCCGCAGAGTTAACCCGAATAAAGACGCCATGGTTGGTTGGGTCATGTGAGTGGAATAATGATTTGATCCGTTCGGCAGTTGTTTGGCTATGCCAGAAATTAAGCAAACCTATATTAAAATTGACGGATCGGGATTATAACGATAATGGTATGAGCGACCTGGTATCATTGTATGGATCAAGCTATGACATCAATATCTGGATGTTCAATGAGTTGCAACATACAATCACAGGATGGCCGGGAGGCAAACCTGATGCTGATGATACCTATCGACCGGAGCGTGCCAAGCCGACAGTGAAGCGAGTGGTTATTTTTAGCCCTCATCCGGATGATGATGTGATTTCAATGGGGGGAACCTTTATCCGTTTACACGACCAGGGCCACGAAGTTCATGTGGCTTATCAGACTTCTGGAAATATAGCTGTATTTGATGATGATGTGATTCGGTATGTGGACTTCAATCGCGATTTGAATGAGTATCAAGGCATTAAGAAAGGGATCAACGATGCCCTTTATCAAAAGGTTACTAAAGAAATAAATAGTAAGAAACCAGGGGAGTTGGATTCGCCGGAAGTAAGGCAAATTAAGGGACTTATCCGCCGGGGTGAAGCCCGGGCTGTATGTAGGTTTGTCGGGTTGCCTGATGAGAATGCTCATTTTTTGGATATGCCCTTTTATGAAACCGGGCTAGTAAAAAAAATGCCATTAGAGAAAAATGACATAAAGGTAATTATTGACCTGTTGGAAGAAGTCAAACCTCACCAGATCTATGCTGCCGGAGATCTTTCAGACCCGCATGGAACACACAGAGTGTGTCTTGAGGCAATCTTTAGAGCACTAAATATCTTGAAGGAAAGGTCATCCTGGATCAAAGATTGTTATGTTTGGTTGTATCGGGGTGCATGGCATGAATGGGGCATTGAAGATATCGAAATGGCCGTTCCAATTAGTCCGGATGAATTAATGAAGAAACGCAAAGCGATTTTTAAACATCAATCTCAAAAAGACAGTGCTGTCTTTCCCGGGAATGATCTGAGAGAATTCTGGCAGAGATCCGAGGACAGGAACCGGGATACAGCCAAACATTATGATGAGCTTGGTTTGCCCGAGTATGAGGCCATAGAAGCGTTCAAAAGATATCATTTTTGAAAAATAACCTGCGGCAGTACAAGAAACTTAATAAAAAATGTATAATTAAGTCGCAATAGGTAAAAACACCTATACTAAACGGATTTCATATGTTACTTCAAACCATCGACTGGACCATCATAGGGATTTTTTTTGTCATTGTATTATCCATTGGATGGGTGGCTTCCCGCACTGCAGGGAAAGATTCAGCTGAATTTTTTGTTGGAGGCAGGTCGATGCCCTGGTGGTTGTTGGGAATTTCAATGGTAGCCTGCACCTTCTCCGCGGACACCCCCAACCTTGTTACGGGTTTTGTCCGTGAAAATGGCGTGGCAAAGAACTGGGCCTGGTGGGCGTTCCTCATTACCGGTATGGTTACGGTGTTCATTTATGCCCGGCTATGGCGGAAATCTAAAGTAATGACTGACCTTGAATTCTATGAAATTCGTTATGGTGGCAAATTGGCCTCTTTTTTGCGTGGCTTCCGGTCCATCTATCTTGGTGTATTTTTTAACACCCTGATTATGGGATCAGTGACGCTGGCAGCCATAAAAATTGGTGGTGTAATGCTGGGTTTGCAACCATGGGTGGTTGTGGTAGGGGCCTCATTTGTCGTGGTGGTTTATGCTGCACTTGGGGGAATCAAAGGTGTGGTTTGGGCTGATTTTTTTCAATATGGTATAGCCATGTTCGGAGCGGTTTATGCAGCTATAGTTGCCTTGCGTCAGCCGGAAATTGGCGGGCTTGCCAATCTCATCCGGAACCCTGCTATCCAGGACAAACTTGGAGCTATACCCAATATGTCAGATCCTTCGGTCTGGATTCCCTTACTGCTTATTCCTGTAGCTGTACAATGGTGGTCTGTTTGGTATCCGGGTGCTGAGCCTGGCGGAGGAGGATACATTGCTCAACGTATGTTATCCGCTAAGAACGAGAAAAATGCCGTGGGTGCTACTTTATTGTTTAATTTTGCCCATTACGCATTGCGGCCCTGGCCATGGATCATTGTAGCTTTAGCTTCCATTGTTATTTATCCTGATCTGGCTTCAATCCACGCCCAATTTCCCAACATTGATGCTACGTATCTTAAAAATGATATTGCTTATCCAGTTATGTTATCCAAACTTGGAACCGGATGGATCGGTTTGGTCGTGGCATCGATTATTGCTGCATACATGTCTACTATTGGTACTCACCTTAATTGGGGTTCCTCTTATTTTGTAAATGATTTTTATAAACGTTTCGTAAAACCTCAAGCTTCAGAGAAGGAATTGGTGGCTATGGGGAGATTAACTACTGTTATGTTGATGGTGTTGGCGGGCATCGTTAGTCTGTTTTTTTTAAACAATGCCACCCAGGCATTTAATATCCTTCTTCTTTCCGGTGCGGGTTCAGGTGCAATATACTTGTTGAGATGGTTTTGGTGGCGCATCAATGCTCTGACTGAAATTGTTGCTATGGTAGTGGCTACCATTATGGCCCTTATCCTGGTGTTGGTTGTGGACGACGCAACCCTTGCCAACGAAATTCTGGATGGTTTTACAATGAAACTATTGATAACTGTTGGAGTAGTGACTATCGCATGGCTTCTTACTACCTTATTCACTCACCCGGAAGACAAGTCTGTATTAAGAAAGTTCTACGCCTTAACGAAACCCGGGGGTCCTGGATGGAAGAAAATTGTTGAGGAGGCCAAAAACGACGGAGAACCAATAGATGATGGCCAGGGAGTCGAGTGGCAGATGCCGTTGCAATTGCTTTTGGTGTTTGTTGGAGCGCTTGTAATTTACTCCTCCCTCTTTGCCATTGGAGGGTTGGTATATGAGAAATGGGTACAGGGAATAGGGCTGAGCGTGGTAGCCATTATTGGTACCTTTATCCTGTTCAAACTTTTTGCAAAGCTTAAGCTTGATTAGCTTATTCAATTCATGAGTTCATCAAAAGTAAGGGTGACATAGTAAAGGCCCCCAATCTGTGCATTGCCGAATCCCGTAGTATAGTACTGGTTCAGGATATTTGAACCGCCAATTTTTAGCGAAGATGAAAACCTTTCCATTTTTACGCTGACCTGCGCATCGAGGGTATTATAAGCATCCATATTAGCTGTGCCAAAATCCGACTGCCAAAAGAAGGAGTCCTGCCAGTGCCAGGTTAAACGAAACCCAAGTCTATCAGTCAATTTTCTGTTGGCAACAGAAAGGTTAATCTTATACTTTGGTGTATTGAACCTGGACTGAAACCCGGTAGTATTGCTGTTTTCGTTAATGGAATTGTTTGTTAAGTCTCCTGAAATGAGGTAATGATGAACCAAATGCAAATTGGCTCCGAACGACCAACCGTACGTGATTACGGGGTCCACCGTACTGATAGTGGTGATATATCTTTTTTCATTGTTTGATCCGGGATTCTGGACCAAAGCCTGTTGAGCATGAAAACCGTTGTAATTATTTCGAAAAACATAACTATCTACGAGTACAGCTTTATTGAAATAAAATCCCTTGTATCCGAGTTCAAAGGCCGTAACTGTTTCGGGTCTGAATTCTGGGATCTGAAAGGGTTCTGAATTAGGCTGACCTGTAAAAGGGTTATTTCCTGATAATGTAAAAACCTGTCCTGTATTCAGTCCATATTTTTCGTGAACGGTAGGATTACCACCAATCACCCGAAAATCAAAAGTTTTACCATTAATGTCGAATTGTCCCAGGGAGAGGTCAACCCACTGGTCTGCAATAGTAGGGAACCGGAAGGCTGTTTGAGCAGAGCCCCTGAAATTATGGGTTTTATTCTTGTCTAAAGAGTAGACAAAAGAAAAACGAGGTGTCAACCGGCTGTCAAACCGATCGTTCTTATCAAATCGTCCTGAAAGTGTTATTTTCAAATGATTTGCCAGCATTTCGCGACCCAGTTGACCGTATGCACCAAATTGATGCTGAATAATTGGTTCACCCGGTTTATCAAAGAATATGGAACCACTGGTGTTAATTGAATATATACGGTGGCTTGCTCCAAGTTGCAGACTCCAATTTTGAAGAAGATTTGAAAAATCATACATGCCTTCCATATGGACCATGGCACTATGATCGATGGTTAGCGCTCCACCTTTATTAATAGGTGTAGAAATGATAGAATTGAATAAGTTATCAAATTCCGGAGTTCCCGGCAAAGGCCTGCTTGGTTTGTTAATATCAAGTATGTTGCCCCGGTCATCTCGATTATCCGCAAATATCCGTGATACAAAGGAGGAAATATCAAGAGGTGTTCCGCCGGGGAAAATTGCACTGGCAACAAATGAAGAAACAAAGTCATTGTACCAGTCACTGCTTGGTTTCCATTTTTCATTCAGGATCAAGGCAGCGCTTCCGGCATTATAGGTGTCGCCGGCATCTTCTTTTACGCCCCATATCCTGAAAAAATATGTTGGGCTGCTCAATTCAACCTTCGTGTTAAACGCTTTGAAGTTTTTTAGAGCAAACCGGTTTTGTGCAGTGTAAACACTTGATCCGCTGGTGAATCTCCCTTGCCATTCCAATTCCAACTGAGAGTTGATCCTGTAATGAAGTGACATATTTGATCTTAAATTGAAGGTGTTATAATCTACAATGTCTTTTTCAGGATAGCCTGTGCGCGTTACCAGCTGATCCGGAACCAACGATTTAACTCGGTCCACTTCATTGGTATAGGCAGCAGTGCCGGGGACTAACCCTTGAGAAGTTGCTACCCCATCGGCAATGTCCTGGGAGAAATCTTTGAGATTAACAGGCACAACAATGTCATCTCCATAGAAATTAACCCCATCATAGCCCGCATTGAAGTATGGGTTTAAGTTTGTGTCATTCAGATTAGCACGGTTCCTGTTGTCCGAAGCATGCCAATCGAGGGCTCTTAAATAGCCAATATTGAATTTAAAAGCGTATTTGTTCTTGAAAGTCTGAGCCCATCGCACATTAGCATCAACCATTGGGGAAGGGTTTGCATCTGACGAACCCAGATTCATAATGCCTGTTTGCACGGAGGCACTTATTCCAGGATAATCAAAAGGACTTTTACTTTTCATCAGGATCGTTCCATTCATACCCCCAGGGCCATACAGCGCTGATGATGCTCCAATAAGGAGCTCTACACTCTCTATATCCAGAGGGGAAAGCCCGAATATGTTGCCTGCGGCAAAACTCAACCCCGGAGGTGCATTATCTATACCATCGATAAGTTGATTCATCCTCAGGTTGGCATTGCCGTTGAAGCCTCTTGCGTTAGGAAATTTGAAGATAAGCGAATGTGTATTCATGTCTATACCCCTAACCTGGGCCAAGGCATCATAGAAGTTAGCCGCGGCACTTGTCCTAATGCTAAGTAAATCAAGTTTCTCTACCGTCACGGGTGATTGTAAAATGCTTTCTTCAACACGTGATGCCGAGACAATGACTTCATCGCCATAAATAATACCTTCTGACAGCCTGACCTTTAGGTTATTCATTGTCGCCGACGCGACCATTTTCTGGGTCTTGTAACCAACCATAGAGAAGATCAATGTTAGAGGAAATTTATGCTTGGGTTGAAGGGAAAATTCACCCTTCTTGTTTGAAACAGTCCCTTCAACTGATCCCTGAACGGAAATGTTTACTCCACCTAGTGGTTTTCCTGAGGAATTATCCAATACCTGCCCGAAGATCACTTGTGATTGTGATGGTAATGCGCAAACCATCATAATACCAATGATCAGAATCAAGAGGATGATGGAATAACGCATGATTCAAATATACTGTAACACTAATGATATTAGGGAACCAACATCTTCTAATATGTTACATTTTCCTTAATTTCAGTATACATTTGAAATTAAAGGCGGAAAGTCAATAATTTGTCTATATTTAACGTTTATAAGAAAAATTAATCACATTCAATTCAATCATTATGAAGTTAAATTTTACTAAAACAACTGCTTATTTAAGTTTGTTTGCTAGTTTGCTGTTTCTCTATACAAGTTGTAGTGATACGCAAACTCCTAACGCGGACCCAACCGGTACTTATGTGTTGAAATCAGCAACGTTGGAGGACGGTGATACCGGGACTGATGGAACCCAAAATCTTTTTATTAAAAATGGGTTAACTGATCCTACTACAGGAGCAAAATCGGACGCTGATCTTCCTCCGGGGGAGGTTCAGTTTACTACCTTGTTCGTCAATGGTTTATTGGCACAAGGTGCCCCTTGTACTGACCCGATTAATGCTGCAACTTATCAGATCGATTTCAAGACGGGTGGAGTACTTGCTTTCAATTGCCCCGCAGAAAGCATAAATAAAGATTCGGGAACCTGGACAGCTGTAAGTCCTACTTCAGTGACACTCAGTGTGAATGCCAGTTTCAGCCCGGTACCGATCCCAATTGTTATCAATGATGTTCAAATTTCATCAACGGCCTTCAGTGGTACTATTGTGTCATTTCCAATGGCCGAGGATTTGGCGATACCGATTGATGCTACCAATCTTCAGAACATTTCAGTAAGTGTGGAACTTACGAAAGTTCAGTAGTCTGCCAAAAATTAATGCTTAAGATAAGCTGAAATCTGCCAGGGTCACCACGGTATTATGCTGCAGCCCTGATCCTGATTTCAGCTTTCTTATATACTATGATATCGGCATTAGAAATCATATGGCTATTGCTTGCCATACCGGTATTCATCCTAAACCTCTGGATAACAGCACCTTATGGGAGGCATAAGAGCCGAACATGGGGTCCTGTTATTCAAAATCGCATAGCATGGATCGTTATGGAATCGCCATGTCTTTGGTTGGTGAGTGGGATTGTACTGGTTTGGGGAGTTGAGATGAGGTTGGTTAACTGGGTATTGTACGCTGTTTTTACATTTCATTATATACATCGTACGTTGATCTACCCATTTCGTTTGCCAGTCACTTCTAGAAATGTCCCCTTATCCATTTTGTTTTTGGCGTTTGTGTTCAATCTCATCAATGGATTTTTTCTTGGGCATACCATGGCTTTTGATCTGCATTTATTAACGGTTCAGACGTCACAGTGGCTATTCGTGTTAGGGATGGTCATATTCACCCTGGGCCTTATCATCAATTGGTATGCTGACTTCATTCTGATCTCATTGAAAAAAAACAACTTCAATCAATATAAGATCCCTTATGGTTTTCTGTTTAAATGGGTCTCCTGTCCTAATCACCTTGGTGAAATAATTGAGTGGTCAGGTTTTGCTCTCATGGGTCTTTCCTGGTCAACATCTGCTTTTGCAGTATGGACTGCTGCCAATCTCATACCCCGTTCACTGGCGCATCATCGTTGGTATCAACGTCAGTTTGAAAATTATCCAGGGAACAGGAAGGCTCTTATTCCGGGACTGTTATAGTTATGGGACCTGAGTATTTTTTAAGCCTTGAAGCTTATCTTTATGTCTTATTCAAACGACATGAGCAGACCTGCATTTGATGATATTTTTATGGAGCTTGCGGTGAATCTAGCTAAGCGATCCCACTGTATCAAGCGACATGTTGGAGCCGTCCTCACAAAAGATACTCGTATCATCTCAATTGGGTATAATGGACCGCCTGCTGGTACGCACAATTGTGATGAAGAATTTCCGGATACAGGGTGTGAACGGGATTCAAAGGGAAGTTGTTCTTTGGCTATACATGCCGAGCAAAATGCCATCCTATATGCAGTAAAAAATAACGCTTCTGTCCATGGTTCAACCCTGTACGTCACTTTGTCTCCTTGTCTTGCCTGTTCAAGGATTATTTATTCCATGGGTATCGAAAGGGTTATTTATTTGAAAAGCTATGCCGAATATAAGGGACTGGAGAGGGATGAAGGAATTGAGTTTTTAAAGAAATTCGGAGTGGAAACAGAGAAATACCTTAATGAGATTGAGGGAATACCAGATCTGATTTAACCCGGAAAATTCAACAGAATATTCTATCCAGCGGGCT
>Ga0114931_10003342_pt1 | contig 20323 bp, 6 predicted proteins | sample 2SBtaG_FD_89579 | JGI IMG/M metagenome (GOLD analysis project Ga0114931, IMG submission 89579) | Deep subsurface microbial communities from Kolumbo volcano to uncover new lineages of life (NeLLi) - 2SBTROV14_V59a metaG | ecosystem: Environmental > Aquatic > Marine > Volcanic | place: Kolumbo...
CGTCGCTCACCAAGAACAACCGGGCCAAGACCACCCTGAACCGGGCGGCGAAGAAAGACTTCGTCCGCGCCTACGCCGAAATCGGCCGGCCACGCCGGGCGCTCAACGCGTTCCGCCGTGTCGATCGCGGTTACTCGCTCAAGATGCTCGAGCTCCTCGCGGGGTTCTATCTGGACAAAGGTCGTTCCAACAAGGCGATCTACACCTACCGCCAGCTGATCCGGCTGATGCCGAAGAACAAGCATGTGTGTGAGTGGCAGTACGACGTGGTCCAGGCGACGTTGACCGTTGGCAACAACTCCCAGAAGGTCAAAGCCATCGAGGATCTGGTTCACCTGTACGTCGCGTACAACAAGCGCAAGATCCTGCCCGCCGATTCGATTCGCGAGTGCTACGAGAACGCCGAAGGCGTCAACAACGAGATGGCCAAGCTCTGGCACAACGAGGCCATGAAGACCAAGAACCCCGAGACGCTCAAATACGTCGAGAAGCTGTACAAGCTGTACGTGGCGAGCTTCCCTCACTCCAAAGACCTGGCCAACATGCAGTACTGGTACGCGGAGCTTCTGTGGCAGCGCGCCGACGCCGAGAAGAATGCGCGTCGCGCCACCATGCGCTGGGAGCGCGCCGCTGTGGCGTTCACCCAGGTCGTCAAGTCGGGCAAGCTTGGCAAGAAGCGCCAGAAGGTGTCGGCCAAGGCCGCCGTGCTGGCGTGGAAGAACGCACTGAAGGTCGACCCGCGGACCAAGACCAAGGGCAAGACCGACATGAATCGGTACAAGACGGTGCCCAAGCCCCGTCCGATCGGTCCTCGCCAGAAGAAGATGATCGAGGCGTTCAACATCTACATCAACTACGTTCACGACAAGAAGGACAAAGAGTTGGTGACGATGAAGTTCCTCAAGGCGCGCATCTACTGGCGTCACAACCAGTTCGACAAGGCGGTGCCGCTGCTCGAGGACATCGTGCGCAACCACCTCGACCACGAGTCGGGTGAGTACGCCGTCAACGTGCTGCTCGATACCCTCAACCGGTGGCAGCGCTACGACAAGATGATCTACTGGGTCGACTTCTTGCTCAAACCCAAGAACGCCGCCTTCCTCAAGGACCGCGAGGATCTCGCCGCCAACCTCAACCTGCTCAAGACTCAGTCACTGCGTAAGCAGGCCGAGCAGCTCGAGAAGAGCAAAGACTACATCAAGTGCGGTGACGCCTACGCCACCATCTTCAACCGCAACCCGAAGGCGCCCAAGGCGTACGAGCTGCTGTACAACGCCGGCATCTGCTACGAAAAGGGCAAGTCGATCGGTGCCGCCATTCAGGCGTTCACGTACCTGACTCGCAAGTTCCCCAAGACGAACCTGGCGAAGAAGTCCATCGTGAAGCTGGGTTACAACTTCGGTAGGGTCGCCTGGTACGACAAGGCCGCCGCGAAGTACGAAGAGTATGCCCGCAAGTTCGCGGGGATGAAGGCGGACAAAAAGAGCGGTCTCAAAGCCGCGTACGACGCCCTGTCCACCGCGGTGTTCTTCCGCAAGGGTATCGGCGACGACAAAGAGGCCATCCGCGACACCACGAACTTCGTCAACAGCTACCGGCGCAGCCACCCGAAAGCGGCGGCCGAGGCCTACTACAGCCTGTGGGCGATCTACGACAAACAGCCCGACAAAGAGAAGGTGGCCAAGCACTTCCACCGCTATCTGCGCCTGCACGGCCGCGCCGGCGGCATCGACCGCCGGATCGTGGCCCACGTCAAGATCGGCATAATCTACTGGAAAGCCTCCTGTCCGCGCCACACCGTCATGGGCGCCTGCGTCAAGATCTCGCGTCAGCGCGGTTCGTTGCGCCGGCGCAAACGGCGGCGCCGCCACGGCATCACCCTGCGCAAGCAGTGTGGTCCGGAGAGCAAGATCAAGCTGACGGTCATGAAGCGCGACAAGTCGCTCGTGCGCAGCGCGATGAACGAGTTCAACCGGGCCATCCGGCTGTTCGCGGGCGGCAAGGCGATCAAGAAGGTCGGCGGCAAGGGCAAGGAAAAAGCCATCCGCACTGCCATCATGATCAAGCATTACGCCGCCGCCAAGTTCTACAAGAACGAGGTCAACTACGAGAAGTTCCTCGCGCTGGCGTTCCCGCGCGGTCTGGACTTCTCCAAAAAGAACAAGCGCAAGGCCAAACGGTCCAAGAAGCGCTTCTGCGACTGGGTCAAGGCGAAGAAAAAGCTGATGGCGTTGACCGCCAAGCAGTACCACGAGGTGCGCAAGATCGCCGGTGGTGGCGCCCACTACGCCATCGCCGCTGCGGCGCGCATCGGGCAGCTGTCGCAGAACTTCTCGGACGTGTTGTTCACCGCGCCCATCCCCAAGGATGTTCGCTCGGGCAAGTTCGCCGAGGACAAGGTCATGGCTTACTGCGACGAGCTGATCAAAGTGTCGAACCCGCTGGAAGACATCTCGGTCAAGGCGTACTCGTTCTGTCTGAACGTGTCCACCAACCTCAACTGGTTCAACGAGTGGTCGCGCATGTGTGAGAAGGAACTCGGCGAGATTCGTCCGTCCAAGTTCCCGAGCACCATCGAGTTGTTCGCTACCGCGAACAACGTCGCACCGATCACCACGACCGAGCTGCCGGTGCTCAAACTGGCGAAGTGAGGAGCAAGACAATGACTCGCCTAAAAATGTATATGTCGAAAAGCGCGACCGGCCTTCTGTTCGGTTGCGGCATCCTGGTGGCCGTTGCGTGTGGCGGTTCGAGCAAGGCCGTCGTCAAGGGGAAGGTCAACAAGGAGAGCGGCATCCCCGGCGGCAAGCTGGGCACCAATAGCAAGCCCAAGGTGCCCACGCGCAAGATCAGCAAGAACACCACCAAGCTGTTCAAGAAAGCCGTGGCCGCGTGGAAGGCCGCTGAAAAGAACGGCTGGACCGACGCGGAGTGTCGCTCGGTGGCAGAGAAGTTCGTCGACGTCGCCGAGGACAACAACAAGTTGGTCGAGGCGCACTTCAACGCGGGCCTCGCCTACCACAAGTGCAACATGCTGGGCGATGCGCGCAAGCAGTACAACCGCACCCTCAGCGTCATGCGCAATCACGCTGGTGCGATCTCCGGCCTGGCCGAGATCGCCTACCAAAAAGGCAACGTGGCCGAGGCCAAGCGCGGTTGGGAACGGGCCAAGAAGCTCGATGGTAAGCTCGTCGGCGCGCGCAACAACCTGGCGTTTCTCATGCTGCAGGAGCTGCGCAAGACCCACAGCCGCGACCGCTGGCGGGCGCTGGCCAAGGACATCAAGTTCAACCTGTCCAGCTCGCTGGCGGTGGACAACGACAATGTCCGCACCTACGTGCTGTACGGACTGTTCTACCTCGAAGGTGCGGAGCGCAACCGCAGCCGTCTCGACCTGGCCAAGCTACTGCTCGACGAGGGCCAGAAGCGCGACCCGAACTACGCGCCGCTGCACAATGCCCGTGGCCTGTACCACATGAAGCGCAAGAGCCTCGGTCTGGCGCTCAAGTCGTTCATGAAGGCGGTGGAGCTCGATCCGAAGTTCGACGAGGCACGGTTGAACGTGGGCAACATGTCGCTCGGTTTCCGCAAGTACAAGACGGCGGCGGGCGAGTTCTCCGAGGTGCTCAAGCGCCAGCCGAAGAACTACGAAGCCATCGTCGGTCTGGGCGTAGCGCAGCGCGGCATGGGGCAGATCGCAGCCGCCGAGAAGATGTACGACCGCGCCATCAAGCTCGATCCGAGTCGCGGCGAGGCTTACTTCAACATGGGCGTCTTGTACAAAGACTTCCTCGCCAGCAAAGAGACCCAGGTCGACAAGGTCATGTCCTTGTACAACAAATCCCTGAGGTATTTCAGGCAGTTCCTGAACAAGAAGGGCGTGACAAAGGCGGCCAAGGCCGACACGGATGAGTCGATTGAGAAGATCGAAAAGACGCTCAAGAGCCTCCGCCAGGTCAAGAAGGCCCTGGAACAAGCGAAGAAGAATAATAAATAACAGTATGTTACACGTCTCTCCGGGCTCTCCTGGAGAGTTTGGAGGGACGTGTTATGGTTTTTTCGAGTTTTCGGGAACCACCCAGTCATGCCGGTGTCAGAACCCTCGAGATGGGGACCCCGGCGCAAAAAGGAGCAGGAATCATGAAACGCGCTGCCCTCGCCGCCATCTTTGCCGCAGCTTTTGCCTTCACCTTCACGTACTCGACCAACAATGCGGTCGCTCAGAAGAAGAGCGCGAAGAAGAAGGCAAAAAACTACGACTTTTCGGGCGATGACATCAGTGGTGATCTCATCAAGCCCGATGGAATGGGATTCAACGCGCGTAAGTTCGCGGTCCACACGAGTCTGATTCGCATCCGCACCAACTTCATCAAGGAGATCCTCAAGTCCGCTGAAGACCTGTAGGTCTCAGCTCGACAAGGGGGTTCTCCGCGAATCCGATCTCGCTCCGGCTCACGAACATACGCGTTTAGAACAAACGCAACTTGGAGACACTTCGATGGCTGGAGCGAAAATCCCACTCACCTTTCGCATCTTCAAAGACGGCACGTTCGTCCGCGAAGAGACGCTCACCCAACCAGTAATCAAAGTCGGCAAGCTGTCGTCGTCCCACCTTCGTTTGGAGGACGACACGGTGAGCCGCATGCACGCGGTCATCGAGGTCACGGGACCTGGCGATGTAAGCATCATCGACCTGGGCTCGACCAAGGGGACGTTCGTCAACGGCCAGAAGGTCAACAAGGCCAAGCTGCAGTCCGGCGACGAGATCACCCTGGGCAATACGCGTATCGAAGTTGCCATCGGCGAAGGCGCATCGGACGCCGTCGATGCCGCTGACGAAGAGCCGACGCGGGTCAACACCCCGGCTGCTCCCGCCGGCGACGTGATTTCGTCTGCGCCACCGCCGGTTGCTGCTGCACCGTCGGCCCCGTCGGTCCCCGCCCCCATGGCGGCGGCCCCCGCTCCGCGACCGGCCGCGCCGCCTCCCATGACTGCCGCGGCACCGCCCCCTCCGGGCATCGCGCCGCCTCCGGGCATGGCTCGTTCGATGCCGGCGCCGCAGTTCGGCTCCGATGCAATCGGCCCCATCGACGACGTCTCCGGCGCTCCGGCGGTGGAAGTCGCGGCGATGATGGGCGAGTCGGTCGTCGACGTGAAACACGTGATGAATCCGCTCGGCGGCAAGATTCAGCCGATCACCTACGGGTTGTTCGTCGGCGGCGCCCTGTGCCTGCTCATGAGCATCTTTGCGTTCTTCACCGCGGTGAACAACGCGGCGTATAACAAAGTCAAGCTCGAGGACTGGACCAATCCGCGCGATCCGCACGATCCGAGCAAGCCGCACCCGACCCGCGAGAAACGCTCGCGCCGTTCGTTCCGGCCGCGTCAGATCAGCGGCGCCTACGACGTCATGGCGTTTGGGGGCTTCATCATGGGCATCTTCTGCTTCGGCTACGGTCTGATCCGGTATCGCCGCGAGCGGGTGTCGCCGTACTACCGCATCGGTGACGCGCCGGGCGTCGAGTTCGCGACCAACGCCGCCGGCGGCGGCGCCTTCCCGCTGGTCGCTCCCGTGGGCTCGGAGTTCTACTTCAACTTCAACCAGCAGATGGACGGCGAGATGATGGTCGATGGCCAGTCCGTCCCGCTCAGCCAGCTACAACAGCAGGGCAGGGCGCAGCCGTCGCAATCGGCGCCGGGGGCGCTGGCCGTGCACCTCGCGCCCAAGACCAAGTTCCGCGTCCGCGCGGGCGGCAACACCTTTTTGGTGTCCGCGGTGACCAAGCCGAAGGCGCAGCCGGTACCGTTGTTCGCGACGGTGGAGAGCCGGGCGCTGGCGTTCGTCGCCGCGTCGGCCATTGCTCACCTGGGCTTCTGGTGGATTCTGCAGCTGGTGCAGCCGACGCCGAAGGCCGCGCTGTCGTCACTGGGTATGCAGGACGCGCGCTACTCGCCGTCCGAGCAGAACGCCGCCGAAGAGGACAAAGAGGACGAGGAAGACACCCTCGAAAAAGCCAACGACGAGTCCGGTGGTACCGGAACCGCGATGATGCACGAAGAGGGCAAGATGGGGAAGAAGGAGTCCACGCGCAAATCCGGCCAGTACGCCATGGAGAAAGTGCAGGAGACTCCGCAGGTGGCCAAACAAAAGCAGCTCGACGAAGCTCGTCAGGCTGGTGCGCTGGGCGTCCTCAAGGCCCAACAAGGTGGCGCGTTCGCGTCTTTGACGGGTACAGGAGACTTCTCGTCCGGTCTCGACGATCAGAACGTCTACGGCGGTCTGTGGGGTGACGAAGTCGGCGAGATGCAAGGTGGTTACGGCTTCGGTCGCTCGGGCACGGGCCCCGGTGGCGGCGGTACCGGTCTTGGAACCATCGGTACGGGTCGTTACGGCACGATCGGTCACGGTTCCGGTACCGGTCGCGGTTACGGCGTCGGTGGTGGTCGCGGTAGCATGGGCGGTCGCGGATCGCCCGTCCCGAAGGTGCGCATCGGTCAGGCGCAGGCCACCGGTGACCTGGACAAGGCGATCATTCGCCGCTACATCCAGCGTAACCGCCGCAAGATCAAGAACTGCTACGACCGGCAGCTGCTCGTCAATTCGAAGCTGAAGGGGACCGTGCGGGCCAGCTTCACCATCATGCCGGCCGGCAACGTCATCAACTCGTCGGCGAGCGGCGTCAGTGGGGCGGTTTCGTCCTGTGTCGCCCAGGTCATCGGGTTGATCCATTTCCCGAAACCAAAAGGCGGCGGTGTCGTCAACGTGAAGTATCCGTTCCGCTTCAGCTCCAACTAACACACGAACCAACGGATTCGAGGCGGGGTGCCAACGCACCCCGCCGTTTGGCGTTCAATCCCACGTCAGATCTGCTGCGGACTCATCTGCCGGACAGCTTGCGGCTTTCGTCCTCGCTCGCTTCCGTCACCTATTTCAATAGGCTCCCTCTGTCGCTCCAGGCGCGCTCGCAATTTGCCGCGGCAGCTGAGCCCTCGCAACGATCCTCTCGTGAGACTGCACGCCAAGTTGTGTTTGGCGCAGGAGCGCGGTATTTTTCCGCTGAGCGAAGGAGCGAGGCAATGCGCGCAGCGAAGTTCATATTTCTGGCGGGGCTGTTGGCTTTGGCGGGTTGCCCCGACAAAGCACACAACGAATCGATCAAAGCGTCAAACGAGGGGTTCAAAAACCTCAACGAGGGCACGCTCGATTTGGCGCTGGACAATTTCAACAAGGCGATCGGCAAGGACAAAAACAACCATCGCGCTCTGTTGGGCAAGGGCCAGGTCTACGCGCGCAAGGCACAGGAGGAGCGTGCCGGCGCTGGCAAGCTCACGGACTCGCAAAAGAAGATGATCCAGGAGCTATGGGACAAGGCCGTGGAGTCGTCGCGCAAAGCGGTGGCCCTCAAGCCCAACAACGCAGCCTATCGCCTGCAGCTGGGCATTAGCTTGTACGAGGCAAACAAGCCCAAACAGGCCAAAGAGCACCTGGAAGAGACCATCAAGCTCCAACCCGACGAGAAGGCCTATTGGTATCTGGGTCGGATCTACGCCTCCGAGGACGAGCCCAAAAAGGCCGCCGAAGCCTGGCGGGAGGGCTGCATGGCCAACCCGCACTTTGGTCCCAACTTCGTGCGCCTGGGGGAGCTGTACGTGCGCTGGGATATGCCCAAAGAGGCGCTCGACGTGCTCAAAGTGGGGACCAAGAACGCCAAGGGCGCCCAGTACCTCACGAACATCTATTACAACCTGGGCCTGGCGTATCGGGCCATGGACAACACCGACGACGCGATCAAGGCGTTCAAAAAGGCTCTCCGCTACTCGGACGACACCAAAGAGGCGCGGTTCCAGCTGGGCTTTGCGCTCATGGACAAGCAGAAGTGGAAAGCGGCGGCCAGCCAGTTCAAGAAGTTTTTGGCGGGCAATGCCGGTATCAGCACGTTTGACCGCTCTCAGGCGATGCGTGCCCAGGCGGAAGCCATGGCCGCTCACATGACCGGAAAGATCCCAGCAAGCATGCGCTTTCCGGACAAGAAAAAGAAAAAGAAGTAGCCACCCGCTGGACATTCGGGCAGCGCACATTGCCCGCACCTTCCCTACCTCGTTCGCGGTTCCGCGACATTGAGGCGGAAACCTGCCGTAAGCGGCTGATTCTTTAGTAGTTTCCGTGATATAAGATTCCCTCGGGAGTAGCCGGGAGTTTCCCTTTGAAAGCGGGAGGATAGGCTGCCGATGGCCAACTTGAGGGAGCGTCTACACAGCGCGCGTGATTGGGGTGTAGCGATCGAAGAGCTCGAGCGTGAGGTCGAGCAGATCGCAGACGCTCGGGAACGTTCAGAGGTTCTGTACGAGCTCGGCGCGCTTTCGGAAGAAGTGTTCCCCGAACGGGAACGCGCACTCGCGATCTACCAACGCGCGTGGCGCATGTTCCCTGACAACATCAAGGCGCTCGTGCGTGCGCGCGAGGTGTACCACGAGCTCGGTCGTCTCGAAATGGTTGCCAAGCTCGGCCAGCTCGAGCTCAAGGTTGCCAGTGGTGACGAGGCTGCAGAGCTGGCAGCGATGGTCGGTGAGGCGTTGCTGGATTGCCGCGCCAAGGACCAAGCGGTCGCCATGTTGCAGCAAGCGCTCGCGGCCAACCCCGATTCGTTGCGCGTGAAGGACGCGCTGGCGGCCGCCAGCTACGACCCGCAAGGGTGGCAGGACATCGTCGACACGCTGTCGGCCCAGGCCCAGGATGCCGACTCCACCACGGCTGCGCGCATTCTTCTCCGGGCTGCACGCATCACGCATCTGGAGACACCGCAAGCCGACGGTTACGAAGAGCTGCTGAGCTCCGCGTTGAGCAACGACCCGCAGAGCGATAACGCCAACTTCCTGTACGAATCGTTGCTGGCGCAACAGGAGCGCTGGGACGATCTGGAGAAACATCAGAACAGTCGCGGCTACGCTGCCGTCGACGACGCCGCGCGGGCGCGGCTGTACCAACGGTTCGCCCTGGAGTGGGTGCAACGCTTCGGCGATCGCGAGCGCGGCGCGCGGTTTTTCATCAAGGCGCTTCGCGCCGCCGCGGAGAACGGCGAATCCGGCATCAAGACGACGGTCGCCGCGTTCACGCTCATCGAAGAGGTTCAAGGTGCCAAGTCCGACTGGTAGAGCGTGCTCGCTCTCGCAGATAAAGTGTTAGATAAGCTTTCCGAGTCGCAGAGGCTTTACGTCGCGGCGCAGGCGGGAACCATCGCCTGGCGTCAGTTGGGTGACGTGGAGCGCGCTCGTCATTATTTCGAGGTTGTTCAGGCAATTGAGCCGGCTGCGCCGGCGTTGAGCGATTTCGCAGAGTCCGAGGGATCCGTGGAGACCAAGCAGGCCAAGTCCAAAAAGAAGAAGCGCAAGCGCAAGAAGAAGGACGCGTCCGACGCGTCGGCGGTTGCCGCGGTCGAAGAGCAGTCTGCGACCGAGTCGGAAGGCGACGAGGCTGGCGAACAAGCCGAGGCCGATAGCGAACTGGCCGCTGCGGAAGCGGAGGCCACCGAAGCGGAGGCCACCGAAGCGGAGGCCGCCGAGGCCGAGCCGGAGGCCGCCGAGGCCGAGCCGGAGCCGGAGCCGGAACCCGAGCCTGTGGTGCCGGACGAGCCGCGCGAAGAGGTCATCGGCGACGAGCTTGCCGCCGCCATGGACGAGGCGCGCAAGCTCGAGGAGAAGGGCCCCGAGAAGAGCATCGACGCGTGGAAGAAAGCCGTCGACATGGAGCCGGACAAACAGGCTCCGCGCGAGAACCTCGTGCGTGTTTACCGCGAGGCCGAGCGCTGGAACCAGGTCGTCGAAGCGCTCAAGGATTGGGAAGAAAAAGCGGCTGTCACACCGAGCGAGAAGGTGCACGTGTTGCGCCAGCTCGTCGACGTGTACGGCGATCACCTGCGCAACGAGATCCAGGCGATCAACACGCTCAAGCAGATGATCGAGATCAAGCCGAGCGAGCTGTCGCTGTACGACGAGCTCGCCAGTCGCTACGAATCCAAGAAGCGTTGGCCGGACCTGGTGTCCACCCTCGAGGGCAAGGCCGAGCAGCTGCCGGACGTGGCGGACAAGATCGCCATCTATCTGCAGACCGCCAACTTGTATATCGATCGGTTCTCCAACCAAGCCGAGGAGATCAAGCGGTTCGAGAAGGTACTCGCGCTCGACAGCGAAAACGCCGAGGCCATCGGCCACCTCATGGAGGTGTACGAGAAGCGCCGCGACTGGCAAAAGCTGATGCGGCTCAAGGAGGGCGAGATCAACCGGACCGAGGATCCGGCAGAGCGCACCGCCAAGACCTACGAGGTCGCCAAGCTCGCGGCCACGCGGGTCAAGAAGCCCGACATCTGCATCGTCTGGTGGGAGAAGGTCCTGGAAAACGAGCCGGGGCACGAAGAGGCCGTCAACGAGCTGTACAAGCTCCACGAGCGGGCCAAAAACTGGGATGCGTTCGCGCGCATTTGCCAGGTTCGCGCCAATATCGCAGCCGATACCAAGACCCAGGTCGATTCGCTGCAGAAGCTCGGTCTGCTGTACCAGGACAAGCTGGAGGACACGGACAAGGCCATCGCCGCGTGGCGCCAGCTGCTCGACATCGACGAAAACCATCGCCGCGCCGCCGACTCGCTCAAGAAGCTGTATGTGGCCGCGGGCAACTACGATGACCTGGAAGCGTTCTATCGCAGCCGCGACAAGCTCGACGAGTTCGTGCGCGTGCTCGAGCGCGAGGTCGACAACGCCCCCGACGACGACAAGCTCGGGCTGGCGATGAAAATCGCGGTCACCTATCGCGACGAGATCGGCAAGGCCGACCGGGCCATGCGCGCGTTCGAGAAGGTGCTCAGCTTCGATGAGGAGAACCTGGACGCCGCCGAAGCGTTGATCCCGCTGTACGAAAAGGGCCGCGATCCGCGCAAGCTGTTCCGCGCCCTCGAGATCCAGCTGAACCACACCGAAGATCCGTCGACGCGACAGGAGCGCATCCACCGCCTGGCCGAGCTGGCCGAGGAGAAGATGCGCGACAAGGCGCTCGCGTTCACCTGGTGGCTCAAAGCGTTCGCGGAGAATCACGAAGACGTCAGCATTCGCGAACAGCTCGAGCGTCTCGCCGAGGAGACGGGAACCTGGGCCGAGCTCGTGGACGCCTACAAGGCGTCATACGGGGGCTCTGCCCCCAAGTTCGCCAGCTCCGCCGACGCGTTGCCGCTGATGAGTGTGGTAGCGCGGGTACAGGAACAAGAGCTGGGCGAGATCGACGCCGCGCTCGAGACCAACCGCGCCATCTATCAGGTCGACGACAGCAACGAGGCGGCACTCGGCGCGCTCGAGCGGTTGTACCTGGGCAAGCAGCAGTTCGAAGATCTGCTCGACATCTACAAGCGCAAGCTCGACCTCGGGCTGGAGGGAGACGAGCAGACTCAGGTCCAGCTCAAGATCGCTCAGCTGTACGAAGACGAGGTCAAAGACGACGGCAAAGCGGTCGAGGCCTACAAGGCCATCTTGGACACGGCGGGGGACGACACCTCGGCATTGGCGTCTCTGGACCGCATCTATGTGCGCAACGAGAACTGGTCGGATCTCGCCGACGTGCTCGAGCGCCAGATCCTGGTGGTCGGTCCGGACGAGGAACCGGACAAGCACATCCAGCTCAAGTACCGCTTGGGCCAACTGCGCGAGAGTCGCCTCGGCGACATCACCGGTGGCTTCGATTGCTACCGCGACATTCTCGAGCTCGATCCGAAGCATTCGGGCGCTCGCGAGGCGCTCGAGGCGCACCTGGCTGTGCCCACCGACGAGGAAGGCCAGCCGGCCGACAGCGACGAGGCCCGCGCGGTCCGTCTGGCGGCGGCCAACATTCTCGAGCCGATTTACGAACAGCTCGAGCGCTGGGCTCCGCTGATCGGCGTGTACGAAATCCAACTTGCGGCCAGCGACGACAAGTTCCGGCGCGTCGGTCTGCTCATGCGTATTGGTGAGCTGTACTCGCGCAAGCTCGGCGACGCCGATGCTGCGTTCGACGCATTCGCGCGCTGTTTCCGTGAAGATCCGTCCACCGAAGGCGCCAAGAACGAGCTCGAAGAGCTGTGTGGGCTGCTCGACGACGGCTGGGACAAGCTCGTCGCGCTGTTCGAACAGGCGATCAACTCGGGTGAGCTGGATCCCTCGCTCAGCCACGAGCTGGCTACCAAAGTCGCGCGCGCTCAGTCCGAGCGTTTGGGCGACACGTCCAAGGCGGTGGAGTACTACCGCAAGGCCCTGCAGGTCGAGCCCGACGATCTCAACGCGCTCGAGGCCCTGGAGCAGATCTTCACCCGCGACGAGCAGTACGCGGAGCTGTTGGACGTCTACCGCAAGAAGGTGGACATCACCACCGAGCCGGACGATCGGCTCAGGCTGCTGTTCCAAATCGCTTCGATCTACGAAGAGATGCTGCAGAACGCAGACGGGGCGATCGAGACCTACAGCGAGATTCTCGGCCACGACGCCGACAATCTGCACGCGCTGCGTGCGCTCGACCGCCTGTACGTTGCCGGCGAGCAATGGCAAGAGCTGGCCGACAACCTGACGCGCCAGCTGGTGCTGTGCGAGGAAATCTCCGAGCAGGTGCGGCTCCAGGTGCGACTGGCGCAGTTGCGCGAGAGCCAGCTGGGCGAAGTCGCCGCGGCGGTGGAGACCTATCGCCAGGTGCTGGATCTGGACCCGACCAATCGCGAGGCCATCACTGCGCTCGAGCGTCTGGTCCAGCACGAAGAGCACGAGCTGACCATCGCGCAGATCCTCGAGCCCATCTACAAGGCCGCCGGCAGCTGGGACATGCAGATCAAGGTCTACGAGATCATGCAGAAGCATGCGTTCGATCCCGAGCGCAAAATCGAGCTGTTGCACAAGATCGCCGAGCTCAACGAGCTGGGCGGCGACGACGGCGCCGCGGCGTTCGACACCTACGCCCGCGGTTTCCGCCAAGACCCGAGCCACGAACAAACCGCGGTACAGCTCGAGCGCCTGGCGCGCATGTTCGACCGCTGGCGCGACGTGGTATCGATCTACGACGAGGTCATCGCCGGCGTCGGCGACGACCAGCTGCGTACCCAGCTCTTGACCAAGCTGGCGCAGATCTACGAGATCGAGCTCGGCGACGACGAAAAGGCCGTCTCCACCTACGAGCGCATCCTGGAGCAGCAGCCCGAGCATCTGCCTTCCGCTTCGGCGATTCAGGCGATACACGAGCGCAACGCCAACTACGATGCGTTGGTCGCGATCTTGCGGCGCAAGAGCGACATGATCATGGACGTGCCGGAGCGCAAGCAGCTCCTGTACAAGGCGGCGCAGATCTACGAAGACATTCTCGGCGACACCGAGAAGGCGATCGCCACGTTCCAGGCCGTGTTGGACATCGACGACATCGACATGCCGGCGATGGACGCGTTGGAGCGCCTGTACATCGGCGAGTCGCGGTGGGAACCGCTGCGCGATGTGTACGCCAAAAAAGCGGATCTGGCCGAAGATCCCGACGAGAAAAAGCAGATGCTGTACGTCCTCGGTCAGGTGCACGACCGTGAGCTGGGGGATACCGCCAAGGCGATCGACACCTACCAGAGTATTCTGGACCTCGATCCGGACGAGCTGGCTGCGATCCAGGCGTTGGACCGGCTGTACGGTCAGGCGGAGCGTTGGTACGACCTGCTGCAGAACCTGGAGCGCCAGGTCGAGCTGGCCGAGTCCACCGAGGAGACGGTCGGCCTCAAGTACCGCATCGGCAAGCTGTGGGAAGACAAGCTGGGCGATTTGACCCGTGCGATCGAGAGCTTCCGCGACGCGCTGCAGCTCGACTACACCCACATGGAAACCCTGGTGGCCCTGGACGCGCTGATGCGGCGCGACGACGGCGAGCCTGTGCTCGCGGCCAAGGTGCTCGAGCCGATCTACGAAGCGGTGGCCGAGTTCGAGCGGCTGATCGACACCCTCGAGGTGATGGTCAAGCACTCGGAAGATCCGGTGGAGCAGGTCGAGCTTCTGCATCGCATCGCCGAGTACCAGGAGCACCGCATGGAGCGGCCGCACGAGGCGTTCGATGCGTTCGCCCGCGCGCTGCGCGAAGACAGCGGCAACGAGCTCACCGTGGGGCACCTGGAGCGCCTGGCGGATCAGACCGGGGCGTGGGCGCAGCTGGTCGAGCTGTACGGCGGCCAGGCCGAGAAGTCTCTGGACGTGCCGCGGCAGGTGGACCTGCTGTCGCGCATGGCGCGGATCCAGGAACAGGAGATGGGGCTCACCGACGAGGCCATCGCCACCTACAAGCGCATCATCGATGTCGAGTTCGACAACCGCGCCGCGGTGCTGGCGCTCGATCGCCTGTACTCGGCCACCGAGCGCTGGAGTGAGCTGTCCGAGATCCTGCGCAAGGAGATCCAGTTCGCCGAGACCGGCGAAGAAATCGTGATGCTGCAGTTCCGTTTGGGCCAGGTGCTCGAGCAGGCGCTCGGCGATCTGCCCGGCGCCATCGAGGTGTACCGGGACATTCTGGGCACTGACCCCGAGCACACGGCGACCCTCGGCGCCCTCGAGATGATGTTCCTCGAGGGGCAGCACGAGCTCGAGATCGCCGGCATCCTGGAGCCGCTGTACGAAACGGCGGGCGAGTTCGAGAAGCTGCACAAGATCTACGAGGTGCAGCTGTCCAAGATCCTGCAGCAAGACATCAGCGAACGTCTCAGCATGTACCAGCGGTTGGCGGAGCTGGCCGAACAGCGTTTGCTCGATGCCAACCGGGCGTTTTCCTGGTGGGGCGCTGCGCTGCAGGAGGACCCGAAGTCCGAGCTGGCGATCGAAGAGGTGGAGCGCCTGGCAGCCGAGACCCAGTCCTGGGAGGGACTGGTCAACGTGTATCTGCGCGTGCTCGAGATTCACACCGACGACGCCGAGTCCCGGCGCCAGACGCTGTTGCGCATGGCGCGGGTGTACGAACAGGCGCTCGGCGACGCAGCCCGCGCGGTCGAGACCCATCTGCTGGTGCTCGAGATCGATCCGGGCGACGTGGATGCCCTCGCGGCGCTGGATCGCTTGTATCAGGCCGCCGGCATGTACGACGAGTTGGTGGAGATCCTGCGCCGCCGCATCGAGGTTACCCTCGACGGCGACGAGATCCTCGACCTGCAGTTCCGCCGCGGTGAAATCTACGCCGAGGCGCTCGGCGATCTGGATGCGGCGCTGGCGTGTTACGACGCGGTGCTCGAGCAGGAGCCTCGCAACCGGCGCGCGCTGGAATGTCAGGAGCGGATCTTCTTCCGCCGGCTGGCATGGCAGAAGCTGTACGAGATCTACGAGAAGTTGATCGACGTCGCCGACGGTGACGAGGAGCTCGGCGATGTGTACGCGCGCATGGCGCGGCTGTCGTCCGACGCGCTGGACAACGAGGAAGGCGCCATCGACTTCTGGGGTCGCGTGCTGGATATCCGCGGCGAAGACCCGCAGGCGTTGCACGCGTTGGCCGAGCTGTACGGCCGCCGCGAGATGTGGGACGACCTGGTCGAGGTCATCGAGCGCCAGGTCTCGGTCGAGGAGACCGGCGAAGGTCAGATCTACCTGTACAAGAGTTTGGGCCGGGTGTGGGCCGAGAAGCTCGGCCGCGAGCGCAACGCCTTGGACGCGTGGCTGGCTGCCGATCGGCTGAATCCGTACGACATGGAGACGCTCAACGCGTTGGCCTATCTGTACCGCAGCACCCAGTCGTGGGAAGAGCTGTCGCAGACGTTGCAGCGGATCATCGAAGTCGGCCAGATGAGCGAGACCCAGCCGCTGGGTGAGGACGCGCTGATCGAGCTTTACGCCCAGTTGGGACAGCTCGAAGGCGACATCCTGCAGCGGGTCAACGAAGCGGTCGAGGCGTGGCGTCGAGTCATCGCGCTCGACCCGAGCGACTTCCGCGCGCTCAACGCGTTGGAGCAGTTGTTCACCCGCGAGGCGCGGTGGGAAGAGACCATCGAGGTCGTGGAGCGCCGGTCATTGGTGATCGACGATCCGCAGCAGCGCATCGACACGCTGCTGCAGGCCGCCGCCATCTGGGAAGAGAAAGAGGGCAACCTGGACGCCTCCGCCGAGGTGTACGAGCGCGTACGCGCGGCCGACCCGGCCAACGTGATCGCGAGCGAGCGGCTCGAGGCTATCTACCGCCAGCAGTACAAGTGGGACCAACTCAACGAGGTTCTGCTCGAGCGGGTGGAGATGCGCGAGGATGCCCAGGAGCGCATCGACATTCTCGGCGCCGTGGCCAAGATCTACGAACAGGAAATGCACGACCAGGAGTCGGCGTTCGTGGTGTTGCAGGCCGCGTTCCGCGAGGACTACGCGCACGAAGGCACGGCCAAAGAGCTGGAGCGTCTGGCTACGGCGACCGGCAAGTGGGAGGAGTTGCTCAGCGACTACTCCGAGGTGGTGAGCGGCCTCGAGAGCGAGGATCCGGACGCCGCTTGTGACCTGTGGGTCAAGATCGGCCGCTGGTACGGCGATCACCTGTCCCACGTGGACTACGCCATCCACTCGGTGCAGCGCGCGTTGCAGATCAACCCGGAGCACCTGGGTGCCCTCGGGGCGCTGGCGGACTTCCAGCGCAAGCGCGCGTCCTGGCACGAGCTGATCGAGACACTGGGCAAACACGCCCAGCTCGAGAGCAACACCGAAAAGAAGGTCCAGCTGTATTTGGACCTCGCCGAGTTGCTCGAGACCCAGCTACAGACCGATATCCAGGCGATCTCTGCCTACCAGTCGGCACTGGCAGCCGACGAGACCTCGATGGAGGCGTTGGTCGCCCTCGAGCGGCTGTATCGCCGCCACGAGATGTGGGAGCAGTTGATCGACGTGCTCGGCCGCATGGCCGCGCTGCGCAGCGATGACGAAGAGGTCGTGCGCCTGCGTCTCGAGATCGGTCAGTTGTGGGACGAGCGCATGCTCGACGCGGGCCAGGCCATCGAGGCCTACCGGGTCGTCCTCATCGAACACCCGGACAATGTGTACGCGCTGCGCGCGCTCGAGCAGCTGTACGAAAAGACCGGCCAGTCCGAGCAGTACCTCGAGATTCTCGAGGCGCAGCTCGACGCGTCGCCTTCGGACGCCGAGCAGATCGCGCTGTACGAGCGCATGGCTTCGGCCTGGGAGGAGCGCTTCGGCAAGCTGGATCGTGCGGCTGAGTGTCTGGAGAAGATCGTTGCGCTGGACGAGCGCAACTACGGCGCCTACCGCGAGCTGGCCCGGCTGTACCGCCAGGACAGCAAGTGGGACTCGCTGGTGGACACGTACCGCAACTACATCATGGCCGCGTCCGACACGGCGAGCCGCGTCGATCTGTACGTGGCCATGGGCGATGTCTACGAGCGCGAGCTCAACGACGTCGATCGGGCCATCGAAGCCTACACCGACGTGCTCACGTTCGATCCGGACGAGCCGCGGGCGCTGGATGCGTTGGGCCGACTGTACGAGCGCATCGAGGAGTGGGAGCGGGCCATCGACGTGATGAGTCAGCTGGTGCAGCAGGCAGAAGACCCGGACAAACAGGTCGACCTGCATCACCGCATCGGCCGCATCACTGCCACCAAGCTTCACGATCTCGAAACGGCCGAGCAGTACTTCTTGCGCGGCTTGACCATCGACAGCACCCACGTGCCGACGATGGAAGAGTTGGTGAATCTGTACAACGAGCGCGGCGACTGGCAGAAGGCCGCGCAGACCATGGTCAAGGCCGAGTCGCACACGCAAAACGTGCTCGACAAGGTCCGGCTGTTGTTCGACGCCGCGCGTCTGTACCTGGAGCGCCTCGATCAGCCCGAGCAGGCCAAGGAGTATTTGGCCGCGGTCATCGCGCTGGATCCCGAGCACGTGGGCGCCGGCGAGCCGCTGGCAGACCTGTACTTCGAGGCGGGCCAGTGGGCGGAGCTGTCACCCGTTCTGGACATGCTGGTGCGCAAAGCGCAACAGGAGCACAACCGCGAGCCGCGCGAGCTCAACGAGCTGTACTACCGCACGGCGCGTTGTGCCGACGAGCTCGGTGACTACGACAAGGCGCTGCAGTTCTACCGCGCCGCCTACGACCTGGACTCGACCTATCTGCCGACGCTCGTGGCGCGTGCCGATCTGCTGTACAAGATGCAGGATTGGGACGCGGCTGGGAAGATCTACCAGACCATTCTGGTCCAGCACCGCGACTCGCAAGACGAAGCGGATGTCGTGCGCATCTATTACCGCCTGGGTATGGTGCGCCAGCATCTGGGTGAGCGGCGCAAGGCGCTCAACATGTTCGAGAAAGCGCTGGAGATCGACGCCCATCACGCCGATACGCTGCATGCGATCATCGACATTCAGCAGGGGCAGGGTGACTACGAGGCGGTCGTTCATGCCAAGCGCGGCCTGATGGCCACGGCGGACGCGGACGAGCACGTCAAGCTGCTGGCCGAGATCGCCGAGCACTATCACGGTCAGCTCAACAATCCGCAGAAGGCGATCAGCGCGCTGCTCGAGGCGTTGGACGTCAAGAACGACGATCACTCGCTGCTACAGCGAGTGCTCGAGCTGTACACCGAGACCGAGCAGTGGAAGAAATCGGTGGAGACCATCAACCGCTTCATCGAGCTGACCAGCAAGCCGTACATCCGCGGTTCGTACCATCAGGCCGCGGGTATCATTTGCCGCGACAAGCTCAAGGCACACGACGAGGCCATCGAGTACTTCAACAACGCGCTGGATGCGTTCTTCGAGGAACCGGAGGCACTGCCCCAGTCGATGCGCACGCGCGCGCTCAAGGCGTTCGCCGACATCGACAAGATCTTGACGACCAAGCGCGACTGGAAGAACCAGGAGCGCGCGTATCGCAAGATGATCAAGCGGCTGCCGGCGAACGACCCGATCCTCAAGGACCTGTGGCACGCGCTGGGCGAGATTTACCGGTCGCGTCTGGTTCACTACGAAAGTGCCATCCAGGCGTTCGAGATCGCGCAAAAGCTCGATCCGGCGAACACCCACCGCAACGAGATCCTCGCGGAGCTCTATCTGGTGGCTGGTCCGGACCACGCCGACAAGGCCGTGGTGCAGCACATGAATATGCTGCGCGCCGAGCCATTCAAGTACGACAGCTACAAGGCGCTGTGCAAGATCTACATGGACACGCACCAGTACGACAAGCGCTGGTGTGTGTGCAATACGCTGGCGTTCCTCAAAAAAGCCGATCCCGAGGAGATGCAGTTCTACGAGCAGTACAAGCCTCGTGGGTTCGTCAAGGCCAAGCAGCGGATGACCGAGGACATCTGGCGCAAGGTCTACCACCCGGACGAGAACCGCTACATCAGCGCGATTCTGGCAGCGATCTGGCAGGGCGCGGCGTCCATCCGCGCGGTGCCCCACAAGCAACTTGGCTTGCGGCGCAAGGACCGGCGGCAGATCGAAGACGATCAGCTGTTGTTCTCCAAGATCTTCTTCTACGTGGCTCAGGTCCTCAACGTGCCGCTGCCGGAGGTCTACCTGCAGGACAATCAGCCTGGCGAGATTCTGCTGGCCAACTGTCTGGACAAGCAGCAGCTGGTGCCGTCGTTCGTGGTGCGGCAGAACCTGCTGCAGGGTCGGCCGGAGAAAGAGGTCGCGTTCGCGGCGGGCACCAAGCTCACGTTCATGCGGCCGGAGCACTACCTCAAGCTGGCGTTGCCCACGAACACCGAGCTCAAGACGGCGCTGCTGTCGGCCATCGTGTTGGTACGCCGGGACTTCCCGGTGCCGCCCGACATGCAGGCCAACGTGGCGACGTACCTGCCCGAGATGCAAAAACGCATCGCGCCGCAGGTGTTCGAGCAGCTCGGCATCGTGGTCAACCGGTTCCTGCAGGACGCGCCGGAAGTCAACATGGCCAAGTGGGGCTACGCGGTCGAGTCGACGGCTCACCGGGTTGGTTTCATTATCTGCGGCGATCTGGAAACGGCCGCGCGGATGGTCTCGGCCGAACCCACGGTCGTCGGCGGCCCGCAGGCCAAGGACAAGATCAAGGAGCTGGTGCTCTACTCGGTCAGCGAGGACTACTTCGCGGTCCGGCACCACCTCGGTCTGACGATCGGCTGATCAGCCTCCAGCTGGCGTTTGTACGCGCCGGGTCAGTTCCCAGACAGGGGAGAGGGGCCTGGCGCGATGGCGTTTCGGAGGACGCGTGAGCGTGGGCTAGGGGGTGTCCCTAAATACATGCTTCCGCCGGCTGGCCCCGCGAAACCACTGGCTTTGTTGCTCGTCGGTCGCTGGGGGTCCACCCAACTCCCTGTTCGCGCCTCGCCATTGATTCCGC
>Ga0114931_10003343_pt1 | contig 20319 bp, 19 predicted proteins | sample 2SBtaG_FD_89579 | JGI IMG/M metagenome (GOLD analysis project Ga0114931, IMG submission 89579) | Deep subsurface microbial communities from Kolumbo volcano to uncover new lineages of life (NeLLi) - 2SBTROV14_V59a metaG | ecosystem: Environmental > Aquatic > Marine > Volcanic | place: Kolumbo...
CCCAGAAAAATCAACCTGTCTTCGTTGATCTTGGTGGCCATGCATGCGGCACCATACACCGAGTCGTCCGTATACTTGCAGAACACCCAGACAAATAGCGTCACCAGAAACGTAAAGATGAAAAAATCTTTTTGGTTTGTGAGGTCCAATACGGGAGACGAGCTCATCTTCATGAGAAAGGACATGCCCTCGTCCCCATGCGTGATTCCCTCCAGGACCTTTTCAAAAAGGAAGTAGATGATAACGCACAACGCCAAATTCACCAGCGCAAAATAATCACTGCGCAGCCTTACAAAGAAAGGGCCGACGATCAGACAAAACACAGCGCTGCCGACGACGCCTGCAAGTATCCCCATATATGGATTGCCTCCCCAATACGAGAGGTATAGTCCGGTAAGATATGCGCCGACTGCAAGGTAGGCAGGCTGGCCAAAAGAGAGGAGCCCCATTCGGCCCAGGAGAAAGTTGCAACCCATCGTGTAAATGGCGAATATTAAGACTTCCGTAGCAAAAGGCAGTGGCAAGAATAGAGCCACAAGGGCCACCAGAAAAAAAGCGACCAGGATTCCACTCCATTTTTTCATTAGCCTACCCATTCTGGTTTTCTTATCTCCTCTAATGCCATATAGTCCTGCGGTTCAAAGAACAATCCTGAACATACAGGAATTATCCTTGCAGGCCGGTTTCATCGGATATCTTTCTCAAGCCGGGAGTAAGAGATGTCTCCCATCTCTGGAATATTTATCTGACTGCAGACCCGTACGAAAGACATTACAGAAATTTCTCGAAAACGATATTCTTGATATCCTCTTCATCTGAGGTTTCGCTCATGATCTGCCCTTCTTTCATGGCATATACCCTATCCGATATCTGGCAGACCAGAGACAAATTCTGCTCGACTATCATCAAGGCGGTATTCTCGCTGATGTCTTTAAAAATCTGCATGAGTTGCTCGACGACAACGGGTGCCAGGCCTTCCGTAGGCTCATCTACCAGCAGTACGCTCGGTGTTCCCAAAAGGGCCCTGCCGATCATGAGCATCTGTTTCTCACCGCCGCTCAAATAGCCAGCCTTCCTGTTCATAAGGGATTTAAGATTTGGAAAATAATTCAGAATAGGGTCCAGATTATTGTCCTTTGTGGCGTAGCTGGCCAGTTCCATATTTTCTGCAACCGTCAAATCCGAAAAAACCTTTTTGTCTTGGGCGATATATCTGAGCCCCATCCTGGCGAGGGTATAAGAAGGAACACCGATTATTTCTTGCCCTCCATACGTTATGGAGCCTGAGGTTGGCTTTAAGAATCCGGAAATGCTCTTCAACAGAGTTGTCTTTCCCGCTCCGTTTCTCCCCACACAAGACACCACTTCGTTCAGAGCGATATTGATGGAGACTCCGAATAGCACTCTTGATTCGCCATAGGAGGCATCCATATTATGTACTTCAAGAACAAACTCTGTCGACATAGGAATTCTCGCCCCATCTTTCAAAATAAATCAGGCGGATTGAGCTGCTAAACTAGGGAGTACAGTCAATCTGCCAATAGCTTCTTCGTACTTCCGCGCATTCAAGGCATTCTCTGCAATCTCCGTCGGCAATGACTTTGCCATCGTGCATCACGGTCAGCCTTTCCACCAGATCTTCGATCTTTGATATCTTGTGCTCTACGATGAGAATGCTTTGTTTCCCCTGCTGACGCCTTAACACAGCCAGAAGCCTCTCGATCTCCCCCTCGCTCAGGCCCGCCAAGGGCTCGTCCAGCAACAGCACCTTCGGTTCTGCAAGCAGGACCATCGCAATTTCCAATCGACGTTTCTCCCCCAGAGAGAGATGCCTCACCTCTTTGTATGCCGCTTCACTCAGGTCAAAGGTTTCGAGTGATGTCTGGACCCCTTATCCGAAGCACTGTCGCCCCGGCGTGTAAAAAAAAGGTTCAGGAAAGAGGCCTTTTTGTGCCGCCGGAAAGACGAAAGCATGAGATTGTCGATGACCGTCAAGTTGTCGAAGGTGGAGGTAATCTGAAATGTCTTCATCATACCCGCCCTCACCCGTTTCTGGGGAGCCCACCTGGAGATGTCTTCACCCTTGAACAAAACCGAGCCGTCGTCCGGGGTATAGTACCCGGTGATGAGGTTGAAAAATGTTGTCTTGCCGGCGCCGTTGGAACCGATTATCCCGGCGACTTCATTCTCACCCAGCACATAGTTTACTCGGTTAACGGCGATGAGATCGCCGAATCTCTTTGTGATATTTTCCGCTCTGATTATTTCCGGTCGCTCAGCCGTAGCCACAGGTAACATCTCCTGGTTCCTACCCCGGAGCAGAGAGTAGTACTCCCGGGGTAGGGTGCAAGGTTGATCTAGTATCCCAAAAACTGGAGGGATGGAAATACCGCTTCCCCGCCTTGGGAACCGACAACGTCGAACAAGTCCCATTTGGAGGTGCGGTCTTTGGGTGCCTTTCCCCGGACCAGGAAGCCAGCATTCTTATAAATGGGCTGGTGATCCTTTCTCCATATCCCAGTGCCTTTAACCGACTCGAATTTGCGGTCCTGCGCCAAGGCACGGGCAACGGCATCGGCGCTGAAACTCCCTGCTTTCTGCACCAGTCTGAAAAGCTGTTTGACCCCGATATAGGCTATGGTCGCATAGGAGTCCGGCGGCGTGCCGTATTTCTTCCGGTATCGGTCCGTGTAGGCCTTTGCAGCCTGCACCACGCTAGCTTCGGGCCATCCCTTCATATTCCAGTAAAAAAAGTGCATGGAATAGACCCCTTCCAATGCTTCGGTAGGAATCCCTTTGGCCACGACGTTGGTCATCCAGGCATTGAAAATGGTCATCTTCTTATTGAGGCCCAATTGGTAGCACTGTTTGAGAAGTGCAACTGCATCTCCGGCAAATTGGGCTGAAATGAAAACGTCCGGATGCGCGTTTTTGACTTTTTCGAGGACAGTGGTAAAATCAGCAGTTCCCTTTGCCACTTCGTCATATCCCACGATTTTTCCGCCGTACTTTTTCGCAGCAGCATAGACTCCGTCCCTTATCCCATACCCCCAGCTGTCGGACCTGCCCAGGAAGTAAATCCTCTTCTTCTTGAGTGTATTGATGGCAGCTGCCCCGTCCAAGAAACCAACCGTCCAGGAGCTGAATCCCCCACCGAAATTGGCTTTTGCCAGGTTGCCTTTCTTGTACTGATCAATCCCCATCATGCAGCAAGGCACATAAGGCATGGGGTTTTTCTTCACCGCTCCATTGATTGCCGAAGCAATGGGAGAAAATGACTGACCCGTCACGGCATTGGCGCCCTGGTCAACCATATACCTGAACCTTCTTATAGCAACGTCTATCTTTGCTTCTTCGTCTGCAACCATAGCCTTCACTTTGACTTTTCCCCAAGGCATGGATAAGCCGCCCTGACTGTTGATCTCATCGACGGCCAAGAGGATGCCGTCCTTCTGGGTCTTGGCAACGCCGGCAAAAACACCCGTCAAAGGAAGCAGGACAGCCAGTTTGTACTCCTTGGGATGTGCTGCCATTGTATTCGTGACACAGAAAGTAAGAACAAGACACATCACTGAGAGCAACACTATACATTTTTTCATTTTTTCCCTCCCCAAATATCTAAGATTTGTTGATTGCTGAGACAAGCTCGCTCCAATTTCCTCCTTATTTATTGGTTCTCTTTCTGCATCACCTCCTTTTATTTATAGGGCAGCTCCATTTCAAGAATTGTCGTGTCGAACTCAGAATATAGTAGAAAAGATGACACAAGTCTAAGGCAAATGGGACATTATACTTTGAACGGTTATCGGCATGACCGGAGGTGGGTCAAGGCCTAAACGTAAAAGCACCTTACGGGTAATATCCTCCGGAGAAACGCCCTCCTCTAAATATTCACGCAATTGGTACAAAATTCGATCAATTCCGTCCAGATATGCCAAAGAGGCCAGAAACGCATCCTTGATCTCTGATCCAATAAATACCTTTTCAGAAACAGAGCCGTACATTCTTTCAACTCCTGAGAATTCCGCTAATCGCTTTAGAGATGCCCTGGCCTTTGCTACATCATTGTAAAGAGGAAGATCGAGAACAGGCTGAATAGCGTCTCCGACAATCACTGTTCTCTCCTGAGGGCAAAAGAGTGATATGGACCCGGGGGAATGCCCGGGAGTAAATATCACTTGCAAGCTTGTGTCTCCAAGATCAATGACGTCTCCATCCTGCAATTTCCGTTTAATAGAGACAGAGTTGCCTGCCAATTCATGAAACCCGAATATGGGGCGTTTATCATATTGGAGATCATGATTTTCAATCCATGCTGCTGCTTCAGAATGACAGGCAAAGACACAATTGCTATTCATCTTGAAAAAGTGATTCCCTCCGATATGATCCGGATGTTCGTGGGTGTTTATTATCAATGATACATCACTGGGCGATTTTCCAAGCTTCATGAGATAATCTACGATAGCTTGCTCACCGCCAGCCGTCCCTGTATCTACAAGGCAGACCTGCTTTCCAAGCACAATAAATGAACAGACCACCCGCTCTACAGATCTTTTCTCATCAATAGGCAACTGAAAAGGTAAAGGAACTGCGTGTATCCTTCTTTTCATTCTATCAATCTCTTCGTTTCATAATTTACAAACAGAAGACATTACGCCCCGCATTCGGGTACAATCTCCCCTGCGGAAAGGATCAATTCAACTGCCAGTTCTGCTCCGCCCTTGTAAACATATTCACATGTATGATTCAAACTCAAGGGAACCCATTTTTTGCGCAGGGGACGGCATTCCTTCTCACCAAATTTTTCCAAAAATCTCGTTTGAAGCTCAAAGCAAAGCTCATCAATGCATGTCAAGTCATCAGTCGGTGCTCCCCTCCCATGTAAAAAACCGATACAAATAATGCTTGAAGCCAGCGCCCCACACAAATGCCCTATTTGCAGAAGCGGGAACTCCTCGGGAGGGCGCCTATCCCTCCCTGATGCAATTTCTTCCAGACATGCATTGAAATCTATTCCGGCTTCTTTCCGACGTGTGCCTCCGCCTCCGTGAAACCCGGTCGCAATTTTTACCATTGATGGATCCGTGATTTTCAGCGTGTCATTTATCGCCAAAAAAACCGATTCACTGCAATGGAAACCCTGACGCCGAAACTGTATCGCCTTTAACCCGGCTTCTTCAATTTTTCTTGCTATTCCCTCTTTCATAAAGATTTCCCCTGAGTCAACGTGTGCATATTTTTTCAAAAAGAGTTCTTTCCCAACCTCAAACAAACAAGGTGCGGTCCATCCTTATAGTTAGTCCCCTTTACCATGCTGTCCATCCACCGTCCACAGGCAAAGTGACACCTGTAACCATATCAGAGGCATCACTTGAAAGGTAAACAAGGGCCCCCACCAGGTCCACCGGCTTACAAAACCTGCCGGCAGGAATCTTTCGAAGCACTTCTTTGCGCCATTCGGTATCGTCGAACAATTTCTTGTTCATGGGAGTGTCCGTTGCCGTGGGGGCGATTGCATTGACATTGACATTGTATGGAGCCCATTCGATAGCAAGGACCTTGGTCAATTGCGTGACGCCGCCCTTGCTTGCGCAATACGCTGCTCGACTCTCGTTCCCCACAAGACCGAAGGTGGAGCCGATGTTCACAATTTTGCCTCTCCTTTGTTCCACCATTATCCTGCCCATAATTTTGCTACAGAAAAAAAGACCTTTCAGGTTTGTATCTATGACTGCATCCCAATGTTCCTCACTTACACTCAGCGCAGGCTCGTGAAAATTCGTTCCGGAATTATTTACGAGGATATCAATTTTTCCGAATTCCCTTTTTGTAGTCTCAGCCAAAATTTCTATATCATGCAATAAGGTTACGTCCATGGCCTGGACAAGGGACCTCCTGCCCATGGAACGAATTTCCTTTGCAAGGGACTCCAGTTCACTTTTGGTACGACTGCAAACAACCACGTCTGCACCTGCATTCGCCAAACCCAAAGCCAAGGTACGGCCAATCCCCCGCCCAGCACCTACTAGAACCGCCACCTTGTCCGTCAAGTCAAAACTTGGAAATTCCATTCAAATGCCTCCTAACTCGTGTAATCAACCTTTTTTTCGCGTTGTTCCCGTATTGCCTTAAGTACCTTCTCCGGTGTTGCTGGTAAAGAATAGAGTCGAACACCTACTGCATCATAAATGGCATTCAAAATTGCCGGGGCAGTCGGAACCAAGGTTGGCTCCCCTACTCCCTTCGCCCCAAAAGGGCCGGTAGGGTCATAATTATCAACAATGATGGCTTCAACCTTCGGCATATCCAACGCTGTGGGAATGACATAATCTGAGAGGCGGGGATTGATTTGTACCCCATCTTGGAAAACAATCTCTTCAGTCAGCGCAAATCCAATTCCTGTACAAATACCTCCCTCAATCTGCCCTTCTACGAGCGCGGGGTTAACGGGAGTCCCGCAGTCGTGCGCCGCAACAATACGGAGCACATCGACTTTTCCGGTATCGGTCTCTACCTCTACCTCTGCAATCTGAGTTGCGTACACATAGGTGTTGAAGGGCTTTCCCTGACCGGCTTCAGTATCCAGCGGGACTGTCTTTGGATTGTATGAAGCAGTCGACATGACTGGCCTTCCAAGAATACTCAGGCTTTGTCGTGCCACTTTAGCAATAGGCAAACTCTTTTCCGGGAAGCCTATGACCCTGATTTCGCGAGCGCAAGCCTCCAAGTGTTCCGGGGTAACCGTAACCCCGAGCATGGAAGCGGCTGTCTCAAATAGTATTTCTTTTGCCTGCGATGCGGCGATTTGCACCGCGTTCCCTGTAACATACGTGGTACGACTCGCGATTGGCCCTGTATCCATTGGTGTAACATCTGTGTCAGCTGAGACAACGGTTACGTCATCCGAAGCTAATCCAAGTTCTTCGGCTGCAATTTGTCCCAGAACTGTCAAAGAACCCTGGCCGATTTCTACAGTGCCGGTCAATAAAGTAGCCGTTCCGTCCTCATTTACGATTACAGTGGCGGCACTTGGATTGGCACTTCCTGTAAAACCTACTGGATACCACATGCAGGCAATTCCACGCCCTCGCTTTTTCATTTAACCGGCTCTCCCCAATTACACTGTCTGGCTGCCGCCTCAAGCGTTTTCTTGATAGCAACACTCTTCAGGACTTGGCCCGTTGGGCTTATACTGTTTTCCTCAAATGCATTAGCCATCCGAATATCGAGGGGATCCATTCCGAGCTTGTGCGCAATACTGTCCATGTGAGATTCATAGGCAAAGCAAACTTGTGGCGCCCCAAACCCGCGCATGGCCCCCGTCATGGTTTTGTTCGTGTAAACTGCATATCCATCTATTATCAAATTATCAATACGGTAGGGTCCCGAACTCAAAATACAGGCCTTGCCCAAAGTCGTTTCAGTCCAAGAGCAATATGCCCCGCCGTCACATACTATTCGTATTTTGCGGGCCAAAATACGACCCGTGGATGATACACCCGTGGCATAGTCCATGATGAAGGGATGTCTCGTGGTTGAGGAAACAAATTCATCTTCCCGGCTGAATGCGGCCTTTACAGGACGCCCACATTTTTTTGCCAAAAGTGCTGCTATGGGTTCTATGGTGATCTCGTTTTTCCCGCCAAAATTCCCGCCAACTTGTGTGGAAACAACCCGCACCTTATGCATCGGCATATCCAATACCCTGGCTATATCAGCCCTGGACAATGAAATCCTTCCCAGTGTGGACCATACGGTGAGTTTTCCGAATGAATCCCAATAGGCAATTGCGGCGTGAGGTTCCATCGGCACGTGTTCCACCATCTGAGTCACATAACGCTCTTTTATTACCACGCGTGCCTGTTCAAGACCCCTGTCCGCGTTTCCCTTTTCTATGTGCCAATTGGAATAGATATTACTTTTAGGGTCATGTATCTTAGGTGCATGTTCACCCATGGCCTCCAATGGATCAAGCACGGCTGGCAATGGATCATAAGTGACTGTTATTTTCGAGAGGGCATCATTCGCCCTCTTCTCATTCATTGCGGCGACTGCTGCAACTCCATCACCCATATGCCGTACTTTATCGCCGGCTAGCACAGGTTGATCCTGGAAGGTTGGGCCAAACGCGTTCACTGGTATATCTTTTGCGGTTAAGGTGGCAACCACACCGGGCAGAGCATCAGCTTTATCGGTATCTATATCTAGAATTCTTGCATGTGGATGTTTACTGCGCAATATCTTCGCATAAACCATTCCAGGAAAAGATAAATCGTCGATATATTTTATTTGTCCCAGAACTTGAGGAAGGCTATCAGGGCGCGTCACCCTTTGCCCAACCACCGACATTTCAGTTCGGCCTTCCCCCAATCCTGAAGAGGACTTGTTATCGCTGTTGACAGAAGTTGACATAACCTTTTCCCAGTTTAGCTCCTTGCTTTATTTTTCCGGTGCAATCCAGATGTTTTCCAAATTACTCGGCTTTCGGAATTCTCTCCATATCATTGGAAACGCTGAGCACTGCGCGAATAATCTTGGAATAGCCGGTGCATCGGCAGAGATTTCCTGCCAGAGCCTGACGAACCTCTTCTTCGGTAGGATGGTCATTTTCATCTAAGAGTGCCTTTGCGGAAAGCAGCATTCCAGGGCCGCAAAAGCCACATTGAAGTGAATCGTTTTCCACAAAGGCCTTCTGGATGGGGTGAAGATGATCCCTGTCTCCCAATCCTTCTATGGTCATTACACTGCGGCCGTTCAACCTTATGGCCAATAGAAGACAAGAGTTCACCGCCTTTCCATCCAGTAATACAGTGCATGCACCACAATCTCCTTCATTACATCCGCACTTTGTTCCGGTGAGGCCCCACGTATCCCGCAACAACTCAAGAAGCGTTGTTTCAGGCTCGACAGATGCCGTTTTCCATTCACCGTTTATCTCTATCTTTACTTCAACCATAACAGTAGCTACCTCTTGTCATCCATTGGAAGCTTTAGACGCCGCATCTGTCAGGACCCGTTTTACCAAGACTTTTATAAGAGCCCTTCTATAATCTGCCGATGCACGAAAATCATTAATGGGTTTTGCCTCCTCTGCCGCAAGGCGAGCCGCCTGACCGATTGTTTTTTCATTTGCCGCCTTTTGCATGAGAAATATCTCTGTTTCTCGAGCACGAATGGGCGTCGGAGCTACAGCCCCTAAAGAAAGCCTTGCATATTCAAACTTCCCTGTTTTCTTATCCAGTTTCACAGACGCAGCCGCATTAACAAGAGCTAAAGTCAATGCTTTTCTCCTGCCGAATTTTTCAAAACTGCAGGCCTCAGTCAGGTTCTTTGCGGGAATCATAATTCCCAGCAGCAGTTCATCTTTAGCCAGCGCCGAGCGACGCGGTCCCAGGAAAAACTGCTCAATTGGAATCACCCTCTCGCCATTTTTTCCCGTGAGCCTGGCCACTGCTTCCAAGGCTAACAGGCAAGGCGCAGCGTCCATGGAAGGCATGCATGAGGCCAGGCTGCCTCCTAGTGTACCCAGATTGCGTGTCTGAGGAGCTCCTACAGAAGCTGAAGCCGCAGAGACAGCAGGAATACTTATCTGCACAACAGGGGATGCGGCAATTTCAGCATGGGTAACCATACTCCCAATATACAATCCTTGCTCATCATTTCTTATCCCGTGTAATTTCTCTATCCCGGAAATGTCAACAAGCACTTTGGGGGCTATCAAACCTCTTTTCATTTGCACTATCAGGTCAGTGCCGCCTGCTATCGGCAACGCGTCAGGTTTACGTTCACCCAATAGCGTAACGGCTTCTTCTATGGAACAGGCATTTATATAGGTAAAAGACTTCATGTTTATCGCCAGATCAATAAATTTTCCATATTGTGTTTGATCGCAATCTGAGCATTCTTTCTGCTTTGATTTATGCCCACCCACAAACTCCGGTTTATAGGCAGGCGCTCAGTATATGCAGACACGATGCGTTTTCGAAATCAACGCATTGCCTCTTCCATATGTTCCATCATGGTGAATACCACAGGCCCTTCAGCAGTCACCAAAACATTTTCCTCCAGACGGCAAGTTTGGGGAAGACCGGGATGCCCTGCAAAAGTCTCTACTGCAAAATACATGTTCTCTTTAATCTCGGCAGGATAATCCAGCGAATAAGCACGCGACATCCACATACCTTCATAGAGTGTTATGCCGATACTGTGGGCAAACTGTTGTAATGTAACTGTTCCATATTCGTCATCAGCGTATTCAGGAAAAGCGGCGGCTACGTCAGCTGTTGTATTCCCCGGCTTGAGATTTTGAATGCCCGCATACATCGAGTCATATACCTCTCGATACAAATCTATTTCCTGTTTGGTCATCTTGCCTGCGCATTTAAAACACCTAACGAAATCAACAAAGTAACCGGAAGGTCCGACAGCATTGATATCCACGATAATAAGATCACCCTGACGGATCATTTTATCGGTAGCCCAACGCCGGTAGGGACTGGTGTTCCCTCCCGAAGCGACGATAATATCGTAGATAATCTCACAACCTCTTTCCAGCATGAATTCGTGGACCTTTGCTTCGATCTCACGTTCGCGTACCCCTGGTTTCAGCCATTCATATTTGATCTTCCACATAGCAGCATCTCCAATGGAAGATGCTTGCTTGAGCAACTCTATTTCATCGCGTGTCTTGACAACGCGAGCTCCCGACATTGCTGGCCAGCCATTTACAATATTCAGCCCCCGTTCCTGCAACGCATGCAAAGACGGCATATCCAGATTATCGATGCCGATTCGCTCATCCTTGACACCATGCTCATCCAAAACATCAATGACGGTGTTGACCATTTTCGCGGCCATGTGCGGCACCGCGCCTTCGGCCCATTGCCACGTCATTGCAGGGTGTATCCGATTTTCCATCCACGGCAAGTCAATCTTGGCGCACTCCAAATCCGAACCGGCCGTTTCAAAGAGAACCGGCTCGCCTCCGTTGGGAAGGACAACATAGCGAATGTTGATATTGTATTTCCAGTTTCCTTGATATGAACCCGTGACATAACGGATATTCGCGCCGGCAAACAATACAAGAGCGCCGAGATCATGTATCTCCATCTGCTCACGGACACGTTGAAGGCGCTCGCTACGAAGTCGTTCAAAATCCGCACGATATTGCCAATCCGCCCCCGTTTGACTGTAGAGCCTTCTGGGACTCCATTCGTGAGGCGCACCGATAAAGCTTCTGTCAATTTCATATGCCATTTTTCCCCTCCCTCAATTTGATTATTTGTCTATCGTTTTCAATTAGTTGGAAGATTACCAGGAAACAATTAAAGGCCATTTCTTATTTAATTCTTCCCCCTCCGGATCTATTATGAGCTTTAAACTGAAAAAGATATTGTGTCAAGACTTTTTTTGTTCTATATACTTTTATTATTCCATAGAGAAAAGCACCAGCGAGAAATAACGATGGGCTGTTTTGGGATTATTCATGTGCGTCAAAAAAACTTATTTTATCAATAAAATAATGCTGTTGTGTCAACACTAGGTATACTTCAATTTGACTGAGCTCATCGTTCGTTTTGAAGAAAAAATGGCAGAAAAGTAAGGGGACAAAGGAACTTGTTTGACTTGACTGAAAATATTCCCGAATTTAAAAAATGTAATTGACATTCACTGCCGTTATGCTTACATTAGCGTGGAAATGAAATCTGTTTTAGATGTCGGGTAAGGGACTTGATGATGACAGGGACACTTAAAGAGTTAGGTAAGACAATTAGGGATGAAAGACAGAAACGCCGGCTAACCCTTGAACAATTGTCCAAGGCGACCGGTTTGTCGAAGAGCTTTCTAAGCCAAATGGAACGAGGTCTTACTGAGCCTTCAATCAGCTCTTTAAAAAAAGTAGCCAAATTTTTTGGATTCAGCGTTGTCAATTTCTTTCCCAGTGAGGATATCTCCTATCCGGACTGGAATTACCGTAATTCTATGCCGGAAAATAATGGCCATGTTCCCCACTATATTGAGGACATCAGAATAGTTCGGGCAGACAGACGAAAAGGACTTTCTCTTCCAGGATCGAGAATAGTCTATGATTTGCTCACTCCGGATATGTATCGACAGCTGGAGGTGATGTATATGAAGGTCAATGAGGGTGAAACCTCCGGCGATGAACCTATGAGCGACCCGCCCGGTGAAAAATTTGCACTGGTACTCAAAGGAACTCTTGAGCTGAAACTGGGCAATGAGATGTACCTTCTCAATGAAGGTGATAGCATCTACTACCCCACAAGCGTTCCTCATTCCTGGCGTGCCACAGGAGGCGATTCCATAGAGGTACTCTGGGTACTGACACCACCTTCCTTTTAGGATATCAAGAAGTATTCAGTAATTATAACATGGGTTGACCTGGCGCTTATTAAAAGACAGATGAAAATTTCTACAGCGATGAATACCAAATAGATTGTAATGTATCATAAAGACGCTTCGACAAGATATCGGTCGATCACCAAATTTACAGGAAATAGGGGAGGAAACTGAAATGGCTGTGAAAAACGTAGAGGACCAAAACCGGAATATAGAACATCCCTGGAAAACCGACAACTGGTTCGTAAGTCCCTGGAATTATCTAGAAGAAGTAACCAAGGACTTTAATCCACCTCCAAAGGTAGAAATCCATGATATCACGTTGCATGATGGGGAGCAACAGGCTGGTGTTATTTTTACAAAAGACGATAAAATCCGCATTGCGGAAAAACTTGCTGAGGTGGGTGTTCATCGCATTGAGGCGGGGATGCCGGCCGTGTCGCCTCGAGACGAGGAGGATATCAGGGAAATAGTAAAGATGAATCTGGGCCCCAAAATATTTTCCTTTTGCCGATGTATGGTCAACGACGTCAGGTTGGCGGCGGACTGTGGCGTAGATGGCATTGTGATGGAAATACCTTCCAGCAAACATCTTATAGAGCAGGGCTACAAGTGGCCTTTGGAGAAAGCCATAGACCTCTCAATTAAAGCAACTACTTTCGCAAAAGAGCAAGGACTCTATACCGTTTTTTTCACGATAGACGGTTCCAGAGCTGACTTGGATTGGCTACTGGACCTAGTTGAACAGGTCGCAACGGAAGGCCATATGGATGCCTTTACCTTGGTAGATACATTTGGCGTGCTTAACCCACAGGCTGCAAGCTATTTTACTAAAAGAGTGAGAGATAGAATAACAAAACCACTGGAGATCCATTTCCATTCTGATTTTGGATTAGGGGTGGCGAATACTATCAATGCAGTGCTGGGTGGGGCTGAAGTCATACATTCGACGGTATTGGGCATCGGCGAGCGGGCCGGCAATACCCCAATGGAAGAAACCGCCCTAGCCCTGTTGACCATGTACGGTATCGATGTGGGATTGGATTACAAAAAGATGAATGAGCTTTCGCTTCTGGTTCAAGAGCTCTCCGGAGTAAGCGTCCCGGAATGCAGACCTTTTATTGGGAAGGGCGCTTACAATATTGAATCAGGGATTCTTACCGGGTGGTTCAAGAACGTATTCGAAACAAACCCCACCACGGTATTCCCTGTTCATCCTGATTTTGTCGGTCATGAACAGCCGCAAATACTGATGGGAAAAAAGAGCGGCCTTGACAATATCGAGGTATGGTGCAGCAAACTAGGTGTCAAGCTTGAGGACGATGAGGCACTTGACGTCCTCAACAAGATCAAACTGAAAAGCCATGACCTCAAGAGGGTTTTAACTGAGGAAGAATTTATGGAAATAGTCAAGGAAGTCAAAATAGAAAGCTGATAACTGTTTGATGCCAGGCCCATTGAATAGGAGACGCTGCTGACCTTCAATGCGGCCGGCAGATGGTTCCATAGGTCAACACTATTTCATCTTGGTGCTCTTTTCTAAACAGCAACCTCAGGCCTTTTATAGTAGCAGTAACATAGAGGTACTTAAAAAACATGGAAAAAGAAGTCAGACAGGCTTTGATAGATATTGTGGGAGAGGTGAACTTTACAGATGCTCTCATTGATCTGGTAAGCTTCAGTTCCGATGCCTCAAAGTACCAACACCATCCTGACGGAGCGGTATGGGCCCAGAATACCGAGCAAGTAGCCTCTATTATGAAGCTCGCAACCAAATACAGGCTCCCTGTCACGCCCAGGGGAGCAGGCACGAGTCTGACCGGGACCGCCGTACCCCAAAGAGGAGGCATTGTCCTGGATATGAGTCAAATGAACAAAATTCTCAAGATAGCCATCGAAGATCGACTGGTGATTGTCCAACCAGGCGTCGTCTTTGATGACCTGCAAAATATACTGGCGCCTTATGGCTTTTTTTTCCCGCCTGATCCTGCTTCAGGTAAAGTGTCGACACTCGGCGGTAATGTGGGAACAAATGCAGGAGGGCTCAAAGGGGCAAAATACGGTGTTACAAGAGACTATGTCCTGGCACTGGAAGTGGTCATGCCGGATGGATCGATCCTTCGAACCGGATCAAAGTGTATGAAAAGCGTATCCGGTTATGACCTAACGAGGCTCTTCGTTGGTTCTGAAGGAACCCTTGGGGTCATAACTGAGATTACTTTGAAAATAAATCCGAAACCTTTGTCCTCCGCGACATGCACCGCGTGGTTTGAAGGAATAAGGAAAGCTGGAATGGCGGTTAGCGAAATCATGCGCTCGGGTATTATCCCCAGTGCCCTTGAATTCATCGACGGAAACTGTCTCAAGGCTGTTAACCAGGCGACCGACCTCGATTTGCCTGAAGTGGGGGCAATGCTATTCGTAGAAACAGACGGTTATACTGAGGAAGAAACAGACTACCAGATGGCGAAGGTTATAACCTGCTTCCAAAAGCACAACGGCAAAAAGATCACAAGAGCCGCTTCAGCTGCAGAAGCGGAAAAGCTGTGGACTGCCCGGAAAGCGGTCTATGGCGTTTTGGCCCGGCTGAACAATACCATTATCGTAGAAGACGTGACAGTCCCTCTCAGCAATATCCCTGATATCCTAATCAAAATTCAAGATATCAGCAACCGGCATAGTCTACTAATCCCTACCCTTGGGCATCTGGGGGATGGAAATTTCCATCCATGTATTGTTTATGACGATACAAACGCAGACGAAACCGCCAGAGTCGAACAGGCAATCGGCGATATATTCAGGCTTGCGATTGATCTGGATGGAACACTCACCGGTGAACATGGCATTGGACTGGACAAGGCAAACTTTATGCCTCTGGAACATGATGAAATTGCCATGAAATTGATGGGCAGACTAAAAATGCTGTTTGATCCTTACAACATCCTCAACCCCGGGAAAATGGGCCTGGAAGATTACCTAACACCTCATAGTTCATAGCGAACAGGAGCAGGGGAATAGCTTTTCCGGCTAACAGCTATTTCCTACGAGCTATTAGGGAGAAATAAAAAGATATGGAACCAAAGTATGATTTTGAACGGAAATACAGGGAGCAGATCCTCCAGTGCTCCAAGTGCGGATTCTGCCAGGCCGTGTGCCCGGTGTACGGGGCCACACTCAGGCCTGCCCTCAATGCCCGTGGGAAGATGCTGCTCCTGAAGGAGGTCATGGACGGCAAGATCGACCTGAATGATGAGCTGATCGAGACCCTTTTCCAGTGCACCACGTGCGCCAGTTGTTTTGAGAACTGCCCCTCGGGGGTGAATGTCCCGGATATTCTCAAACAGGTGAGAAGGGACATGGTCCATATCGGCTCTTGTCATCCGGCCTTCAAGGGAATGCATGAGGTCCTGGAGAAGCACCCGAATATTTATGCTGAAGATGAGCCGGAGGACTTTGACCGGGAGCATAACAAGAAGGCGGAATACGTCTTTTTTGTGGGATGCGTGGGTCTCTACCGGGAAGACGAGTCCACCGAGGCGACCCTGGAACTGCTGGATCGGCTGGAGGTGGACTATACCCTGATCGACGAGGTGTGCTGCAGCGGGGTCCTGGAGGACGTGGGATATGATATGAACGACCGTCTCGTGCGTGCGAATATTGACCGGATTCTTTCCACCGGGGCAAAGGCGGTGATAACGGGCTGTCCTTACTGTGCCAGGACGTTCAACAACAAGCCCCAGTACAAAGAGCTCAAGGAAAAGGGGGTGGAAGTTCTCCATGTGAGCCAGTTCCTGAAGGATTTTGACTTTGGGGTCACCACCGAAAAAGTGGTGACTTATCATGATCCCTGTGACCTGGGGAGGCACTGCGGCATCTATGACGAACCGAGGGAGACCATCCGCAAGATCGCTCCCAACTTTGTAGAGATGCGGCACAACCGGGAAAATGCCCTCTGCTGCGGAGCCGGGGGCGGGGTCAGGGGCGCCTATTCCAAGAATTCCATTGCCATGGCCAGGAGACGTCTCGAAGAGGTGGAAGAGGCAGGGGCGGAAATCCTGCTCACGGAATGCAATTCCTGTGTGCACAACCTGTCCAATGCCAAGCTCAGGAAACAGAAGTTCAAGGTGTACACCACAACGCAATTCATTAATGAGTTGATAGATGAAGCGGAATAGCAATTGACAAGAGCCGCCACTCCGTAACTTGGCACCTTACATAAAACAAGTCCTTCGTTACAGTTCCCAAAATCCCACCCCCTCATCCAGGCACAAAACATTGAGCTGGAGTTTGATCCATGGATTTCAATAAGCCTTATCTTGAGAAGGCCTTTTCCCCCTATGAAAAGATACTGCGGGCACAGGAAAGGCTGCGCCGATTCCTCGGTGTGAAGGAGGTGGACCATCCCACTTACAATAGATATATCGATGGCCCCATAGACCGCTTTGACTGGCGAAAGAATGCCTTCGCTGTCCTGAAACCTGAAAACCCCTTTGGAGAGGAATACCGTAAAAAGTTCAAGGCACGCACCGGATACAACGACTGGGAGGCGCCCCTGCCCTACAGCGATCTGGAACCCGAGGACCGTATCGGACAGAGCCTGGGGGAAGCTGCTTGGCGGCTCTGTAGGAATTATCTTCCCAAGACCCTCCCGGTAACGCTTCCCGAGGGACGGCTGGAGATAGATGACAAGGCATGGATGTCCCGACTGATCAAGTGGGCGGCCTTGATGTTTGGCGCCGAAATGGTACGCATCACCGAACTGGATCAACGCTGGGTCTATAAGGGGGTCGATATTCCGCACAAATACGCCATCGTCGTGGTCGTTCACCATGCACGCAACCTTAATAAAATCGCTCCTTCCCACTTTTCCTCGCCTTCGGTTGCCAGTGTATATTCACGGCTTAAATTCATCACCACCCAACTGGCCGATTTTATTTGCGGCCTAGGGTATGATGCGGCCTATCGGGAGACATTGGGCCATGGCCCGGAGGTACTTATGGTGCCGGTAGCTATTGATGCCGGCGTCGGTGAATTTGCTCGCAATGGTCGTGTTCTATCGCCTGAATTTGGAATTAATATGCGTCTAAAAGCGGTTACAACTGACATTCCACTGGCGGTGGATAAACCAATATCCTTCGGTGTCCACAACTTTTGCATGGCCTGTGAAACCTGTGCAGATTATTGCCCGTCCAATGCAATACCCCATGGACCACCTACACAAACACCCCCCAGCCTGATATTCAATAACCCTGGTTTCTCCAAATGGTATGTCCGCGCCGATCGCTGCCTGACTTTCTGGGCAACCAACAAAAGGAAATGGCTTACCTGTGGTGGCCGGTGCATAGCGGTTTGCCCATGGAATAAACCCCTAGCTTGGTACCATCATCTGGTTCGCTGGGCAGCTATTCACTCCCCTATGTTTTTCAAAAGGGTGCTTATATGGGCTGACAGAATGGCATATCGTCCGAAAAAAAGCATAAGGAAAAATTAACTTAATAATATTATTATCTAAAAAGAAGACTTCATTTGAAAAAAACAGGGCTGTCTCAAGTATTCAACCTTCTATTCACAACGCTATCGCTGCCACATTTGAACCTTACCAATCAGATTACAGCTTTTTTAGAGGAAGGTCTTAACTACCGCTAAGGACGTTCTATGAACTTCAAGATATTCTTCTCTTTGATGACAGGCTTGTGTCTCGGAACCATATTTCTGAATATCCCTCCAGGCTTGACCATTTTGATGAACCTATATGGTGTGAGCTACACCGGCATATCCGTTCTGTTAAGTGCCTTGCTCTGGTCCCACGCCTTGTTGCAAATACCCGCAGGCATGGTCGCCGATAGACTCGGCATAAAGAGAACGTTGCTCTTCGGCCTGGCGTTTATGAGTCTCGCCAGTCTTTTGCCCATAGTGCGGCCTGATTTCACCTTCGCCATCTTATGCCGCCTGATTGCAGGGATCGGGACCAGTCTTTGCTTTGTAACGGTGATGAAGTTAATCGCCGTGTACGCACCCGGAGGGCGTATCGGGACCTATCAGTCTTTTTTTGCTGCTTTTTTCTCCATAGGAACTATACTTTCCTATCTTCTCATTCCAAAATTGCTCCCCTTCGGCTGGCAATGGATTTATCTGACACCGGGCATATTGTCCCTGCCCCTTCTTTTCATATCATTCGGCCTGCGCCTGAGGCCGCAGCCCCTGGTTTCGACCCCGGGAAGCGCCATAGTGCGCATATTTAAAATCCGGACAGGATGGATACTTGGTTTTTACCATGCCCTTTCCTTTGGAACCTTAATCAGCTTGGGCAACTGGGCTCCTACTCTCCTGGCTGAATCCTGGCCAGACTCCACGTCATTACAACTTGCCTGGGGCGCCGCACTTATCATGTTTACCGGCGGTTTGGGACGAATCTCCGGTGGGTTCCTGCTGTTACGTATCCCTTCGCTCCTTATCGCTAATTCTTCCATAGTGATCCTCGCCGTTCTTTTTCTGGGGCTCTTTTCAATTCACCTACCCTTTCTATTATTGATCCTTGCCCTTCTGGCGGCATGGTTCTCCAGTGTAAATTTCGGCGCATTTTTTCACTTGGCCTCCGGAATCGTCGAATCCGAATCCCTCGCTACCATGTTCGGATTCCTCAATTTTTTGGCCAACATAGGAGCGGTATTGTTGACTCTTATTTTTGGATTGGTCAAAGACTCCACTGGTTCCCTGTCATGGGGCTTTGGGTTGATGGCATTCTTGTCCCTCGTAGTTTTTTTATCCGGAAGGGGCATCTTAAAAAGAGACTGTGCATCCGACTCCTGTCCTATGGACCTATGATGATCTCCGGACTAATTGGTTGCAGATTTTCTTATTATTTTGACTGGTTGGGGCGAAATTAACAATTCATCTGACTGCCATTATCATGTTGCCAATTTTCCAATCTCCCCTAATTGATTTGCGATCTCTTCAAGCCCAAGATCCAGTAGTTTGTCTCTGGTCGGAAAACCTGTAAACTTATTCCAGCCCCTGAACCCATAATATTCATCGAGCATAGGCTCGATGTCAACTACCTGCCCTTTGGCAAAGCCATCTGGCATAGGCTCCTTAAGCATTCTTTCCGGCAGGGTATCATCCTTGCGGGTGAGCCCTTCTCTCACATTGAAAGCCCTTTCCACGTTGACAATTCGCTCCCCAATACGCAGCACGTCTTCCTCACTGATGTCAAGGCCGGTGGTTGCATTGTAGAACCGTGCCAGCATTCCAGGTATGGAGAAATGCTCATCAGACTCTGAAAACATCCATGGATCGCTCGAGAAAAGGCAGATTTCAAGGGAGTTCTTGAAGGCAAGCAGGTTCTCATACCAATACACAATCTCCGCCTTCCCCTCCTCCAGCAGACCATTTTTGGGGTCCTTGTACTTCTGAAGCCTTTTCTCAATCGCCACATCCCATGTGTGCTCAGGCATGGATTCCGGAATAAACGCCCTGACGTGGCAGGTCCCCCTGCTTGAAACAGCATACATTAATGCCCATCCCTTGGAAGACCGGGGATCCCTGCTGGGAAAAGTCATCCCCTTCGCATGCATCATGTATTTTTCCGTCCCCTTGCCAATGATTTTCGGTATCCTATCCAGCCCCTGGGCAAGAATGTCTCCTATTCCCTGGCCATTGGCGATCATCACCATGAGTTTCACTGATAAGAACTTGCTTTTTCAGGAAAGAAATATAGAGAAATTTCCCCTTGTGAGTCAAGAAACAAGTGGCACAATATATGGTGGTCTCATGCTTTTTAGGGGTTTTGAGGCCGGGAAGTCTTGTGATAAATATCAGGGCGTGGGAGAGGACAGCCTTTCAGAAATAGATTTTCTTGGATCTTGCCTATATTTAGCCAATTTCGGGTATACGTCCCCATTGAATCTCATGGCCATTTTCTTGAAAGGCTCAGCCTCCGCTCAGGCCGAAGCACAAGTC
>Ga0114931_10003344_pt1 | contig 20313 bp, 15 predicted proteins | sample 2SBtaG_FD_89579 | JGI IMG/M metagenome (GOLD analysis project Ga0114931, IMG submission 89579) | Deep subsurface microbial communities from Kolumbo volcano to uncover new lineages of life (NeLLi) - 2SBTROV14_V59a metaG | ecosystem: Environmental > Aquatic > Marine > Volcanic | place: Kolumbo...
AACGTGGTCGCCGTCTGCTGATTCGAGCAGTAACGCGCTGCGGTCCCCAGGGGCGATAGCCTCGACGCTTACGGCCTCAACAATTACCGCGCAGCCTGGTTCAGCAAAACCAAAGGCGCGGCGGTGAGCGTCTTCAAAGGCGGTGCGGGCCTGACTCGTCGACTCGAAAGGAATCAGGACCAGAGCATCGGCACCACGATATTTCGTATGCAAACGCCGCAGCACATTTATTTCCGCCGCCCCCTGCGACGCAAGCTTAGCCCTTGCCTCTTCCTCAAGCGCGTCCAGCGCTTCCAAAATCGCTGCCTCCTCTTCCAATTGCACATCGAGTGAACGCTCACGTATCTCACGCAGGTCTGCGAGACCCATACCGAGAGCGGAGAGTACGCCGGCCATAGGGTGAATCAAAACACGCTCGATGCCGAGTGCATCTGCAACCAGGCAACCGTGCTGCCCGCCTGCGCCGCCGAAAACGACAAGGCTGTAGGTCGTTACGTCATGGCCGCGTTCGACGGTAATTTTCTTGATGGCACGCGCCATGTGCTCGACAGCGACGGTGACGAAGCCTTCGGCGACATCCTCTGCGCTTTTGCCTACGTCATTGACCAGAGGAGCCAGGGTTCGCGCCACAGCGGTGGCGTCGAGCGGTTGATCGCCATTCGGGCCAAAAACCGCAGGGAAAAAGTCCGGCTGCAACTTGCCGAGTAGAACATTGCAATCAGTAATTGTAAGCGGCCCACCATTACGGTAGCAAACTGGTCCAGGCTGCGCACCGGCACTCTCGGGTCCAACCAGAAAGCGCAACCCGTCAAACTGGCAGACCGATCCACCGCCCGCAGCCACGGTATGGATAGCCATCATCGGCACCTGCAACCGCGCACCCGCGATCTCAGCATCGAAGCTACGCTCGTAATTCCCGCGGTAGTGCGACACGTCGGTTGAAGTACCACCCATGTCAAAGGTGATTACGCGCTCCGCACCTGCCGCGCGTGCCGTCTCTACCGCACCGACCACGCCGCCGGCTGGCCCCGAGAGAATCGCGTCTTTACCACGAAACTTTTCAGCCGCGGTTAGTCCGCCAGAAGATTGCATGAAATAAAGTGGTACCGTCCCGACTGCCGACGAGACTTTTTCTACGTAGCGGCTTAGCACAGGAGAGAGATAGGCGTCGGCCACCGTCGTCTGGCCCCGCGGTACGAATTTGACCAGCGGCGAGACTTCATGGCTCACCGAGATTTGTGTAAAGCCGGCGGCTCGCGCCAGCTCCGCCGCGCGGGCCTCATGCTCCGGGAAACGGTAGCCGTGCACGAACGCAATTGCTACCGCACAGAAACCTTGTGCACGGGCGTCGGCGAGTGCCGCATCAAGCGCCGCATCATCGAGCGGGGTAACGACACTACCATCGGCGGCGATTCGCTCGCTCGCCTCGATCACCCGCGTGTGCAACGGCACTGGTAGCACGATGTTAAGGTCAAATAGCCTCGGTCGATTCTGCTGTCCGATAACGAGCGCGTCGGCAAAGCCTTTCGTGATCACCAGCGCCACCGGTTCACCGCGGCGCTCAAGCAACGCATTCGTCGCTACCGTTGTTCCCATCTTGATAGCGCCCACAGACTCGGCTGGAAACGGTGCGTCGCCAACGAGCCCCATCAGCCGCCGCATACCCTCGACCGCAGCATCGTCATAACGACCCGGGGCTTCCGACAGCAGCTTGAGTGTGGTTAGTCCTCCGTCCGGCCGCCGCGCCACGATATCCGTAAACGTTCCCCCACGATCAATCCAGAACTGCCAGTCTGTCCCTTTCATGCCAAGCTCAATTCTACAGTTGCACCTCGGCAACGAGATATTTCCCGCGACCCGGTTGTTTCAGAGCGCTTTCCCACATTTCTTTTCGTCGTTCGATGGAAAGCGAACTTAGGAACTCGCTGCCCATCAATTCTGCGTAGGCCGCCTGCCATGCAGCCACATGAACTCTCGCTATAGACGCTTCATCCCCGAGGCCGGCTTTTCCTACGAAAACTTCCATCCGATTTTCTATCCTTGACTATCTCCAGTAGCTCATAATGTGAATCGGCATTCAAATTTGACCCAGTATCGGCGCCGGTTCGTCACGCAAGTTATTGGTTCCTGGCGTTCGTGTGGGTCAATTCTCGCTGCCGATCTACAACCTGGCGGATTATTGCGTGTGTTTCATCCAGCCAAAAGACGACGTCAGCGATTTCCGGAAGTGTCGCGAGATTTGCCCGTGTCAGGCGTTCGTAGAACTGGATAAATCTCGTGATCTGGTCCTTACTCATCAAACCGGATGAATCCGCAGGTGAGCTATCAGCAAGTTTTTCTTCCTGTACCAGCCTCCAGCGAAGAATCGCAGCGAAACTCGGCGCGCGAAGAAACACGAGAAAATCGAGTTGCGCAAATATCGGCTGGTAAGTCGTTTTGAGCTGTTCGTTGACATAGCGCCGCCAGCGACCGTCGGCGTCTTCATCACGTTCGAGAGCGTTTACCGGCAACGCAAGTTCGGCATCTGTCTGCGCGACGGTGCCGACGCACCAGCCTTCGAGAATCACCAGGTCGACAGGCCCTTTGATGACAGGCCACCGCGATGTGTCTGCGCGATCGTCGCTAGCTTTGTCGAAGCGGGGCAATGCCACGCTTTGATCGTCGCCCAATTGCCGTAGTTGTTTCAGGTAGCGTGCGAGCAGACTCGTGTCATGTGTACCCGGCACACCTCGAGTCATGAGCAATGGGTGTATTTCCTCAGCCAGTCTTTTGCGTTCATCCCGCGTGTAGTAGAAGTCATCGATGGACAGGACCGCAACATTCCAGCCAAATATCGATGTCGCCGCCAGCTTTAGAAAGTCGGCGAGCGTTGATTTTCCGGTTCCCTGCGCGCCGTTAATACCTAGTAGTAACTGGCGCTTGCTGCCGCGCAGCGTCGTCAGCCGGGCCGCAAGCGGCACATAGTATTTTTCTGCAGTAACGCGAAAGTCAGGCGGCATCCGGTGTTGCGTCAGGAAGTCTGACATCTGGCTGTCGGAAATCGTAGGTCGGTTTTTCATCAGGTCGTTGGGAGCTTACCGGGTTTCGAATTGTGTCGTTGTGTCGGCCCCTGATAGCATGTCAGTCATACCGCAGCAATTTATTTGCAAAGCCTCGTCCGTGAGTAGCGCCGAAAAATGGTCTCAGAAAGCAAGGATATTTCGATTCAGCAGTCCGAGGCAGGATCCGATCCGGTATCTTCAAAATACTTTCGGCGGGACATCTTTGTTCCCAACACCGAGGCGGAGCGTGCGATTCTGGGGCTGGTTTTGCGTCGGAGTCCATTGACACAAACGGCTATTGCTCATGAAATCGATCGATCGCAGCAGACAATTTCTCGCCTTATCTCGCGCCTGATCGAGCGTGGTGCGCTCAAGCAGGGCGACCGGGTATCCAGTGGCAAGCGTGGCCAGATCAGCACTTCAATTGAAATTGTTCCGGAGTATGCGTATTCGTTTGGCGTCGCAATCTTCCTGGATGCGCTTGCGGTTACTGTCATGGATTTTTCCGGCAGGGTAATTGATCATCGAGTGACCGCCATGACCCTGATGTCGCATGATGATGTCGTTGCTAAACTCAGGTCGATGATCAGCGAGCTCACCGCGCAATGGATTGCGGACGACTCGCGAGTTTTTGGAGTCGGAGTTGGTATTCCCGGAACATTCATTCGAGGGACACGGCGGCAGGTCAACACGCCGCTTATCCTGAGTGAGTGGGCCAACATGGATATCGAAGCTGTGCTGGAGGAAGATCTTGGCTTGCCTGTCTGGCTCGAGAATGATGGCAATGCTGCGGCAATTGGTGAAAGCCTGGTGGGGGTTGGGCGGTGGGCAAAGGACTTTGTTTATCTTTATATCGCGGCAGGCCTCGGCGGCGGAGTCATTTTGAATGGCGAGATTGTCCGCGGAGAGTCCGGCAACGCTGGCGAAGTCGCGCAGCTGCTACCTCCCGGCGTTTATCCACATCCGAATCTCGAGTTATTGCGCAAATTGCTCAACAAGCGTGGGCAGGACATTCGGACAGTGTCCGAACTCATTGCGACATTCGACGTCAATTGGCCCGGCGTGGATGATTGGATCGTACAGGTTCGTGATGCTCTATCGTTGATTGTGTCTGCGGCTGCAGCGTTGCTGGATCCGGAGGTTATTGTTATCGGCGGTCGTATACCCAAGAGTCTTGCTGAGAAAATCATCCCGCATATTGAGGTCTACGACCAAAGGCGGCGCTCGGATGCCAGGCCATTGCCACAAACCGTCGTAGCGGAGGCCGGGGGTGATGCTGCGGCGATCGGTGCGGCCGCATTAACGCTGAACAGCTATTTCTTCAGTTAGCTGGGCCAACTGGCGACCATTTTTATCTATCTCTTTGTTTTATCAATAAGTATTGATCATGCAGATCAATACACGCCCGGTCTTTCTGCGTCCACGCTATCCCGATATGAGTGAATAAACAGCATAAATCGTTAAAAAAAGGACTTTTATTTACTTGTAATGAGTGTATTGTGCTTGCTTAGCGACAGTCGATACGGCACACCGATGCAGGATTGACGGCTGAAATACCACGACTTGAGGTCGAAAAAGATCGCCAACCACTCTAGCGATGGGGGAACAAACTAATGCAATTTCGAAAGACAGCTAATCTATTCATAGCGGCCTCGCTGGCCGCTGCGGTGCCTTGCATCGGATTCGCGCAGCAGGCCGATTCGAAACAAAAGGACTCGGACGAAGTCATCGAGGAAATCGTTGTCACCGGTACCGGTGTTGAGCGAACCTCGTTTGAGACACCAGAATCTGTAACACAGTATTCTGAGGAAGAGGTTCGATTGTTCACATCGTCGAGCCAGGCTGATCTCCTGACTCAGCTTCCTGGCGTCAGCGCCGAAGGTGGCGGTGGTGAGGTGGCAACGAATGTCTTCCACAGAGCGCTACCCTCCGGTGGTCAGTTTTCATTCACACCGCTTTTGTACGACGGTATCCCGACGTTCACGACGTTCGGCCTGAATTCATCCGCGTTCGACGTCTACTACCGCAATGACCTCGGCATTGAAAGAGCAGAGTTCGTGAGTGGTGGTGTATCCAACCTCTTTGGCCCGGGTTCTGTTGCTGGTATCGTGAACTACATCAGCAAAACCGGCGGTCCCGATAACGCAGGTACCGTACAGATTGAGGCAGCCGAAGAAGGTCGTTTTCGCGGCGATTACTTTTTCAGTGGTCCGCTTGGCGACGATAATTCCGACACCTTCTATGCCGTGTCCGGTTACTATCGCTTTGATGAGGGCCCGCTCGATTCCGGACTGGACACCCAGGGGTTTCAGTTACGTGGAAACCTGAAGCGCGACTTCAGCGATGGCAGCGGCTCGATTACCCTGTACGGCCAGGCCATTGATGACAAAGTACAGTTTTTCCTGCCGCTGCCACTGGACGGCACTTCGCGAGAGCGCGTGAACGGCAACGATGGCAAAGAAGTTTTCACCATGAATACCGTGGACGCGATCGGACTGTCCTATGACACTCCCGACGGCCGCTTTGCTACACCTATCGCGGACGGTGTTCTCACCAAGGGTGGTTCGATTGCCGTCGTACTCGACAAGGACCTGACCACCGACTGGACCCTGAATGCGAAGATGCGCTACGCCAGTTACGATCATCAGTTCAACCTGTTTCTCGACGGCGATGGCATAGGGCCGAACACACCGGAGACGCAGGCCGAGTATCTGGCAAATCGTGGCGTTGATCCGCTTGTGGCCGCGACCGCGCAGTTTTCTTATGCCGAGACCGGACAGGCGCTCGCAGGTGGAGATCTGCTTTTCGGCAACAGGACACTGGATCGCTGGCGTGATGCATCTGACTTTTACGCAGAGCTTAGCGTTGGCAGGAACCTGTCGATGGGCAATGCCGAGCATCAGATAACGATTGGTGGCATGTTCGCCAATTCACAGGCGGATGACCTTAACTACATCACGACCTATCTCGGCGATTTTCGCAACGCACCCAAGCTTGTCAATGTCACATTCACCGGCTTTGAGGAAGATGCAGGTGGCAACCTGGTCGCATCAGCCGATCCAAATGCACAGTTTCACTGGACCATGAATGGACTGGCGAAAGCAAATGGCCTGGTTGGCTATCGTGATCGTAGTGCACGTCGCACGGCCTTCTATGTTGCTGATCAAATCGAGATGGACCGTTGGTCATTTGATGTGGGCGCACGAGTTGAAACGCTTGACGGTGATGTCAAACAGTTCAATACAGCGACTTTTATCATGGGCAATGACCCCTTGGTGAGCAACAATATCGAACAGGTCGGTTTTACTGACGGTTCGCTTCTGAGTGGTTCCGTTAGTACCACAGAGTGGGCAGTTTCCGCTGGAGCCCTGTACAGGCTGAACGACACTGTCAACTTGTTTGCCAATGCCTCGCGCGGCTTCTTCTTTCCACAGATTCGCAGCGTGCCATTCAATAATGGTGAGCTTGCCTCCTATAAGGGCGAGATTATTGATACCTTCGAAGCAGGGGCCAAGTTACAGACGGATAATTTTGATGGTTACGCGACGTTGTTTTATACGACGCTTGACGATCGTCGAAATGTCGATTTTGTAAATGACCCCAATAACCCCGGAAACGTCATCGAAGAAGTGACCAAGCAGTCTACCAAAGCCTATGGAATCGAGGCGAGCGGAACCTATCACATTAATGACTTCTGGTCGGTCAATGCGAATGTCACATTGCGCGACGATGAATTTACGAAGTCAGAAGGCAATCCTGCCATCGACGGTAATGAACTGCGCCGTCAACCGAAAACGATGTTCAATACTGGAATTTTGTTCCATTACAACGCGTTTGATGCTGCTGTAATGCACAATTACCATGGAGATAATTTCGCGAATGACTCGAATACCGTGAAGTTGGACTCCTACAACCTCGTCAGACTGGAAGCCGGATATACGGTTGAGTTTGACAGTGGCCAAACGCTGCGAGTCAGTGCGAACATATTTAACCTCACCGATGAACAGGGCATTACCGAGGGCTCACCCCGCCAGGGTAATGCTCAATCGGGCCAGCCAGAGCAGTTTTTCGTAGGGCGGCCCATTCTCCCCCGACGGGCGATGCTAAGAGTTACGTACGACTTCTAGCCGCTACGAAGAGCAATCGGGGCGCCAATTGGCGCCCCGTCTTTTCCTGCTTTCGAAGATGCATAGTCAGGGCTTAAAGCGATGAGTACGGGCGCGACCTACAGTAACGACCAACTAATACGCAACTTGCGATCTCTGTACGGTGATGCACACGCTGCCACAGCGCTGACGAAGATTGAGGCTTGCCTCGAAAAGTATGCAGAGACAGCAAGGACAAACACAGAGTTACAGCGACCGGCCTTGCAGCGGCTCAGTGAGAAGGACGTACTGTTAATCACTTATGGCGATACGCTAAGCGATCATGATGTCGCTCCGCTGAAGGTCTTACAACGCTTCCACAGCGAGTACTTGACGGGTATTTTTGAGCTCATTCACATTCTGCCGTTCCATCCATTTTCTTCGGATGACGGATTTTCGGTGATCGATTATTTTTCGGTTCGAAAAGATCTCGGCAGCTGGCAGGATATAGCGCGGTTGGCAGGAGAGTGCCGGGTAATGGCAGACGCCGTTATTAACCACACTTCCACCGAGTCAGACTGGTTCAAGAAGTTTCTCAGTGGTGATCCGGAGTTTTCAGAGTTTTTCGTCGAGGGAGATCCGGAAGACGATTTGTCGGCGGTTGTTCGACCGCGTACGACGCCGCTTCTGACCCGTTTTGAGGATGCTGAAGGCGAAGGCCGCTTTGTCTGGACAACATTCAGTGCGGACCAGGTCGACCTGAATTTTAAGAACCCCGATGTGCTCGTTGCGGTTATTGATGTTTTATTTTTCCTGATCTCAAAGGGGGCGCGACTGTTGCGCCTCGACGCGGTAACCTTTCTCTGGAAAGAAGCGGGTACGACAAGCACTAACCTCCCTGAAACCCACCTTCTGATCAAGGTCATGCGGCAAGCGCTTTCGGCATTGCGTGACGATGTGGTGATCGTTACCGAGACCAATGTTCCACACCGTGAAAATGTTGCCTATTTTGGCGACGGTCACGATGAAGCGCACATGGTCTACAATTTTGCCTTGCCGCCATTGCTTGCCCACAGTTTTATCGTCGGTAATGGGCGTCATCTCAGCGACTGGGCGCGGCAACTTTCCACGCCTTCAGACGAGGTGTGTTTCCTGAATTTCTCGGCAAGTCATGACGGTGTTGGTGTTCGACCTGTCGAAGAAATTCTGAGTAGCATCGAAATACAGCAACTGGTCAATGCGGCAATTGCCGCGAAAGGACTGGTATCGTCGCGGACCTTGCCCGATGGAGAAGAACATCCTTACGAACTCAATTGCACGTTTCTCGATTTGATTTCGAGAGCGGGTGAGGATGATTCCACCAAAGTAGCAAGATTCGTCGCATCACAATCAATCGTGCTGGCTATGCCCGGTGTACCTGCAATTTACATCCAGTCCCTGCTGGGCACGTGCAATGACTTGCAGGCCGTTGCAAGAACAGGGCGTGCCCGCAGTATCAATCGCTCACAGCATGATTACGCGACGATTGTTTCGAAGCTGGCGGCGAAGGATAGCCTGGAAGGCAGTATATTTTCAGCTATAACAGATCTCATCAAAGTGCGTCGGGAACAATCAGCATTCGACCCGTATGCTCCGTTTCGCGTGCTTGATCTGGGGCAGCAAATTTTCGCTATCCGACGGGGTGATCCGGCGGCAGGTGCTTGCATTAGTTGTATTGTGAATATTACGGCCGAAGACGTAACGATGAATATCGATACCACGGATTCTGGTGTTGATCTGATAACGGCTGAAATGTTTGCTGCAGGTGAACATAGACTGCCGCCCTACGCGGTACGTTGGCTAAAAACGGATAGCCAGGACCCGAAAAAACAGCCGGAGCTGACATGAATACGTTCGATTTTGCGATAGTGATTGCATACCTGGGCCTGCTACTGGGGCTCGGATATTTCTTCAAGGAGCAAAAGTCGAAAAAGGACTATTTTCTCGGTGGCCGCCAACTGGGTACATTTCCGCTGACTCTGTCGACAATGGCCACGCAATTGTCGGCCATCAGTTTCATCTCGGCGCCCGCGTTCGTCGGGCTACGGCAAGGCGGTGGCATGGTCTGGCTTTCGTACGAGTTTGCCGTTCCCCTCGCGATGCTGTTTCTGATGGTTTACATTCTGCCCGCCCTGTATCGTTCCGGCGTTGTCAGTATTTATGATTTCCTCGAAGGACGTTTTGGCAAATCCACACGCTTCCTGATCAGTGCGGTCTTCCTGGTCAGTCGTGCCTTCGGCACCGGCATCACGATCTACGCGACGGCATTGGTATTGAACAGTGTTATGGGCATCGATTTTATGGTGGCAATTGGTGTCATTGGTGTGGTGACAATCATTTATTCGCTGCAGGGGGGAATGAAGGCAGTCGTGTACTCCGACACGATTCAGATGATCCTGATTTTCTTCGGCGTTATCACGATCGGCATTTTCGCGATTGACAACATCGGTGGTATCGATACATTCATTGCCAACGTCGATCAAAGTCGCCTGACCGTTCTTCGCGCCGGCTCCTTCGGGTTTTCTGGAGATGAGTGGGGCCTGGTGCCCATGATCTTCGGCGGTTTTGTTCTTTATGCTTCCTACTACGGCTGCGATCAAACACAGGCGCAACGGACCCTGTCGGCGAAGAGCGAAGGGACGGTTCGCCGAATATTGATGATGAACGGACTCGCAAGGTTTCCAATTGTATTGATGTATTGCACGACGGGCCTGATTCTTGGCACGTTTGTCACCTTGACACCAGACTTTATGAGCCAGATCGATCCGGCGCGGCCGGACATGCTGGTACCGCTATTCATTGTCAATTACCTGCCACACGGTATCATCGGCATTCTCGTCGTTGCCTTGCTTGCGGCGGCAATGTCGTCACTCAGTTCCGTCGTCAACTCATTGTCAGCCGTCAGTATTGAGGAGTATCTAGGGCTCAGCGGAAAGTCGCTTGATCCAAAGCGCTATGTATTCTGGTCGCGAGTGACGGTGTTCTTCTGGGGTTTTGTGATCGTAATAGCGTCAATCTATGGCGGCGACATCGCACCGACCGTTATTGAGGCGATAAATAAAATCGGTTCAGTATTCTACGGGCCGATTCTGGCGACCTTCATGCTTGCGATCCTCTTCAAGAAGGTACATTCGTTGGGTGCCAATACAGGATTGCTGGCAGGTGTCGGCCTGAATGTCTATTTATGGCTGGGTGCGCCACAAATATTCTGGTTGTGGTGGAACCTGATCGGTTGTGTGGTGACCATCAGCGTCGCCCTGATAATTTCTGTCATTCGCCACGGCGAATCAACCGAACCACCTGGACAGGATCAGGGGGTGGGACACTGGTACCGCAATGAAACCCTGGTATTGCTCGGTGCTTTTGCCGGAATGCTGGTCATTGGTGCGTTGATTCCGGTCATTTTTTGACGACACAAGGAGCGGATTTTCAGTTGTTTGCCAGCCAATAAAGTGCAATCGCTGCGGTCCAGGAGAAGTTGTCACCACCGCAACCGGCGCCGGTATCGGCGTCAAAATATTCCCAGAATCCGGCTGACCGAACGCAGGCGGTCGAGGTGTCGCGGAGCTTTTGTCCCAGCACGGGATAGCCGTAGTCGGCAGAGCCTTCGGCTATCATCCAGTTGATATGCAACCATACCGGTCCGCGCCAGTACCGTTGCGGTTCGTACCGGGTACTCGATGGATGTGTCGATGATAATCCGAAATTCGTCGCTGCCAGCCACTCACCGATCAGCGCAGCCATCTGCCTGGCTTGACGATCGCTCGCCAGGCCACCGAACAACGGCAATACAGTCGCGGTGGTAATTTCATCGAGAGCCTTATCCGCAACAAGATCGTGGCTGAGGAAGCATCGTTTTTCCTCCGACCATAGTGAATCAATCGCAACTGCCGTGCGATCGAGTTCGATTTGCAGCGCCTCGACAGGGACGTCGCAGGATGCGATACGGCACAATTCCAGGAGATCTTTCCCGGCACGCTGCAGAATTGAGATGATACCGACATCAGCGACTTTATACGGACAGTTCGCGTACAGGTATTCACTGGCAAAGGAATGACGTTTGTAAAAATCGACGAGGTACAGGTAGCGGTCGTACTCGGGCTTATGCGGGCGTTGTTCTGAGTCGACGTGTCCAAGGTCACGGCGATGATAAGACCAGTCAACTTCCGGTACCACGGCCAAGGGGTTATCCCATGCCGGGCTGTTATCCATTCCCGATTCCCAGGGATGATAACTGCAAACGAGACCGGTATTTTCCGGATCACGTTCGCGATACCACCAGTCGTGATAGGCGATCAGTTTCGGCAACAACAGCTGCAGTTTCGCATCGGCGAGCTTTTGATCCTGGCACTCTTCGTACAGTAGTCGAATGGCCGTCGCCCAAACAGGCGGTTGCGAAATAGCACTGGACGGAATTTTCTCTGTGCTACCCCAAACGTCAGGACCGGGAAAATACGACTCCGCGTCCTTGTGAAACAGGATATGCGGAATCATGCCGTTGTCCCACTGGCCACTGAACATCGTTTCGACTTCCTGCCATGCCCGCGATTCGTCGATTTTCATCCATCCCAGTGCGGTGATTGCGGAGTCCCAACTCCACTGGAAGGGGTACAGGCCATCGGTGGGGATTGTGTAGCCACCACGATCATTTTGCCGCAGGATACTGGCGGCTGCGTCCCCGTCGATTCGATCACTACTACTGTCTGACTGGCCCATGAAAGTGCACCTTGGTGGCTCGTGAAATGCAGGAATTGAACCGGACGTGGCTCGAAGAAACGGCGTTTTCTGAACCCAAATAGTAACGCGAAACAGGTGCAATGGCCATGCAAATATGGCAAAATTTAAAAGCTAAATACTTGAAGTTAAACGATAAATAGTAAACTCACCAATGCCATGTACTATCGTTCTCGCAACTTTCTTGGCAAACACATCAAAAGCATCATGGACTTTTACGAACCCGTAATTGTGGATTCGTCCGGCGGTTTTTTTCAAAATTTCAAGGATGATGGCTCTGTCTTTGCTGCAAAGGATCGTCACCTTGTAAGCAGTACCCGAATGGTCTTCAATTTTTGCAAGGCTTACGAGTTATTTGGTGACGAGCAGTACCGGGAGAGGGCGCTCCATGGTCTGAATTATGTGGCGAAATATCACTGGGATGAGCGTCGCCGCGCTTACAACTGGACCTTAAGCGCGCATCAGCCGGCGGATCAAACGAATCATTGTTATGGCCTGGCTTTCGTACTGCTGATGTACGCGGCGGCTTTTTCCGCAAGAATCCACAGCACCCCATCTGCCGTCGACGAGATTTTCGACTTGCTCGAGTCGCGCTTCTGGCTTGAGGGCAGTGGGTTGTATGCAGACGAGGCAAGTGCCGACTGGTCCCAGTTGTCGGATTATCGCGGTCAGAATGCAAACATGCATACTTGCGAAGCATTATTGGCTGCGTTCGATGCGACGGCCAATGAGCGTTACCTGGAGCGTGCGTATTTGCTGGCACGAAAGTTTGTCATCAATCTGGCGGGAAAATCCGATAATCTGGTGTGGGAACATTTCACGAAAGAGCTGGATGTCGACTGGGCCTACAACCAGCATGATCCGCAAAATCTCTATCGCCCCTGGGGATTTCAGCCAGGCCACCAGACGGAGTGGGCCAAGCTGTTGCTTACCTTGCATGAATTCAGGCCAGAAGACTGGATGATCGAACGCGCAGCTGACTTATTCGATCGGGCAATCGCGATAGCGTGGGATAACGACTACGGTGGTATCCGGTACGGCTTCAATCCGCAGGGCGAAATTTGTGACGACAACAAGTACTTCTGGGTCCAGGCAGAATCATTCGCGGCTGCGGCGCGTCTCGCAGTGTCGACCGGAGAGCAGAAGTACTGGGACTGGTATGACAGGATATGGGCGTATGCCGAGCAACACATGATCGACAAGAAATACGGTGCGTGGTTTCGTCTTCTGGATCGAAATAACCGCAAAGTCTCGAATGACAAATCTACCGCAGGCGCTAAGTGCGACTATCACACGATCGGTGCTTGCTGGGATGTGCTGCGAGTATTGCGGAAGAACCCATCGGCACAAACTGACAGTGCCGACGTCACCCAATAGCTGAAAATAGTGGTGGGCCCGCCAGGACTCGAACCTGGGACCAAGGGATTATGAGTCCCCTGCTCTAACCAACTGAGCTACAGGCCCATGCAAGGAGCGGGATTCTAGCAGATAAAAGCCGGGCGTTGCCCGGCTTTTATTAATAAGCAATTGTCGCGCGCGGGGCGCGCTCCTGCAGGGCCTAGTCTTCCAGCAGGAAGCTTCGCAACTGATCCGAGCGGGTCGGGTGGCGCAGCTTTCTGAGTGCCTTGGCCTCGATCTGACGAATGCGCTCACGTGTAACATCAAACTGCTTGCCGACTTCCTCGAGCGTATGATCGGTGTTCATGTCGATGCCGAAGCGCATGCGCAGAACTTTCGCCTCACGCGGCGTCAGGCCGGCGAGCACCGAGTGTGTCGTTTCCTTGAGACCCGAAGTCGTCGCGGAATCGACGGGTGAGTGCACGGTCTGGTCCTCAATAAAGTCACCGAGATGCGAATCTTCGTCATCACCAATCGGCGTTTCCATTGAGATCGGCTCTTTCGCGATCTTGAGTACCTTGCGGACCTTGTCTTCGGGCATTTCCATGCGCTCTGCAAGCTCATCCGGCAGTGGTTCACGGCCCATTTCCTGCAGCATCTGACGTGAGATACGATTCAGCTTGTTGATCGTTTCGATCATATGCACTGGAATACGGATCGTACGCGCCTGGTCGGCAATCGACCGGGTAATGGCCTGGCGAATCCACCAGGTCGCATAGGTCGAGAACTTGTAGCCGCGGCGGTACTCGAACTTGTCCACTGCCTTCATGAGGCCGATGTTGCCTTCCTGGATGAGGTCCAGGAACTGCAGGCCACGGTTGGTGTACTTTTTCGCAATCGAGATAACGAGTCGCAGGTTTGCTTCAACCATTTCCTTTTTTGCGCGGCGGGCTTTCGCCTCACCGATCGACATTTGCCGGTTGATCTCCTTGATCTCGGCAATACTCAGTCGCGTTGCAACTTCGACGGCGATTAACTTGCGCTGGCAGCGAAGAACATCGTCTTTGAGTTTGGCGAGAATCGAAGAGTGCTTGCGCTTGGCGCGGATGTGCTTTTCGATCCAGGAATAGTCAGTCTCGCTTTTCGGGAAACTCGAGAGGAAGTCTTTACGCGGCATGCCGGCATCGCGAACGCAGATTTGCATGACCATGCGTTCCTGGCTGCGAATGATTGACACAACGTCACGAAGGTTACGCACCAACGCATCGAATAATTTCGGCGCAAGCTTGAGTTCCATGATCTGGTCGGCCATTTCGGACAGTGCCTTGACGGTTCGCCTGTCCTTGTAGTCGTACTTTTCAAGGTACTTCATGCCACGGTTGAAGTGGCGCCGAATAACTTTGACCCGTGCCTTGACTTCGAGGGGATCAGGCCCCGTATCAATAACCTCCTCATCGTCATCCGATTTCGGTGCCGGCGGTGTGATTTCGTCCGGTTCGTTCGGATCGATAAAGCCGACGACGAAATCCTGCATCCGCGTCTCACCACCGATGACACGATCGGCAACTTCGAGCAGCGCTTCAACGGTTGGCGGGAAGTGCACCATGTGGTACTTGACCTGATTAAGGCCAGCCTCGATGCGCTTGGCAATTTCGATTTCGCCCTGGCGGGTCAGTAACTCAACCGTTCCCATCTCCCGCATGTACATGCGTACCGGGTCGGTCGTGCGGCCAAATTCAGCGTCGACACTGGCGAGCGCGGCCTCAGCCTCCTCGGCACCGTCGTCATCGGTCGCTGTTGCGTCAGACAAGGTAATCGATTCGACATCGGGCGCTTTCTCGTGCACGGCGATGCCCATATCGTTAATCATGTTAACGATGTCTTCTATTTGCTCCGGATCGACGATGTCGTTCGGCAGGTGATCATTAACTTCTGCGTACGTCAGATAGCCTTGTTCCTTGCCACGGGCAATCAATTCTCTTAGTTGCTGCGCTTGCTTGCTGCCGCCAGCTACTGCACTTTTTTCGGTCAAGACAAAAACCCCTGCGGGTAAAAGATACAAACGATTAATATTACTCTCTTGAAAGAGCCTGATCTACAGTTTTTTTCATGTGCTTTGGGCATTAATGCTGCTGCGCCAGCTCTGACTTCTCAGCATCGCTTAGCCCTGAAATTCGCTGCTTCTCGATCAGGAACTCAATCCTCTCCTTGCGACCTGCCAACGCAAGCTGGGTAAGGCACTCGTGAAGCTCCGCGGCAGGGTCAAATTCCTCATCTAGCGGCACGCCGAGGGCAGCGAGTTTACCCAAATGGCGGCCTTTCTCGTCGTGCCGCCAGCGTTCCAGCAGACCCGCTGTTGTTATATTGGGTTCCGACTGCACGGTTTCAATGAGTGAGGCCAGTAAATCGACCCCGGCTCGCTGAATACCGGCGAGCTTTTCAATATCAAGCTCGTGGCCCGCCTCCGGGTGATTCAGGAGCAGCGTAATTGCGCGCCTCACGACCGAAGGGCCACTGTGTGAGGATGGGCGCCGGCGCCTCAGGGATGCGCCCGTCGAATCATGTGTCGACCGGCGGCTTGCGCTTTCCCCCAGCGCCATCATCTTTTCCAGCTTGGCAGCAGTCAGGCCGACGGCTTCAGCCAGGCTCTCGATCAACAGCTCCCTATAAACGCCAGCCGGTATCTTGTTAAGCAGCGGTCGCGCCATCTCCGCTAACTTCGCCCGCCCATCGATGGTCTCCATATCGACCTGACTCGACAGCTCCTGGATTAGAAATTCCGACAATGGCATGCCGGTGTCCATCAGCTTCACGAACGAGTCTGCGCCATTCTCGTTAACAAACGAATCCGGGTCGTGGCCTTCTGGCAGGAAGACGAAGCGAATCTGCCGACCTTCACGCACTTGCGGTAAGGCATTTTCCAGTGCCCTCCAGGCAGCCTTCCGGCCAGCGCGGTCGCCGTCAAACGAGAAGTAGACATTTTCCGTCAGGCGAAACAGCCGGTTAAGGTGTTCGCTCGAAGTTGCCGTGCCCAGTGTTGCCACCGCAAAATCGATGCCGTTCCTGGCGAGCGCCACTACGTCCATATAACCCTCAACGACGACGAGGCGATCAATATGGCGTAACGCCTGGCGGGCTTCGTAAAGGCCATAGAGTTCGCGGCCTTTGTGAAACAGAATTGTTTCCGGTGAATTAAGGTATTTCGGTTCACCGTCGCCCATCGTTCGTCCACCGAAGCCAATCGTGCGGCCACGCGGATCGCGAATTGGGAACATTATGCGATCCCGAAAGCGGTCGTAATGCTTGCCGTCATCTTTGCGAATAACGAGTCCGGTGGAGAGCAGCCTTTCTGCGGCTTCCTCCGATTGTCCAAACGTGTCGAGCACGTTGCTCCAGCCATCGGGTGCGTAGCCAATACCGAATCGCTTCGCCGTGGAGCCGTCGATACCCCGGTTTTTCAGGTACTCAACAGCCTCTGGCGTTTCCTTGAGGCGGGATTGCCAATGGCGTCCGACGGCGCCCATCAGCGAGAATAGTTCGTCGTAGCGCCGTGCCGGTTGATCACTCTCGCTGCGCGGCACCTCGACACCCATAGAATGGGCCAGCGACTCGATCGCCTCGACGAAGCTCATATGATCGAATTCCATGAGGAAGCCGACGGCAGTACCGTGCGCTCCGCAACCGAAGCAATGATAGAAGCCCTTGCCCGGGCTGACCGTAAAAGACGGGGTCTTTTCATCGTGGAAAGGGCAGCAGGCCTTGAACTCACGGCCGGCCTTCTTGAGTTGCGTGCGGCGTCCCACAACCTCGACGATATCTGCTCTTGCGATCAGATCATCGATGAAGTCCTGAGGGATTAATCCGGCCATATCAATTCAAACGTCACCCGATTCAGTACGGGTCTCGGAGTGTTCTTATTATTTTGTGAAGCATAGCCTAATGTAGGGGCTTTGCCAGAACGCAAAAATTTGCGCCAATTCTAGAGGCCGTTCAGCCTTTCTTTGACGGTGGCGCCAACGGCGCCCATGTCCACCCGGCCAGCCGCTTTCGCCTTTATCTGACCCATCACCTTGCCCATATCCCGAATTCCCTCGGCGCCGGTCGACTGGATAACATCATCAACCATGGCCGCCAGTTCTGCGGCGCTTAGCTGTTCGGGCAGGTAGTCTTCAATGACGGTTATTTCGGCGCGTTCGATAGCAGCGAGGTCTTCGCGCTTGCCCGCTACAAACTGTTCGATCGAGTCTCGGCGCTGCTTGACCATTTTGGTCAGCACGGCGAGCACGGCTGCGGCGTCGAGCTCTTTACGCGTGTCCACTTCGATCTGTTTGATCGCTGCAAGAATGAGGCGCACCACTTTCAACCGGTCTTTATCACCGGCCTTCATGGCAGACTTCATGTCTTCTGTGATTTGGCCTTTGAGGGACATCGACGCAGCAATGCGGCGGGGCTTAGTAAAGGCGCTTGCGCTTGGCTTCGTCGCGAGATATGCGCTTCAGATGGCGCTTGACGGCCGCAGCTTTCTTACGTTTCCGCTCCTGAGTGGGCTTCTCGTAGAATTCACGACGACGAAGCTCAGTAAGGATCCCAGCCTTTTCACAGGCGCGCTTGAAACGACGCAGCGCAGCGTCAAAATACTCGTTTTCTTTTACGCGAACACTTGGCATTGTTCAGGTATTCCGTCCAGACATAAATAAACCCGGCACATAGGCCGGGACTCAGCCGCGTATGATAACGCCAGATTTGGCGGTTTGCAAAGGGTTCGGGTTATGATTCGCTGCCTATGATAACGCTCGGCATTGAAACCAGCTGCGATGAGACCGGAGTGGCCCTCTTCAGCACAGAAATTGGCCTCATCGCGCACGCGCTGCATAGCCAGGTAAACCTGCACGCCGTCTACGGCGGTGTTGTACCGGAAATTGCCTCTCGAGATCATGTCCGGATGCTTTTACCATTAATTCAACAAGTTATGGAGGATGCTGGTATCGAAAAGCCGGATGCCATAGCGTATACGGCAGGTCCAGGCCTCGTCGGCGCGCTGATGGTTGGCGGCGGCATGGCGAACGGACTCGGCCTCGCCTGGGACTGTCCGGTGATCGCGGTACACCACATGGAAGGCCACCTGCTGGCACCCATGCTCGAGGAAAATCCACCGGAATTTCCGTTTCTGGCGCTGCTGGTCTCCGGTGGACACACGATGCTCATCGCCGTTCGACACCTGGGCCATTATGAAATACTCGGTACGACGCTCGATGACGCAGCTGGCGAGGCCTTCGACAAGACAGCCAAACTTCTGGGCCTCGGCTATCCGGGCGGGCCACTTCTCGCGGCGCTGGCCGAGGAGGGTGGCGAGAGGGCGTACGCTTTTCCGCGACCCATGCTCAATAAGCCGAATCTGGACTTCAGTTTTAGCGGATTGAAAACGGCGGTGATGCTTGAAGTCAGGAAGCTCGAGGCGGCGGGTGAGCTTGATTCTCGTCGCGCCGACATCGCGGCCTCGTTTCAGCGAGCAGCCGTCGATACGCTGGTCGGAAAAGCCATCAAGGCGGCTGCGGCAGAGGACTTGAACAGAATTGTCGTGGCCGGCGGCGTCGGCGCCAATCATCTGTTGCGACGGGAAATTACGGAGTGGTTTTCGGGTGAGGTTTTCTACCCGCGTTACGAGTTTTGTACCGATAACGGTGCGATGATCGCAGCGGCCGGCGCGTTGCGATTGTCCCAAGCAGAGGCAGCGACGGAGATTCGGGCACAAGCGAGATGGTCGCTGGACAGCCTGCACCCGCCAGCAAGTATTTAAACCGGGACACCAGGGACAATGGACAAAATTTTTCTTAAAGAGCTCAAAGTCGACACGATCATTGGCCTGTGGGAATGGGAGCGGCGCATTCGCCAGACCGTCGTTATCGATCTGGAAATGAGTGCTGACATTGCCAAAGCTGCCGCAACTGACGAGGTCGCCGATACGCTGAACTACAAACTGGTTGCGAAACGTATTCAGGAATTCGTTGCTGACTCGAGCTTTCAGCTCGTTGAGACCTTGGCCGAGCGCATCGCCGCGATCATTCGTGAGGAATTCGATGTTGCATGGGTCAAAGTACGCGTTAACAAACCGGGTGCAATTCGGGGCTCAAAAGCGGTCGGTGTGCTGATCGAACGCGGCGAACGAGCAGATTGATGGCGAACGTTTATCTCGGGCTGGGTAGCAACGAGTCGCCGCAGGCAAACCTGAGGCTGGCACTTTGCGAACTCGAGAAGCGTTACGGCGAACTTGACGTTTCCCCTGTTTATCGCAGCGCCGCCATCGGCTTTGATGGGGCAGATTTCCTGAACCTGGTTGCGCGCGTGCAAACTGAAGATTCACCATTCGATATCTGCGAAGAAATCGAGCTTATACATAGTCTTTCCGGTCGGGTTCGCGGCAGCGATAAGTGGCAGTCGCGTCCTCTTGATATTGATCTGTTGCTTTACAATGATCTTGTTCAGGATGAACGGCCGGTCCGGGTGCCGCGCGAAGATATATTGAAGTACAGCTTTGTATTGCGCCCCTTAGCGGAGCTTGCACCGGACCAGGTACACCCCGTGACCGGCAGGACGATGCTCGAACACTGGCAGGAATTTGATGTGTCGAGTCATCCTCTGCAGGAGATGAATGTCGATTGGTAAAGGAGCGCACATGCCCAAGCTGACTTACCAGCCGATTGAGCGGCCGCCATCTACCGAGATGATCTGGCCGGTGATGTAGGTGGCATCCCGCAACAGGTAAAGCACACAGCCTGCAATATCCTGTGGATCTCCCGCTCGCCGCAGCGGCACTTGCTCCAGTATGTTCTTTCGCACGGCCTCGGTCATGCCGTTTTCCGGCCAGAGTATGGCACCCGGCGATATGCCGTTGACACGAATATCCGGAGCCAGATCTTTTGCCAGCGATCGCGTCAGCATGGCGAGCCCGGCTTTCGCGGGACCGTAGACTACGTGGTCCTTGAGTGGGCGGCCGGCGTGAATGTCGATAATGTTGATAATTGTCCCGCAGGTGGCGCGTAAGTCGTCAGCGGCGGCTTGTGAGAGGAACAGCGGTG
>Ga0114931_10003345_pt1 | contig 20308 bp, 20 predicted proteins | sample 2SBtaG_FD_89579 | JGI IMG/M metagenome (GOLD analysis project Ga0114931, IMG submission 89579) | Deep subsurface microbial communities from Kolumbo volcano to uncover new lineages of life (NeLLi) - 2SBTROV14_V59a metaG | ecosystem: Environmental > Aquatic > Marine > Volcanic | place: Kolumbo...
ATCACGCCCGGACACACGGCGTTGACCCGGATCCCCTTGCGCGCGTACTGGATCGCGGCCGTCCGCGTCAGTCCGATCGCGCCGTGCTTGCTCGCGACGTAGGACGGGTACGCGATGTGGTCGGCTCCGAGGCCGTAGACGGAGGACATGTTGACGATGGCGCCTCGGCCCGTCGGCAGCATCGCCCGGATCTCGTGCTTGAGGCAGCGGAAGATGCCGCCGAGATGGACATCGACGATCTCGCGCCATTCGTCGTTGCTGTACTCGTGGATCCGGGGGGTCTGCGAGCGCGGCTCTGCGCCCGCATTGTTGAACGCGCAGTCGAGTCGTCCGAAGCGATCGACGCACCCGGCCACGAGGGCCTCGACCTGGCCCTCGTCCGCGACGTCGGCGGCCGTGAAGCGGCAATCGCCGCCCGCCCTCCGGATCGCCTCCGCGGCCGCCTCACCGGCCTCGACGCCGCGGCCCGCGATCACCACACGGGCACCGGCGTCGGCAAAGCGCTCGGCGGTCGCGAGACCGATCCCGCTGGTGCCGCCCGTGATGAGCGCGACGCTTCCCGCGATGCCGGTCAACTTCGCGTCCGCACCCGGAAGACGTCGAGCACCTGGCTGCGCGGCCGCGTCACCGCGAAGATGATCGCCTCGGCGACGTCGCGCGGGTCCATCTTCGTGTCCTGGTGACTCCCCTTCAGGTAGCCGTCGCGCTCCCAGACCGCGAAGCCCCGTGCCGCGTCCTCCTCGGTCCAGTCGATGCCGAACTCGGTGTCCGTGCGGCCGACCACGAGCAGGCTCACGCGGATGTCATCCGGCCGAAGCTCACGGTTCATGGCCTCGCTGAAGGTCGCGAGGCCCGCCTTCGACGCCGCGTACAGGGACAACAGCGGATACGGGTCCAACATCGACTCCGACGTGACGTTGAGGATGTCCCCGCCGCCCGCCTGCTTGAGCAGCGGCGTCGCCGCCCGCGTGCACCAGATGGGACCCAGGAAGTTCGTGCCCACCTGGAGCCGCACGAGGTCCTCGTCGCATTCGTCGAGCCGGCGGACGCGGGCCAGCCCGGCGTTGTTGACCAGCACGTCTACGCGGCCGAAGCGCGCGCCCACCTCGTCGAAGCAGGCTGTGACGGAAGCCGGGTCCGTCACGTCGGTCGGGATCGGGACCGCGCCGCGGCCGATGGCCTGCGCCTCGCGCCGCAGACGCTCCTCCCGCCGCGCGAGCAGGACGACCCGGGCCCCCCGGTCCGCGAACGCGCCGGCCGTGGCGCGGCCGATCCCGCGCGAGCCACCCGTCACGACGACGACCTTTCCGTCGAGGGCCGCGTCCCCCATTCCTCAATCTCCCGGTAGGCACCGACCGCCCGCGCGCTTCGCCAATGGGTTATATGATATATCGGATGATACGCACACCCGGCGCAGCCGGCGTCCCGTCGCACCGCGCGGGATCGGTCGTTCGTCTGCACGGTCGCCGCCCGGTGCAGCGCCACACCGCGGTTGCGGCGCGCTTCGCCACGCCCACACGGCGCGGACCCGGTGGCCACCGCTCGACCTGACCGTCTCCGAAGAGGACCCCCGATGCCGTTCGACCCGTCTCCGTACCTCCGTCCCGAACAGTGCGGGCTCGTCCTGTTCGAATGCCAGGAAGCCGTGATCGGCGAGAACGCGAGGTTGAAGGGCCTGCGCGCCGACGTCGTGCAACGCGGGATGATCGAGAACCTGGCCTCGCTCCTGGACACGGCGCGGACGGCCGGCGTCTTCGTCGCCTACTGCAACATGGCGTTCCGGCCGGACGGACTCGCCGCACCGAATACCCCGCGCTCCGACCGCATGCCGCCGCTGGCGCCGGCGCCGCCCGCGGAACCGAGCCCGGTCGTGGAACCGCTCGCGCCCCTGGGCCACGAGCTGCGGATCGACCGCATCCACGGCATGTCCTCGTTCTACGGCACGCCGCTCGAGCCCGCGCTCCGCGATCGCGGCGTGACCACGCTGATTCCGACCGGCGTCAGCGCCAACATCGGCATCATCGCGACCACGGTCGAGGCCTTGAACCGCGGCTTCCGGGTCGTGGTCGCGCGCGACTGCGTCGCCGGGGACCCTTCGAGCTACGTCGAGGACGTGTTTCGCAACACATTGAACAATCTCGCCTATCTGTCCTCGAGCCAGGACGTGAGCGAGGTCTGGAAGGCGGCCGGCCGGTGACGACATGACCCTCCCGGCCCTCACTCTCACGGACCAGGTCGCCCTCGTCACCGGCGCGGGCGCCGGGATCGGCCGCGGCGTGGCCGTCGGCCTGGCGCGCTGCGGCGCCGACATCGTGCTCGCCGAGATCGACCCCGAACGCGCGGAGGAAGCTGCGGCCCGCGTCCGAGAGACCGGCCGGCGCGCGCTCGTCGTCGTGACCGACGTGATGGACAGCGACCAGATCCGCGCCGCCGTCGAACGCGCGGACAGCGGCTTCGGACGCCTCGACATCCTCGTGAACAACGCGGGCGGCGTGCGGGGACGGCGGTTCCTCGACCAGAGCGAGCGCAGCTGGCGCCGCCACGTCGACATCAACCTGGTGAGCGTGTTCGCGGCCACGCACGCAGCGGCGCCGCTGATGATCCGCGGCGGCCGCGGCGGCTCGATCGTCAACGTCGCCAGCATCGAAGCCTTCCGCGCGGCTCCGAGGTTCGCGGTGTATGCGGCCTGCAAGGCCGCAATGGCCAGCTTCACGCGCACGATGGCGGTCGAGCTCGCCGAACACGGCATCCGCGTGAACGGCATCGCGCCCGACCACACGGAGACACCCGGCAACCGCGGCCAGCTTTCGGGAGCCACGGCGGAGGAATCGGCGCCGCAACCGCCTCCCGAAGAGACGGCGGCGTGGGAGAGCCTGATCCCGCTGGGCCGCACCGGCGACGTCGCCGAGTGTGCCAGCGCGGTCGCCTTCCTGTGCTCGAAGGCGTCCTCCTACGTCACCGGGGTCACGTTGCCGGTCGACGGCGGGACCTGGGCGGCCTCGGGCTGGTTGCGCGAGGCCGAGGGCGACGGCTGGACGTTGCATCCGGACCTGCGTTTCGGGGACCCGGAAGGCGACCCCGCGACCTAGCGTTCGCGCTTCTTGCCGCGGCCGAGGACCCCCTTCACGAGGTCGGTGCGGTCGGCCATTATCAATGGGGTGTTGACGATGCGCTCGACGTGGCGCGCCTGGTGGCGATCGAGGTCCCAGGCGAGTTCGACCGCGAGCTTGGCGACACCCTGGACCTCGGCCGGACGCTTCATCAGGCGTTCGCAGAAGGCCCAGGCCTCGCGATCGAGGTCCTCGTCGGCGTGGACGGCCTGCACGAAGCCCGCGATCTGCGCGGTCCGCGCGTCGATCCGTTCGCCGGCCATGTTCAACCACTTCCCCCAGCCCGGCCCGCAAAGCCGCGTGAAGCGCGAAACGCCGCCACTGCCCGCGATCACGCCGATGTCGATCTCGGGGAGACCGAAGGAGGCGCTCTCGCCCGCGATCCGGAAATCGACGGCGCCCGCCATCTCGACGCCGAGCCCGAGACAGGGGCCGTGGATGGCCATCACGATCGGCTTCTCGACCGCTTCCATCTCGTCGAGGAAGACGTGGAGGCTGCGGCGGTAGTCGCGTCGGACGTCGACGCCCGTGGCCTCGCGGGGCGCGGAATCTCCGGCCGTCGGTCCCCCCTCGCCGATGTCGGCGCCTGCGGTGAAGTAGCGCCCTCGCGCGCGGATCAGCAACACGCGCAGATCGTCGCGATCGCGCAGGTCGTCGACCGCGCGGAAGATGACGTCGCGCATCGCCAGGCTGATCGCGTTGAGCTTCTCGTCCCGGTCCAGCGTGACGACCGCCACGCCGTCGCGGTCCTCGCGCAGTGCATCGTCGCTCATCGTCTCCCCTCGAGGATCAGCGCGGCAGGGTCGGTGCGACGTCGCTTGCGAGGAAGCCGATCACCGCGTTGGAGAACGCGTCGTTCTGGTCTCCGGCCACCATGTGCGCCGCGCCGCCGACGTCGGCGAGCTTCGCGCCCTCGACCCGGGCGAGAAAGTCCTCGACGCCCTCGTCGGTCACGACGTCCGACAACTGTCCGCGAACCAGCAGCGTGGGGACGTGGATGTTCGCCAGCGCGGCCTCGAAGAGGCCCTGGAAATCCGGGGACGGGATCTCGGTGCGTCCGCGCTGCATGAAGCGCGGGTCCCAGTGCCAGTGCCAGCGTCCGTCGGCACCGAGCCGGAGCACCTTCTGGAGCCCGGCCGGATTCACCTTGCGCTTGCGGTTCGGCGTATAGGCCGCGATCGCCTGCGCCGCGGCCTCGAGGCTCTCGAAGCCACCGATCCCGGACATCATGAAGTCCTTGATCCGCTCGATGCCCTTCGGGTTGCTCTGGTGGGTGATGTCAACGATCACGAGACCGCTCGACACCACGCGGTCGCTGTTGCCCTCGGTGAGGATCGCCGACACCCCGCCCAGCGACGCACCGACCAGGACCGGCGGCTTCCCGAGCTGGTCGCAGACCGCGATGCAATCGGCCGCGAAGCTCGTGAACGAATAGTCGCCGTTCTCGGCCCAGCCGCTGTCGCCGTGGCCTCGGAGGTCGAGCGAGATCGTGCGCCAGCCCGCCTTCGCCAGGGCCTCGGCCGTCCCGCCCCAGGCGTGACGGGTCTGCCCGCCGCCGTGCATCAGCAGGACCGGCCAGGCGTCCTCGTCCCCGTAGACGTCGGCCGCGAGCGGGATCCCCTCGAAGCCCTCGAAGCGCGTGAAGGTGGCGTCCACGGGCCTATCGTCCGGCGGCGCGCATCAGGGCGCCCCGGTCCACCGCCACCTTGCCCTCGAATCGCATCGCTTCCGGCATCGGACCTCCCTCGATCGCGAGGAGAATAGCCACGGACCGGAGGAATCGTCTATATAATTTGACCTTGTTGATGCATCCGAGCGAGCCGATGGACGGCGGCGCGAACCCGGCCGGGTGACCGGCCGCTCGCGCGCGCCTCCTCCAGAGCAGAAGAAGGACCAACCATGAGCGACCCGGCCACCGGCCCGCTACTGCCGATCCCGGACGAGTGGAGCCGGTTCTTCTGGGACGGGCTCGCCGAGGGAGAGCTGCGGATCCAGCGCTGCCAACAGTGCGGGAAGTACATCCACTACCCGAAACCGATCTGCCGCTTCTGCCTGTCGCGAGAGCTCGCGGGAGAGCCGGTCTCGGGTCGTGCGCGGCTGCACAGTTGGACGGTCGCGACGCAGGCGTTCCATCCGTTCTGGATCGCGCGCCTCCCGTTCACGCTCGCCACGGTGGAACTCGAGGAACAGCCCGGCTTGATGTTCCTGTCGCAGCTCGTGGAGTGCGCGGAGGATGACCTCTCCGCCGGGCTTCCGCTCGAGGTCGTGTTCGAGGAGATCTCGTCCGAGCTCACCCTGCCCTTCTTCCGGCCGTCTCACGGGAGCGAGGCGCGATGATGCCGGGAAGGCGCGTGGCCATCGCCGGCGTCGGCTACTCGACGATCGGGCGCAACACCGGGCTCTCGTCCGACGAGCTGATGATCCAGTCCACGCTCGCGGCACTCGACGATTGCGGCATGACGGTGAAGGACGTCGACGGCCTGACCACGGTCGGAGGCGGGGCGATCCATGACGCGTGGCTCCTGGGCATTGCGCCGCTCAGCTGGTGGTGCACGGCGATGGAGGCACCCGCGTTCGTCTACGCCGCGCATCAGGCGATCGCGGCGATCGCCTCGGGCTTCTGCGAGACCGTCGTCGCGACCCGCATCATCCAGCAACAACCGACGGGCAAGAAGCTGATCGAGGGCAAGGGCAAGCAGCACCCCATGACGGCGATGTTCTCGGCGGCGAGCGGGGACCGGCAGTTCCTGCTGCCGTTCGGTGCCGGGAGCCCGGTGAACTGGGCGGGCTTGCTGACGCAGCGGCACATGGCCCGGTTCGGCACCACCGAGGAGCACTTCGGCCACCACGTGATCGCGCAGCGTTCGCACGCCGCGCTCAACGAGGACGCGTTCTTCCGCGATCCGCTGACGATGGACGACTACCTGGCGTCGCGATACGTGTCGAAGCCGCTGCGCCTGCTCGACTGCGACTATCCGTGCGACTCGGGATCGGCCATCGTCTTCACGACCGAGGAGCGCGCGCGCGACGCGCGGAAGCCTCCCGTGCTGGTCGAGGCGTCGTCGTTGACCGCGATCCGCGACCTCAACTTCGAGATCCTGGAAGAAATGGCGGTCACGTCGCCCAAGGTCTGCGCCGACGAGCTCTGGTCCCGCACCGACCTCGGGCCGAAGGACCTGAGCACCGCGCACCTCTACGACGGGTTCTCGATCATCACCTTCCAGTGGCTCGAGGCGCTCGGGATCTGCGGCCTGGGCGAAGCCGGACCGTTCGTGGCCGAGGGCCACACGCGACTCGGCGGACGGATCCCGGTCAACACCGACGGTGGCGCCTGCAACGTCGGCCGCCGCCACGGAGCGAACTTCTGCATCGAGGCCGTGCGCCAGCTGCGGGGCGAGTGCGAGGCGCGTCAGGTCGAGGACGCCACCGCGTCGGTCTTCACGAACTCGTTCGGTCCGTTCTGCGGAGCCGTGCTCCTGCGCAAGCCCTGACACCCGCCCGGCTCGACCCGCGTCGGATCGACCCGGGAACGTCCTAACCCAGGAACGCCTGTCCGAACGAGCCCGTGATGCCAGAATTGACCTGTCCCTGGTCCACCAGGAACGAGACGCCGTTGACGCCGCTCGCGGCCGGGCTGCACAGGAAGGCCAGCGTCTCGGCCATCTGCCGGGACGTCAGGAAGTCGACGCCGGCGGCCTCGTTGTAGCCCTTGGCGAAACCGAGCCAGAGGTCCTCGTTCGCGCGCGCGAGCGGGGTGTCCGTCGGGCCCGGCTCGATCCCGTTGATGCGGATGCCGCGCTTCAATAGCGGGAAGGCCTGGCGCGCGATGTAGGCGTTCACGGCCTGCTTGCTGAACACGTAGTTGTCGGTCCCTTCGTGCTCTGCGACCCAGGCCGCCGCACTCTCCCAGTCCGGCGTATCGAGGAACTCGCCCAACGTCGTCAGGGCCTGCTGTCAGCCGAGGCCGGCCACCGAAGAGATCATCGCGATCGCCGCGCCGCGGGGCAGTGCGTCCCGCTCGAGGAGCCGCTCGACGAGGTGCCGCTGCGCGGTGAAGTTGATCAGCATGATGCCGGGGGTGCCGTCGGCGACGCCGGCGCAGCAGAACACGGCGTCCAGCGGACCGGCCGAAATCTCGTCGACCGCGGCATCGACGCTTTCCTTGTCGCGCAGGTCGACGCGGATGGCCTGCTTGACCGGCAGGTCGATCTCGGCGACGTCCATCACGACGACCTCGCCGCCGAGGTCGGCCACGACCTGGGCGGTGGCCGCGCCCATGCCGGTCGCCCCGCCGACGACCAGCGCGCGTTTTCCGTCGTATCGAAAGGCCTCGTTGCCCATGACCAGCTGCTCCTCGTGTGTCGGTGTGCCCGTCGCGATTGCACCGGGACGGTCAGAATCATATAACTTATCTCACCATCTGGGCGCCCGCTTCGAGGACGCTCCACCGGGGGAATGCCATGGAAACGCGCTGGGACTACGAACTGTTCATCGACGGAACGTGGACCCCGGGGACCGGCGCCGATCCGATCACGGTGATCGATCCGGCGACCGAGGATCCGATCGGCCAGGTGCCCGACGCCAGCGTGGCCGATGCCCGGCGCGCGATCGCCGCGGCGCGGCGCGCATTCGACGAGGGTCCGTGGGCGTTCATGAAGCCGAAGGAACGCGGTGCGAGGCTGAAGCGCCTGGCCGAGATCCTCGACGCGCGCCACGCCGAACTGCGCGAACTGATCGTGGCCGAGACCGGGTGCGCCGGCTTCATGGTCGATGCCGTGCAGTGCGGGGGCTCGATCGGGATCGCGCACTACAACGCCGAGCAGGCGCAGGACCTGGTCGAATGGGTCGAGGCCGCACCGCCGACCGGGGGCCCGGCCGGGATGGCCGGCAGCGCACTCGTGCGCGAGCCGGTCGGGGTCGTCGCCGCGATCACGCCGTTCAACTTCCCGTTCATGCTCAACCTGGTCAAGGTGATGCCGGCCCTCGCGGTGGGCTGTTCGGTCGTGCTGAAGCCGCATCCCTGGACGCCGCTCGACGCGTTCGAGATCGCGCGGGCGGCCGAGGAGGCCGAGATCCCGCCCGGCGTGTTGAACGTGATCACGGGACACGCCGAAGTGGGGGACGAACTCTCCGGGAACCCGGCCATCGACATGGTCACGTTCACGGGCTCGACGGCCACGGGCCGGCGCATCATGTCGCGCTGCGGCGAGCAGATCAAACGCGTGCAGCTCGAGCTCGGCGGCAAGAGCGCGGCCGTGTACCTGGACGATGTGCCCGAGGACACGATCCGCCAGATCGGCTTCGGCGCGGTGCTCACCCATTGCGGGCAGGGTTGCGCGCTCCAGACGCGACTGTTGATTCCCGAGGCGCTGCTCGACGCCTACCTCGACGGCGTGCGTGCGGCGGCGCCCGGCATCGAGATCGGCGATCCGCGGGCACCCGACACCGTGTTGGGTCCCCTGATCCGCGAACGACAGCGCGAACGGGTCGAGGCCTACGTGGAGTCGGGCCTCGAGCAGGGTGCCACGCTGATCACGGGCGGAAAGCGGCCGGAAGGACTGACGAAGGGGTTCTTCTACGAGCCCACGGTCTTCGTCGGCACCAACGACCTCCGCATCGCGCAGGAAGAGATCTTCGGTCCCGTCCTCACGGTCATCCCGTACTCGGGCCGCGACGAGGACGCGGTCCGCATCGCGAACGACTCGATCTACGGGCTTTCGGGCGGGGTCACCGCGGCGAATACCGCGCGCGCATTCAACGTGGCGCGCCGGATCCGCACCGGTTCGATTTCGGCGCAGGGTGTCGGACACGGAAGTCCGGCCGATCCGGGGCCGGGCGCCGGACAGGGTCCCGGCTGGGGCGCGCCGCTGGCCGGGATCGCCCAGGGCGGCGCCTTCGGCGGCTTCAAGCAGAGCGGCATCGGCCGCGAGTGGGGCCGGCACGGCCTGCACGACTTCACCGAGGTCAAGTCGATCAGCTGGTCCTGAGCGATGCGGCCCCTCGAAACCGGGGCCGCGAAGGGAGCACCATCGTGTACGACGTGATGGAAGGCGTGCGGGTCATCGAAGTGGCCGAGCACACCTTCGTCCCCGCTGCGGCGGTGGTGCTCGCGGACTGGGGCGCCGACGTGATCAAGATCGAACGGCACGGGGGCGACGTCGCGCGCCACATGACGATCCTGCAGCAGCCGGGCCAGAAGCGGAACGGGTTCTTCGAGGTCGCGAACCGCGGCAAACGCTCGGTCGGACTCGACCTGGGCCAGGCGGCCGGCCGCAAACTCCTCTACGCGCTGGTCGAGACCGCCGATGTCTTCCTCACGAACCTGCGGGGCAGCGCGCGGCGCAAGATGGAGATCGAGGCCGCCAACCTGTTCGCGATCAATCCGACGCTGGTGTATGCGCGCGGCACCGGCTACGGCATGCGCGGGGCGATGGCCGAGGACGGCGGCTTCGACTACCCGTCGTCCTGGTGCCGGTCCGGTTCCGGCTACGCGCAGACACCGCCGGGCGGCGGCCGACCGCCCCAACAACCGGGCTCGGTCGGCGATCTGACCGGCGGCGCGACGCTCGCGGGTGCAATCTCGGCCGCCCTCTTCCGCCGCGAGCGCACCGGGCGCGGCGCCGTCGTCGACCACGCGCTCTACGGGATGGGCACGTACATCATGACGCAGGGACTCGCGAGCACGAGCCTCGCGATGCAGACCGCGTCGTCCGCGGGCGCCGGACCGCCGGCGCCGCGCATGCAGAACCCGTTGGTGCGCCTCTACGAGACCCGCGACGACCGCTGGCTGTGCCTGTGCTTCCTGCAGGACCGCTGGTTCGCCGATCTCGCGCGCCGGATCGGGCGAGCGGACCTGGCCAAGGACCCGCGCTTCCGGGACGAACGCGCGAAGCAGGAGAACGCGGACGCGTTGATCGCCGAACTCGACGCCGAGTTCGCGAAGCGGACGTTGGCCGAATGGAACGACGTCCTGCGGGGGGCCGAAGGCGTATGGGCGCCCCTGCAGAGTCCGCCCGAGGTGCTGGCCGACGAGCAGGCGCTGGTGAACGGCTTCGTCACCGAGGTGACGGGCAAGGATGGCGACAGCTACCTGGCTGGTGCCACACCCGGACAATTCGACGAACGCCCGGTGGGCGCTCTCGCCGCGAGCCCCGCGTACGGCCAGCACACGGACGAGGTGATGCGCGAACTCGGGCGGACCCCGGCCGAGATCGCGTCGCTCCGCGCACAGGACGTCATCGCCTGAAGCAGCCCGGTTCCGGTGGCGCCCCACGACGGGACCGGGGCCTCAGACCACGGCGCCCGCGATCTTGGCCTCCAGGATCGCCTCCTCGTCCATGCCGATCGACGCCAGTATCGCATCCGTGTCGACGCAGAACCCGGGCGCCGGAGTCAGCTCCGGCGGCGTGCGGTCGTACTGGATCGGGCTCGCGAAGAGCGGAAGCGAACGGCCCTCGCCGTAGTCGACCTCCTGCACGAAGCCATTGGCCTGCGCCTGCGGGTCCTCGAGGAGGTCGAGCGGGCGATTGACGACGTCCCATTGGCCCGGCTGCGTCGCCAGCGCCGCACACGCCTCGTCGAACGTCAGTTCGGCGAATGCGGCCTCCAGCTCGTCCACGATCCGCTCCCCATTCGAGGCACGCGCTTCTGGCGTCGCGAAGCGCGGATCCCCGACCATGTCGCCGCGCCCGACGGCGCGCACCAGCCCCTCGAAATAACGATCGGGTTGCAGCATGCAGAGCGCGACCCAGCGGCCGTCGGAGGTCCGGTAGTTGTTCACGAGCGGATTGAAGATCGCGGGCCGGGGGAACTCGCCGGGCGGGACCGGTGGCGCTGCGGGCGGGTTGGTGATCGCGTCCGCCGCCTCGGGTGAAGACGCCATCGCGACCGCGCCGCCGACACTGGCCATCTGCATGCACCAGAGCGCGGTCCCGAGCAGGGAGCCGTCGACGATCGAGCCCTCTCCGGTGCGCTCCTTCTTCACGAGCGCGGCGGCCACGCCGCCCGCGAGCGCACTGCCACTGAGCGAGTCACCGAAGGCACCGGCCGGCATCCCGACGGGCCGCGGGTAACCGGGCGGGGTGGCCGCGGCCGAGACGCCGCCGCGCGACCAGAACGTGATCGAGTCGTACCCGCCCTTGTCGGCTTCGTCGCCCGCGGGCCCGCGGCCGCTCCCGCAGGCGTAGACGATCGACGGGTTCCACTTCCGGATCGCGTCGATGTCGATCCCGAGCTTCTTCCGCACGCCGGGCAGGTAGCTCGTGAGGAAGACGTCCGCGTCGGCGCAGAGCCTGCCCACGATCTCCTGCGCTTCGGGCTTCGTCAGGTCGAGCGCCAGTCCCTTCTTGCCGCGGTTCCACAACTCCCACGGAAAGCTGATGCCCTCCATCGCGCCCACGCCCGCGTTGACCAGGCCCCGCATCGGATCGCCATCGGGCGGCTCGATCTTGATCACCTCCGCACCCCACTCGGCCAGCACGGTGCCGGCGCTCGGGACGTAGGCCCACACCGACACCTCGATGACCTTGATCCCCTCGAGAACCCTTCCCATCTGCTGCTCCTCTGGTCCGGCCGCCGGGTCGCGCGACCGCGGCGTCGCTGGCCAGCGATGATCGCGCGTTCGCGGCGCTTTGGCCCGGTCCACCGGAGCATCCGGCGGATTCGCGTTTCGATTTCGATCGCGATCGCGACGGCTTCGCAACATCGTCTGGCAGACGACCGCGCATCGCCGATACCCTGCAGCCCCCTTCCACCGTGCCACGCGCGTCCAGGAGACCGCCCCCATGTCCACCGCCGATGTCGTCATCGTGGGGGGTGGGGTGGGCGGAAGCGCTCTCGCCGCGTCGCTGGCCGGGGCCGGACGCGAGGTCGTGCTCCTCGAGCGCACGCGCACGTTCGAGGATCGCGTGCGGGGGGAGTGGATGGCGCCCTGGGGCGTGGCCGAGGCGAAGCGCCTCGGTCTCTACGACCTGCTGATCGCGCAGGGGGGCCACCACCTCGCGCGCCATGTCAACTATGACGAGCTCGCCGACCCGGCGGACGCCGAAGCTGGCGCGCTCCCGATCGGGATCCTCCACCCCGACAGTCCGGGCCCGCTCTGCCTCGAACACGTGACGATGCAACGGGCGCTCTTCGAGCACGCCGGGCGCGCCGGGGCCGCGACGCTTCGCGGTGTCACCGGCGTCTCCGTGACGGCCGGATCCGAGCCCGCGGTGCGCTTCGCGCGCGATGGCGAGGCACACGAGATCCGTTGCCGCATCGTCGTGGGCGCCGACGGCCGTGCCTCGGGCGTCCGCCGCACGCTCGGGATCCCGCTGCACGAATCGCCCGTGGACCACCTGATCGCCGGCCTCCTCGTCGACGGCGCCGAAGACTGGCCCGAGGACACCCAGGCCATCGGCAAGGCCGGTGACATCAACTACCTGATCTTTCCGCAAGGCAGCGGCAAGGTGAGGATCTACGCGGATTACGACGCGAGCGAACGCGGACGCTTCCACGGCGCCGACGGCGCGGCCCGGATGCTGGCCGCGTTCGACATGGACTGCGTGCCCGGGAGCCACGCCATCGCTGGCGCCCGGCCGATCGGACCCTGCCGTTCCTACCCGAGCCAGGACGCCTGGACCGAGCGGCCCCATGCCGCCGGCGGCGTGCTGATCGGCGACGCCGCCGGCTACAACGACCCGATCCTGGGCCAGGGCCTCTCGGTGACGCTGCGGGACGTTCGGATCGTGCGCGACCTGCTGCTCGACTCCGACGACTGGAGCGACGACTCGCTATTCGGGCCCTACGCCCAGGAGCGCGGCGAACGCCTGCGCCGCCTGCGCTTCACGGCCGAGTGCGTCACGGAGCTCTTCGCGCGCTTCGATGCCGACGCCGTCGCGCTGCGGACCCGCGCGCTCGCCCGCATCCGGCAGCAGCCCGAACGCTTCGCCGGAGTCGCCGCAGCGGCCTTCATCGGCCCCGAGCGCTGCGACGCGGCGCTCTTCACGCCGGAATTCAAGGCGCGGCTGTTCGGGGCGTGAGCAAGACCCGCCGATGATCGGCTTTTCGCCACGGCGCCGATCCTGCCGGGTTGGGTCCCGCTAGACTGCCCTCCGTTGCGAGACGGTTCCACCGGGCCAGCTCGTGGCACCCCCTCCCCCGCCCTCATACTCCGGACGACTGGACGCCGTCCGATTCCGTCATACCAGAGACACGCCGTGAGCACACAGCAGAATCAGGGTCCGTACCAGATCTTCATGCTCGGGCTGTGTGTGTACGTGATCGGCGCCCTGGCGACGCAGACCTTCATCGCGCTCGATCCCGGAACGCTCGTCATCCTGGACGTCGCCGACAACGCGATCTGCGGGATCTTCCTGCTCGACTTCCTCCGGAACCTCCTCGAGGCATCCGATGCGAAGACCTATCTCCTGACGTGGGGGTGGATCGACCTGCTCTCGAGCCTGCCGACGATCGACCTGTTCCGCTGGGGACGCGCGGCCCGGATCTTCCGGATCATTCGCGTCCTGCGCGGCTTTCGGGCGGCGCGCATCCTGTCGACGTTCGCACTCGATCGCCGGGCGGAAAGTGCGCTCTGGTCGGCGGCGCTGCTCGCCATCCTGACGATCGTGTTCGGGAGCATCGCGATCCTCCACGTCGAGGCCGGCGCCAACGCAAACATCCGCTCCGCATCCGATGCCCTCTGGTGGGCCGTGGTGACGCTGACCACCGTGGGATACGGCGACCAGGTTCCGACCACGGTCCTCGGGCGAATCCTCGCGTCCGTCCTGATGATCGTCGGCGTCGGGTTGTTCGGAACGCTCACGGCGTTCCTCTCTTCGAAACTGCTGGAACCGGACGGGGAGAAGCAGGGGGATCAGCTCGACGAGATCCGCCGGGAACTCGCAGCAATCCGGAGTGCGCTCCGAAACCTGCAACCGGATTCGGATCGAAGGGATTCGTAGGGGTCCGATCGGGATGTACCTGCGCAAGAGCTTCCGGGCCGGGCCGCTCCGCTTCAATCTCTCGAAGGGTGGTGTGGGTCTCTCGCTTGGCGTGAAGGGGGCCCGCGTGGGAGTGACCCCGTCCGGAAGGGTCTACACCCACGTCGGGCGATATGGCGTATACGATCGGCGGTTCTTCGGAACGGGCTCGACGGATCGACCCGACGCGGTCGCGTCACCTGGCGGCGCGGTCGAACTCTTCGTGGATACCGACGCCACCTTCGACCGCCCCGCGTTCCGCGAGGCCGAGACGAGCGAAGAGGCGCTTGCGTGGTTGGGCACGCTTCCGAAGCCGCCCGCCGAGGGGTGGCTCCTCGCGGCTGCAGCCGTCGCCGCCGCCAGCTTCTTCGTCGCGCCTTCCCTCGCGCTGCTCGCGATCGTGCCGGGCGCGGTGTCCGCGTTCGCCTTTCGTCGACGGGCTGCGGCCAGGAGACTCGAGGAACTGATTCCGCGCTGCGTGGGAGAACCGTCCCCGGAAATGACGAAGCGACGGGGCGAAGTCGAGACGCTCGTGGGGAGCGGCGTGCTGCGCGCGGCCGATTGCTCGACGCTGGGGAAGCGGGCCCTCATCGGTTTCGTAGCCGACGCGGTCCTCGACGGCCGGATCGACCCGCCCGAGTCCGAACGCATCGAGTGGATCGCGCAGACGTTCCGCCTGGACGAGCACGCCAGGCTGCGCGCGTGCGTCCATGGGTTTCAGCAGGCCTTCCTATGCGCCATCGAGGATGGTGTGCTCGATCCCGAAGAGGAGGCCGGGCTCCGGCAGATCCAACGCACGCTCGGCATTCGCGACCGGGCCGTGGAAGCCGAGCTCGCGGTCGTATCCGAACTCGGTGCGGTCCGAAGGATCCTCGACAGCCCGGATCTCTCCCCGGTCGAGACGCAGGTCAAGCTTCAGCGCGGCGAATCCTGCTATTTCGAGGGCCCTGCCCGGATCCTGAAATCGCGAATCCTGCGGCGCTATTCGCGCGACGGCGTGAAGCACAGGATCCGGGGCTTCGAAGTCGCGAAAGAGGGAACCCTGCTCGTGACCTCCACCCGGCTCTCGGTCGTCCACGAGGGAGTCACGAACATTCCGTACCGGAAGGTCATGGATCTCGAGCTGGACCTCGACCGCAACTTGATCTCCATCCGGAAGGACGGCGTCCAGACCCCGACCCTCCTGACCACCCCGGACGCACCGCGGGTGGCGGCGCTCGTCTCGCGACTCGCGGACGTGTAGCCGCGGCGACACGGGCCAGGACGACCCGGCCTGGCGAGATGACAGGCACGTGACGACACCGGTCGCGCGCGATGGAAACCCCGTCCGGCCTGGGGAATCGTATTCACGGGACACACGGAGGGACGCGATGGGCCGGGCGCAGCGGGATCCCTGGCTGCTTCTCGGCCTGGTCGTGTTCTCGGCGCTCCTGCTGTACCCGGGCCTCGGCGCGATGGACGCGGTCTTCTCGACCGACGCCCGCTATCTCGAGATCTCGCGCGAGATGTTCGAGACCGGGAACCTGGGCATGCCGCTGCTGGCGGGCTCGCCCCACCTCGACAAGCCGCCTCTCGTATATTGGATGGGCGCGGGCGGGTACGCGCTCCTGGGGCCGAATCCGGGCGCCGGTCGCTTCTTCGAGCAGCTCGCGCTGATGGGCACCGCGCTGCTCGTGTTCGGCTTCGGGCGACGCTGGATGTCGCGTCGCGCGGCGCTGCTCTCGGCGATGGTGATGCTGACTTCGTTGCTCCCCTACACCACGTCGCGTGGGCTCTCGACCGACGTGTTCCAGCTGCTGACGTGTACGGGGGCATTGCTGGCACTGCTCGAGGCGACGCGGGCGAGGCACCCGACGCGCTACCTGATGCTCGCGAGCGGGCTGCTGGGCGCATCGTTCCTGGTGAAGGGACCGATCGCGGTGCTGATCGTGGCCACCGTGTGGACCGTGACGCGCCTGCTCGGGGGGCCCCGGCTCGCGGTCCCGTTGCGCGCAAGGCTCCTGGCGCTTCTCCTCGCGCTCGTGATCGGCGCCCCCTGGTACGTCTGGCTCGTCGCCCACCACCCCGAAGTGGCGGGATACTTCGTGAACGTGCAGCTGCTGGGACGTCTCGGTGCCGGGGGGGCCGGGCACGTGAAGCACGCGACGTTCATCGTCGAGAGCTGGCTCTGGGGCACCCTGCCGTGGACGCCGCTGCTGCTGCTGGTCCTGGCCCGCTTCCGCCCGCCGCGCGACCGGCAGCAGCGCGATCCGGTGGACTTGTTGCTCTGGGTCTGGGCGGTCGTCCCCGTGATCTTGTTCTCGATCCCGGCTACCAAGCTGCCCACCTATGTCCTGCCCGCGTTGCCGCCCGCCGCGCTGCTGCTGGGACGTGCGATGGACCGCCACGCGCTCCAGGGGCGTCGCTTTGCGCTCGCCTCCCGGGTCGCCTGCGGACTCACCGCCGTGCTCGCGATCATCGCGCCCGCCGTACTCGTCGGATTGCCCTCGATCGCGCGGCTCGAAGGGTTCCTGGACGCAAGCGCGGTTCGCGCTCCAGGAATCGTCTCGCTCGCGCTGCTCGGTGTCGCGACGGGCGCGGTGCTCGTCGCCATGCGCATCCGGGACGGCGTGATCGGCCATCGACCGCTCATCGGGCTCTCGGTCGTGGCCGCCCTCGTCCTCTCGATCTCGTTCTCGAGCCTGGCTCCCGCATTCCAGAGCAAACGCGCGGCCGCGGAGCTCGTGCACCGGGTCGCGGGCGCACGCGTCGTCCAGATCGGCACGTTCCAGCCGTCGTTCCTGTTCTACTTCCGCGACATCGCGAACGTCTGGGTTGCCGACTTCCGGCCCTTCCACACCGAGGGCGGGATCCTGTTGCAGCCGCGGCTGACGCTCAGCCGCGGCGAAGCGGTCGAGATGATGCGCGACCCGGTCCCGACGATGGCGCTCGTGAAGAAGCGGGAGAGGCCCGCGTTCCTCGCGTCGCTAGGCGGAGAGACGGTCTGGTGCGACGCGGACGACTGCCTGCGCGCCAACCCGCCGGCTGCAGCCCGCCTGGCCATGCTCGACACACGGTGACGAACGCGCGCCGGCCCCCATTAAGAGGAGCACTTCGCATGAGCGACATCTACGACGAGATCGAGATGGGCCAGCTCGCCACGATACGTGGCCACCGCGCCGTCTACCTCTACTACGCCAGCTACGGCGGAGGGAGCGGGCCCCTCTGGGCGATCGAGGGTCGTCCTGCGGAATTCACGACCTCCTTCCTCGGTCCGTACCAGAAAGGGGTGTGCCGAAGGGTCCATTCCGACCGGGTGGAAATGGAGCTCTCGGATGGCTCAATCGTCGAGATCCCGCTCGGCGACTTCGGGCGGTACGACCAGTTCCACCTGCCGCCCGACTCGCGATTCGACTTCCACGAGGAAGACATCGTCCTCGTGAGCACTCGGGAGATCTCGGGCTAGCCCAGGGGCACCGAGCCTCTACACTCCCGCGCCGAGCGGCCCGCTCGCGGTGGAGGCGCCCTCCATCCTGGCGAGATCCGGCCCGCGAGGAGGACGGACATGAGCCGCATCTTCGGAGAGGTCCGGCAGAACGGGTACGTGGTGCGCGACATCCAGGCGGCGATGCGGCACTGGACCCAGGTACTGGGTGTGGGTCCCTTCTTCTACGTCGAGAAGCCCCCGATCGAGAATTTCCGCTACCGCGGGGCCCCTTCGGATCTCGAGGTGAGCATCGCGCTCGCCAACTCGGGCGCGCTGCAGGTCGAGTTGATCCAACCGCGCAACGATGCGCCTTCGATGTACCGGGACTTCCTCACGGCCGGGCACGAGGGCCTGCAGCACGTGGCCTACTGGACCGAGGACTTCGGCACCGATCTCGCGCGGCTCGAGGCCGGGGGGTACGACGTGGCGCAGTCGGGCGAAGTCGGCGGGCCGAGCGGGCGCTTCGTGTACTTCGCGACCGAGGCGCATCCGGGAACCGTGGTCGAACTCTCGGACGTGAGCGGGCGCAAGGGGCGCCTGTTCCGGCACATCGCCGAGGCCGCGCGAACCTGGGATGGCTCGGATCCCATCCGCAGCACCGGCTGACCCGTCCGCGTGGACGTCACCTTTCCGCCGGTGCGAGAGCCCCCGGGCAGCTCTACTCCCGTTTGCCGACGGAAGCGGGAAATCCCTGCGTCCGGAGTACGAGCGCGGTAGGTTCGGCGCCGGAAGTCCACACGCGTGGCGTCGGACGCTTCAGCCGAGGTCGCTTGCGAGAACACGCCGGCTCACCGGGTGCCTGCCATGGCCCCATCCTGGCCCGTCTGAGCCGCAACCTACGCGTCCCGTCTGGAGCAGGGGATCCGGTTCATGAACGAGGCCGCTCACGCACACTACGTCTCCCTGGCCACGTCGCTGGTGGAGGCGGGGCGCGTCCTCGATGCGCCGGCCGGCCGCGGCGAGATTGCACAGGCGATGGCCGAACGCGGCTACGACGTGGTCGCCGCAGACCTCGATCCCGCGCGCTTTCGCGTCCCCGAGCTGAGCTGCGAGGCGCTGGACCTCAACGAGCCCCTGCCCTGGGCCGACGATTCGTTCGACCTGGTGCTCTGTCGCGAGGGCATCGAACACATGGAGAGCCCCTCCGCGGCGCTGCGGAACTTCGCGCGCGTGCTACGGCCGGGAGGCTACCTGGTGATCTCGACGCCGAACATCCTGTCCCTCCGGGCCCGCCTGGCCAACCTGCTGGTGGGCGGCCAGCGTCTCCGCTTCCGCCCGCCCGCGGACCACTGGGACGAGCCCGGCGCCGACCACATCAGCTTGCACAACTACTACACGCTGCGTGCGCTGATGATCCGCTCCGGCTTCGAACTCACCGGGGTCGACACCTTCGCGCTCAGCCGCACGTCGATCGCGATGGCGCTGCTGGTTCCGTTCGTGATGCTCTTCACGCGAAGAGCGCTGCGCCGGGACCGGCGCCCGGAGCAGCAAGGGCCCAACCGCGAGATCGCGCGCCACGTGCTCTCTCGCCCGCTCCTCTTCGGGAAGAAGCTGATCCTGGTCGGGCGACGGGTCGCCCGGTAGGCACCGGCCCCAGCGCCTCCGGCACCGCTTCGCGCCCCTCCGGCTGGACGCGCCGGGGCCTGATCGGGCACTCCGATTGGCCATGGAGGCAGCGCGGGTGGCCGAAGGCGAAGGAAGGCGCCGCCGTGCCACTCGTCTGTTCCCAGTTTCTTGGGGCACCCGAGTGACTCCTTCGAACCCGGTGCCCATCAGGGGCGCGCCATGAGCCGGAGCCCACCTCTCGCCGCCTCCGTGGCCGATCGGAGTGCCGGATCGAACTAGAAGGGCTCGAACGGAATCCGCACGCTCAGCACCGCGACGTAGTCCTCTTCGAGCTGCGGGCCGTTGCGGTCCTGCCAGACGGGCACCTGGAACGACGCCTCGACAATGTAGTCCTTCACGATGAACTGCAGGCCCGGCGAGAGGTAGAGCGTGTTGCCGCCCGAGGCGCTGATGGAACGCCCGCCCCGATGCGTCCGGCCCTGCCAGCGTCCGTTCAGCTCGAGGACCCCGTTCAACTGCTGCAGGCGTCGTCCGAAGCGGCCCGGCCACAGGCGGTAGCGATAGGCGAGGTCGTAGCGGAAGACGTCGCCGGCCTCGAAGCCGTGCCGCCTCGTCGTGATCGTGAAGAGCGCGTCGAGGTCGAGCTCGTGACGGTTCGCGGCCCAGGTGGCGACGCCGCCCAGGATCGGGTCGACCGACGGGGTTCCGAAGCGCTCGGCCCCGGTCGGAAACTTCACGCCCGCGAGCAGCGCCACCCGTCGGGTCGAGAGTGGCGCGTAGTCGTCGGCGAAGACCGTATACCGGCCCAGCAGCTGGAAGTCGCCCACCGCGGCGTCACGCCGGACGCGGCCGTCGGGGGCCTCGGCCCTGCGGCGCGCGAGGACCGGCAGCGCGGCGAAGGCGGTGAGGCGCGGCGTGACGCCGTAGACCACGGTCTGCGGAGCCACCCACGCGTCGACCTCGCGGCCGAGATGCTGCGGGTCGTCGTGTGCCTGCAACACCCGGAGCTGCGAGCGGAAGATGCCCTCGCCCTGCGCCACCGCGAGCGCCACGTTCGTGTTGATCCCCTGGGCCGCCGCGAAGCCGGGAACGAAGAGCACGGCCAACCCCACGGCCCCGAGCCAGCGCTTCATCGCAGGTCCTCCGGAAGCGGCGCGAAGACCTGCACCCGGTCGTTCCCGAAGTCGACCACGAAGATGCGGCCG
>Ga0114931_10003346_pt1 | contig 20307 bp, 17 predicted proteins | sample 2SBtaG_FD_89579 | JGI IMG/M metagenome (GOLD analysis project Ga0114931, IMG submission 89579) | Deep subsurface microbial communities from Kolumbo volcano to uncover new lineages of life (NeLLi) - 2SBTROV14_V59a metaG | ecosystem: Environmental > Aquatic > Marine > Volcanic | place: Kolumbo...
CAACGGGCGAGGTGTACCCAAAGACGACAAGCAGGCCGTCGAGTGGTATCGCAAAGCAGCCGAGCAGGGGTACGCAACCGCGCAGTACAACCTCGGCGTCAGGTACGAAAGCGGCGAAGGCGTCACGAAGGACGACAAGCAGGCCGTTGAATGGTTTCGCAAGGCCGCCGAGCAGGGGTACGCAAACGCGCAGTTCAACCTGGGCGTCGCGTACGCCAACGGGCGAGGCGTACCCGAAGACGACAAGGAGGCGGTTGAATGGTATCGCAAGGCCGCAGAGCAAGGATACGCAAATGCGCAGTTCAACCTGGGCTTCATGTACGCCAACGGAAAGGGTGTCCCTAAGGACGATGTTCTCGCGTACATGTGGTCGAACTTGGCGGCCGCATCAGGATATGAAGCTGCCAGTGAAAACCGTAAGATACTTGCAAAACGGATGACGCGCGAGCAAATCGCCGAGGGGCAGCGCCTGTCTCGCGAATGGGCGGCGAGCCATTCAAAGTGAAGGGGGTATGGATGGCGATGATGTGTTCGTCAATCGGCGTGGTGCTCAGGCGCGCTGCGGTTGCGCAAGTGAGATGCTTCGCTCCTGCCTGCCGGCAGGCAGGTCGCCCAGCATGACAGATCGGGATGCGACCGAATCGGTGCGTAATGGATCGGTACACAACGAATGAGGGCACGGCGGATTGGGAACAACATGCCCCCAACTGTCACGGATTCGGTCGGACAGAGTTGAGGAAATGAGTCCCTACCGCCACGCCAATTGTGAGAAGTTGGCTACGAAAGCCGCGTTGTCCGGGAACTTTTCAAGCGACGCCAAAAGAGTCTCCATCGCCCTGATTTCTCCGCGTTCCAAAAGCGACCGCCGAATCTTGTAGGACACTTCCAGCGCTTCCGGCGTTAGCAGAAGCTCTTCCTTGCGGGTGCCGGACTGGTTAAGGTCGATGGCGGGCCAAACGCGACGGTTGGCCATTTCACGCGAGAGCATGATCTCCATATTTCCCGTTCCCTTGAACTCATTGAAGATCACTTCATCCATGCGAGACCCGGTTTCGATCAGTGCCGACGCAACAATCGTGAGCGACCCGCCGTTCTCCACGTTTCGAGCTGCGCCGAAAATCTGCTTGGGTTCGTTCAACGCGCCGACGGACAAACCACCGGACATCGTCCGTCCGCCGCCGCGACCGCCGTAACGATTCCCCCCACGCCCCCCATTTCGCCCGCCACCGCTTCGACCGTCGTCCGCGTTAAACGCCCGCCCCAGTCGCGTCAGCGAATCGAGCAGGACAAAGACATCGCGCCCCGCTTCAACCATCCGTCTGGCCTTTTGGTTTATCAGTCGGGCGATTCGTACGTGGCTGGCAATGTCCTCATCGTTGCTGCTGGAAACCACTTCGCCGTTGACGCTGCGGCGCATATCCGTGACCTCCTCCGGTCGCTCGTCAATCAACAGCACCATCATGTAAACGTCGGGGTGATTGGCAGCGATCCCCGCAGCCATCTGCTGAAGAAGCACCGTCTTGCCCGTACGCGGTGGCGCGACGATCAATCCTCGCTGCCCCAACCCGATGGGCGTCATCAGGTCGATGATTCGCATCGACAGAGGACCGCCTTGTGTCTCGAATCGAACAGCCTGCTTGGGGTCGATGGCCGTCAGCTCGTCAAACGCAACGACGCTTTCATACTCTTTCGGATCACTTCCCTGAACCGAAAGGATGTCGCCCACAACCGTCTTGGTCCGAGCACGTTTTTCCTTGCCCGGTTTGGTGGTGCATTCAATGACTTCACCGCCTTTTAGACCGAGCGTCCGAACCAATTCCGGCCCCAAAAACGGATCCCCCGGTTTCACGCGATAGTTTGATTTTTGCTCGCGCAAAAAACCGCTTTCCCGGTCGGTTCGCTCGTAGACACCCACAAAACTTTCAGCCATCGATCTTTCCTATTTTAACATGCCGCGCAAGGTGCGCGGTTCCGCCAGTCGACGAACGCATGGATTCAGGCTTTCATTGACTTAGGCGCGCCATGTCCGCTCACACGTAAAGTATTGCTAATCGAGTCTTTACGTCGATTCTTCCGGCGGACCAAACGGATGGGGGCACAATATCAAGTGGATCAGACAGCAAGAACCACATCCACTCGGGCAATCATTATAGCAGAAACAGGCTAGACGAAAACTCCCAAAAACAGGGCTGTTTTCGGGTTGACATCAGACGCCGACGGGGCAGAATACGCGCCGCGTTGGCGAGGTGCCCGAATCGGTTTCGACTGGGATCGTACCGGAACGGCAGATTCGTTCATGCTGTTTTAGGACCGTGCCCGATAAGGGCGTAAGCGTCCCCCGCTACCGGGCGCGGATGGTGGGGATGCGACTGCGGGCGACCGCAAGGACGGCCTTGGCGTGCCGTCGGTCGTCTAACGGATCACGGTCCGATGGAGCAAAGCAGACAATCGGTGGAAACGTGCGGGTTTGGTTAGAACCCAGTCCCGCTTGGAAATGTAAGGGAACAAACCGGGTGAACCCGGTGGAGGACGGCGGACCAGTTCGTCAACCGCGTCCCGTAGTTGTTAGGTGAGCGATATCGCAAACCGTTTCTCAAAAGGAGATCCACTTATGAAGAAGAGCACAGTGAAGAGCGCGGCGCTGATGGTATTGGCGTCTGGTTTTCTGTTTGGCGGGCTTGGATGCCTGAACTTGGGCGGAATCGTACGCGCCGGCATTCGAGGACTTCCGGGCGGCGTTCTTTCTCAGCTTCTGACTGACAGCAATGCCGTTTTCGACCTGTTCGGTGAGACCAACACCGCCAACGCGCCTCTCTAGTTTCGCCAGAGGCAGCGCAACATAGCGATTGAAGCGGGGTCATTCTACGAGTTAGGATGATCCCGTTTTCTTTTGCGCCTTGCACGCCGCAATCAAAACGTTCATCACTCATCCAACGGCAGCGGACTCGACACCACGGGCCTTTGAACGGTCCCTTCGATGATCGCACCACCGTAGTCGGGGTCATGCGGAAAGGCGAGCAACAATCCCTCGTCGAAGCATCGCCGGTAAACGTGTCGCCGCTCGGAAATGGTATCAAGCGGGCGAAGGTCGTAGGCCATCACCCATCCCAAACGCAAGTGGGCGATGGTCGGCACAAGATCGCCGACAAAAAGCAGATTTCGGTCATCGCCGACGAATTCTGGATGGAGCTGACAGGTGGTATGCCCCTGCGAAACCATCCAGCGAACACCGTCAATCGTCGGCGCGGGGCTGTCCCCATCAACAAACGCAAGAACATCGGCGTCGCGAAGGGCTGCGAAGTCCGCCTCGACAAATGAGGCTTGATCCTTGGGGGTGGCGTTTTGCGCATGCTCGAAATGCTTGCGGTGGATCCAGTGGCGTGCATTGGGAAACCGTAGCGTCGTTTTTCCGCCGGGATCGTCATACCAGTCGGTGAGTCCGCCGTTGTGATCGAAGTGCAGGTGGGTGATGACCACATCGGTCACGTCGGCGAGAGCCAACCCCATTTCGCCGAGTTTGCGGGGAAGCGCATCGGCGTCGTGTTTGATGGCATATCGTTCCGCACTTTTTTGGTCCCATTTCGTACCGCATCCCGTATCGACCACAATCACCCGTTTGGTGGACCGATCCACGGCAACAAGCGAGCGCGCGGCGAGACGAATTCGGTTTTGCTCGTCCACGTCGACAACGTTTTGCCACAACACTTTGGGAACCACACCGAACATCGCACCGCCATCCAAGCGGAGCGTCCCGTTGACAACAGACTGCAACTCATAATTTCCGATTCCCAACATCGTGGCGCCAGTGTATCCGAGTAACCCGTTTCTCGCACGCCCCAAAGCGACATGCGAGGACCACACCTTCGGAAAACGTGTGACACAGGTTTTTACGTCGGCGTTTTCACCAACTTAGTATGACAGCGCTACGAGCTTCGATGGCAGCTCGGAATCGCCGGTTTGTCGAATCCGGCAACCGCGTTTTCGACATCGCGGACGGCGATTCGGAACAAACCCAGCGCTGTCATATTAGAACCTATCCCCCAATGGCGTGGCACCGGCATTTTTCCGGTGTTTTCACGGGCGAAAAGTTCGCGCCGCAACTGATAATTCGGTAGGCCATCAGAGCCGGTACTACACAAGCCGTCCAGACTTTTTCGATGGGCTGCCACCCATGTAGTGTGACGTGCGCAAGTCGGTACAATGGGGTGATGGGCGAGTCGATCGCGGAACAGACAACGACAACGGGCGAACAGCCTGTAAACGGTGAGGTTGCATGGCTCCGCAACAGTGAAACGGTGCAAAGACCGCTGTCGCGCTGGGAGCGGACCTCCTTTGCCCTTACCCACGCCGCGACCTCCGGATTGTTGCTAGTCCTCGGATTGCGCGGTCTCTACCGGTTTGGTCAGGCGTTCGGGACGTTGGAGTGGTTGATCAACTACAAACGTCGTCGGCGTTTCGCGCGGGCACTCAAGCGGGTCTGGGGTCGCAAACCGACGACCGCGGAACGGCGGTTTCATACGCGGCGGTTTTTCATGCGGGCGCGCTGCGACAAACTTTTCTACCTGATTTTCGACCGGATTCCCCGTGATCAGGCAGCCTCGCTATTGACGTTTAGCGACCGGTCGGCGGTCGACGAAGCGTTGGCGGGCGGGCGGGGCGTTTATATCGCCATGTCCCATCATGGAGCGCAGCATGTGCTGGCGATGTTTTTCGCGCTTCTGGGTTATCCGTCGGCGGGTGTCCGCGACCGAAAAGAAAGCGCGCTCCGGCGTTATGTTCAACGGCGATTCGATGAGAAATATCCGGAGTTCGGGCGTATGCGCGTTTTGTATTCGGACAGCTATCCGCGCGAGATTTTTCGTTGTTTTGAAGAGGGGTATGTCGTCGGTAGCGCCATGGACGTTTCCCGCGTTCGCCTGGATCATCAAAAGACGCACGAAGTCACCATCTTCGGGGAACAAACGCAGTTTTTAAGCGGACCACTGAGGGTGGCAATGCGGTGCAAAACGCCCGTTCTCCAAGTGTTTGTTCATTCTCAGCCCGGTTTTCGCTATCGATTGGACATCGTTGAAAAACTTTACGATCCGGCGCTTGACGAGCAGAACGACCAGGTGCTCGATCGCGCCATGCACGCGTATGCAAAAAACGTCGAACGCTGCATCCAAGAAACGCCGAGCCAGTTAAGCCGGGTGTAACACGATTTCGAACGTCGCGAAGCGCGGGATTCAACGGGTAATCGACCTGCCGCACAGGGTGATCCGGCGAGAGGGCATCCTCCAGACGATGCTCCCACAGCAACTGTTGCTCTTGCGGAACTTCAACCGTTTTACATCCACTCATGTTCAGCAACCCATCCTTGGAAACCCTCACCGTGATCGACTCGAATCAACCTCCAATCACCCGCGTAAAAACCGGACCAAGTATTCCGATATCTTGCCACGGTTGCGGCTCTGATAACGCGATTCCGTCACGCTGAGCGTAGCGAAGCATCTTGCCGGCAGTATCGCATCGCGTTTGGAGCGCGGAGAGATTCTTCGCCCGCTGGCGCCGACTCAGAATGACATGAAAGGGTGACGAGGTGGCGGACTCGGAATGATACGGGAAGCGGGACAAAACTCAATCGCTATACAGCAAGATATGACTGCCGATTGGTTACCCCCCTGTATCCCCCCTTGTAAAGGGGGGACAAAAGAGGTTGCGCGGTGAAACGGGGAGGGGCAAAATCGGTGGTGCAGCGAGCCGCGTATAGGCGGGGACAGCGAGCCGCGCATTTTAGCATGACAGCGCTGCAGTCCGCGATTGCGGTATGAAATCGCGGTTTAGTCCGATTCAGCAACGGCGTTTTCGACACCACCAATGGTGATTCGGAATGAATCCAGCGCTGTCATGTTAGTCCGCGCGGCTTCGCGGGATCGACACAGCTTTCGGCAATCCGCGAGCATCTTCTACCACCCCTCCGCGAACTTCAGTCTCACCACCGCAACGCGGTTGACCATCGACAATCCCCCATCGGCGATTCCATAGCGAGTCGACTTTAGTCCGCACGGCTTCGTCCACGCAGCTTTGTCCGCCAGGCGGCTCATCGGTCGCACTGACTCTGCGCTCTCTCACGGTCGCGTTCTGATCGGTCCCCCCCACCGCTGCTGTTCTGTTGGTGACATCCTTGCCACATACGCTGTGGGCGAGAGGATGCGGCGCTACGGTCTGGGTGCGTAAAGATCGTAGCACACACGCGTTGCCCCGTGAGACACAATGGCGTCGGGAGCGAGGGAATCACAATTGGGATGCCGTTTGACCACGACCCTGCTGCTGGCAACCCGACGAGCGGTGTCGAGCAGGCTCGCCGCGTCCATATCATCGCCGACCAAGTCTCGGACGATCCGCATCTCTTTTTTGGCGAGGGCGGAGGTGTTTCGAAGCGGAAACATGGGATCGAGATAGATCGCATCCGGTCTTTTTGCATTGTCGAGATTCTCCAGGTATTCACGGGCGTCACCCCACCGGAAATGAAGACGGTTCAAAACCACGCGCAGCGTCGAGCTGCCGCGATCCATGCCCCGAGCGTGGGCGTCGCGTAGCATCACCGCCAGGACACGGTTTCTCTCGACGGAAGTAACCGTGCAACCCATTACCGCCAGTTGAAAGGCATCACGCCCCAGACCGGCGGTCGCGTCGATGATCGTACGAATCCCCTTGTGGACCCCAAGGGCGCGTGCCAGCGGTCCCCGCTTGCCGCCGGGTGAGATTCGACGATACCCGGTGCGCCCGCCCATGAAATCAACAACGACCGCGGTTCGACTTCCCGACGGGCGCAGCGCCAAACCATCGTCAGCCACCCAGAGCAATAAGTCGGCGGAAGGATCTTGGTCTGCCATCGGGATGGCCAATTCTTCGGCCAGAGCACGGGCGTAGTCGTTGCGAGCATAACTCGAACCGGGTTCTACGGCGACAGCAAGAGTGGCAACGGACGGAGACATTCAAGCGATATCTACCTCTCGACACCCGCCCGGGCAAGAAGCATCGCTCTGTTGAAGGAAATCGAAAACTGACGGTGCCGCAGGAATCGTCGTTCCTGATCCAACAAAGCCCGCCCCACTTGGTGTGGGTATGGCGGTCGTTCGGAGCGTAGCTTCACTGCTTTTTCGCAACAATAATCATGAACAGTCCGAGATATTTCAGCGGCGTGCGTTCGAGAATACGGTTGGCCCAATCGAGGACAGCGAACGGCAGTGGGATGATGTAATACTTTTTTTCGACGAAAAAACGCGCCTCTTGCAGCATCGATACGATCCGCCGCATCGGCAAAAACACGGGGGAGCCATCATCAAAGAACATGTTCTTAAACCCTAGCATACGAAGAACCGTCCGACCACGCTCCAGAATCGTTGCCATCGGGTTGGTCGCTGAAATCACCAATTGTCCGCCCGTCGCAAGCACTCGGTGCGCCTCGGTCACAAACTGATCGGGCCGCTGAAGGTAATAAATCATCTCGGAACTTATCAGCGTATCGATAGACCCATCTCGTAGGGGAATCGTCTCGGCGTCAAAGCAAACACTCCGGCAACTTGCTTTCTTCCGGGCGAGACAACACATACGAAGCGAAATATCGGAGTGGAGGGCGTGCGATTTGTCCGACAGGGCGCTGGTGACCGCGGCGGTTCCCCCACCGACCTCCAAACTCCGCCCGACAACGTGGGGAACGATCGCCTCGACGCGCCGCCGCATGGTGTAGGGATTGCTTGCGGCGTCGTAGACCGACGCGGCGTCGTTAAAAATAGCGGCCACCTGCCGATTCCCCTCCCCGGGGGAATCCGAGCGCGACACGTCGTTGGTTGAAACGGCCAAGCTCAAGGGGCGTCCTCGGTCTCCCGTACCTTGCGACCCACGACGAACGCATTCACACAAAGCCGCCTCAAGAGGGGAATGCGCCCAACGACAAGATCAACCGCCAATCCAAGCCATGGGGGTAGCGGAATCTTCAGGTAAGGAAGCGATGCAACCGGTGCCCACATAAACCGACCGGAGTCGATGATTTCCAATCCAGCATTTTTCATCAGGCGAACGAGTCTCTTCGAGTCGATTCGCGAGACGTGGTGTTTCGCTTCAATCAGACCCAGCCGCCCCGCCCAATGATCCCAAACCGGGTTCGGCGCGGTCGCGACCACGATGCCCCCCGTAGCGACGACGCGAGCCGCTTCTCGAACGGCTCGCTGCGGATCGTCCAAGTGCTCCAGAAGCGCCAACATTGACACGACATCCCGTGACCCGGGTTTGATCGAGGATGGAAGGCTCATTGCATCTCCCGCGATGACCTTCACATTGTCAGGCAGGTCGAAATCCGATCCTCGAAGCTCGTGACTATACTCGACCCCGACGTAACGCCCGCCTCCCAACCGTTGGGCGATGTACGCCAGCGACCGCCCCGCTGCCGCCCCGACATCGAGTAATCGGACCCTCCGAGAACCCAAGAACCTTTCAACAGCGCGGACGACAACCTCCCCGCGCGTGCGATACCGAAATCGCAGCACGTTGTTTTCCTGGCGAGCGACTGCATATTCCGCGGCCATCACGCCGGCGTAGGTTATTGGAAGTGTCGTCAAGTTCTCTCTCACAATTCCCAGGCGACACGCGCCGGGAGGGGTCCGATTATCGGATCGGCAGTCTAGCCCCCTTCCTAAAGTAGATATCGGGCTTTTTCAGGAAAGGCGCGACGTGCGACCTGCGATCTCATGCACGCTCGCCGGGTGTCCGATATATCCCCGACCCCACCGCCTTTGCGGCGAGGAGAATGGCGCCTATGCAACTTGAAATGCTCAGCAACTGCCGCTACGTCCCTACCTGCGAAGCGGACCCTATACGTTATTACAAGCTGCCAGTCATAGGCAGAATGTATCGCAGCCGCGTCGCGCGCACCCTTTCGCTCTTACCATACGGGTCACGTGTTCTGGAAATCGGGTACGGCAGCGGCGTGTCGTTTCTGAATCTGTCCCGCAAGTTCAATGAAATCCACGGCATCGATGTCCATGACCGTCCATTCGAGGTCGCACAGAGCTTCGCCGAAGCCGGAATGACACTCGACCTTCGCCAGGGATCGATCCTGAATCTTCCCTATGAAAACGACACCTTTGATGCAGCCGTTGCGATCAGCATTCACGAGGAACTCCCCCCAGAGGTGCAGAACAAGGCCTTTTCCGAAGTGCGGCGCGTCGTGCGACAGGGTGGATGTTACGTCGTGGGGGTACCGGGGGTAAACTTTACGATGAATACCGCCTTTTATCTTTTGGGTTGCAACATTCGAAAGTATCACGTCACAACGGATTGCCAGGTGCAAGACGCAATGGCGGACAACTTCAGAATGGACTGTGTCTGGCGCAACCCGTCCCGACTCCCGCGAAGCCTGGCGATGTATGTGAGCATGCGCGGATGGAAGCGCTAGTCCACGGCGCGACCCGGCGTTCATCGTCGGGGGGCAACGATCCTTTTTCGCCCTCCTGCGGCGTGACGCGCTCGCCGGTGAAACAGCTCGCCCGGACGCATGCACTGGTCCTTGTCCTGACTACCATCACCATCGCTTCCTTTGCGATTCGGATTCACGCACTTGACCGAGAGAGTCTTTGGCTTGACGAGATTCGCACTGTAAATACTTTTCGACTGCCTTTTAGCGAAATCCCCCGGGGAGCCGCCACCGGAGTCGCCCAACCTCCCCTCGAAAGCTTTATCGGCGCTGCGATCCACCGATTGGGACTTTCTGGCAGCGATTGGTGGGTTCGACTGCCCGCCGCGCTGTTCGGTTCGTTAAGCGTACTGACGCTCGGCATCGTTTTAATCAGGGCGTGCCCGGTTCCGATTGCGCTCGGCGCGGCGACGTTCCTGGCGGTCTGTCCGCTACACGTTGCGATGTCACAGGAGGCGCGTCCGTACGCAATCTGTTTTTTCCTGGCGTTGATGACGGTGTGGGTGTTTTCGATGGCGTGGGAACGAAACACGCCGCGCGGGTGGGTCTTGTTTGCGCTGGTGCTGGAGGCTTTCTTGCAGACGCGCTGGACGGATCCGAGTTTCGTCATGATCGGGTTGGTGGGTTGGGGTGCTTTTCGGATCGTGGCCATACCGCATCTCTTCACCACGCAGCGGACGATGGAACGATCGCGGTTGATCCGGTCAACGATTTCAACGGCTCTCGCCTACGCGTTCTATTTCCCCGTTTTCCTGATGATCCTGGGGCGTTCGAAAGGAGCCGTACAACCCCACGGCGATCACTTTTGGGGCCGCTGGATGGGTCAGTTGACAGGGTCGTTCGCAGCCATGTTTTCCGGTTCCTCCCAGCAGATTCAAAACGCCGCGACACCGATCGCAACGGCGTGGGTGGTTTCGGCGATGATTCTTTGCTTGATCGGATTGGTTGCCCTCGTGTGTCAAGCTCGCCGTGACGGCAACGTTCGCCTAACGATCCTCCTGTTCGCGTTCGTTCCATTCCCGATTGTTTATGGTGCGGTGTATTGCGCGATGACCGCCGTATCGCCGAAGGTTCAGTATCTTCTCATCCTGGCCATCCCGGTATTCATGGGTCTTAGCGCCGGGCTTTTCGCGTTGGCGACATGGATCATGCCACAAACAAAACGCGCTCGTGCGATCTTTTTTGCGATCATGGTGATCCTCGCCGCTTGCGGAATGGCTCGATTCACACTGGCCCACCAGAATCGTCTCGAAAAACGTGATTGGCGCGGCGTGATGAGTTATCTTGCGTCGCACGCCACCCCCGAGGATTGTTTCGCGGTCATCAGCGCGGATCGGTTCCCGTCGATCTTTTACAACGGCGTCTTTGCTCGAGGTCGTTACGGACTCCATCACGCCGATTTCCTCGCGATCAATGTCAACACGCCACCGGACAGGCTCGAGAACAAACAGTGGCAACATGCAGGGGGAATACTCTGGATTCTCGCGTACCGCGACCGAATGTACACGGGTGTCAATGAAACGATTGTCTCGAAGCCATGGAATCAAAACATTCGCATTCTTGACTTTAACGGGTTTCAACTCATACGGTGTGATGGTTCTCGACCGGCGAGCGACCGGCTAGTCGATGCGCTTGACCACATCCTCAACCAACTGCCACCCGAAAAATCCTTCGTCGCCCCATCCGTTTTCCTCGCTCGGTGCTTTGTTCGATCGGGAGATAGCGTGCGAGCCAAGCGTGCCGAACATAACGCGCTGCGGCAATGCCTTAACGACACGGAGCGTCAATTGCTCACGAACCAGGTCTTGTCCCGAATTGGAGTCGCGACGCGTTCCCCAAAGAGACTCGACCAGGTCGAGCGCATGCATGTCGGTTCGTGAACAAATCGCGATGAAACGTTTGGACGTAACGCACGTCGAAACATTCATATCGAAGGACAAACAAGGAGGCGTCGTGCCGGGTCCGTGACGGTCGGAGCGGTCTTCTCACGTCCAATCTGTCATGGGTGAGCATAGCTTGATCTGTCATGCTGAGCGCAGCGGAGCATCTCGCCGGCAGTATCGCAAGATACTTGGGACTCCGGGAGATTCTTCGCCCGCATGCGCGGACTCAGAATGACACCTAATGGGATGACCTGCGAACGGAGGCGAGTGTCAACCATTGCACTGCAGATAGGGCAGCCGTTTTGGTTACGGACCCCGTCGTGTCGGCGGGCTACACGAACTTGATCTTTCTCGCCGCAAACAGGCACATTCGTAGCAGGATCCATCCGTGCCGGAAACGCGAAATGTTCGTCTCGCCGTAGGTGCGTGCTTTGTAATGAACGGGGACGTCGACGATCTTGAGGTTGGCCCGGGCCGCTCCGAAAAGCAGGTCGAAGTCACCAAAGGGATCGAAGTCACCAAAATAAGAGCGGTTACGCGCGATCTTCTCATAATCGCTTCGCAGCAGAACCTTCGTTCCACAAAGCGTATCACGAAAACGCTGTGAGAGAAGAAACGTGAAAATCCATCCAAACGTCTTGTTTCCCAAAAGGTTGAGAAAACGCATGGCTTTGCGGTCCATCATGTAGACCATGCGCGATCCGTTGATGAACTCACCATGCCCCTCGGTTAGGGCGCGATAAAAGACCGGCAACTCCGCCGGATCAACGCTGATGTCGGCATCAAGAATCATCAAGACGTCGCCGGAAGCAACCGCAAACCCCTTGCGCACCGCATCGCCTTTTCCCTTTCCGTCCTGCTGCATGATTCTAAGCTTCAACGGTCCCCGGTAGTCCGAAACCATTTGCTGCAGCTCGCGCCAGGTGTCGTCCGTACTGTTTCCCTCGACGAAGATTACCTCCTGTGTCGGGGCAAAATGTGGTATCTGTTCGAGCAATCTTCGAAGGTGGCCGGCCTCATTGCGGGCCGCAACGACGATCGAAACGCTCTGCGGTTGGGATTGCGCCAAGGTTGTCGGATCAACCGATCGCGCCACCGTTACACTGTTGAGTCCAAGATGCTGTAACACCGGGAGATTCGCAACCACCCGATTCAAAAACGCCGAAACCAGGGGGATGTAAAACGGGGCCGGCGTCATTGCAAACGATCGAACCGTCTCGAAGCCGCAAAGGCGAAGAAGATGAACGATCTCGTCCGAAGGAATCCAGTTCTGTTCCGGCGTGGCGCGTTTTAGATGAACCCATTCGAGCATACGCAGCAACGGCTGCCACAGCCTGCTGCATTCGACAATAATCAGGCGCGTCCGTGGATGACAGACCGCTTGAATAGCTCGAAAAAGCGTCTGAAGGTCATAGATTTCATCAAGCGTCTGAGACACGATGACGTAGTCGAACTTGATGCCAAGCTGATCGACATGCTCGCCGGGCATTTGCAGAAACTGAAGCGATTCGTGCCTTCGATTCGCTTCGGCGGTGAAACCTTCATTGATGTCAACCCCAACCCCGACACTCGGACAGAGCGCGGAAAGCAACTCCCCGGTTCCACACCCAATATCGAGCACCTTGCTGCCCGGTTCCACCAAGTCGCAAAGGCGATTCTGAATACGCCGGTAGTAATACCGGCTCCATCGACTGGTTTGTTTCGAGCTCAGCCTGGTGTAGTGCCTGCGAAGCGACTCGCGTTGCCGGGCCGCGTCGTGCTCGGCTCCGCGCGCCGCCACAGACTGGCACAGCTCTACGCGCCTTGAAGATAGTACCTCTGGATTCGACGAAAGCTCGCTCAAAGACCCATCACTCCGAAAGGATGCTCCCGCGCGGGGAAAAGACCTGCGCGCGGGGAACTCCGGTGGGTTATCGGCGGAAGACGCTTCCGCCTTTCGTAGCGAACCCGACGATTCAAAGGACTATGGGCGCTTCGCTGCCGCCCGACGGAGATGCTCAAACATGGCCTGAAGAAACGTCGCCATCGTGGCACGGTAGCTGAACCGATTCACCACGACCCTGCGCATCTGAGCGGCGATCTTCTCGCGAATGGAGGGATGATCGAGAAAAAAGTCGGCGCGGTCGGCAAATTCCCGCGGCGAATTGAATACGATCCTCTCAAACGATTCAAACACCTGGTCCGGAGCGGGTAATTCCGCCGTGGATCGAATCCACTCCACCAGGTCAAAAGAATCGTGATCGCCGCTCTCCAGAAACGGTCCGAGAATGTCGCGAAGGTTACGCCGAATCACGGGATCATCGCGTGCCAAAAGCGATTTTCCATCCTCGATACCCAATTCACCAATCCGTTGGTTTAACGCGGCGAAGCGCCGGCCGTCTAGATCGTGCGGAACCAGTCGTGTCAGGAAAAAACCACCCGCGGCCAACCCGTCAAGGGCACGCTGATGGATGAACCCGGCGGGCATTAACTGGAGGTTGATTTTCGACGCACGGTATACGCACAACAACTCGCGTCCGTTGGCAACCGGACCGGCTGCGAAGTCGCCAAGCGTGGGATGATCCTCCCACCCGTTGCCGTAAATACGAAAAGTCTTTCCGGACCGCTTCGACCAATGCCCGACCCACTCCAGCGCCTGATGACGGTACAATCGATCAGCCAGTCTCCAGATATACCAGTTGCGCAATCTCCCCTCCAGTGCCTGATCGGGGGCCCCCCGTGCGCACACTAGGCAAGCTTTTTGCAATACCTCGGACATTGCGAAACGATCCAATACGGCGTACCGCCGTACCGCCTCCGGAACAAGCTCAAAAAGCACGTCGAGCAGTGCAATCACCGCGGGATCCGTATACTGGGAACGCTCTCCGCGATGAAACGATTCCGCCGTTTCAGAGGCGTGACTGACGTAGGAAAGATCGCACGCGAATCGCTCCGTTTCCTCTTGCGAGAGAGGGCGTCCGGCGAACTGCTCCGGGCAGGTCGGCACACGTGCGTGCAACAGTTGCGAGGCGTCTACGCCAAGGGTTAAACATCGAGTCTTCGAGCAACCCGCTACAAAATCAAACGGGGCCATCCCGGCGACGTTGTCTTTCGTTAACACATGCGGCAACTGATCTTGATCCCACGTCAAGACGGGAAGATGAGACGGAATCATCGCCCCGAACTCCGGTCGAACATGATCCAGCGTGAAATACAAATCGGGATCCATCTCTCGAATCGCTTCGTGGTAAGTCTGTGGCGAGATCGTCGTGTGGTCGTTGTCTTCGGTCAGTACGCGGCACTCGTGCCCCAGCGCTTCCAAGGCCCGCCGCGCGTCGCGCATCGAGTACTTGAGAAATGTTGTATGACGACTTACCGACGCCAGGATTCGCAACGGCGGACCCGTCCCATCCAGCGCTTCTGCGAACCGCCTCGACCAATAATGAACATCACGGTTTGCGTATCGCGTTTCCAATTCATTGAGCGATTCAAGAACGCGACGTTCGCGGCATTGAGCCGACGACGACATCGCTTCGACGGTCGCAGTTTGCGGAGAGTCAAAGACTGCCCCGGTCTGCAAGAGGCGGACCGGAAACGAGAGGTCGGGTTTTTCATCAAGTTCTCTTATGAATGCACCAAGTGCCTCTTGACCGGTAAAGATGCGGACGCGCGGGTCTGAAAGAAGCGAAGACCAGTCGTTGAGAAAAAAAGCGATTGCCAAACGCGCCGGGTCACGCTCAAGAACATACAGCGCGCAACTATAACCGTGAAACGTGCATGTCGTTCGTTCGTAAATGCGCCCGAAGTATCGTCCCAAACCGATTCCCTCGAACAGATAGGGTCCGGGAAACTGCGAGGCAATGTCGTCGGGCAACTCGCGCGCGTCGTCAATAAGACTGTGCCGCCCGAATCCCGGATACCATCGCCAATCGCCTTCGCCAAGGCGATACCTTACTTGAAACTCACCCAGTCGGTCGCGATACAATTCGTAACGAGACTTGCCGCGCATCCATGCCTCGCGAATCAGCGACTCGTCCATCCCGCGCGAGGCGAGCGCGTCGAGATTCGACTCGAACACGGTCCGCCGTTTTTCCCAGTCGCACTTCGAGTCGGCAACGGCTTGTATCGAGCTTCGCGCTTCCAGGAGCTGCGCATCCGCGCCGTTTAGGTGCAGACCGTCCCGAACCAATGCCTTGGCCGGCTCGACAAGGTTGAGCTTGAGATACGTCCGCACCGCCATGAGACGCATGTACGTGTCGTCCGGACAAGCAGACAAAAAAGGTGAAACCGCTGCACAAAAACCATAGTCATCGCGTGCTTCCAACCGCTTGATCAGATCGGATCGGTATTGGTCGGCACGGACCGTTTCGGTCGTCATCGGGCGCGGCACTCCTCCCACGGGGTCTGTTCGTGTATCCCTGCGTCGTTGCAGGTTGATATCGGAGCGATTCAAGGCAAATCTTGCCCGAATCGGCTCCCCCGCTCTTCAGAAAGATCAACCAGTGTCCGAAAAAACGAGTGTGCGCTCTTGAAAAAGTTGAATCCCCCGTCAGTTCCGCCCCGGCGAGCCGTGCGCATTTCATCGCCGTATGCGTGATCCTCGTAGTCGCCGGATTCGTTCGCTACGCCGCCCTCGACCAATATCCCCTTCCGATTCATCAGGATGAACTAAGCGATATCTACGACGGGTACAGTCTTGCGACCACCGGGGCTGATCGATGGGGCGAACCGTGGCCGATCCTTTTCCGCGGAATGGGACCGGGAGACTACCACCCCGGACTCTACGCCTATTGCGCTGCTGTTTCGATAAAACTTTTCGGGTTCTCAGTTTGGGCGGGTCGCCTGCCGGCAGCCATCGCCGGAATTCTAACGGTTCTGTTGGTATATCTTGTCGCTCGACGACTGCTTTCGCCACCGGCATCGCTGATCGCCGTGCTACTCGTTGCGTTCTCGCCAATCCAAATTCTCTATTCTCGACAAGCACACACGGGCGTCTGCATGATGCCCCTCGCCGTCATCCTCATCCTGTACTTGATGATTCGTCTGCTGGAATCATTGCGATCCGCCATGACAACGCGCCCCGCTCTCGTGTGGGCGGTTGCTTGCGGGATAACCGTCGGACTCTCGACCAACGCCTACGCCGCCATGCGGTTGGTCGCTCCCTTGCTTGCGATCACGATCGTTGTGGCCGTTTTCACAAGCGAAGGTCTGCTCAAGAATCAATGGAAAAAAGTCGCAGCCATCGTTTGTATATTCACCATCGCTACAACCGTCGGATCCTGGCCCCAACTCTACGCCGCCATGAACCAACCGGAGCATTTTTTTGCACGAAGCAGTACGACCGCCTATTCGCTTTCCAACGGGTTTGCCTGGTGGGCGAAAACGCTCGCAAGGCACTTGATGCGCGAACTCGACCCGAAATATCTTTTTCTGTCATTCGGCGAGTACCGCGCGCTGAGCATCGCACGCTTGAGCATCGCAGAGTTGCCGTTTCTCTACGTCGGTCTGTTCACGTCGATCGTACTGGCGGTCTGCAAACGCAACATCAAGCTCGCACTCCTGCCGGTAACGGTGGTGATCTGCTTGCTCCCCTCGATGGTCACCCGTGGCGGGCCCAACCCGATGCGATCGTCGGGTGTTTGGGCGCTGTATCCCATCGCGTCGGCCATTGGAATCGGCATCACTGCGCAGCTTGCAGCGACCATTCTCACCCCGTTGGGACGTTCTTTGTGCAGGCAGATCGCGACCGTGTGTTGCTGTGCGGCGATTGCGGGGATCGGCATTTTCAACACACACCGGTATCTCGCGAACAAACCTCTGCATGGTCCCGCCTCGCAGCACCAATTGGTCGTCGTCGGCCAGTCGTTGGCACGCGCAGACATTGACGAATACCCGCGAGTGTACGTCGACGTGAAGGGAATGTTTGGCTATTTGTACGTGGCGGCGTTTTCAGGAATGCCCCCGGCCCGGTTTCAGTCCGCCGCCCGCACCGGGCACCTTCGTGGACTGGGTTGGGAGGAGTTTGACACTTTCGGGCGTTTCCATTTCGCATCGACAAACCAAGCCATCGCCGACCGGAGAAACGCAAAGACAAACGAAAACTGGCTGATCGTCACCAGCGACGGAAGCAACGTCCAAACGCGCGAACTACCGCCCCTGCAAGTGGCACAGAATTAGTGCTTTGTCACGCCCTCGCATTCGGGTTCGTGACGTCCGCTCCCTCACGGTCGAGGCTCTGATCGGACGAACTGGCGCAGTTGCACCGGCGTTTGTTTCATCCTGTGGCTAATGATGTCCCGCTTGTTCCTCCAATTCCTTCTTGTGCTGATCGATGATCTGCTGCTGCACGTTGGACGGCACCGGATCGTAATGGGACAATTCCATCGTATAACTTCCCTGCCCACCGGTGATGCTCGACAGACGAGACGCATAGTCCGCCACTTCTGCAAGCGGGACCGACGCCTTGATAACTGCCATCCCTCCCGGCAGCATCTCCTGCCCCTGCGGTCGACCACGACGCGAGGCGAGATCGCCCTGGATGTCGCCCACGTTTTCCGCCGGAACGGTCACTTCCATCTCAACGATCGGCTCGAGGAGGGTGGGTCTGGCCTTCATAAAACCCTCCTTAAAGGCACCACGACCAGCGATTTGAAAAGCGATGTCCTTGCTGTCCACCGGGTGGGTCTTTCCGTCGATCAACTCGACCTTAACATCAACGACCGGGTACCCGGCCAACACGCCCTCGGCCATCTGCGCACGAATGCCCTTGTCGACGCTGGGCCTGAAGGATTGGTCGATCGCCCCACCAAAAATCTTGTCGATAAACTCGTAGCCCTCGCCGCGCTCTGCTGGCAGTACGTTGATGATCACGCGACCAAACTGTCCCGCCCCACCGGACTGTTTCTTGTGCGTGTATTCGATGTTCATCGCCGAGCCGGAAATGGTCTCTCGGTAAGGGATCCTTGGGGGCTTGGTGTCGACTTCGAGCTTGTATTGATGGGCCATGCGCGCCAGATACGTTCGCAGTTGTAAATCACCCATCCCCCGGATGATCAGTTCGCCACCGGACCCCCGTTCCGAAACGAAGCACACGTCCTCGTCTTGAAAACGGCGCAGCGCCCCGGCGATTTTATCCTCGTCGCCGCGAGACTTCGATTCAAGCGCCAGCGAGAACATCGGTTTGGGGAACGAAGGCATCTCGACCGTTCCACCATCGGTCGCGTACAGGGTCTGCCCTATCTGAAAGTCGAGCTTGGCAAGAGCGATGATGTCCCCGGCAATACCTGCGTCGACCTCGCTATGCTCAGCCCCGAGAAGTTTGAGGACGTGACCGGGCCTGGTCCCCTTGGGCTCACGAACACTCTTGATCGTCATGTCGGAAGTCAATTTTCCCGACAAAACACGAACCGCGAGATACTTGATATGGCTCTTGGGGTCGGTCACGATCTTGAAAACCTGGCCGACAAACGGACCACCCGCCGTGGCTGACAAAGGCGTGGTCTTTTCACCATCAACAAGCACACGCTGCTTCCCCGCCACCGGACTCGGGCAAAAACTCTTCAACGCCCCCAGCAACTCCTCAACCCCCACGTCACCAAGGGAATTGGCAAAAAAAACCGGAACACACGCCCCCTGTGCAACCGCGTTGGCGGCGGCCTTCTCCGCTTCCTCGTTGGAAAGATCACCCCCCAGATATTTCTCCATCAATGCGTCATCAGCCCCCACCAACGCCTCAACAAGCGCCGTGTGCGCCTCGCCAACGTCAGAGAAATCCGCCGCACCGGACTCGTTTGAAAAGCAGTCGATTACACTCTTGCCGCCTTCGCTGGGGAGGTTGATCGGAACACACTCCGCGCCAAATGATTCCTGAATCTGACCGAGCAGCGCGGGCAAGTCGGCGTTGGCCGCGTCGATATGGTTAATCACGATCCACACGCCCAGCCCGTAATCACGGGCACGGTTGAACATGCGGCGCGTGTTTACCTGAATCCCCGAAGCGGCTGATACCACGACGACGGCACACTCCACCGCCGCCAGCGAGGCAATCGCCGGACCGCAAAATGACGCGACTCCGGGCGTATCGATGAGATTGATCTGAAGGTCTCCGTGGGTGAAGTGACAGACGGCGGAATCGAGCGACGACTTCTTATCTTTCGAATCGTCGCTGTAGTCCAGGATACTCGTACCGTCCTGGACGCTCCCGAGGCGATTGGTCACGCCCACCTTGTGCAAAAGCGCCTCAGCCAAAGAGGTCTTCCCCGACCCGCCGTGTCCAACCAGGGTGATGTTCCTCGTTTTTCCCGTCTCAAAGCCTGCCATTCGTCGCTCCTATCCGCTTGCTGTTGAGTTGCCAGAGGTCATCCGTTCACCCGACACACCAATTCACACATGCCGCGATGAGCGGGGCATCTTAGCAAATGGGCGAGCGGTCCGCCACCGCCCAGAGGTCCACGGCGATGCCATTTCACACACAGCGTAAAACCGGTTCACAAAAGGCCTGCGACGATCGGAGCGGTCCTGTCGCGTCCGATTCTTCATGCCCCATTCGTCGCGTCCCAACATCTCGTGCCCACTCCCGATCTGTCATGCTGAATCCCAACTTGTCATGCTGAGCGTAGCGAAGCATCTCGCGATCGCCATCCCAATGCGATTGGAACGCCGAGAGATTCTTCGCCCGCTTACCCGGACTCAGAATGACACGGAAGGATACCACGAAGACGGACTCAGAATGACACAGCGTGTGGGGCTGAGGGGCAACCGTTGCACCACAAGACGAAACCGCCGGTTTTCTCACGGACCCAGTTCATAATCCCGGAAGAACTTGACAAAGCATCGACGAATGAGTGGAATGGCGTCGTCCCAAAAAGGTGAGAATCGCGCCCGGAGGTGAGCTTTCAGCAGACATAGAAGACCGGCCGGATTCGGGAAGAGCGCGCACCATGCAAGCGATGGAAATGGACACTGACACCCCGATACGAACGGACACCGCCC
>Ga0114931_10003347_pt1 | contig 20305 bp, 14 predicted proteins | sample 2SBtaG_FD_89579 | JGI IMG/M metagenome (GOLD analysis project Ga0114931, IMG submission 89579) | Deep subsurface microbial communities from Kolumbo volcano to uncover new lineages of life (NeLLi) - 2SBTROV14_V59a metaG | ecosystem: Environmental > Aquatic > Marine > Volcanic | place: Kolumbo...
GCCTGGTGGTTCCGGTCGGCTACCCGCGCCAGGACTTGATGGTGCTCACCATGACCGCCGACGGACTCACCCACGAGACCATATTCCCGGTGCGGTTCGTGCCGATGACGGGCAAGGCCCAGCAGGATGATCAATAGGAGCGCGATGAGCGGCTACGCCGACGACCAGTACGAGGGCAATTACCCCGACGGCATCCAGGACCACTACTGGATCAAGGGCCGCAACCAGATCGTCTACCGTTTGCTGATGCACTTCGGCAACAACGAGTCCACCCTGGACATCGGCTGCGGCCGGGGGGTGATGGTCAAGTACCTGCGCGATCGCGGCGTCGAGGCCTGGGGCTGCGAGATCGCCACGCCAAAGCCCCTCACCCGGGATATCGCGCCGTATTTGATGCTGGGCCAGGACGCCCTGGAGATCAGCGGCAGCCAGGCCAAACAGGTCAGGCAACTACTGATGCTCGACGTGCTCGAGCACGTCGAGCATCCGCGCGAGTTCATGTTGCGCTGCATCGACAAGTTCGGCAACGCCCAGCGGCTGCTGCTGACCCTGCCGGCGCGCCAGGAGCTGTGGTCCAACTACGACGAGCGCTACGGTCACCAAAAGCGCTATTCGAAGGCAGAGGCAGCGGAGCTGGTCGACGGCTTCGACATCCTCGAGCTGGACTACTTTTTTCACGCCCTGTATCCGGCCGCGCGCCTGCTGTCGCGGTTGAGCATCGATCGCCAAGAAAACGTCAAGCCACCGGCGCGCAAGGCCGCCAAGCTGGCCCACCGGATGTTGGCCCGGGCCTTCGATATCGAAGCCCGGGTGCTTCCCGGTGGTTTGTTCGGCACCTCGCTGTACGTGTTCATCGAGCTGTAGCGCGTTCGTCGGCGCCACAACGCTTGACGCCCCATCCGCGATGCGCGACAACGCTGGGCGATGAGCACAACGTTGACAGTTGGAGTGGTCGGCTACGGCTACTGGGGGCCCCGGCTGGTCGCCAGCCTGGCCGGGCTGACGAACGCGCGGGTCAAAGCGGTGGCCGACATCGACCCCGCGCGCCGCGCCGCCGCCAAGGCGCGCTACCCGTGGCTCGATACGACGAGCGACTACGGCGTGCTCGTGACCGACGATGACATCGACGCCATCGTGATCGCGACACCGCTGTTGGACCACTACCCCATCGCCCGCGCAGCCCTCGCCGGCGGCAAACACGTGTTGGTCGAAGGACCGCTCGCCGACAGCCTCGCGGCTGGCCGCGAATTAGACGCACTAGCCACGGCGCGCGGCCGCACCCTGATGGTCCACCATGCGCGCGTCTACGGCGGCGCCGTGACCAAGCTCCGCGAATGGCTCGACGCTGGCCGCCTCGGCCGCCTCAACTACTTTTTCGCCAGCCGCGTCGAGCTCGGCATGTCGAAGCTGGAGCACAACGTGTTGTGGGAGCTCGCAGCCCGGGACCTGGCGGTGCTCGATTACGTGTTCGGACCGGTGCCCGAGTGGATCTCGGTGATCGCCACCTCACACCTGAGCGAAAACGAAGATCTGGCGTTCGTCAGCTTGGGCTACGACGACGACGTCCGCGCCCAGCTGCACTGCAACTGGTACGCACCACGGCGCTCTCGCCAGATGACCATCACCGGCAGCGACCGCATGATCGCGTGGGACGACGCCAATCCGACCGAGCCGCTCAAGCTGTTCGAGCACGGGACCGACGCCGACCAGCTGGACTTGAATGTACGCCACGCCATGCGCAGCGCCCGGCGTAGCGGCGACGTGCTCACCCCCAAGCTGGATCCTGCCGATGCGATGAGCCGAGCGCTGGAGGCGTTCGTCAGCGCCTGTGACGGTGGGCCTGCGCCGCGCACCGACGCCAAATCGGCGCTGCGCGTGCTCGCGGTGCTGGACGCGGGACAGCAATCTCTGGAGCACGACGGCGAACGAATCGAGCTGTCCATCGAGCGCTGATGCCCGAGCTATCCATCGTCATACCGGCGTTCAACGAGCAAGACCGGCTCGGCCCCACCCTGCAACAGGTGCGCGACTGGTGCGCAGCCGAGCTGGACAGCTATGAGATCATCGTCGTCGACGACGGCTCGAGCGATCGCACCGTGAGCGTTGCGCGCGACGCCGGCGACGACATCAAGATCATCGAGCTGCCCCGCAACCGCGGCAAGGGCGCCGCCGTGCGCACGGGCATGCTCGCCGCCACCGGCGACCGGGTGCTGTTTTCCGACGCCGACCTGGCCACGCCCATCGGTGAGGTCACCAAGCTCGCCGCCCGGCTGGACGACGGCTACGACATCGCCATCGCGTCACGTGGCCTGCCCGACGCCGACATTGTCGTGCGCCAGCACCCCATGCGCGAGACCATGGGCCGCACGTTCAACCTGCTGGTCCGCCTGGTCGTGCTCGGCGGCATCAAAGACACCCAATGCGGCTTCAAGCTGTTCACCCGCGAGGCCGCCCGAGATCTGTTCGGCAAAGCGACCGTGGACGGCTTTGCCTTCGACGTGGAGATCCTGTAGCTGGCCAAGGGCCGTTACCGGATCGCCGAGGTCCCGGTGATCTGGCGCCACATCGAGGAGTCGAAGGTGTCTCCCGGCATCGACGCGGCGCGCATGTTCGTCGATCTGTTCCGACTGCGCCTGCGCCACCGGCGGCGCTGACGGCTACTTGCGCTTGCGCGACTTCTTGCGCGCTTTGCGCGCCGCCTTGCGCTTGTTCTTCTTCTTGCTGCGGCTGCCCGGCGACTTGGCCGTGGCCGCGCCCGGCGTGTTGCCGGTTCCCGGAATGGTGTAGCCCGGCGGCAATCCCGGCACCGATGCGCCCGCGGGCATCCCGCCGCCGACTCCCGGCATTCCGCCGCCGGCACCGCCGCCCATCAGGGCGCCGAGATCCAGGCCGGCCAGCTTCTTCATCTGACTGAACTGCTTGAGGCCGGGAATCTTGCCCATGATGCCGGTGCTGGCACCGAGCTGCACCATCATCTGGCGCATCATGGCGAACTTGTGCAACAGCTCTTTGACGTCGGTCTCCTTGCGCCCGGAGCCGGAGGCGATGCGCTTGACCCGGCTGGGGTCGTAGTCGGCGCGACGCTTTTTGGTCTTCTTGCCCGAGTTGGCCGTGATCTCTTCCCACGAAGTGGTGACGAACACGGTCGGGTTCTTGCGCTCCTGCTTGGTCATCGAGTTGATCATCGCTTCGATCTTGACCAACTCGCGGTCGTCGAGGTTGACCTCGTCGGGCAGGCCGCCTTTGAAGAAGGGCAGCTTGTCGAACAGATCCTTGAGCGACCCCATCTTCTGGATCATGCGGATCTGATCGAGGAAGTCCTGCATGTCGAACTTCCCCTTGAGCATGCGCATGGCATCCTCTTCGGCCTTCTCTGCATCGACGACTCCTTCGAAGTCTTTGACCAGGCCGACGATGTCGCCCATGCCCAGGATGCGTGACGCCAGGCCGTCGGGCCGGAACTCCTCGAGCTTGTCGAGGGTCTCGCCCATACCGAGGAACTTGATCGGCGCGCCGGTGACTTCTTTGACCGACAGGGCGGCGCCGCCGCGGGCATCACCGTCGAGCTTGGTGAGGATGACGCCGTCGAGGTTGAGTCGCTTGTTGAAGCTGGCCGCGGTGTTGACCGCGTCCTGGCCGGTCATCGCGTCGAGCACCAAGAACACGTTGGCCGGGTGCGTGGCCTTGTCGATGTTCTCCAGCTCCTGCATCAACGGCTCGTCGATGGCGAGGCGACCGGCGGTGTCGAACAGGATGGCGTCGCGGCCGTTCTCACGGGCGAAGTCAACGGCCTTGCTGCAGATCTCGACCGGGTCCGAGCCGTCGATCGAAAACACCGGCATGTCCAGCTGACCGCCGAGGGTCTTGAGCTGGTCGACCGCGGCCGGGCGATACACGTCGGCGGCGACGAGCAGCGGTTTCTTTTTGTGCGTCTTGTCCAGGTAGCGCGCGAGCTTGCCGACCGTGGTCGTTTTACCGGAACCCTGAAGGCCGACGACCATGATGCCGGTCGGGCCCTTTTTCGCCCAGGACAGGTCAGTGTCCACCGGGCCCATCATGGCGGTGAGCTCGTCCTGGCAGATCTTGATGAACGCCTGCTCCGGCGTGATCTTCCTGACACCGTACTCTTTGGACCGGGCCTTGAGGGCGACCTGTTCGCCGCGCGCAGCTTCCTTGACGCGATCGAGGAAACGCTTGGTGACCTTGAACTCGACGTCGGCCTCGAGCAGGCTCATGCGGACGTCGCGCAGGGCGTCGTCGATAACGTCGTCGGTCAGCTCCGCAACGCCCGAAAGCTTCTGTTTTGCGGAGCGAAACCCTTTGGCTAAGGTCTCAAACATTCGAATCTCCTGTAACCCCCTGAAAAGTCTAAGCAGTGAGAATTCCAGTCAGGGAGTGTCGTTTCCTGTGTAGCGACTGCAACTTGCCTCATCAAACGGGCACGGTCAAGGGTCGCGCCGGCTGTCCGGAGTTTAGACAAACCCCGCCCGGCGGCAGCGATGCGCTACCATGGTCTGGTGAGGGGGATGGCGTCGAAAGACGGCCAGGACCGGTCACTTTCGTGGGCGGTCGAGGCCACACCGGATGGAACGCGGATCAGTCTGCGCGGCGCCTTCGACGAAACCAGCGACTTCTCCGCCATCGATCTGAGCGGCGGCGGCCAGGTGGTGTTCGACACCGCCGCCGTACGCTTGATCAACTCCTGGGGCGCCCGCCAGTGGATCCGGTTTTTGCGGGCGATTCCCGAGGGTGTGGAGTTTTGTTTCGTCAACGCCTCGACCGTGTTCATCAAGCACTGCAACATGGTCACGGACATGCTCGGTCGCGGCAGCATCATGTCGTTCGCGGCGCCTTATGCGTGCGACGGCTGCGAGCGGAGTAGCGAGCACCTACTGCAGGTGGCCGAGCTGTCGGGGATGGTGGTGCAGCAGCCACCGCAGTTTCGCTGCCCAGACTGCGGCGGCGTCGAGCGCCTGGACGAAATGCCCGCGCGCTACTTCGCGTTCATGGGCGTGCACGGCGCGGGGGTGTCGTAGCTCCACACGTCGAGGTGGCCGTCCGGGGCGATGTCCACGGTGACCGCGCCGTTTTGGTCGGTGCGCCACACCCGAGCGCCGGCGGCGCGCCAGCGTGCCTCGACGGCGGCACTCGGGAAGCCGAAGCGGTTGGCGACGCCGCACGAAATCACCGCGTGTAGCGGCCGCACCGCGTCGACGAACGCCTGGGTCGACGACGTCGGGCTGCCGTGGTGCGGAACCTTGACCACATCGGCGCGCAGCGCGGCGCGGTGAAGCAAAAGCTCGGCTTCGGCGTCGGCTTCCACATCACCGGGGAACAACAACCGCCGACCGGCGAACTCGACCGCGACGGTGAGCGAGTTGTCGTTGGCGGACAAGCGCGGATCGGCCGCGGCGCGAGCTCCAGAAAACGCCGGAAACAGCACGCGCACGGCCACGGCGTGATCGCGCCGGGCCACGCCGAGGGCCGGATAGACGATGCGTGTGCCGGCGCGGCGCAGGCGCGCGAGCAACGCGGCATACGCGCCGGACTGACGCTGGCCCGGCGGTGGCCGCGCTACCCAGACCTCGGTGATGGGGATGACGCCGATGATGGCGTTGAGGCCCATGAAATGATCCGGGTGCGGGTGGGACAGCACCACCAGGTCGAGCCTGCGCACCCGCCGGTGCACGAGGTACCGCAACACCGAATCGCGCCCGGGCGCCGCGGCGAGCGCGCGCCGGCGGCGCGGGGTTTGTCCGGGGCGCGGCACCACGAACGGACGACCGCCGGAGTCGACCAACCAGGTCGCGCCCCCCGGCAGCTCGAGCACGGCCGCGTCGCCCTGCCCGACATCGAGGAACACTGCGCGCAGGTGACTGCGCTGCTGGGGCACGACCCGGGTGGTGACCAGCCACGAGCCAACGATGATGACCGCGGCAAAGCTGGCCAACACGACGCACCAGCGCCGCTGCAACACACGACGATGCCAGCACAGAGCTGCAGCCCACACGCCGGCCAGGGCCAACGCCTCCACGGGATGCGGCGCCGGCACGTGCAGCGGAGGCCACAGCCGGGCGAACGCCGCCGCCAACCAGCTGCACCCCGCCGCCGCAGCGATCGCCACGTCGACCAACGGTGCGCCGGCGGTGGGCGACACCAGCTGCAACGCCACGCCGAGCAATCCGATCGGCAGCACCACCAGCTCTGCCATCGGCACGATCACCACGTTGGCGATCAGGCCCACCGGCGCGACGCTGTGAAAGGTCAGCGCTGACAACGGCGCCGTCGCCAGGGTCGCCCACGCCGACGCGCGCAACAGGTCGGCAACATAGCGAGCCAGCCGATGGCGGCGCGATACCGCCGGCGGCCGCGCCCGGCCGAACGCGAGCACCAGGGTGACCGTCGCAGCGAACGACAGTTGAAACGACGGGTCGTACAAGCTCTCGGGGTCGACGACGAGCAACACGAGCGCGGCCGCGCCGAGCACATCGATCAGCCGCGCGCGCCGCGCCGTGGCAACTCCGAACAACACGGCGAGGGTGACCAGCAGCGCGCGCAAGGTGGACACGCGGCCACCGGTCAACAGCGCGAAGCCGATGCTGCCGCACGCAGCCACCAGCGCTGCCGCGCGCTGCGCAGACACGCGCGACCACAGCCCCGGCAACCAGCCCCACAGCCGGCGCGCGACCGCAAACAACAGGGCCGCAACCACGGCCAGGTGCAAACCGCTGACCGCCAGGACGTGGGACACCCCCGCGCCGCGAAACGCAGCCACGGTGGCTTCGTCCAGGCCGCCGCGATCGCCCAGCGTCATGGCGCGCACGACCGCCTTGCCCACCCGCAACCCGGGACGGCCATCGACGAGGCGCGCCGCCCGGCGTTGCAGCGCAACGGGCATCCGCCACAGCGAGAATCGCGCGGCCGGCGCGCGGATCGCCACCCGCTCGGCCCGGGTCGACAACATCAACTGCGCCCCCTTCAGGCGCAACCAGCGCCGGGAGTCCAGCGCTCCCGGAACGCGATAGCCGCGCGGCGTGCGCAACCGGCCGACCACGCGCACGCGATCGCCGGGCAACACGGCGGGACGCCGACTGCCACGCGCGCTCACCAGCACGCGCAATCCGGCGCCGGTTTCGACGACGAACCGGCGCAAGCCCGGCGCGTCTTCCACCGGCCCGCGCACCACACCGTCCACCTCGTCGGCCGCCCGGTCGTCGGCCAGATCGGTGCATGATGTGCGCGCGACCTGTCCGTCCTGCCGGGCCATGCCCGCACGCAACACACCCAGAATGGTAAATAGCACCAGTACGCGGGCCCACTGGTGGCCTCCGCGTTGGGCCGACCAGGCCCACACCGAGACACCACCGGCAACGGCCAAAAGCACGGGCACGTGCGCCGCGGCGAGGATTCCCGCGGCAAAACCGAGCGCGAGCACGGGCGCACGAGGCCATGATGGGACGGGGTGCATCAACCGTGATTTCGGATCCACGGCCAAAGAGTTGCCCCCAAACGTTGACTGGACCTCCCGAGCCGATAAAATATCTTAAATCTTCGAGGGGTTACGTTTGAGGGACCGATTGCTCATCGCATGTGCGTTCGCTCTCGTCAGCGCGGCGGCACCATCGCCAGCGTCCGCGGGAACGATCGAAGGGAAGATCCTGCTGCCGAAGGAGAAGCAGTCACCCCCGGTCCGGAGTAGAGGGTTCGTTCGCCGTAAAGCGAACCCGATCATGCCGACCGCAGCGTACGACCCGCGCGACGAAATGGTCGTGGTGCTCACAGGCGATATCCCCGAGGCAGCAAAAACGCCGTCTACCCAACCTGCGATCTATCAGCTCGTGGGCGAATCGTTCGAAAGAACGCTGTTCGCCGTGCAGGTGGGACGCACCGTGCGTCTGGTAAACAAAGGACGCGACAGCCCAAACCTGCGGTCGAAACAAATCGCCAGCGTGGCCAAGTCGTGCAGCCCGCTCAACCCCGACGTCAACTGTGACTTCAAGCTGAGCAAGAATCTCGAGGTCGTCGACATCCGGGCGCAGGGCAATCCCCATCTGCACGGCCGTGTCGTCGGTTTCGAACACAGCCTGTTTGCCCAGGTGAACAAGGCCGGCAACTACAAGATCGAAGACGTTCCCCCCGGCCAGTGGAAGGTGCGCATCTGGTACGACGGTCGCTGGCTCGGCGAGGCGGAGAAACCGGTAAGAGTGCCCAAGCGCCGCGGCCGCCATGACAAGCCCGTCAAAGGGCCCACCTATCAGCTGCCCAACGACTTCGCCAAGAAGCCAGGCAAGTAGGAGCGCCCGTGTTCTTGTCAAAGATCTGGATCTTTCTGCTCGCTGTCGCTGCCGCGATCGCGTTCACCATCGCGCTGGTCATGCCGCGCCCCGCCGGGCGCGACACAGTGGCGCGCGAGGCCCCCAGACTGGTCGAGGCGTTCAGCTTCACCAACATCCTGCTGCAGACCAACGCGCGGGCGCGCATCGACCTCGCCGACAGCTTCAGCCGAGCGCCCGGTCTGGCAAAAGCGATGAAGAAGGCCAACACCGAGGAGAAAGTCTCGGTCGAGACCAACAGCACGGTCAAAAAGGCGGTGCGCGGCGCGATCACAGAGCTCGAAAAAGCCAAGGTCCCCAAAGACCTCATCCCCGACTTCGTCTACCTCGTGGATTCGAAGGGCCGGATCATCGCCCGCGAAGGCTCGCAGGCCGAGACCAAGCTGTACGGCAAACACTACCTGTCGGGCTACTTCGCCGTGGACGACGCGTTGCACGGCTACATCCGCGACGATTTGTGGGTAATCGAAAAGAACAAGCGCGTGGAGCTGTACCGGGTCGCCGTGGCACCGGTCATCCGTCGCGGCGCCACTGACAAGCTGGTGGGCGCGGTCATCCTCGGCCACGAGCTCGACGTCAACTACGCCAAAGAGCTGGGCGAGAACCTGCGCATCGACGTCAACTTCTACGCCAAAGGCCACATGGTGGCCAACAGCAAGAACGTCCAGATCACCGACGCGGTAACCAAGGCGTACGACGACTCCAAGTGGGGCGACGACCTGGCGGACGACTGCGCCAAGAGCAAGCCGTTCGTCACCCACGAAGGCCACGACAACTACAAGCTGGTCATCGCGCGGTTGCCCGGTGAGGCGGGCGAGAACCAGCACGCGTTCTTCGCCATCTATCTCAAGCGCGCGGGCGCGGTGGGATTCTCCGCCATGCTCGGCAAGGCCAAAAAAGGCGACCTGTCGTTCGGCAACTTTCCGTGGCTGGGCGTGATCCTGCTGTTCTTGCTCGCCGTGGGTGTCGGTCTGTTTCTGACCATCTGGGAGTCGGACTTGCCCCTGCGCCGGCTGGCGGCCGACGCGCTTGCCATGGCGAAGGGCGAAAAGGATCGCCTCGACGAGGACAATCATCGGGGCAAGTTCGGCAGCATCGCGCGTTCGGTGAACATCCAGCTGGACAAGCTGGCGCGCGAAAGCAAAGCGGCCAAAAAAGACCTGGACCAGTTGCTCGGGCCGGCCCCCGAAGGCGGGCTCGCGCTCAAGGGCGGGTTCTACTCGAGCGGTGGCATCAGCCTGGGCGACGACGAACCGATGTTCTCACCGCCTCCGCCGCCGGCGAGTTTCGGTGCGCCCAAGCCCGCCGCGCCGCCGCCGGCACCACCGCGGCCACCGGCGACGCCACCACCGCGACCGGCGACCCCACGCCCGGCCACGCCGCCGCCGGGCGCATCGCCGTTCGACCTGGACCTGCCGCCGCCACCGGCGGCCATCGACGCCTCGCCGCAAGCGCCGACGCACGATCAGGTGGTGCCACCACCGGTGTCGCTGCCGAGCAAGCCCGCGGCGCCGCCGCCACCGCTGCCATCGGCCATCGACGACGACATTCTCGCGGACCACGATCTCGAGCCCGAGCCGTCGCTCGGACGGCCGCCGAGCGACTTCGATGCGCCCACGCGTGTGGCCAGCCCCTCGGACGATCTGCTCAGTCAGGTGGCCGCGGACGACGACAGCAGCTACCGCAAGGTCTACGACGATTTCATCGCGTTGAAGCAGAAGTGCGGTGAGTCCACATCGTCTCTGACCTACGACAAGTTCACGCGCAAGCTCAACAAGAACCGGCAGGCGCTGATGGCCAAGCACAACTGCAAGTCCGTGCGCTTCAAGGTCTACGAAAAGAACGGCAAGGCCGCGCTGAAAGCCACCCCCGTCAAGTCGTAGCCGGGCCCGCGCCCGGTTGTGTAATGTATGGCTGTGGAGATTCTCAGCAGCCTGTCTGAATGCGTCGACAACGTGATCGCCCGGCTCGGCCGCGACCTGCGGGTCGCGACGCCGTTGGGCATCGGTAAACCCAACCACTTGCTCAACGAGCTGTACGCCCGGGCGAAGGCCGATTCCGGAATCTCGCTGACGATCTACACCGCCCTCACCCTCGAGCTGCCCAAAGGCAACAGCGATCTCGAGCGGCGCTTCCTCGATCCCATGGTCGACCGGGTGTTCGACAACTACCCGGACCTGGACTACGAGCTCGACCGGGTGGCCGGCACGCTGCCGGACAACGTGCGCATCATCGAGTTCTACTTCCCTGCCGGCAAGTTCATGCGCAACCCACGCGCCCAGCGCGACTACATCAGTTGCAACTACACCCACGTCGCTCGTGACGTGCTCGGCCGTGGCATCAACCTGTGCGTGCAACAGGTGGCGTTCGCCGAGAAAGACGGCAAGGCGAAGGTCAGCCTCAGCAGCAACCCCGATGTCGCCCTCGACGTGATGCGCGCCCTGGACAACCGGCACGACGTGCTGTTCGTCGCCCAGACCAACAGCGAGCTGCCGTTCATGTACGGCGACGCGGTCCTGGACGCCGACGAGTTCGATTTCATCGTGCGCAACGATGACCTGGACTACCGCCTGTTCGGCCCGCCCAAGCTGGGCATCTCGGATCAGGATTATTTGATCGGCCTGCACGCCAGCACCCTGGTACCCGACGGCGGCGACCTGCAGGTGGGCATCGGCGCCCTCGGTGACGCCCTGGTCTATGGCCTGGTCCTGCGCCACCAAAACAACGCAGCGTACCGCAGCGCGCTACAGCAGTTCGGCATCCCCGAACGCTGCGGCGCGACCATCGAGCGCGCCGGCGACCTGTCACCGTTCGAACAGGGACTGTTCGCATCGACCGAGATGCTGGTGGATGGATTCATGTACCTGCACCAGGCCGGCATCCTCAAGCGCCGCGTCTACGATGACCTGCCGCTGCAGCGGCTGCTGAACACGGGGCAGATCACCGAGGAGGTCACGGCCAAGACCCTGGCGCTGCTCGCCGAACGCAAAGCGATCCACGTGCACTTGAGCACCCACGACGTCGAGTATTTGGTGAGGTTCGGGGTGTTTCGCCCGGGCGTCCGCTACGACGTCGGTGAGCTTTTGTGTCCCGACGGCAGCCGCGTTGCGGCCGACCTGACCGACAGCGCTAACTTCGACACCATCTGCGACCGTTGCCTGGGTGATCACCTGAAACAGGGTGCGGTGATTCACGCCGGCTTTTTCCTCGGCCCGCAACCGTTCTACCAATGGCTGCGAGAGCTGCCCGAAGCCGAGCGCCAGCGCATCAACATGCGCAGCGTCACGTCGATCAACCAGCTGTATGGCAACGAAGACATGGACCGGCTGCAGCTGGGCAACGCGCGGTTCGTCAACACCGGCATGATGGTCACCATGTCGGGCGCCGTCGTCAGCGACGGGCTGGCAGACGGGACTGTGGTCAGCGGCGTCGGCGGCCAATACAACTTCGTCGCCATGGCGCACGCGCTGCCCAGCGGCCGGTCGATTCTGCAGATCCGCGCGACCCGGGAGTCGGACGGCGAGGTGGAGTCCAATGTCGTGTTCAACTACGGCCACATCACCATTCCGCGCCATTTGCGCGACATCATCATCACCGAGTACGGCATCGCTGATTTGCGCGGCAAGACCGACGAGGAGGTCGCCATGGAGTTGCTCAACGTGGCCGACTCGCGATTTCAGGAGCAGCTGCTGGGGCGCGCCAAGGCCGCCGGCAAGCTCACCGCCGACTACGAGATTCCCGAGCACTACCGCAACAACACACCGGACCGGTACCACCAGGTCCTCGTCGCACAGCGCAAGCAAGAGCTGTTTCCACTGTTTCCTTTCGGCACCGACCTCAGCCACGAAGAGATCGTCCTGGGCGGCGCGTTGCGCCGACTCAAAGGCCGGATGGACTCGCGCATCGACGCCATCGAGGCCGCGATGGACGCCATCATGCACGGCGCCGACGACGATGCCCTGATGCCGTACCTCGAGCGCATGGGCCTGGCCCACCCCGAGTCGTTGAAAGAGACCATGTACAAGCGCCTGCTCGTCGCCGAGCTACGCAACGACCCACAGCTGAAACGCCGAGGCTAGTACCTCATGCCGGCCTCTACGCGCGCTTCGTGTCGCTGAGCAGAATGTACTCGCCGATCACCGGCCAGCGGGCGACGAAGCGGGCTCCACCTTCGGGGGACTCGGTGGCCACGATGCTGCCGCCGTGGTCGATGACGATGCGGTGAACGATGGCCAGGCCAAGGCCGGTGCCGCCTTTGAGCTGCTTGGTCGTGAAGTACGGCGTGAACAGCTTGGGCCGCAGCGCGGGCTCGATGCCGGGGCCGTTGTCGTCGATGGTCATCTCGACCATGCCGCTGTCAGCGGAGAACCGGGTGGTGACGATGATGCGGCCGTCGTCGCGGTCGGGGCCGATGGCGTCGCGGGCGTTTTCGACCATGTTCAAGATCACCTGGGACAGCTGATCCTTGTCGCCCTGAATCTCGGGCAGGCTCTCGTCCAGGTGCTTGACGATTTCGATCTTGCCCGTGCCTTCGTACAGCGCCAGGGTCTGGCCGATCAGATCGTTGAGGTCCAGCGGTTTGACCTGCGGCTTGGGCATGCGCGCGAACTCGGAGAACTCCGAGACAATGCGCTTGAGCCGGGCTGTCTCCTCCAGCACGGTGGACGTGGTTTCGTCGAAGGTCTCTTCGAAGCTCGGGTGCTTCTTCTCCCAGGTCTTGCGCAGGGTCTCGACGCTCATCTGAATCGGTGTGAGCGGGTTTTTGATCTCGTGGGCCAGGCGCCGGGCGATTTCCTGCCACGCGGCGATGCGCTCGGCGATGACCAGCCTGTCTTTGGAGCTGCGCAAATCGGCCATCATGGTGTTGAGCGCGTCGGCCACCGCGCCGATCTCGTCGCGGGTGCGAACCTCCACACGGTGTTCCAGGTCGCCGCGCGCAGCGGCCGCCGCGCCATCTACCAGCTTGTCCAAATTGCGCGTCATGCGCCGCGCGACCACGAACCCCAGCAGCACGGTGACCAAGAACGCACCACCGGCCAGTATCAGGGCCACCAGGGAAACCCGCTTGAGCAGCCGCTCGAGCTGGGCATCCGAAATCAGCACCTCGACCCACGCCGCCGGCTTGCCCGTGGGCCCGGCCAGCGGCACGCGGATCGCCGGAAACGACGAGTAGTCATCACGCCAGGACTCGGCCGGCTTCACGAGCACGTGGCCCTCGGTGTCGACGATGCGCGCGTCGATGCGGTTGGGCACGCGAAACGCCTCGAGTAGCTCGACGCCCACTTTGCGGCCCCCCACGATGGTGAGGGGATAGCCCCCCATGTTGACGCGTTGGGCCGACTCGACCACGAACACGCTGTCCATCTGGGTCTTGTTCTTGCCCTTCTGCAGGATCGCTTCCTTCACGTAGTAGGCGCGGCCCTTGAGCCGGCGGGCGCGCTCGCGCAGCTTCGGATACTCCTGGCCGACCAGGGAGAACCCGGCGTGGGGCGCCACCAGCACGTTGGTGCCGCCACGTTCGTCGACCATGAACAGCACGTCGAGCAGCCGAATCTTGTCCACGAATAGCTCGCCGAAATCGCCGAGCTCGTCCAGGGTGCGGGTCGTTACCTGGCCGCCGCTCTTTTCCATGTTGGCGACGTAGCGGCCGACGAACGGCGACTTGGGGCTCACCAGACCGGCGACCGTATCGCGCACGTTGTCTTCGCGCAGCTGGATCTCGCGCTTGACCGTGCGCTCGGTCGCCGAACGCACGCGCGCGTACTCATCCTTGTAGCTGCGCGACACCAGCTCGCGAATCAGCAGCGACGCCGCCGCGATCGGAATCAGCGCGGCGAGCAAGAACCACAGGGTGAAGCGCCCGCGCAGGCGCATGGCTGGTTACGGGCCTCCACGCGAGCGCCGAGCCCGGCCGTACAGATACATGTCGGCGAACGACGGCAAGGTCAGCGAATCGAAACCGACGCCGCGCAGATTGGTGCGGTGGTGCATGCGCACAGCGCGGTGAAACAGCGGCACGATGGGCAGCCGCTTGGCGAACGCGGCCAGGGTCCGGGACAGCGTCAGGCGGATCTTGGCGCGGCGCGCCTTCATCCACGGATCGTGTCCAGCGGCAAAGGCCGCGGCCGTGGTCAAAAGCGGCGATGCCGCCGGTGGCACCTGTTGGCCGATGTACAGGTCGGTGGCACCGCGGCGCACCCGGCGGGCGAAGTCGAGCGCCGACAGCTCGCTGATGTACACGACGACGCCCAGCCGGCGCAGAGCGAACAACACCACTTGGGCAATGCGTTTGTCGTCCAGGCGTGTGCGGTCCACGATCAGCTCCAGCTTACCTGGTATCGCGGCCGCGCGTGCAAGCTCGGCGCGCGCCGCAGATAGATCGGCTCCGGCTCGCGAGCGCGGCAGTGCGGGGCCGCCACCGTCGCGGGCCACCGGCGACACGCACGCCAGCACCCGTTCGCGCCGGCCGGCGTACTGAAACGCGCGACGGCTGAGTGCCAGCGACAGGGCACGGCGGAAGTGGCGGTTGCCGGTCAACTGGTGGTTGCGCTTGCCGAAACCGACGTAGACCATCAGCGTCGCCGGCCCCTGTACATTGGCGGTGCGGTACAGCGGCACGTGGCCGCGGTAGGGGCTGGCGCCGCGATACGACGTGTGCGTGTTGCCCAGCTCGTAGGCCAGCGCCTCCTGGCGGTCCTTGTCGTACCAGCGCAAGTCGAGGCGTGCTAGATACGGCCGTCCCGCGAAGTGATGTTCCCACGCAGTCAGGCGGACCAGACGGCTGTGGCGGTTGACGAAGCCGAAGCGAAACGGCCCGGTGCCCACCGGTCGCCGGCCCGGCGCCCGGCCGTGGCGGGTGATCGCGGTCGGCGTCGCCGCCAACATAGTGGCGATGTTCGGCGCCCGCCGGCGCAGCGACAGCACCACACCATCGCGCCCGGCGCGCACGGCCGTGACGGGAGCCAGCAGCCACGGCGCATCGCGCAGTACGCGGCGCAGCGACGCGGCGACGATCTGCGGCGTCAATACCCCGTTGTCGTGAAACAGAACGCCTTTGCGCACCGCGATCGTCACCTGGCGTCCGTCGGCCGAGACGCTGGGCGGTCCGGCGGCCAGGTGCGGCTCGGGCGCGGCCGACGTGTTCTTCTCGTACAGGGTATCGAAGATGAGCACCGACAGACTCACGTCGGCGTGACTGTGTGCGCGCAACGGGTCGAACGTGGTCGGCTCGCTCAACAGCGAGCCGCGGAGCACGCCGCCGTAGCCGGGGCGGGTTTCACCGCGCGCGTCGCTGGCGACTGCAGTCAAAGTGAGCGCAACGGCTATGGCAACGGTGCGCGTCATCGATTCAACGCCCACAAGCCGATCGATGTGGCGCCCAACAAGCGCACGGCGGCGAGCACGTCGCGATCCCCGTCACCGTCGATATCTCCCGCGGCGAGACCGACCACCCCGCCGACGAACCGGCGCGCGTACCTGCGCGCGAGCTTGGTGGTGCCACTGTGCACGCTGACCCGGTCGCGCGCACCCGGCGCGCTGGTGCTGGAGCTGATCAGCTCGGGCACCCCATCGTTGTTCACGTCGGCCACGACCCACGCGGTGCCCACGCCTTTGAGCGACAGCTCGCTGGTGGGGCGTTTGCTGCACGCCTCGTCGTGACGGCCGCAGTCCACGGCGTAGCGCACGCTGAGCGAGCCGCTGGTGTCGACGCGGCCGAACGCGTGCAGCGGCCTGCCCTTGGCATCGACGAGCCCGTTCACACAGGCGGCGGAGTAAAACCGTGCCGGCATCACCGGACGTTCGCGCTTGTCGGGCCAGGCGATGGCGTTGGCGACGAAGTAGTTGCGCCCCGCCGCCAGCTGGGCACGCGTGTCCACGCACAGCGGAAAACCGTCGAACCGCGACTGTTCGATCAGGCTGCCCTGTTTGAGCTCGAGCACGACGCCTCTGGCACGGGTGCTGGCGCGCGCCAACACCTCCAGCGCGGGGTCGTCGTCGACGTTGGCGATGATCAGCGCGCCCACCGGATCGCGGGGCGCGATGCGTGCCGGCGGTCCCGGCAGGGTGAAGCGCACGCCTTTGTCCCAGCGATAGCGGTGGATGACCCGATTGCCGCGGCGGTAGGTGCGAACCAGCAGTTTCAAAACCGCCACCTCGCGGGTGGTGAGCACGACCAGCTCGGCCGCCTTGTTGTCACCATCGAGCTCGGCGATGGCGATGGCCAACACGGGGGCCTTCAGATCGATCGGCGCGATACGCCGCGCCCCCCAGCGCACTTTGACCGGCTTGGGCGGGGTGCGCTTGGGCTCCAAACTGGCGCTGGCCGCCTCGAGCTCGGCCATGATGCGCTTCCACATACGCTCGAGCGGCCGGGGCTCGGTCTGTGCGACGGCTGTCGCGGACACACCCAACGCCGCGATCAACGCGATCGATGTGAGCGCCCGCCGGTTCATGCTACGGCCTGCCGACAGCCCGCTTGCGCGGCGTGGATTTGTCCACGGCCGATTTGGACTTGTCCGTCGGCTTCGGCGTGTCCTTGCCGTCCGCCGGCTTGTCATCGTCGTACTCGGAGGAAAACACCTCGTCGGCGCGATCCTTGTCTGGAGCGACGGCGACGTCGGTGGGCGCCCCACCCTTGGCGAACACCTCGACGTAGCTGGTCTTGCGCGGCGCACCTTTGGGCGCCAGCTTACCCGACACCTTGTCCACCCGCGCGGTCTCGATCCCGCTGGGCCGCACGAAGTGCTTGCCAAAGCGGTTGCCGGCGCCGCGCTTGCGCATGCGCTGGACGAACTCGGCGAACACCGGCGCGGCGGTCTTGCCGCCGCCCTCGTGCCCACCCAGGGAACGATTGTCGTCGAAGCCGACCCACACGCCGACGGCCAGATTCGGCGTGACCGAAACGAACCAGGCGTCGCGCCGATCGTTGGTCGTGCCGGTCTTGCCGCCCACCTCCATCCGCAGCTTGGCCAGCCGCCAGGCGGTACCGCCGTAGGTGGTGACCGACTGCATCATGTTGGTGATGATGTACGCGGTCTGGGCTGTGATGACCTGTTTCCACTCGCCCGCCGGTTCGAGTTCTCCCGCAATCGACGTGATGAAACGCGGCGGCGCGGCGCGGCCGCCGGCGGCAAACGTGGCGAACGCGTTGGTCATCTCGAGCGGCGTGACTTCGCCGGAGCCGAGTGCCAGCGACAGAGTCGTCGGCAGCTTGGACTGGATGCCCATGGCGTGCGCCAGCTCGGCCACCCGTTCGGGACCAATCTCGTGGGCGAGTCGAATCGCCACGGTGTTGATCGACTTGGCCAGGGCATAGCGCAAGCGCACCGGGCCCGAGAACCGGTGAGAGTAGTTCTTCGGCTTCCACAGGTTGTAGACCTCGGGGGCGTCGTTGACGACCGTGGACGCGTGGTAGTCACCATCGCTGTTGATGGCCGCCGCGTAAACGAACGGTTTGAACGACGAACCAGGCTGGCGCTTGGCCATGGTGGCGCGGTTGAAGTCGCCGACGCGGGTGTTGTAGCCGCCCACCATCGCCAGCACCTTGCGCGTCTTCACATCGATGACGACGATCGCGCCCTGCGGCCCCGGCGCCAGATCCACCGTGCGGTCGGTGTGATCCGGCGGGCGGCGGCCCATGGCATCGGCGCCGGACTTCATCACCTTGACCACGCTGCCGACTTTGAAGCGTTGGCTGGGCGTCTCGCCGCGCGGGTTGTAGCGATGATCGCGGTCGTCGTTGAGAATGATCGACGCGCGCCAGTTGCCCAGATCGACGACGAGCTCGCCCGGCTTGTCGTGCACTTCGACGACGACGGCCTCGTAGACTTTGTGTGGTGCCGGGCCGCCGTCGGGCAGCTTGTGCGCCAACCGGGCGATCGCCAGCTTGATCTTGTCCTTGACGACCGTGCGGATCGGCCGGCCGAAGCCGCGCCGTTTGTCCACGGCGCGCAACCCGGCGCGCAGCGCCGCCTCGGCATCGGCCTGAATGGCCAGATCCACAGTGGTCTCGACCTTCAAGCCCAGCTTGTCCAGGTTGCCCTCGCCAAACCGTTCGTCCAGATTGTGGCGAATCTGGTCCACCCACTCGGGCGCTTCGTTCATGTGCGGATACGGGTGGCGCAGCACCTTTACCTTCTTTTTGCACCAGAGGTCTGCGGTCTTCTGATCGATGTAGCGGTTGGCCGCCATCTGCTGCAACACGTAGCACTGGCGCCGGCACACGCGGATGCGGGCCTTTTTGCCCCGGCGAGGTGACAGGTGCTCGGGCGACTGGGGCAGCGACGCCAACAGCGCGGCCTCGCCCAGGTACAGCTCCTTGACCTCTTTGCCGAAGTAGAATCGCGCCGCCTCGACGATGCCGTAGCGGCCGTGACCGAAGTAGATCTGATTGAGGTACAGGCTGAGAATCTGCTGCTTGGTCAGCTTCTTTTCCAACCGCCGCGCCAGAATGATCTCCTGGAACTTGCGCTTGAACGTGCGTTCCGGCGACAGCAGGAACGTCTTGACCACCTGCTGGGTAATCGTGGACGCCCCCTGCTTCTTTTTGCCCGACCGGATGTTGACGATCAGCGCCCGCAGCATGCCGGCGTAATCGATGCCTTCGTGCTCGAAGAAGTTGGCGTCCTCGGCGGAGACGAACGCCCGGATCACGTGCTTGGGGATATCTTTGTACTTGATCACCGTGCGCCGTTCGCTGAACAGCTCGCCGATGACCGCGTCGTCTGCGGTGACGATCTTGATGACCTGCTTGGGCTCGTAGTTCTGCAGCTGGTTGACCGACGGCAGGTTCGGATCCCGACCGTACATCCAGAACAGAATCGCGAGCAATGTGAGCCCGGCAGCGACCATCGCCAGACCGCTGATCGCGCACCACTTGAGGATGGCCAGCGCGATTTGACCTTTGGTGCGCGGCTCGCGCGGCGCGGAGCCCTTGCGCTTGCGGTTGCCGGCGCCCTTGTGGTCGCGCCGCCACGGCGGCCACCACTCGCGCAAGCGCTGGCCAAACGGCGTGCCGGTCGACTTGCTCGCACTCGAGCGTCGCGGTGACTTACGTTTGGAGCTGCGCGTGGTGGGCTTGGAGGCCGAAGACATGGTCGGTGTCTGCTAAATCCTAGCTGACTTCTGCAACGCCCATTCCGTCACGAAACTGAAGAATTTCAAGGCTACTGAGTCTCGGCAGCCACATCGGGCGTGTCTGGATTGACACATTCTCGCTCGAGAATCTGCGCCGCAGCGTTGACACTCTGGACATACCATTCGGCGCGCAATCGCGCACGTTCTTGGCCATGGAGGTCGCCGTCACGGCCCAGGTGCTCCCGGCGACGCCCGCTCAGCCGCTGCACCGCCAGCGCCACCGAGACCGACAGGTTGAAGCTCTGGGTGAACCCGTACATGGGCAGCGACACCTCGGCATCGCACAGCCGCACCGCATCGGCGCTCAGCCCCTCGTGCTCGTTACCGAACACGATCGCCAGCGGCGCGCTCACGTCCACGTCCTCGATCCTGCGCGCGGCGCCGGGCACGGTCGCGTACAACGTGAAGCCGCGCTCGCGCAGCGCGTCGGCGCACGCGGCCATGGTGGCGCGACGGCGCACGTCGATCCACTTTTCGCAGCCGATGGTCACCGCCGGCGCCGAACGAAACGGCTCGGTGGTCTCGACGACATCGATGCCGGTGAGCCCGAACGCCTCGACCGATCGAATCGCCGCGGCACCGTTGTGCGGATCATGCAGGTTTTCCAGCACGATGGCCAGGCTGTCGAGCCGCGCGGCCAAAATCTCGTCGATGCGCTGGGCGCGGGCGTCGGTGACGAACGGCGCCAGCGTGGCAATGACTTGATCGACACCGAATCGGCGAACGAGCTGTCGCGCACTGGCCAACACATGCGCCACATACCACATGGTGGCGCGCGGCTGGGCGCCTATTCGCCGACGGCTGCGCCGAGCGCGACGGTCGCGGACCACACAGGC
>Ga0114931_10003348_pt1 | contig 20297 bp, 17 predicted proteins | sample 2SBtaG_FD_89579 | JGI IMG/M metagenome (GOLD analysis project Ga0114931, IMG submission 89579) | Deep subsurface microbial communities from Kolumbo volcano to uncover new lineages of life (NeLLi) - 2SBTROV14_V59a metaG | ecosystem: Environmental > Aquatic > Marine > Volcanic | place: Kolumbo...
AAGCGGAACCCGCCAATACACCGCCCGCAAGTATTAAAAGAGCGGCAATAATTATTTTAAAATGTGTTTTATTCATATCAATTTAATGTTCGGATATCAACGGCAAAAAGTCAACCAGCTTTTTATTTTCGGCGCCGAGCTCTGGACCACCAAATCGTGATCGCAAACACGAAAATAACAAGAATAATCAAGAAAAATTGGCTGCTCGTCATCGGGATTACACCGAAAAGAAGGGCGATTTCTTCGTTGGTGGAAGTTGCTTTATCGGTGGTGGTCGCGTCTCGGCCATCGGGTGAATGGATTTCTTCCGCATCCAGCGAATTTTTCGGCGAGGTTGTATCTTTTTTATTAGGGGCGGCCGAAGCGGTATCGCTGCTTTCCTGATTGATTGGAGCAAGATTCAAGGCCAAACTTTCGTTGGCGGCGGTGGGTACAACCGAATCTTTGATTAATTCAATACCGATCCCCTCGGTTGAATTCATAACATCGGAAACCGGCCGGAGAAAATATTTTTTGCTTGAATCAAGATTGTTAATTTCCACGCGGTGGTCAGTGGTTAAATATATATCTTCCGGCGTTGCGGACGCGTAGCCGTAATCAGGAGGATTATCAGGAGAATCCTGTGAGTTAATTCCGTAAACTACTTGGCTGGTGGAAGGAATGTTTGTTTTCCAGGAAACAATCACGCGTCCCGGGGCGGGACTGGAAATTTTTTCATCGCGAACGGAGATCGGCGGAACACCGCCGCCCATTCCAAGGACAATACCGTTACCGACCGTCGGACCGGGTGTTGTATTGTCTTCAGCGGGGGGAGTTTCATTGTCGTTATTCGCCGGCGTTCCGTTGTCTTGATTATTGTTATCGGTTCCATTATTTGGGCTGCCGCCGGAATTATCATTATCACTACCATTATTACCATTCGGGTCTGGTTGGTTGTCTTGGTTGTCTTGGTTGTCGTCGGAAGGTTGCTCGGCGGGTGTTTCGTTACCGGATTCACAGCTTGAAAGAATGTTTCGGCCCGTTCCGGCGAAACAAGAGTCCGCGCCGCCGCCGGCGTTTATGTAATCATTACCGGAACCGGTCGTAATGGTATCGTCGCCGGGGCCGGAGCGAATCGCGTTATTGCCATCGCCGGCGATTATCGTATCGTTACCACCGCCGGTTACTATATTGTCGCGACCGGAGCCAGAGATAACAAAATTATCACCCTCTCCGGCTTTGATGATATTATTATCGCCACCGACTAAAATAACATCGTCGCCCGATCCGGTTGTTATGTTGTCCGTGCCGCTGTCCGCGGAAATACAGTCATTACCCCCACCGCCGATAATCGTATCATTACCGCCGTCGCCAAAAATAAAATCATTACCGGCAGTTCCCCGTAATGTTTCATCCCCGGCAGTTCCTTGAATTACGTTGTAATTGCCGATAACACCCGGACATTGCGCCGGCAGAGTTAGGCCATGCGCGACCGGTGATATAAATAAAATAACGCTAAAAGCGCCAATAAACAAAATCAAACCGGTATAAATTTTTGCCCTCAATCGGAAACAAGAGTCAATTTTAACCGTCCGCGTTCTCTGGTTCATAAGGTATCGGAAGTAAATTCCTTTTACCTTGAACTGTTTCCCTTAAGATCAAGTGAGTCAGATTTTATCAAAGAAGGTTAAGCTTGTCAAGGAACTATTCATGCGTTTTCTTCCATTAATTCTCTAAAAATGCCGGCGGCTTTTTTGTAGGCGGTGCGAAGTTCCGCTGATGGGATGTCAATTATTTCATTGACGCGCTCGGCTTGATTACGGAGATCGGAAATAATTTGTTTAAGGACGCCTGCGCCTTGCGAGATTTTATTATCCGTTAAATCGGCGGCCATGTTCATAACATCTTCGGCCCCGGCCCGAATCATGAATATCGGGAGATGATCATAAGAACGCGGTTCAACGTTGCCGTTTTTTTCCAAACCGAATCCATATTTGACTTTAACGCCGCTTTGCAGACGGCCGATGATTTTAGCCGCGTCTTTTGAATGCATACCGCCTTCGGTTACTTCGTCAACAGCGGCAATCGGTTCGCCCGTTATAGTATCAACGATTAGCGTATCCACGCCGTTTATGATGTCGTCATAACGGTTGGTCCGCACCGCGATTAACCGATGGTTAAACCAAAGTTTGTTTATACTAAGAGTGATGACAATTTCCAAAAGATCGGCGATCTTTCGTTCAGGGGAATCATTTCCTTTTTCCCGAAAACGATCTTCAAGATCGGATATCAATTTCTGTTCCCGAGTTTTTTCGCTTCTGGAAGCAAGGCCGGTCTGCTTCGACTCCAAACGACAGTCGGTCGCGACCGGAAATCCCCGCCTTTTCAGATCATCCGCTTCATCTTCAAGTAGGTCGTTTATGCGGTTTAATATCTCTTCAATCTCATCAATCGGGATCCGCTCTTTGGCTTGGTAAGATTCACTTCCCTGACGCATATTTTTTTACGAAATAATTTATACTCGCAGACGTTTGAAAATATCATCTTCCACTTGTTTCCGGTCGCGACCATAACTCAACCGCGACAATTCTTTAATCCGAAAACCGATTTGGTTATCGCCGATCTTGGGTCGGATAGTCCGGATATTAAACGGGGCGGTGGTTTGGCCGTTTATAAGGAGACGGACATAAGCGCGGAAGTTATCAATATTAATTAAGTCGTTTTTTTCAAATATCGGTTCAAATTGCTTAACCAAAAACTCCGCGTCGGCGGCGCCAACCCGAAAAGCAATTAAAGAACCGACGTTTCCAAAAACCGAATCGCGAATTTTCTCTTCCAACTGAGCGATAAATTGATGGGCCACAACAAGATTGAGCCGGTATTTGCGCGCCTCCGAAAGAATAGTGGAAATTGAATCGGTAGTGAAATTTTGAAATTCGTCAATGTAAAGATTGAAATCGTGACGGTCGGCTTCGGCGATATCAACGCGGGAGAGCGCGGCCATAAGCAATTTACCAACAATAATCATACCCAAAAGACCGGCGTTAATTTCACCGATTTTTCCTTTAACGAGATTGACAAGAAGAATTTTTTTCGCGTCCATAACGTCTCGGAAATTAAAAGCGGATTGCGGTTGGCCGATAATAGGCCGCACGTAATCGTTGGCGATAAAATTATTAAACTTTGACGTGATGTAAGGCGTCATATTTTTAAGGGACGCTTCGCCGCCGGTTTTAACCGCTTCCTTTTCCCAGAAATCAATAACGGCCGGATTCTTCGCTTTGGCTAATTTCCGGTTTCTAAACTCCGGATCCGTGAAAACGCGCGGGACCTCCATTAACGTAGCCGGATCGTCGGTGTCCTCCATCAAAAGTTGGAGAGCGTTTCGCATATATTGTTCAAACATCGGTCCCATTGTTTCCTTAGAAAAAAGTTTATCAAAAATGCTTTGCATTTCGTTAACGATAAAAGTTTTTTCTTCGGGATGATTAGGATTATTTTCAATCATATTCAAACCAAGCGGCCTCTCAATATCGCCGGGATTAAACACGATAACGTCCTGAACCCGCTCTTTAGGGATAATGTCAAGGGTGGCGTCAATCAAATCGCCGTGCGGATCAATAACCGCTACTCCCTTGCCGTTTTCAATATCGGCGCGAATCATATTTTGGAGAAGCGATGTTTTACCGGTTCCGGTTTGGCCGATAACATAAATGTGGCGCCGGCGGTCTTCATCGGTTATAAAAACCGGTTTTTGCTCACCGCGAAAAACACTCTCGCCGATCAAGGTGCCAGTTTGGGGAAGATTAAGCGGCGGTGCCACTTCTTTTCCGTGAGTCGGTTCTATTTTTGGCGCGCCACTCATTGTCCCGGTCGGGAAATGAAAGAAACTGGCGATCTCGTTGGTGTTTAAAAGCATTTTCTGATTCCCTTGAAATTGGCGAAAAGAATAATCAAACGCCATTCGGCGTGAATTTTTTGCCTTCACCAGCCGCAGTTGATTATAACGAGGCGCGGAAAATTGAGCGAAAGCGCCCGCCAGTCCGTCCAAGAGTTGGTCGGCTCGTGTTTCCGTGGCAGCGGATGACAATAAACGAACATCCGCGTAAAAGAGAGAGTGAGAAATTTTTTGCTCCCGCACCCGAATCGCTTCTTCGTCAATAACAATTTGTTCACGCGGTTGCTGGGATTTTGAGTCGCGTTTGGGCGGCGTTCCCACCTCGCCCTTAAGTCCGATCTTCGCGCCGCGGCGCAGATTGTTTATGGCATAGATAATCTTTGATTTCTCCCAATGTGGCGCCGGTTGAATCACTACTTGCATGGAAAGCCCTTCGCCGAGCGATTGTAATTTGGAAAAATTACTGAGAATGGTCGCGAAAGTATCAAGCTTCGCGTCCTCATACGTCCTTAATGGCAAAGGAGTAGCTAATTTTTGTTTAAGATAAGCGGTTCGGATTACGCCCCGGGCGTTGAAAATTGTATAATCGTCAACCGGATTAATTTGGGCATCCGGCCAAAGGCCGTGAATCTGGCGACTAATAAGATCAACAAATTGCTTTGAAGCTGAAAAATAAAAAGCGATGCGCTCGCCGATATTATGCACCGCCACTTCCATTACAAAGGTAATTTTATGGCTTGTGATGCCTTCAAGAAACTGACCGAATTTACTAATTTCCCCTAGAGGATCTTGAGGGTTGTCATTTATTGATTGGCGCGGGATCGTCACGGAAAAAAGGCGCCGATCAAGCAATTGGCGCAGATAGCGCCTTTTTGTCGCCCGACCGGCGATAATACCAAGGGGAACGCCGATGAAAATTAAAGCGATAATAACCCAGATCATATTCTATTTTAGATGGCCTTGTTTTTTCAATTCGTCATACACTTTATCAATAAGAGCGTCGTGAAAAGCGTCAATAACAAGAGGATTGCTTTTTCGGGCCGCCTTAATGGCCGCGAATATACCCTTATGCCAAGCGAAATCTATAAGTTTTTCAATTTGAAAGCGTATATCCGCCGGCGCGTTTCCCAGATAATTGGGCAATACGGGTGATGTTTTCTGCGGTGGTTCCGAAGCCGGCGCCGGTGCAGAATTCGGATCCGGAGCGTGAAAATGACCGTGCAATACCTGCTTGACAGCGGCGCGGTTAATTTTTGTTTCCTCGGGCTGATGTTCTTTAAGCTCACCGGCCAGTTTTGCAATATCACGTTCCAGCGCTTGATGTTCAAACTCCGGCGGTGTTTTTTTCATCATATAATCAGTATAACATTCCGAACGCCTAGCTGTGGTGTACAACTATCACATCGCCGTCAAGCACGGTATATTCCTTGCCTTCGGTTCGAATTTTTCCCCGGGCGCGGGCGTTTCGCCAACCACCCGCGACTATAAGTTCTTCCCAATAAATTACTTCCGCCCGGATAAATTTATTCTGGAAATCAGTATGGATAACGCCGGCCGCCGCCGGCGCTTTCACGCCTCGGCGCGCCGTCCAGGCGCGCGTCTCTTTTCGGCCGGTTGTAAAAAAACTGATTAAATCGAGAATTGTGTATGCTTTTTTAATGAGCGTGCCGAGGTCAGCTACATCTTTTGACAGATCCATCACCACGTAGTCGGCGCCATACTCCTTAATTTTTTGAGTTAGTCCTTCCGGAATATCCGCGGATATTCCGTTTAAAAGAAAGATCTGTTTTTTGGCCGTCAGTAAATTAAGTTTTTTAGAATGTGACGGTGTCTTGATTATTTGCCGGGCGAGTTTACCTTCTTTCAGACCCGTTCTTAGCGTTCGCAGTTCTACCAATTCCGCTTGGATGTTTTTATCGCCCGCGCGCGCTTCCTTCTCGGCGTTCCCGATTCTTTTCGTTAAAGTTTCTAAATCTTTGAGAATTAGTTCGGTATTAATAATTTCCATGTCGCGCATAGGATCAACACTTCCGTCAACATGAATAATTTTGTCATTTTGAAAACAGCGAAGAACCATAATAATCGCTTGCACTTCCCGAATGTGCGACAGAAATTTATTACCTAATCCTTCGCCTTGATTAGCGCCTTTCACCAAACCGGCAATGTCGTAAAATTCAACAATGGCGGGAATCTTTTTTTCGGAGTCGCTAAGAGCCGTCAGTTCATCAAGCCGTTTATCCGGCACCGCCACAACGCCGATATTCGGATTGATGGTGGCAAACGGATAATTGGCGATCGTAATATCGTTTTTGGTTAACGCTTTGAACAGAGTTGATTTTCCGACGTTGGGGAGACCGACAATGCCGATTGATAGTTTCATGGAAAATATGATATTAAAGTGCCCACCGCGCCCAATTAGGTTCTTGAGACGCGGTGAGCGAACGGACGACATGTTCTGATTTTATCATTTCGCTCGGAGAGCGCCTCCCTCCGATAATTTGGATCGGTCTGTGCGGCCTTGCCGCCCGGCGGAGACGAGGGTGTGAGCTCACCCCCAAACCGGACACGAAACGATTACGTTAATGGCTCACTTTACGCTCATGCTCGATCAGCTTTCCGTAAATATCAGAACTTGCCGACTGAATTATATGATAAACCATATTTATTGCGATGTCGAGAAAAACTAGAAAAAATCATCCAGGCCAAGTTCGCTGATTATATCATCCGGCACCGGCACGCGGGCGCCGGCCTTGGTGGTTCCCGGATAACGCCAGGCGCTGATCATCGTGTATTTAATTTTTCTTATTTTTTTCAAAGCGGATTTTTTTTCCTGTTTTTTACGCGCGTCTTGTTTTTGATACATAATCCAAATTTCCTCTTTGCGCTTCTTGGTATTGTTTCGTTTCATGGCGGCGGTTGTGTTCGGGGCAATCCCCTCTTCTCGCCGATCGGCTGATTTCAGAATCAGGCGAATTCTGTTTTCAGAAATTCGGTAAAAAATCATTTTGTTTTTGATATGCGACGTCCAGTGGAATTTCTCGCTGTCTTTGGGAAGTTTGGTAAGCATATTATAATTATAACGACTAATAACGATGCGTGCTTTAAATATTATTCAAAAGATTACTCTGACCCTGATTATTCTCGGCGCCGGCGGGTTGATGTTCTTCGCGGCCCGAACCGACTCAATTATTCTGGGCGAACCGGTCGGCTTCGCATTTACACGATCTGTTTCTTTGTTTCGCCTCGCGCAGATCACCTTAACATTATTTATTATTCTTCTTGCTTATTTTTGGTCAAAAGAAATTGTGGGCCGTTTCTGGGCGCTGTTCCCTGCTTTTTTTATCGCTTTCTCGCCGAATATTTTGGCGATGGGACATTTCGCCACAATTGAAATCACGGCGATCTTCACAATCTTTCTAGCGACTCTTGCTTTTTTAACTTTTTTACGGAAACGTTCGCTGGGCGCGGTCGTGATTACGGGCGCGGCGTTCGGAGTCGCGCAGTTCATCAGTTTTTCCGCCTTGGTGCTTGTTCCTTATTTTATCATCATTACCCTTGTTTATATTATCCGATCAATCGCCGAAGATTATAAACGCGGCGGCTATACGGCCACTTTTTGGAAACGAAGCTATCACCGCTTTCGGTCGTTACTGCTGACTTTTATTATCGGCTATATACTTCTTTACGGATTATATTCCACTCTCGGTTGGAGTTTTAGGTCCAGATATTTAGAAGGCGCGAAATCGGTTTGGCGTAATTGGATCACCCGCGTTCCGGATATCAAACCGGCGGTTCATTTATTAAGTACGGAACCAAAAGCGGCGCTTGTCATTATAATCCTGGCCGCCTTCTACGCCGTCTTGACCGTAACCAAAGTATCTCTGAGGACGATTCGGCGTAATTTTGGATCGTTGTCCGGAGTTATTGATATCTATTTTTTAGAAATCGCTCTCGGTATTTTTGTTATTCTCTATTCATTCCTGGAAAGGAATTTTGTTGTCGCCCTGCCGATTTTTTATATTTTCGTTACGGCGTTAATTAAAAGCCGTCTGGGCGTTTACGGATTGGAATTCGCTCGCGATATTCGGGCCAAGGTAGTTATTTTATACCGCGAACGCTTTAAAGTAATTGCGAAGATAATATTTCTCAGCGTTATTATCATCTGGCAATTGATAGCGGTGGCAATGATGGCGCCGCAGTTTTTAAAAAGCGACCGCGGTCAGGATTTGATCCGACTGGAAAAATGGATTAAGAAAAATCGGATTGAGAAAATCGCGGTTGACTATTCCGGTCCGATAAACGCGGCGAAAGTTCTCTCGGGAGTTTCCGAGAACTGGTCGGCTGAACGCGGCAACCCCGGCATAAACGGAATTTATTGGCTGGCGGTGTCCAAAAGTCATCTCCTCCGTTTAGGTTCGGATTCGTTGAAATACGCGTATAGCTGGCTTGAAAATAATTACCGGCAACGTCATCTTATCGGCAATACGATCTATGTCTTTAATTTAACTGAATAACTTAATGGGGTTTTGTATAGATTCTGTTTTTTACCGTTAAATCAACATAGCGAAGCTTGTCAAGTTGTCCGGAGCTTATCAAAGAATTAAGAAAAGTCAGGATTTGGTCGGACGGGTCAAATCTTAAACTGAAGACAATGCGCGTGCCGGTTTCCGTTTGCGCGGTCAATTCCTGCCGCGATCGGTTTAGAGTATAAGAAGAAAACCGAATCGGCTGGCGCCTGAGAATATCCAATATTCCGCTAACTACTCTGAAAAAATCTTCCGCGACAACGCGCCGACCGAGTTTCGGTTGGACTGGTTCCGTGTCGTTGATTTGAATAATGAGCGCGCCCGCGGTTTGCGGCGCCGATCCTAAAGCGATTCCGTCCCGATCAAACCAATAGCATTGCCGCAAGCGGTCGGCGCCGCCTTCAAAACACCAAATCCCGAATGGTTCGCGCTCTTCAATATTAATGATGATTTTCCGGCTGAAGATACTGCGGTCCAGTTCAAATTTCTTCAGAAACGGGTCGTCCAATTTTAATTGCGGATCCCAGGTAAAAACATTTTCCGGACCTAAAAACTTCGCCGTCCGGGAATTGGCGAGCGCGGCGCGCGTTTCGGAAATAATTCCTTCACGAGTGAAATGTTTCAATTCGCCGACGATCTTTATTTGCGTAACGTTAAAAACTCCGCTTTCGGCGACCGAGTAATAAGCGCCGTAAACAAGCGCGATAAAAAGGAGTAAGAATATATAAAATTTAAATTGACGCCGGAAACGCCGTCTTCGTTTTCTCCCGATTCGGTATTTTCTCATATTAATCTCCGTTGATGATAATTCTTTTAATCAATGGATTAATGCGTGTCAGAACTTCGTAATGGCTCGTGCCGATGCGGCGTGCCATGTCGTAAGCATTATATTTCGCGCTTAAAAGAGTTGTTTTAGAACCGGCGGCGGCGGTTGTTCCCGTGACGTCCGCGGCGATAATATCCATTGAAACTCGGCCCAAAATCGGCGCCCGCTTATCCCCGATTAAAGTATAACCTTTGGAGGAAAGACGCCATGCGAATCCGTGCCAATAACCAATGGGAATGATGGCAACTTGCGTGTCGCGATGAACTCTTTCCGTTAAGTCATAGCCGATATATTCGCCTTTTTTAATTTGCTTAACATCGCTGATTAGGGCGTACCATGAAAGAACCGGTCTTAATTTTATTTCCGGTAATTGGATTTCAAATTCCTTTGAAGGCATATATCCGAAAAGCCCGATACCGATGCGGACCGCGTCGAGATGATATTGCGGATCCAGCAAGCTTCCGCCGGTGGCCGAAATATGAGAAATTATTTTCTCAAAACCCGTTGCCCTGGCAAGCGCCACGGCTTTTTCAAACTCTCGGAATTGTTTTTCGGTGTAACTGGGATAATTAATATCTTTGGCGGAAGCGAAATGGGAAAAAATTCCCGTCAAGGCCGCGCTCGCGCTTTCATTTTTTTTCAACCGCGCGAAAAATTCAGGCAGATCCGCCACCATGAACCCCTGGCGATGCATACCGGTATCCACTTTGACATGAAAACGTGGTTTGGTTTCGGTTGCCAAAAAATATTTAAAATCTTCCCAACCGGAAACACTAACCGTAATATCATTAGCCGCCGCGGAATTCAGTAATTCATTACGTGTTGGCCCCAAAACGAGAATCGTTTTTTTAATCCCCTCTTGGCGCAGTTTTAGTCCCTCAATAACGCTGTCCACACAAAATCCTTGCACGCCGAGCGAATCGGCGATTTTGGCAAAATGCACAAGGCCGTGCCCGTAAGCGTTTGATTTCACGACCGCCCAAATCATTGATTCGGAACGGATGAGTTTTCGAAATATTTGAAAGTTGTGACGAGCGGCTTTTTTATCCAGTTCAATCCAAGTTTTATACATATATCTTTAATATTCGGAGTTTTTAATTATTTTTTCAAGCAACGCGACGGGAAAGATCGGCGATTTCTCGGCCAGGGCTTGCTGGAAGAATACCGTGGCGGGCGTCAAGGCGGGCAAAGTATTAACCTCAATAATAATTAATTCGCCCAAACCGGTGTGCATAAAAGCGTCAATTCTGGCGTAACCGCGGATGTTTAAACGCGTCGCTACCGCCAAGGCGCGAGCTTGAATTTTTTTAAGAACTTTTTTTGTGATAATATTTTCCGGCGGCGGCGTGATATTTACGCCCGTGCCGCCCTGAAATTTTTCTTCCACGCTTAAAACTTCACCCTCGGCCACGGTAATACTGGGCTGAAAGGCGCGCCGCGAGGTATTGTCGGCGAGAATGCCGATAGTTGTTTCAACCCACCCGGTCCGCCGGGTGTATCGGATTTTATTGGCGCGAAATCGTAAGGTGTCGGTTTCAATAAATTTTTGAAAAAGAAGAGTGTGAACTTTTAAGGTCGGCATTTCCACGATGCCGAACTGATTCTTAAAGGTGCCGGCGGGAATTTGCCGCGCTGATTTTTCCAACATTTTTACATAACGCTCCACATCGCGACTGGTGTAGAGGCGTACAACTCCCGAGGAACAGCCGTCCGCGACCGGTTTCACAATTATGGCGTGGCCGATTTCCCGACGCAGGCCGCGCCAGAATTTGGCGTAATCCCGGTCGTGAAAACCTTGAAAATACTCTACCAATACTTTCCTTTCGGGGATTGCGGAAACCCCGGAGATTTTCAATCCATTCACGGCCCGGGCGGTTTGATGCTTGTCAATGCAAAGGGCGCTGACTTTAGAATCCGAGCCGTTAAATCGTTTGTTATTATTTTCCAACATTTTTTGAATTGTTCCGTTTTCGCCAATTCCGCCGTGCAGCCCCAAAAAAACAAAAGGAGCTTCTTTTATGAATTGGCGAAGAGGAATTTGCCGCGGTAGAAAGACCTCTTCCGTGTAGTCGCCTTTCCGAAACGCCAAACGCAATTTCACTTTTTCAATGAGGAAATGAAGACGGTTTTCATCAGCCGCCGCCGTCTTACAGCTTGCGACAATTTCTTCAACGGTGTGATTTAAAGTAAGGAAATACGGCAGCAACCACACTTGATTGTTAAAATCCAAAAGGAACGGTTGCGGATCATAAATCGCGGAGTTTCTAAGTTTTAGCCATATATTAGTGCCGCTCATGAGGGAAACCTGACGTTCGGACGTGGCACCGCCGAAAAGCACGGCTACGGGACGGCGATTTCTCTTATGATTTTTCATCGGTTTTGGGAAGGCAATCCCCTGTCGGTCAGCGGCCGCGCGGACAATGTAACGCAAGGCGTCATGGTGGCTCATGCCCAATCGCGACGACTGCTGAAACAAAAAACTGTTCTGCTCCATTCCACTTACCGGATTGAAGTCGGAAAACCAAATTTTGCCGTCAGGAAATATCCAACCGTCAAAGCGGGCGAAATCCCTCATCTTAAAGAGGGTGAATAATTGTTCCGCTTGAACCTGGATGCGTTCAATATCCGCGTTGCTGAAACGCGGCGGGCAGTGGTAAGTGACATGCCTGGTCGGTAAATATTTTTTTCGGTAATCAAAAATCTGGTTTTCGGAATAATCAGTCTCAATTTCGGTCGGTAAAATACAGACCGGCATCTGAAAACGATTTTGAAAAATAATCGCGGTAAACTCCTTGCCTTCGGCAAACGGTTCCAAAACAACCCGGGTGTCCATGCGCTTTGAGAATAAAAATTTAATCCGATCAAGCGCTTCCGCCGGCGTTTGAACGGAGAAAACACCGATACTGGATCCGCCGTTCGCCGGTTTCACAATTGCGCGTTTAATCTTATTTTCTCTAAAGAATTTATGAACGATTTCCTTATGGTCGTGATGGTATATCTTCAAAACCGCCGCCGGCGGCGCAAAGAATCCTCGGGCTCGGATGAATTTATTGGCGCGGTATTTGTCAAAGACAATCCGGCAAGCCGCCGCGCCGGTCCCGACATACGGAATGTTATTTTTTTCAAGAAAACGCTGAATACCGCCGTCTTCGCCATAAGCCCCATGCATAACCGGAAAAACAAGATTTGTTTTTCCAAGAGACCGGACAAATTCTTTTTTGTTTAAGGGTTTGGTGGTGTCTTGAAGTTTAAAATCAAAATCGGAAGGCGTGTTGGAGTAAAGCTGCGCTTTGGAAATGGCGTAAGGACGGCGTTTGTAATCAAGATAAAAAGGAACAATCTCAATATCGCCGCCATCCAAGTGATCCAACACGGACCGGGCGGAATTGAGCGAGATCCCTCTTTCCCGGGATGGTCCGCCGCAAATCAGACCTAATTTGAAACTTTTTTGCATATAATCAAACAGTATTTCCTCTTTAGAATAAAGCATAAACACTATTATGTAAATAGTGTTTATGTAAAATACAAAAAAAATAGCAAATCTACTTAATCTCTTTTAGTCCCATGTATTTGGTTAAGGCCTTGGGGATTCGTACCGTTCCCTGCGCGGTTTGATAATTTTCCAGAATGGCGATGATGATTCGGCCCGTGGCGAAAGCCGTGCCGTTTAATGTGTGAACGTATTTTTTGGTTCCGTCTCCGGCATTGTAACGCGCGTTAATCCCCCGCGCCTGAAAATCGGTGGCGTTTGATGTTGAATGTGTTTCCCGGTAATTTCCTTGTCCCGGCAGCCAAGTTTCAATATCGTATTGAGCGGCATCACCCCAAGTCATATCGCTCGTGCAGATTTGCACGACGCGATACGGCAGTTCCAGCCCTTTCATAAGTTCTTCTTGCTGCGCCAAGAAAAACTCGTGTTCCGCCTTTGATTTATCGGGAGCGGAAAAAGAAAACATTTCAATCTTATCAAATTGATGAACGCGCAAAATTCCTTTCGTGTCTTTACCGTACGAGCCGGCCTCGCGGCGAAAACAAGTGGAAAAACCAAGATACCGTCTCGGTAAATCTTTTTCGTTGATAACTTCGTTCATATGGATCGGCCCCAAAGTATGTTCGGCGCTGCACACAAGATATAAATTATCCTCATTCACAAAGAAGGCGTCTTTCTCTTCAAGGAATTTTGTTTTCCCCATACCGCGCATTATTTCAGGACGGATCATCACGGGCGGAATCGCGGCGATAAATCCTTTCTTGATCAGTTTTGAAAACGTGTATTGAATTAAGGCCATCTCCAAAAGCGCCGCCGCGCCGAACAGATACCCGAAACGAGAACCGGCGACGCGAGCCGCCCGTTCAATGTCAATAATTCCCAAATTCTCGGCGATGGTCAAATAATCCTTGGGCTGAAACGTGAAATTCGGCTTCCGGCCCACCTCCCGAATAACAACATTATCCGATTCGTCCTTGCCGACCGGCCATTCGGGAAAAGGAATATTGGGAAACGCGAGTAATAAAGCGTCGCGTTTTTTTTCAAGTTCGGATATTTTAATTTCCTTATCTTTAATAATCTCTTTTACCTCTCGCGCCTTTTCAATATTACGCGCTTTGCTCAACGCGTTTAATTCTGCCCGCAAGTCATCAAGTTCTTTCCGAGATTTTCGCCACTCTTCATCAACATCCAAAAACCGGCCAACCAACTCCGGGTTAACACCCTTACTTTTTATCCCCTCTTTAATTTCTTCGGGATTTTCGCGGATCCTTTGGATGTCAAGCATGATTAAGTGTTTAAAATACGGTTATGATACTTATTGGGTTCGAAACTTTTGAGAACAACGATTTCCGGCTTCTTTTTAAAATTACTTTGATTATTTTCGAGGTCTTCTTTTATTTCCGATTGGTCATAACCGAGGGCGATGACATCCGGCTCGTATTTATTGACAACATTCCAAACGGCCAGCTCCGCGTCACCGATCGCCACTCTGTCAACACTGTCTTCTTTTTCCAAATGTTCAAATCGCTCCGCAAAATTAATACCCGGCAGATGGCCTTTTAAATGTTCCACGATATGATCTTGGGCGACCACGGCAATCAAATAGTCGCCGTATGTTCGCGCTTCTTTCAACATCGCCCGATGCCCTTCGTGAACGCCGTCAAAAACGCCGAATACCATTACTTTCTTCATATCCTTATTATATCGCATATCCCGAAAAAAAGTCGATAACGGTTGCGGCAAATTCCAATTTCGCAGCGTGATTTTTTCGCGTGCTCCTGTTAACATTCATCCGCGATTATGGATGAATGTTATAAATCATTACTTCCTTCGCATTATAGGGAAGATTGTTGCTTCCCGAATCGGGCGATTCATTAAAACCGCGAACAAGCGTTCCGATAACCCAAAGCCGGCCGTGGGCGGCATACCGTACTCCATCGCCTCAATATAATCTTCATCAATCATTTGCGCTTCTTTGTCCCCGGCCGCGCGCAGTTTCATTTGTTCTTCAAATCGTCGGCGTTGGTCAACCGGATCATTAAGTTCCGAAAAACCCTTGCCGAGTTCCGTGCCGCCGGCCACAATCTGAAATCGCTCCACTCGCCGCGGGTCATCTTCTTTTCTTTTCGCGAGCGGTTCAATATCCATCGGCGGATCAATCAAGAATCCCGGCTGAATAAGTTTCGGCCGCGCCGTATTTTTGAATATCAAGTCAATTAATCGTCCCCTGTTAAGTTCAGCGGTCGCCCGGTTGACGCCAAACGTTTTTGCTTTTCGGAGAAGTTCGTCTTTGGTTGCCGAGAGCGGGTCCAGTCCGGATTCTTTTTTAAAAATTGTTTTATAATCGTAAACCCGCCATTTTTTACTCCAATCAATTTTTCGGCCGTTATGTTCTGTTATCAGACCGCCGACCGTGGCTTTAATCGTTTTTTTATACATCTTCTCCATGAATTTCATGAGCGTTGTATAATCTTCATAAGCCCAATACATTTCCATTTGGATATAATCTTGAAGATGTTCGGCGCTGATACCTTCGTTCCGGAATATATGCCCGATTTCATAAACGCGTTCAAATCCTGCCACCATTAAACGCTTTAGGGGCAGTTCTAAAGAAATGCGCAGGTAAAACTCCTCGTCAAGGGCATTGTAATGCGTTGTAAACGGTTCCGCTTCGGCGCCGCCGGGAATCGCTTCCAGAACCGGCATCTGCACTTCCAAAAAATCTTCCCGTTCCAAGAAGTCTCTGATGGATTTCCAAAATCGGGATTTTTTAACAAACAATTCCCGCTCCTCGGGATTGGCAAGCAAGTCCAAGTAACGTTTCCGAAGACGCGTCTCCGTATCCTTTAATCCGTAAAATTCCGTGGGAATGGGACGGATTGATTTGGCGATGATATGGAAATTTTTCGTTTCAATACTCTTTTCGCCGGATTTGGTTTTAAAAAGAACGCCGCTCACCGCAACAAAATCGCCCATATCAAGGTTGGTCTTCCAAATTTTAAAATCCTTAAGAAGATCGCGTTTTAACATGACCTGCATCTTACCGCTCATGTCTTGAACATGCGCAAAAATAATATTGCCTTGCTTGCGCAAACTTACAACCCGGCCGGTGATGGTAATTTTTCTTCCCGCCCGAGCCAAGGCCGTGAATTTATCAAGCGCTTCTATTACTTTATGAGTTCGCTTAACGCGCGCCGGATAAACACGGTAGCCGGCAGATTCAAGATTCTTTCGTTTCTTTAAGCGCTCCTGAATAATATCGTCTCTCATTTTTTAGAACGTAATCTTTATTTGATACTGACAATCGTGTAGGTGGTTTCTCCCGAAGGAGTTTTTACAATTGCCTTATCCCCCGCTTTCTTGCCAAGCAACGCTTGGCCGATTGGCGAAACGTCGGAGATTTTTCCTTCAGTGGGATTGGCCTCGCTGGGACCGACGATAAAAAATGCCAGTTTTTGCCCGTTCTTTTCCACTTCCACCTTAGAACCGACCATCACCGTATCGCCGGTTGTTTTTGTAATGATCTTGGCGTTTTTAATAACCAGTTCAATCTCGACGATTTTTCGCTCCACTCGTTGCTGTTCGTCCCGGGCTTCTTGATACTCGGAATTTTCCGAAAGATCGCCGAGTTCTTTGGCGCGCCGGAGCCGTCGCGCAATTTCCTGACGCTTTTCGGTTTTAAGTATTTTAAGCTTTTCCTTGAGCTCTTTGAGACGCTCTTCTGTTAGATACTGGTCCATAGTTATGTTGTTATTCTCCCGTATTTTCAGGATTTTTTCAATCTTGACGAAAATTCGTATCCATTGTCTTTTAACCAACGTCGCAGTCTTATAATTGACCAGGCAAATATAAAATAATTTACAAATTTGAATCGCGACTCGATGTTGTGGATAGCTTGAACCGGAATTTCTTTTATCTTGAAACCAGACCGTTCCCCGATCGCTAAAGCTTCTATTTGGAGATCGGCGTTGATAAAACGGGTTCGGGGAAAAATTTCTTCCGCCGCCGCTTCAGAATAACATTGAAATCCAATAAGAAAATCACGAATCCGAGAGGGCAGCATCAGCCGCGCGAAAATATTAAGTTTGAATTCGGCCAAACGCCGCCAAAACGGAAAATTTTTGATTCGCGAACCTTTTATTCGGGAGGCTATAATAATATCATAGTTTTCTTTTATAAAGGGAATGACTTTGTTGAACTCGGAAATTTTAATAGCGCCGTCCGCGTCCATGACAAGCCGCCAATTTCCTCGCGCGCCCCGCATGCCGGCGCGGATAGCGACGCCTTTCCCTTTGTTTTTTTCCCAACTCACGCGCCGCAAATTGGGAATAAGCAAACGGAAGCGGTTGATTATTTCTTCGGTCTTATCGGTTGATCCGTCATTTACGACAATAATTTCGGATGAATAACCGAGCTCCGCCAAATACCTATCAACATCAATAAGAACAACCGGTAATCGCTTTGCCTCGTTAAAAGCCGGAATGATGATGGATAAATATGGTTTGACCATGATAAACGGATATTAATTTCTAAATTACCGTAGTCAGTCCGCCCTATTTATATCAATTACCGCCGGAGAACAAGAATGATCAATTAAAATAAAGAAAGCAGCCAACGAACCAACTTGGCAAGAGATTCAAAGGCCCAGATAAAAAATCGTCCCAGCAGTTTTACCCCCTCCACCAAATTAATGCCGATGCGGTTGGTGAAAAAATCCGATATTGATCCAATTGTCTTGGTGAATGCTTTTTTTACTTTACTGACGGCGGTATCCGCAATTTTTTGCTCCTTGTCGTTAATGTTTTTTTTGATAATTTTGACAATACCATTATCACTCGTGGTTTTCTCGCTTTGGGCTTGCGTAAGAGGAACCGCAACGAAGACGGAAAATATCATTACTAATATTGAAAATACGAGAATTTTCTTTTTCATCAGAGATAATCTTTAGGATTAATTGTTACGCCGATCGGCACCAAGCCCGCACCGTTGAACCTTTTCAACTGCACGCTCGGCGCCCAATAAACGCCAAAATGAAGATGAGGGCCGGTGATATATCCCGTACTCCCGGAGTAACCGATAAGGTCGCCTCTTTTGACTATATCACCTTTGCCGACAATCTGCCTGGAAAGATGCGCGTAAAGCGAAGCAAGATTATTATTGTGCTTAATCATTATATAGCGGCCGTATTGAAGCCGGCCGTTATTGCCGACCGCGAAAACCTCGCCATCCGCGGCGGCAAAAATCGGTGTTCCCACGCTGGCCCGAAAATCAATGCCGTTATGCTCTTTGGTGCGGTAAGCCCGTTCCGCGAATTTAGTCCGGCCGTAATTTTGCGTAACCAATACGTCTTTAACGGGATACCCAAGAACACCCGGTCTTTTTGACGGCAACAAGCTGGGATCAAAAGCGGCTCGGAGCGCATCTTCAAGTTTTGTAATTTCCAGGCCAATTGCCGTTTGTTTATCTTCTAATGCTTTTAATTCCGATTGGTAAATTTTCTCTTGATTTTTTGTGCGCTTCAAAATGGTTTTGCGGTCATTTCGCTTGTCTTCAACAATACTCTGGCGATTCTTGAGATTGCGCCTTTCCGTTTCAATTCCGGATTTCTTATTTTCAACTGATTGGTATTTATATTTCAATTCCCCGTTAAGAGATTTTAAATTCTGAACCTCCAAAGATAACTCCTGATTAAAATCGCGAATGCTTTCACTTTCCAACACGCTATCCGCTAAGCTTTTGTTCTTAAGCAATACCGTCAGGAGCCCTTCCTGTTCTTTCTCCCAAAGTATTCGCACCAACTTTTTTATGGTCGTATGTTTAGAATCCACAGATTTTTTGATATCGGCGATTTCATACCCGATTGATTCCATTTCTAACCGGGACTTCTCAATCTGCACTTCACTGGAACGGATATTCAAGTTAAGTTGGCGGATATTATAGTCAATGGTTTTAATTTCCCGGTTTAATGATTTTTTTTGACCGGTGACGCTATTAAGTTTTCCTTGAGTTTCTTTTATCTGTTTATTGAGTTTGCTTAGATCCTGAGCGCGCGAATCAATTAAAGCGCGCAGTTCATTGGGAGTTTCCGCCGCCTTAACCGCAAACGAAAAAAGAAGCGTGCTTGATAACACGACCGCCCCCACAAAGATATATTTTATTGGCTCAGTCATGAGGGATTGGTTATTTTCTTGATAGCCGCATCAAGGCGCCGTAAAGATTCCTTTTTCCCGAGAACTTCCAATATTTCATAAGGTCCCGGCGAGGCCTTTTGACCGGAGAACGCCACCCGGAGCGGCCACAACACCGCGCCCGTTCCGGATTTGCGGAGAAGTTCCACCAACGCGCCGGGGACGGCCGCCGCCGTGAATTCTTCCTCCGCCATCGTGTTGAGAAGGTTGTAGGTTTCCCGGAGGTTTTCCTTCGTTTTATCTTTTGAAGCTGATTTCCAAATAAGCAGTTCCGGTTTATAATCCGGAAGTTTATAAATAAAATCGGTCAGTTCTTTAAATTCACTTAAGGTCTTCAAGCGCTCTTTCACAAGCATTAAAATTTTTTCATTGCGGGTGTTCACTTTAAGTTTTAAAAGTTCCAGAAGTTGAGGATTGGATAAGGCACGAATATATCGGCCGTTGAACCATTTTAATTTTTCCAAATCAAAGACAGCGCCACCCTTTTGAATATCTTCCAAACGGAAAAGTTTCACCAACTCTTCCTTTGTAAAAATCTCCTGGTTGTCTTTGGGATGCCATCCCAGAAGAGCGATAAAGTTAAGCATTGCTTCGGGAAGATATCCTTGGTCACGATATTCCAAAACCGCCACCGCTTGTTTACGTTTTGACATTTTACTGCGGTCAGGATTAAGAAAGAGCGGGTGATGCGCGTAAACGGGCGTCGGTATATGAAGGGCGCGCTGGATCATAATTTGCTTGGGCGTGTTGGCGATATGATCTTCGCCGCGAATAATATGGGAGATTTTCATTTCATAATCGTCAATCACGACCGCCAGATTGTAGAGCGGAGTTTTTTCGTCGCGGGCAATCACGATATCCCCGATCACTTCTTCTTGAAACGATACATTGCCGCGGATAATATCCTCAAACGCAATCGCGCCTCTTCCGCTCATAATTCTAATGACGGACTTCTGGCCGTCTTTTTTTCTTTGAAGGATTTCCGATTGGGAGAGGGCGCGGCATTTTTGGTTGTAGACATACGGCCGTTTTGCTTTTTGTGATTTTTTTCGCTCCGAATCAATATCGTCTTTCGCGCAAAAACAATAATAAGCTTTTTTTTCGTCGATTAATTGCCGGATATACGGCCGATAAACGCCGGTTCTCGCGGATTGGCGATACGGTCCTTCGTCCCACGTTAAACCCAGCCATGCCAATCCCGATAAAATATTTTTCTCAAATTCCGGTTTTGAATTTTCTTTATTCGTGTCTTCAATACGCAAAATGAACCGGCCGTCATGTTTACGGGCAAAAAGCCAATTAAAGAGCGCGGTTCGGGCGGTCCCGACGTGGAGGTTGCCGCTCGGGCTTGGCGCCAATCGGACGCGAATTTCAGTTTTTTTAACCATCG
>Ga0114931_10003349_pt1 | contig 20296 bp, 16 predicted proteins | sample 2SBtaG_FD_89579 | JGI IMG/M metagenome (GOLD analysis project Ga0114931, IMG submission 89579) | Deep subsurface microbial communities from Kolumbo volcano to uncover new lineages of life (NeLLi) - 2SBTROV14_V59a metaG | ecosystem: Environmental > Aquatic > Marine > Volcanic | place: Kolumbo...
GCAAGAGCCGAGCGGTTCAGGGATGAACCGCCATTTTCGACGGCTGTAATCCGTTGAAAATGAAGAAACCGGGAAATCGCATTTTCCGGTTTCGTCTTGCAAAACTGCCATGGAAGGCAGTTTCGCAAGTACCCCGTGTAATTATCAAGTTCGTCTACCCCGTGGATAAAATATGCGATCCGGCTTGCCGCTACAATCGCCGCTTGTCTCCCGAACACGATTGCACGCGCGTCATCAGGATCGTGGTTAGCAATCATTCCGTGTATCAGTAAGGGCACGCAATTTTCCAGCGTAGGTTGCGAAATCGGGCCCGAACTCACCGCGGCGAGCCAAACCCGACGAGAATTTCCCAGGTCAAAGGTAATCGGAACTTGAATAACAGATCTGGGTGGCAGGATTTGTGAGATAGCGCACAGGGCACGAAACGGGTCGTGAGGTAGGCTTGAACATAATCAGGCGCCAGGAACTTTGCACGGAGTGCGGATGTGACGATTGGTGGTCAACCGGGGTTGCCCGATCGACTACTGTCAGAATTTTTTACATCTTCGGAAATCGGTTTATCCATTTGAAATCGTTAATGAATTATAAAAATGATTGCTGATTATCAGAGCGAATCCGGAATTATCGGTTGCCAAGTGTAAAGCAGACTTTACACGGCGAGAGGCGGGTAAGCTAGGTTGTAAAAAAGTGTAATCGTTTGATATGAAATAAGAAAATTGAAGATTTGTCAGCGGGAATCGATCCCGGGTAGGAAATACTGGACTGAAACTGTCAGAAAATTTTACACTTCTGCTTTTGCGGCAGGTAGCGATTGCTGGTTGAATCCGACAAATAGCTTAGAAAAACAAAGACCTATCTTAATCTATCGCTAAATTGGCATGAAATTTGCTCTGCCCTCTACACTACTCTGAGCTCACGAGATGTGAGCGAGAGTATGCAATGAGGACCTGAGAGGCCCGTAAAGAAGTATTAAGGAGTTGACGGTGGCGCTCGATATTGCAAAAGTATCCCGGGATCGGCAGATCCGCGGCTTTGGTATCGATAGGAATAGCGATACGGATACGGATTTGCGCTCGAGTGTCTGGGCGGAGCGAGCTCGACGTGTCCTTGACGTACTCGTGTCGCTTGCCGTATTCGTCATATTTTCTCCGGTATTTCTAGCGATCGGATTATGTATCTGGTTGAGCAGTCCCGGGCCGATATTTTTCGTTCAGAACCGGATCGGGTATCGTGGGAAGAATTTCCGATTTGTGAAATTCCGTACGCTGTACGCGGATGCGCGCGAGCGCTGGCCCGAGCTTTATCGCTACCAGTACAGCGCGGATCAGCTCAGCCAGGTTCCGTTGAAGTTCGAGCCGGACCCGCGCATCATTCCCTGTGGTCGATTGCTGCGGGGTAGTAGTCTCGATGAACTCCCGAACTTCTGGAATGTACTCACCGGTGAGATGACCCTTGTTGGGCCGCGCCCGGATATTGAGGAGATGCGGCCCTATCACTCGGATCAAGAGCTGCATTTGAAGTATTCGGTGAAACCGGGAGTTACGGGGCTTGCCCAGGTGTCGGGGAGGGCGCACCTGACTTTCACTGAAACTCGGGCCTACGATCTCGCCTACGTCAGGAATCGCTCGTGGCGCGTAGACTCACATTTGGTTCTCAAGACCATCATTAGTGTTCTGCGTCGCCACGGGGCTCATTGATGCCGGATGCACCGACCACAAACTACTCCGGTCGGCGAGTCCTGGTGGTCGGTGGTGGTGGATTCATCGGCTCGCACCTCGTGCGACGGCTCGTCGCCGCGGGTGCGTTGGTCAGTGTACTGGATCGAAGTCGCGGGCGACTGGTGGCAATGTGCGCACCGGACGCCTATTCATTTGTCGAGTGCGAATTATCGCAGTCCGGTCAGACGGTGGATGCCGTGCGGGCATTGCGGCCCGATCTTGCCTTCCACCTGGTCGCCGAACCCGATGGCACTGAGAGTTTTGAGCACGTGCGTGCTTCGATCCTGATCAATGCTGTCGCTACGCTGAATGTGCTCGAAGGCCTCAGACAGTGTGGCGCCGGGTTGGTCGTGTATGGTGGATCGAGCAAGGTATACGGCGAAGTAGGCGCCTCATTCCATAGTGAACTGCCACTGCAACCGCTGAGTTCGTACGCGATCGGCAAGGCTGCGGGTTGGCAGCTCTGTGAACTCTATCGGCGACTGTACGGGATCGCGGCAGTGGCGATCCGCCCTACCTTGATTTACGGCCCGCAGCAGGCTTTTAATATTTTCACCTTCGTGATGCACCGGATTCTGGATGGTAACCATACGATCACCCTCGCGGGTGGTCGCCAGACTCGTGATCCTTTATACATCGATGATGCGACCGAGGCGTACCTTGAAGCGGGGATCCGTGGCGCCGCGGGCTGCGATGGCCGGGTAATCAACGTCGGGGGTGGCCAGGAGGTCAGGGTCATTGACCTTGTCGATCAAATCGCCGCGATCATGGGAAAAAAGGTCGAGATCTGCGAGAATCCCGCGCGGATGCGACCCACGGATACCAAGCGAAGTTGGTGCGACAATCGCGAGGCCTACGAACTGCTTGGCTGGGAGCCTCGTGTTGCGCGCGCGGATGGAATTCGCAGGACCCTGGAGTGCGAGCGCGAGGCGTGGCGCCAGAGCCAAGATGCCTTGCAAGGAGCGATCACTGGAATCGATGGCGATCCGGACGACTGAGCCGATTGGGGCGACCGCTGTTCGCCTTGGTTACACATCATCCAGCGAACTCCTGCGAGCCCTCGATGAGCAACAGAGCCGGCGCGCGAAGGGTGCGAAGAGCGCTGTTCTCGGCGAGTTGATGGTTGAGCTCGGGGTGCTCAGCCAGCGCCAACTGCAGCGTGTTCTTGGTCACAACCTGGATAGTCTGATCCCGGTTTCCGATGACGCGATTCGTCTCGCGGCCCGGCTCGCGGCCGAATTGCAGCCTACTGATCACCTGTTGCTTATGGTGGGCGCCCGGCGTGCGGACGGCGCCAGCTTGGTTGCGCATCAGGTAGCGCTCGCGTTTGCTTACATGGGCAAGGGTTCGATCCTGCTTGCGGACGTGAACTTGCGCCGTGGTGACGGCGAGGAGGGCGCGCAGATCTACTCGCGGTTTGCGGTGCCGGTATCGCCGGGGCTCTCGGAGCTGATCGAGGGGCGGGTGGAACTCGATGACGCGGTAAAACCGACGAAGATCCCTCGCTTGGCGATACTTCCCGCCGGGACTAGTGTCCGCGATCCACTCTCGTTGCTACTCTCAGATGAGTGCAGTTCGGTGATGGGTGCGCTGCATGACAAATTTTCACTGGTTGTACTGGACGCGCCGCCGATGCTCGACCGGCCGGATACTCCGGTGCTTGCTTCCCGCGTGGACGCCGCGCTACTGGTAATCGCCGGGGGCCTGCGCCGCAAGGCGGAGGTCGCTACAATGAAGCGGATCCTCGACGGGCTGCGGGTGAGGATAGTCGGGGCGGTTCGCAGCGAACACGCTCATCGGAAAGACTGACCGTTGGCGACGGGTGTTGGGTTGTGGGCTGGCGCGCTGCTAGAATTTCGCAGCGCTCGGGATCATGGTGTTGAATTCGGGTTCAACGCGCTGATCGCCTTGTTCATCTTTGGTGGATTGTCATTTCGCCCGCCTGCGCGTATCAAGTTATGCAACAGTCGGCCGAGCCCCGACTAATAATCGCACCGTACACCGCTCGCTCGCGGGGTGCATTTCCGAAGCGAGGCAAGCATGCACGATGTAGCCGTTATTATCGTCGGACTCAACGCACGGGACTTTATCCGGCAATGCCTGGAATCCTTGCAGCGCGCCGACTGGCGGAACTTCTCGTATGAAATCATTTACGTCGACAATGCATCGACCGATGGCACCGTCGAGATGGTTGCGGAGCGATTTCCCGGCGTCTCGCAGATCCGCAATTCCGAGAATCTGGGCTTCTGCAAGGCCGCAAATCAAGGTGCCGGCGAAGCTGACAGTCGTTACTACTTTTTTCTTAACGATGACACGATCGTGCTGGATAGTGCCATTGCCTTACTCGTAGAATTGCTCGATAAGGACCCGGCAATCCGAGTGGCCGGAAGTCGCTTGCTGTATCCGGATCGGAGTGAGCAATGGTCGGGGCGACGATTTCCTACTTTGCTCAATGCGTTTTTCGGCCGTCGTTCGTTACTGCACCGGTGGTTCCCGGACGCCGCGCCAGTCGCGCGTTATCTGTTTAAGCGGGAGCTTCAGGGTCGTGAGCCATTCCGCGTGGACTGGGTATCGGCCGCGGCGATGCTCGTGCGTCGCGAGGTCTTTGCCGCGGTGGGCGGATTCGCCGAAGACTACTATTACTGGCACGAACCCATTATTTGCGATCGCATCCGGGAGCGCGGCTATGAGATTCGACTGCACCCGGGTTCAAAGATCATCCACTTCGAAGGTAATGGCAGCGGGGTACGGCCCTATAGAGTGCAACGCTTCCACATCATCGATTTCCATCGTGGCGCCTATCGCTGTTATTGCGAGCACTATCACCTGGGTCGCTTTAGTCCGTTGCGATTGGCCGCCGCCGTCGGTCTTGCCACACGTGCATTGTTGTTGCTTGTGGTGTTACGCATCCAGCATTCGCGGGGAAGCTGTTGACCGAGGCGCCTGGATGGGGTGGTCACGGCGCTCGACTTGGCGCGGCCGGATGTGGCCCGGCAAGGCGCCTGATCGATCTGCAGTCGAGTCGCATATGGCGTACTTCCGCGCCCTAGTTGTTGTCTAATCATTGGGTAGCGAGCGACCATTGTCAGCAGTGCGGCCAGTGACGCCGTGGGTGGTTTCGGAACCACTGGCGCGGGAATTCTATCGCGGGCGGCGGGTGCTCGTGGTCGGCGCTGATGGCTTTCTCGGGACGAACTGTGTGCGTGCCTTGGAGGCCCTTGGCGCGCGGCTTACGCTGCTGGTGCGCAGTCCGCGGCCGCACACCAATCCTCATGCGCGCGTTATCAGGGGCGACGCCAGGGACCCCGTCGTGGTACGCGCTGCGGTCGAAGATCAGACCGTAGTGTTTGATCTGGCGGGCTCTTCCGGCGGGATCGACAGCAACCGGGATCCCCTCGGCGATCTGGACCGCGAGTGTGTCCCTCAACTCAACCTGATCTCGCTCTGCGCGCAACTCAGAGCACCCCCGTTTTTTGTGTTTTGCAGTACCCGAACAGTATACGGGCAACCGCAATATCTACCCGTGGACGAGGCGCACCCGCTCGCGCCGCTCAGTGTGTACGCGGTGCATAAACTCGCGGTGGAGAGTTATTTATCACTATTCAATCGGCGCGCTGGACTGAGTTTCTGTGTCTTTCGCCTTTCGAATCCCTATGGGCCCCATCAACCGGAGAACTGGCGAAGTTACGGGGTCATCAATCATTTTATTCGCCAGGCCGCGATCGGTGAAGCGATCCGACTATATGGTGAGGGTGAACAGCTTCGCGACTATATCTATGTTGACGATGCGGTTAGCGCATTCGTGCTTTCCCCCGCGCTTTCGTCCTGTCGCGATCAAATCTTAAATCTGGGGGGACGCCACCCTATCAGTGTGCGCACGGCGGCCGAGCGAATCACCTCGATCGCCGGCGGCCCGCCGGTCGAGTTCGAACCGTGGCCGGAAGAGTACGTGGCGGTCGAATCGGGTGACTATGTGACCGATCTGCGAAAACTCGATGGGTGTATGGACCGCCCCGCGGAGCCGAGCTTTGATGACGCGGTAGCCTGGACCATCGAAGAGTGTCGTGCGTTAGCCGAACGGGCCGGGCCGTTGCGGCGCTGACCACGCCGGTTACGATGTCAGTCGGGTCAAATTACGAAGTTTCGGGCGAGAAGGTGGAAAGCAAAGGCTCCATGTCGCTGCGCTGGCTCAAGGCGTGGCTGCTGGTGCTGCTTTGGGCGAGTATGATTTTTTATCTATCGTCGATTCCCGGCCTCGGAACGGGGCTCGGGATCTGGGATCTGATCCTACGAAAATGCGCGCACCTTGCCGAATACGCGCTACTCACCATATTGCTGTGGCGGGCACTTCGCGACACCACGTCGGGTTGGTCCTGCGGCGCACTAAGGCGAAGCGCGATGATCCTGGCGGTGCTCTACGCGGTCAGCGATGAAATCCATCAGGGCTTCGTGGTGACTCGGGTGGGATCGGGCGTTGACGTGCTTATCGATATGCTCGGCGCCGCTTGCGGATTGATCTTATGGCTTAAATTCGGTCCGCATAGCGCGCGCGCTCCGACACCTCCGCGATGAAGATCGGTCTTTTCGTGTCGGCCGCGGGTCGCCGGGACTCGGGGCCGGAAACCTACGAGCATTGCTTGGTGCGAGAGGTTGCCCGCCTGGATTCGGAGAATCAGTACCATATCATCTGCTTCACGCAGGCCGCGGCGGACTCCTTTCAGTCCTTACCTGGCAACTTCGCGTGCCACGTACTGCGACCCAATTCGTGCTGGATCAGTATCCCGGCATCCCTACCGCTCGCTCTACGCCGCCTCGATGTCGATTTTTACCACGCCACGTTCATCCCGCCGCTGGTCTCGTTTCGACCGCTACTGATAACCATGCATGGCACGGATATGTTTGTACATTCCGAGTTCTTCAAACCGCTGACGCGATTGCGCCTCGATACCTTGATGCGCCGAGGACTCGCGCAAGCCGGGCAGATCATCTGTGTGTCGCGCCATGTTCGGGACGTGATCGGTGCGCGGTTCAACATTCCCCGGGAGAGATTTGCCGTGGTCTATCACGGTGTGTCTGAGCATTTCCAACCGAGCCCTCCTGAGGCGACACGCGCCCGGCTGCGGGAACGGTTCGGGATTTCACGACCCTACATACTCTATGTGGGGAAGATGATTGCCAGCAAGAACATCGCCCGTTTGCTTGCGGCGTTTCGGCGAGCACGGCGCGAAACCGGCGGCGAGATCGACCTGGTAATGGTCGGGCGGACCTATCGGCGCATGTCCGATCTCGAACCGGAATTCTGGGAGGCAGCCGCTGCGGGCGAGATCAAGGTATTGGGGCACGTGGAGCATACCGAACTCTCGTGGCTTTACAGTGGCGCAATGCTGTTTGTGTTTCCCTCGCTCTGGGAAGGCTTCGGGTTGCCGGTGCTGGAGGCGATGGCCTGCGGCTGTCCCGTGATTACGTCCGATCTTTCGTGCTTGCCGGAGGTCGCGGGCGGCGCGGCAACCCTTGTCGATCCCTACGAGGTGGACGCAATTGCCTCCGCAATCGTAACCCTGTGTACCGACGACGTCGAACGGACCCGGCTACGGGCCCTTGGTCTCCAGCGCGCGGCGCAGTTCTCTTGGACCGAGACCGCGCGGCGGACGATCGAAGTCTATCGCCGAATCCGCGTATAGTGGTCCCGAATCCAGGGTATAATCGTCCGCGCGGTTAGGGGCGAACATTCATGAATACCCCGCCACCTTCAGTACCGGTATAGACAATCTTGTGATTGACGGCATCCACCGCGAGCGACGTGATATTCTTGTTGAACAGCCCGGTGGTCAGCGCATTCCAGGTATCGCCGCTATCGTCGCTAACAAAAACACCTCCCAGATTGGTTCCGGCATACAAGATGCTTGGCACCACCGGGTCAATCGCAAGCGTGAACACGAAAGGATTGCTTAGCCCGCTATCCTTGCGCACCCAGGTGATGCCGCCGTCACTGCTTTTCAGCACTCCGATGCCGCTCGCCGCCGCGTACAAGGTATTGGAGTTGGACGGATCAACCTTAATTGCAAGGATGAATGGTTCAACCAGGGCCGGATCCACCGGCGTCGACCAGGTCGCGCCGCCGTCGACAGAACGCATTTCACCGCCACCCAGGGTGCCGGCTAAAATCTCATTGGTAGCGCTGCCCGCCATCAGCACCGATACTTCGAGGGTCTCCATGCCGAGGTTGGCGGGTGACCAGATTGCGCCACCGTCGCTGCTCTTGAAGACTCCGGCGGCACGGGTTCCTGCGTAGACCACGAGATCGTTGGATGGGTCGACGAGCAAGGCGGTCACTTGCTTGTCGGCTAGCCCCGACAGCGTCCAGGTAGTCGCGCCGTCGCTGGTCTTGTAAACCCCGCTATCGGTCGCGGCATAAATGATGTCGCTTACTGATCCCATCGCCAGGGTATTGACCGCAGCCGCCGCCAAACCGCTATCGGCGGGCTCCCAGAGCGCACTGCCGGGTTTGTAGCGGAACACACCCGGTCCCGCGGATGAGTGCAGCAAAGAGGCGTAGAAAAATCCAGGTTTGACGGGGTCGGACACAACCGAGGTCACGATCCGATCTTGAAGACCGAGGCCGGCGTTTAGTGGCGTCCAATTATCGCCTCCGTCAAAGGACACGTAGATTCCTTCACCGTCGGTCGCCGCAAACAAGAGGTTCGAGAGGTGATCGCTGGACAGCCAGGTGATTTCGTGACCGAGCACTTGGGTGGTCAGAACTTCCGTCCAGCTAAGCCCATTGTCATTGCTCTTGAACACCTGGCTGGACTGAGTACTTACGAGTAGCCCGCCTTGCAATGGATCGTGTACCATTGCCAACACGTTCGCGCCCGGTAGCTGTTGTTCTCCGAGGCGCTCCCAGCTATGTCCGGCATCCGTGGTACGCAACACCCCGCCCCCTGCCAGGCCACCGGTGTAAAACGTATCCGGCGCCCCCGGGTCGGCCACCATCGAAAAGACGAACGCGGATTGCGGACTGAGTAGGCGCCAGGTGTTGCCCCCGTCGACGCTGCCGGCTACCCCACGCGCAGTGCCGACATAGGCGCGGCTCGAATCTTGCGGATCAATTACCACGTCGAAGTTCGGATTTTCACTGAGCCCGGTGTGAGACCACATGGCACCCCCGTCAGTGCTCTTGAATACGCCATTCTGCAACGACGCCGCGAGCAGTCGGCTGCCGTCGCGAGCATCGACCGCGAGGCTGTGCAGGACCACCGACATCCCTTGTGAACTTGGTTGCCAAGCGCCGCCGCCATTAATGCTGCGCTGTACCCCCAGCAGATGACTGCCGGCATACAGTAGGTTGGAATCCAATGGGCTCACCTCGATCGGTGTCGCACCCTCGACCGTGGAGCCGGTAAGCACGGCATTCCAGGTCGTGCCGCCGTTGCTGCTACGGAAAATTCCCTGATCCTGCACCGAGGCATATAGGGTCCCCGGATTGTTCGGGTCGAACTTCAAGCCGAGCACCGCCCCGCTCGGAAGTCCTGTACTGGCGGAATTCCAGGATACCGCCGAGTCGGTGCTAACGAAAACGCCTTGTTCGGTTCCCGCGAACACCGTCGCCGGGGTATCGGGCCGTACCGCCACAGAAAACACGAATGCGCCCGCGAGTCCGCTGCTGGCTTGCGACCACTGGATCCCATTCGACTCGGACTTATACACACCGCCACCTGCGGTACCCTGATAAAGAATCCATGGTTGGGCGGGGTCGAATGCCAGCGCCAGAGTGGGTTCCGGGACCCCGGTCTTGGTCGGTGACCAACTCACCCCGTTATCGCTGGAAATAAGCAGTGATCCCGCGTCAGTGATCGCGAATATATCGTTCCACGGGATCGGTACGATGCCCGTCACCGCCTCGTCAGGGGGGAGATCGGTGGCGACCTGAGCGAGCGTCAATCCATCGTCGTAGGTTACGAACAGGCGACCCGCGCTGGCGCCGAAGTAGGCGACACCGGGACGAACCGGGTCCGTAACCACGAAATGGGTGAAATTCATCAACTCGGAACTCGCGCTACGGCTCCAGGTCAGGCCCTGATCGGTGCTTCGATACAGGCCGTCCGAGGTCCCCGCGAATACCGTGTTCGGCGCGAGTTGCGATTGTGAAATAGCGAGAATTCGGTTTGGTACCAAGCCGTTTGACCCGGGCTGCCAAGTTTCCCCGAAGTCGAAGGTCTCCCAAACGCCATCGTCGCCGGTCGCGGCGAACAAGATCTCGGGCGCCGTAGGGTGAACCTCCAAATCAAATACATTGCGCCGGAGACTGTTGTCCGGGAGCCAGAAGCTCCCGATCGCCGGCCCGAACGCGGTGGTCGCTAACCGCATTCCCAAACCGGTACCCGCGTAGAGCATTCTTTCTCCGAACACGTCGGCCGTCGCAAGTGCCCCGACAAAGACATTCTGCAATCCCTGTTCAAGCGCGATCCAGCTTGCGCCGTCATCGGCGGTAAGCAGCAATGTGCCGGCACCACCGGCAACGTAAGAGACTACGCCACCGGCAGCAAAGAGCAGGGTCTGCGCGGGAATATTGGTCCACTGCGTCCAACTCGTGAATCCGGACGCCCTACCGCTGCGATACACACCGGTGGTCGCAACCAGGAACAGTTCGCCGGTCGTGGGCTGGATCGCTATTTTCCGGAATGGCCCGTCGGGTAGATTGAGACTTACGTCCTGCCAGGTACTGCCGCCCGCCGCGAGGCGATACACCTTGCTGATGCCACTCGCCGCGAGGTTGCCCGCGGTTGCATCAATCGCCAAAGAGAGGATTTCTTGTGCGCCGATTCCAGTGCTGAACGGGGCAAACGAAACTCCACCGTCCGTACTACGGTATACGCCTTGGGTGGGTGTGCCCGCATAGACCCTATTGGGTATGGTGGGGTCGAAGACGATGTCGTCGGCACCGATGCTCGGTAATACGGTGGACGCCGGGGTCCAGCTCGTGCCGCCGTTAGTGCTGCGGTATATTCCCAGCGGGGTGCCGGCCAAGATCGTCAGCGGGTTATTCGGGTCAATCGCCAGGACGTTGACGCTCGGCTCCGCAATGCCGCTGCTGATATCAACCCAGCTCGCGCCGCCGTCGGTGGTCTTCCAGACCCCGGTGCTTAAAGTGCCGACATATACGGTTCCGGCCTGACTAGGGTCGCGCAGAATGCTGAACACCGCGTCCGCGGAGAAAGGGGAGTCGACGTGGGTCCACTGGACGCCCCAGTCGATGGTGTGGTAGAGCCCGCCGAAAAAAGTGCCGGCGTAGAAATCCCCGAGGTTGGTCTCGTCTCCATTTAGCGTGAAGACACTCGCCCCGATCGGGCCAATCGGGGTCCAGGGGCTGTCCTGAAAAGCGCCTGCCGCGCTCGTCCACAGCCCAAACCAAACCGCGAATACGGTCGTCAGCAAGGACCGACTCCAGACCGCGCTAGACCTCAACCGAAGGCGATCTCGATCACTCATTAACTAAGTCCCTCGTTAGATTCCGTGCGGGCGCTCTTCGGACCGGTTCACTTCACGCCCGGCACAACCCGATTGAGACTACCTGGTATTGGCAATTTCAACCGTGACCATTATCACAACGACGCCCGCGGGGCGCTGCCCTGTCAGCCTCGATCCCCTCTCGACTCAGGCATAGGCCGGGGTATTGGCGAAGAGGTGAATTAGCGCACAGAGCTCGCTAAGGGTCGCCGGCATACGGCAGATCGAAAAAAGCGCCCCAAGTCGTCAGCGCCGGCTTGGGCGTGCCGTCCGTCCGCACCAGCCCGGCCGTCGCCCAGGTGAGATCTGCCGGATTCGTACCGAACTGTGTGCCGTAGTCAACACCAATGAAATTTATCACGAATACAAACCGGCCGAGCAGTGCCTGGACGAGTAGAAAGCCGGTGAAGTCGTTCTGGAGGGCCTCTGAGCCCGGGAGCAAGGTGTTTAGCGGGGCGTACAGGTAATCTTCAGAGATATATCCGGTCTGGTCGATCGCGACCGGGATCCCGGCCGCGCTCGCGACCGCATAAGCGCGCGCAAAGTAATCCGCGCCGACTATATTGCCCTGGACCATGTAGGGAAAGGTGCTTAGGGCCATCAGATCACTATGCTGGAGCAGCAACGAGACCTCGTTTTCGAGGACGTTCGGGTAGTCGGTCTTGACTGCCTCGGCGAGGTCGTGCGACCACGAATGCAACCCGAGCATATGCTCGTATTGAATAGAGGAGAACACCACGACGTTGGGATAGCGTAACTTGACTTGATCATAAATGTAGGCGTTGAGTTCCTTGAATGCCGTCCAACGCGATGGCGCGCGCGCGAGCAAAATGTTCGCCTCCATGTTGATTGCGAGGTACTTCGGCTGGAAGAACTTGATAACCGCAATGACATAATTGAGGTAGGCTTGTTTGACATCGGGGTGATTAAAATCGTAACCATCCCAGGGCGCCGGGAGTGCCATGCGTGGTGTCTGCCCCCAGTAGGGGGCAAGCTCGGTGAATCCAATGCTGTTGATGGGATTGAGTACGATGTAGCGCTGGTGGCCGGGTAGGCGGCTTTCATCGACTGCTCTCAGCATCTCCCAGAACTGCTGCAGATCCCGGGAGTAGTCGCGATAATCACTGCTGTTCAACGCTTCAGGCCAAGGCACCCCGTCCTGAAATGAGTGGGAAACGAGATCGGCGTGATTCTCGAGCAGGTTCAGCGTGTGCTCGAAACCCGGTGTGAGCGGGGTGCTGATTCCTCCCGAGGTATAGAAGTGATAGCTATCATAGGGGACGGTGTTGATGCCCATAAGAAAAGGCCGGTGCACGACTTCTTGGGCCGATACACCGCTTGCGGTCGCGAGCGTGCCACCCCCGATGACCACGCAGCAGACAACCAATCCCAACAGGCTGGCGGCCGCCTCGCATCGGCGCGCAATCGAAAACACGGTAACCTCCTAGCAGGCCGTTTGGAGCTTGACCCAGTCTAACCCGATACCGGAAGTTTGGAAAAGGCTGCTCGCTGCCGTCGTTGCACAACGATGTGTTGATTCAGGATCGGAACGTGCATATCGACGATGGGCTGAATGTAAGAAATCGCGCGCGCTGGGACGCGACATTGGCATCTCGCAAATAGACTGGTACCGCCGGATTGCTGACTGCGGGCGACTTGTTACCTGGATGGGTGCCGTAGACTGCGCCAAGCTTACCGGGATGCCCCCTTAGGGCTCGGGCGGAAATTAAGTTGCCAACGCGGGTGGCGAGACGCCCGCCTGGCAAGGCGCGAGGAAGGCGAATAGTCACTCTATTCAACTGACGAGCAACGCAGCCAAGCGGGATGGATCGGTGCTTGAGTTGGTGAGTTAATTTTGAACTAAACTCTTAGTATTGCACCTTGTCGTCAATTCTTTACAGTGAAAGGACTTTCGCAGTAAGTAACGGTAACCCACTGTGTGCTAAGAAAATATTTTGCGAAAAACGGTTTACCAAGCGCGCGTCTTACGAGGCGTTGGAATTGATGGGGCCGTAGAGTTGTCAAATTTCCTTTACACCTGAGAACTATTCTTATTAAATTCTTGTATCTCTTTGAGATACAAGGGGTTTCGTGCAGATATATCGAGTGATTTGCTGAGATGAGCGGAATAATCTCCATGAGTTGCGGGAAAATGTGTCAGGTATTTTTACACTTTCGCGAATTGTACACCGGCTATCGATCTGGTTTATATTGTAAGTAATTGTTTATAGAGCATATTATAAAAGTGGCACGAAATTTGCTTTTTTTCTCAGAAGACGGCGAATCGGGATCTTGCCGAGGATCAGTTTGCCCGGTCGTGGTCGAGTGAGCCGTCGCCCCGGGCTGGGTCGACCCTGACAGGACCGAGGATCCCTGTCCGATTTCAACGAGGAGAACGATCATGCAGGCTAATTCCATGGATAGAGTGCAAAACTCGTATGGACGAGATTTATTGAGTCATACAGCAGCCCGTAACCGCAGCCGGCCGATCTGCTTGGCCAATCGAATCATCAGCACACTATCGTTGGCTGTGTCGTTGATTCTGGTGACATCCGCGGGCCATGCGGTCCCGATGACTAATCCGGATCCAAGCTTGTATGGAAACGACACGGAGGGCGCGTTTGTCTTCCCGTCCTCGATCACAGATATGCGAGTCAACAAAGGAGTCGACCTGTCCAACGCCGGTAGCAGCTTCGGTTTTTACTTTCCGGGCCCGGCTTCACCGACACTCATCGAAATCTTCGGTGCCGATGACTCGGGGCCACCACCGGACCAGTTGGCGACGATTGATTTCGTGGCAGGTACGGTGACCGATTTGGATGTGACCACCATCCAGGCAAACTTCGCGCCTACCAGTAACCCGGGAGCGATCGGATTTTGGTACATGGCATCGTCTACCGGTACCCCGTTATTTACCGATCCCGGTCAAAATGTGACCAGCGGAGGCGAGGATTTTGCGGGAATCTTTCCGTCACTGAGCGATCCCTTTGCGCTGGTTGTCACCTTCGAAGACCCACTGGATCCGAACGTCGCGATCTTTTCGGCCAACGTCATAACCGGCGCGGTGCCGGCCCGCTCGGTACCGGCCCCGGTAACCGTGGTGCTGGTTGTGATTGGTGCATTTGCGTACGCCGGCATTAGCGCTTGGCGGCGGCGTTTCGCATAGCGACACGTCGCGGCGCCGTTCTCTCGATTGCGACTCAGTGGTGCACGCGGTGATGGAAATCCGCTGCCTGGGGAGACGCACCCAATCATGGTGGGTCGCGTAGGACGCTGGCCGATGGTGGAGTCGCGCGCGGCATGGAAATTCGCTCATCGCAGCTAAAAGCAGGCGCGTTTTTCAAATTCCGTCGGGATCTCGAATCCGCTGAAACTCGCGGTTGAGGGCGTGTTCCTCGGAGGAGACGTATTCCTCCATGCCCTCCGCGCGTCGCTCGAGGTCGTCGAATCGGCGGCGCAGATCGGCGAAATCGACATCGTCATCATCATCGATGGTGACCTCGCCCAAACCATCGCTCGCGTAGGTGGTTCGCGTCCAGGTGGCGCGGATGGCGCGCCGCACTTTGCGCAGCAGGCGATCGAGGGTGTCCTCGATCCCTTCGGGGTGATTCACCCAGTAAAGTGTGGCCAGGAACAGCAGCAGCGTCAGCAGCGGAACGAAGACGAAGCCCAGCACGAAGCCCGCGATGACATATTTACGTTTGACTCCGAAGCGGTCCGACAGGCCGCGAACCACCTGCTTGACGGGTCCGTGGCGCCTGCGTCCGTGCTTGTAGCGACAATTCATTTCGATCTCCAGTTCGGAAACTCGGCGTCGAGAATGGTCTCGAGCGACTCGAGGCGCCGAGCGAGCCGATCGGCGGTATCACGGAGGCGCTTGAGATCGGCCTTGGCGACCGCAACCTGTCCGCTCCCCAGCTCACCCGCCTTGATCCGTCTCCATGCGGTGACGTAGTGACCGATGATCCAAAGCGGGCCGACCAAGGCGATGAATACGATAACCGGTACCGCCAATGCCCAGGGAATAGTCATATTTGATCCCGATGAGAAAACTACGATCCCGATTCCACGGATTTGTCGCCGCGGCGAGCCTTGAGTCGCGCGAGTTCGCTCGCGACCTCGCTCTCGACCTCGAGATCGGCGAACTCCTCATCGAGGCTCTTGGTCTTGCCCATGTCGTAGACCTCCGCTCCCGCCTCAAGCTCGTCGATGCGGCGTTCCAGCGACTCGTAACGGTTGAGGGCATCCGTCACTCGCGCGTCGTCCAAGGTTTTGCGCACTCGGCCCCGCCCCTTCGCCGACTTCATCCTGATCTCCAGCGCCTTCTTGCGCGCCTTGGCTTCCGCTAACTTGGCCTGAAGCTTGGCGAGGTCGGCATTCTGCCTGGCGAGGCTCTCGTCGACCAGGACCAGTTCTTCACCGAGCCGCGCGGCTTGTTCGCCGAGCTTGCGCTTGGCGATCAGCGCGCCTTTGGCGAGGTCTTCACGACCTTTGTCGAGGGCGAACTCGGCTTTGCTCTCCCATTCGTGCTGACCGGCTTCGAGTTTGCCTATTTTACGCTCCAACTCCTTCTGGTCGGCGATCGCCTTGACCGCTTCCGAGCGGATCTCGACCAGGGTGTCCTCCATCTCCTGGATCATCAGCCGAACCATCTTCTCGGGGTCCTCGGCGCGTTCCAGCAGGCTGTTGATATTGGCGTTGATAATGTCGGTTAAACGAGAAAATATGGTCATGGCTGTCTCTCCGGCTTGGTTGGTGTGTTCACTGTTGGTAAAGCAAGAGGGATGCCAGCTTTCAATCCATTGAAAAACAGGCTGTTTTCATTCTCTCTCGCATAATAATAGCGAAAAACGATGATGAAAAACGCTTATTAATAGCGAAAAACGCTATACTAATACTGTGAACCCGTTGCCACCTATCGCCGGCGAGGATCCGGTCTTTCTTGACGCCGTGGAACGCCTTTCGCGTGTCGCGCCACTCGATCGGCCCTGCTTGGTGGTCGGTGAACGGGGCACCGGGAAAGAGCTTTTCACCACCCGGATCCACTACCTGTCGCGCCGTTGGGATGCGCCCCTGGTCAAGGTCAATTGCGCCACCTTCACCGAAAGTCTGCTCGAGTCGGAGCTGTTCGGTCACGAGGCGGGCGCCTTCACCGGTGCCCGCGGCCGCCATGAGGGTTATTTCGAACGGGCACACGGCGGAACCCTGGTACTCGACGAGATCGCCTCGGCCTCGCTCGCGGTGCAGGAGAAGGTGCTCCGGGTCATCGAGTACGGTGAGTTCGAGCGGGTCGGCGGCAACGCGACGCTCGCCGTCGACGTGCGCGTGGTGGGCGCGAGCAACGTGGATCTTCCGAGCTTGGCTCGGCAAGCGAAGTTTCGCGCCGATCTGCTGGATCGGCTCGCCTTCGAGGTGGTCACCCTGCCACCGCTGCGGGCGCGTAGGGGTGATATCCTGCCGCTGGCCCGAAGTTTCGCGCTGGAGATCACACGCGAACTCGGCCGGGATCTCTTCCCCGGCTTCTCACCGCCCGCCGAATCGCGGTTGCTCGAATACGGCTGGCCGGGCAACGTGCGTGAACTCAAGAACGTGGTGGAGCGCGCCGTGTACCGGGAGCCACCGGGTGACCGGCCGATCGAGCGGATCAGCCTCGATCCCTTCGACAGTCCGTGGCGGCTCCGTGGCGCGATATCGGACGCCGGTGCGGATACACCCGCGGTCGAAACGCCGGAGCGAATCGCCGGGTATCACGCGACCGTGGCCGCCTTCGAACGCCGGCTGCTGGCGCACGCGCTCGAGGGCGCGCACTACAATCAAACCGCCGCCGCGCAGGCGCTCGGCCTCGGCTATCATCAAATGCGGCGTCTGCTGAAGAAACACAACCCGCTCAGGGCACGCGCAAGTCCGCGCGATCAGCCTGAGTGAGAAGTACGCCGTATGCGTTGAATCCCGTGTGTTCGACTACCCGGGAACGGCCGGGATGGCGGTTTCCGGATGGACACTATTCATGCGAGGAAACCCCGCCATCGATTGATGCCGCTTCGTCGGGGTTGAGCTTCGGCCCGGCGCGAAGGAGGACCCGCCGAAGAACGCTCCCGTGAGATCCAGGCCGACAGCGAGGAACCCGGCTTGCGCAGGGTAATCTAAGGTCGGTCGGCGTGCTGTTGGTCGAGGTCTCCGAAATTCAAGAATTTCGAACAACGGCGCACATCGCGATCGAGGTGTTTCGCCAATCCCGAATCGAGGTCGCCGGGATGCACGGCGATACGCACCATGGTTGTCGTGAGACGCGCGCCGGCTTGGTTGAGCGCGTTGCTCGCAATTAAAACCGGCACCCTCCAGACTCGATCCGCCTGATATGCCAGCACCGGGAATCGGACGAATCGTTGCGACAACGAGTCGTATACACCACTCAAAAATTCGTAATAGCGAAACGGCAGCTCGGAAAGCTGCGCGGGCTGAATCGACCCCATCGCCCAGGCCGGCGGTACGTAAAGTTCCGGTGCCGGCAACGCGTGGTCATGGAACCAAGCATGGCAACGCGATACCAGACTCGCGATCTCGGTCGAAATCAAGGCCAGATGCTCGGCGGCTTGACGCGACAGCAGCAGCGCGTGGAGTCGGTGATAGAGCCCACCGTATCGGTTGGCCCGGTGCGACCAGCCGTGACCGGCGAGTTCGATGCCGCGTTCCGTGTAGTGCCGCAGAACTTCGATCTGCCGTGGCCGCCAGGGTTTTCCCGGAACTACCAATAACGTGATTCGTGTTACGTGACGGCGCGACAGAAAATCGACGATACGTTGGATTTCGGACCACGTTTCCGGCATGACATCATGCACGGAAACGATCGCGTTCATCACGCCCCGCCACCGGTGGTGAGTAACTCCAGCCACCCGCTGACCGTCTTCCGATGAAATTCCAATGCGGAATGAAACGCAGTGGTTGCCTTCCGGATTTTTCCCGCTTCCTCCGAGGCATCGATACGGGTCAGCGATTCAGCTACGGATTCATGCTCGGCCATGACGAACAGGCCAGGGTTCAGTTGCGGCCAACTCCGAATCCCGCATGCCCTCGATACGAGTACCAGGCGCGCCCGGGACATCGCCTCCAGGGCAACGGTGCCGAACGCCTCGATGCGTGAAGGCAAAATTACGACATCGCTGTCATCGAAAAGCCTCACCACTCCCTCACGATCCAGGTGACCCGCGTAGTTGAGGTTCGGGAGTTGGATGGACTTTCGTCTCACCAGCGTTTCCAGTGGCCCCTTGCCGGCCAGAGTGAAATTCAGCCGCGGCAATCGCTCGGCGGCATCGATGATCGCCGCGACATTCTTTTCCGGCGCCAAGCGACCCGCGAAGGCGACCCGCGTCGAGGCGCCCGACGGAGGCGTCACCGGTGTAGCGACGAACGCCTCCGCGAGCGGCGTTCCGAGCAATCGGATACGCCTCGCCCCGAGGCGACGTGCGGCGGGAAGGATCGGATTGGAGTTCACGACCACCGCATCGGCACGCTGAAAGAGCAGGCGGCTGGCGGCTTCGATGGAACGTCGGGCGATACGCCCGAGGAGTCGATTCCAATACATATCAGCCAAGCCTTCGAGATCAGTATGCAATCCGGCGATCATCGGTATTTTCAGTCGTCGAGCAACGAACGCGCCGAGTAGTCCGAACGGTCCCGGGGCCGGGATCAGGATGCGGTTCGGGCGTAGCGCCATGATTTCGCGGTACACCTTTACGAGTGCCGGGAAACAGATTTGTTGGGTCGTGTCACCCGGCATGGGAAGCGAAAACCAGCTTCTGCCGCGCCCGGTTGTCGGATCCGGATTCACGAGGCCGATATTGGCTACGTGTGTGCGTAGGCACCCCACCAGATCACGGTAATAGCCGTCGACGCCGTTGCGGCCCGGCAAGGCATCGGAGACGATAACGATCCGCACGCCTTCGCCCGGGGGCATCGCGGCGATCGGGCGAGTCGCTCGGAATTCGCAGTTGGTGGGCGAGGTCATGCGGTACGAGCCCGGCACCGATGTTTGCGTGATCGGGCCGTCATACGACCACCGATAACGTCACCGTCCGCACGGGCAATCCGTGCGCTCGCGACACCCCTCGAGCGCCTCTGCGATCCCGTGGGCGAGCAGCCATCGGCCCGCCTGTCGATGGTCGCCGTCGCCTGACCAGCAATCGTGCTCATCGGCGCGTCAGGGGTGGCGAGACGGCGCCGGGACGTAGAAAATAAGTACCTTGCCGTCACTCTGGAATTCGATGTCTCCACGTTTGTTCCCATTACGCATGCGCTCTTTCAACCAGGGCACATAGCGTGTACGGGTCTCGGGGAAATGTGCCACGACCTTCGCCAGCAGAAAATCCCTGCTCCTGTCGACGTCATGCTGGATATCATGCAATGGGGCGGGAAAATGTTGATAAAACCCCAAATCGATTTCCTTGTCCCTGGAGACGCTTCCCAACCACACGGACCGCGTACCCAGATGTCCGAACGACCAGAGTCTGAGGTGAACCCTGGAGACGATGGAACGTGACAGGAACTGATAGGCGAAGTCCTGCGGGCGCCCGTCCAAATACAGGTAACTGACGGGGGGTAAATCCTTGCGCAGCAACCGCACGTACCGATTGACGCCGATCCGGTCTCTTCCGAACATTTCGTTCTTGATCCAGCCCGCTTGGCTTAGCAGGCGTTGGATATTTCGATGCGTGATGAATACGAAATTGATCGGTTGCACGAAGTCCTTCGGAGAATTCTTGTAGTGCGTCAGCAGGCTCGATTTGGCTGCGATTTCTTGTACTGAATCAAGGCTATAGCCGGTCGCAGGGAGCGGCGCGTCTAAGACCGGAAACTTGAAAAACATCAGATAAATGATGGTCAAATACACGAACCCCGGGAAAACCATCGAGAGCAACGCATGTTTCCCGAGGTATTCGAGTCGTTGATAGCGCGTCAATCTCAGGCAGCTTTCCGAATCCTGCAGGAAACGATACCGATTCAACAGGTACCAGTAGCTGACCGAAATCGAAATCCCCAGGGCAATCAAGAACGCATAATCCTTCAACGACGCA
>Ga0114931_10003350_pt1 | contig 20296 bp, 16 predicted proteins | sample 2SBtaG_FD_89579 | JGI IMG/M metagenome (GOLD analysis project Ga0114931, IMG submission 89579) | Deep subsurface microbial communities from Kolumbo volcano to uncover new lineages of life (NeLLi) - 2SBTROV14_V59a metaG | ecosystem: Environmental > Aquatic > Marine > Volcanic | place: Kolumbo...
AAGTTTTGTCTCGGAGCCATCACCACCGGCTTATTGGCATTAGTGCCATCTGATTAAGCCAATATTTTTGAGTTTTTGAATCTCCGCTTTGCCTTCGGAGGCAGCCGGCCGCATAAATTACGGTACACTGACCCGTGAAGCAGACATACGCGGTGAGTGTAGGTAATGCGTTATGGACGAGTTGAAGTTCTTTCTTGGGCTGAGCGCCATCACTCTGATCGTGGTTGCCCTCGTCATATACTTCGGCATGAAACTGAGCAGAGCCGTTAACAAGAACGCACCAGGAATCAATTTCCCTCTGAAAGTGACGATGACTGGAACCGTTCTTTGGGCATGTGTAGTGGGATTCTGGGTCATTTGTGCTGTTGCTAGGAAGTTAAAGCCAGACAGTTCGTTCGGCGATTTTCTAAATACGATGGATGGACTTGCGACTGTTATCGTGGGATCCATTTTCTTTGCCGCAATCGCAGGAGTAATTCTTGAGAAGCTTGGCTACCCGATAGCGAGAATAGGCAACGACTCCTGAAAAGTCCTGGAATTGAGCGGCTGGTTGAGGCTGTGTGCCGAAGTTCGCCAGGAAGAAAAACGACGGGCGGCTTTACTTCGCATCGCAACCCATCACGAATGTTGAGCTATAATCTCTGCCGTTGAACCGAAGTAGGCATTGGGTACAAACCAAGAATGAGGAAAACATGATTCGAATAATCCCCCTGGTCTTTCTAGTCTCTGCGCTGCAAGCCTGTACAGAAAACTCTGACCACGAGCCGTCGCCCGGGGCGCAGGAAATGGCTGGCGCCGTGGGCACATTTGAGTTCAAGCCCCAAGATTGGACTGACGGCAAGACGACGTGGTGGAAAGATACCGACGGTGTTGATCCGGGAACCGCCGGCTGCCATATCGGAACGGATCGTGACGGCTCACCTAACGGTCGGATGTTTGGGGAGGCTTGTCTTACTGACGGACTCTTGGTGGAATCCAACCCGGGTGCTGGCGAGTTGCACAGCCACAGCAATGACATTGGTCATCCGGACAAGTTCGACTGTGTGGCATGGTGCATTGGAAACGGCAACTCAGGAGGCAATTGCGAGGTGGCCGCTGCGCCTCCGTGCGAACAATCTGCGCGATGTGCCTGCAATTGACATCCGGTTCTGGCCGGGTGCAGTAGTTCGCCGGGATGGATAGCGGAGGGCTACTTTGTGCAAGCAAGCAGCCGCCTAGGTGTTAATATGACGGCAGGCATAAATTGACCCTATGTATGGGCTCCTCCAACCTAATTTCTTGGGCTGGAAGTCGACTAAAACCAATGGAGTCAGTCGGGATCACCGAGCAGCCGCCGATCCGAAGCTCAACTAGTTGTCGGCTATTAGTCCGGAGAGGCTCATTCGTGCGAAAATTGAAGAGGCTATTAGCGTCATTCCTAACGATGGGCATCGTCACGATTTTGGGTGTATTAGTTTTTTTTCGTCCAATAGCTGAGGTAGACAAAGCTTCATCTGCGTGGCCAGCGCCAATCGCATTGGCGATATATGCAGGTCTATCTGTTCTGCTCCTTGACTGGGCTGCACAACGATTACGGAGTTCTTATACAGCGGCTTTCATCATAGCTGCGGCCCAAATCATTTTTGTCGTTGATTTGCTCGCTCGTGGAGATCGTGGGCTGCTAACGGCCGCGGCTGGCGTTTTGCTATTGACGATAAGCTGGTCGGGCGTGGCATTCGTGCGCTCGCGGATCAAAAAGACAAATCGAGACTTGAGTTAGAGTTTAGGTGTTGCATTGACCGGTTGAAACCGCAACCGACTGCCGCCCGTGGAACCAATCTGATACGTACCCTTTGAGTGACCGCTATCGACTTGAGCCGCCGATCGGAATCATACCGTCACAATGCTGCAAGAAACCAGCAGCGAATATGTTCAGTCATTCGAGCGATAGCTTGAGTAGTAGTTAACGAGCGCACCCAAATCGCCGGGTTTTAACTCACGTATCGCATGTGCCATTTTCTCAACCAGTGCCTCACGATCACCACCAAAATAGGCCTCAATGGCGTAACGCAAATACTCTGAGCGCTGTCCGTGCAGTGGGATGCCTACGGCGAATTCGGCATCCTCATCATCCGGCGGCAGGTGACACGACGAGCAGTTCTGTCGGTGCTCTTTACTTTACATCCACTTCTTCGACCGGTTCGAGCGAAAAGATGAATGTTCGACAGGATTTGATCGACGGTAGTTTTTCATCATCTTCGAGCGCTTTGAACGATGAATCACGCACCGCCTTGATCGACGGCCTTTCAAACGTGCGAGCAGTACTGTTGCGCACGGCGATCCGGCGAGGCCGCCCTTTGCGGTCAACCTCGAAACAAACCTCCACTTTACCTTCGATGCGATCGCGCCGGGCCTTACGCGGATACTTGGGCGCCACGGTTTGAACAGGAATTCGGTTGATGTTGCTGTCGAAGACATGCGCAACAATCGTTTCTTCTTCCGCCGCAGTCACCGAAGCCGCCATGACCAGCACAAAACCAATCAGTGAGCGCAGCATCATTCGGGTTTTTCGGGCGGAGACCGCGGTCCGCTGCGCTGATCATCAATCGTGATTTTTTCATCGACGGGCTCCACCTCGTCGAGGTACATGCCCTTCACCTCTTTGAGATGCTCCGAACGTGGATTGAGTTCCTGCCCTTTCCGGATGTCGGCCTCTGATTCCTCAAAGCGACCCAGGCGTAAATAGGCGATCGCCCGATTGTTGTAGGTCCGCCAGTGATAAGGATCTTGCTCCAGAACCCAGTTGCAGTGTTCCAGTGCTGTCTCCGCTTTACCGAGTAGCACGAAGCCTGCACACAGATTTGCATGGCCAATTTTTTCTTCACGCAGACCTTGAGCAAGTTCAAGTCCCTTCAGGGTAAGCGCAACGCCACTCTCGGCATCACCTGCCTTGAGCGCGTTTGCACCGTCATAGAGATACACATTACTGGGCCCGAGGACGGTCTTCGAATCGGCCTCGTCATCGGCATACACTTGCATTGCAGCGACCAACGTTATTGAGAACAGTAGCAGGTGTTTCATTATTGATCTGGTCTCCGCGATCCGGATGTCGCCGTTTCGCTACATACCGCTAATGTACTGTCCGAGCTGCGTGATTTCCTCCTGCTGCTCGGAAATTTTCGACCGAACCAGGTCACCGATCGACAGCATGCCGGTTACTACACCATCATCGATGACCGGCAGATGCCGTATTTTGCGTTCAGTCACCAGCTCCATACAGTCACTGATTGTTTGCTGACTTGTTGCCGAGCAAATATCGGTGGTCATAATTTCTCTGACCTCTGTGGATTCCGATGCGCGCCCCTTGATGATGACCTTGCGCGCATAGTCGCGTTCGGTAATTATGCCCAGGAGTTCATCGCCCTGCATAATCAACAGCGAACCCACGCCTCTTTCCGCCATGAGCTTGATGGCATCGAGAACCGATGCCTCGGGCGTAATAGAGATGATATCCCGACCTTTTGTGTCGAGCAGATGTTGCACTAGTTTCATGCTGCCTCCCCTTATATGCGCCTTTCCTGCAGGCACTTTTACAGGGTAATACTAGCATTTATGGCGAATCAGGTTTCTGCGTCAACCACACCACGTATTTCAGAGTACGTCAGGCCGCCACTACCGGCTTCAACAATGACGAGATCGCTGTCGATATCGGACACGTTGATGCTGCCCGAACCGTCGTCCACAGTTACAGATCCCGCTACATGCTTGACATTAATACTACCCGAGCCATCGACGATCGAAACATCGCCCGTGGCATTTGCGATCTCGATGGAACCGGATCCGTCATCAATCGTCACTTCTGCAACATTTCTGATATTGATCGATCCCGATCCATCATCGATCGAAATATCACCAGCGACGGCATCGATTTTGATCGATCCGGAACCATCGTCGATATTGACTGCCATGCCTCGTGGCACTTTGACATCAAGAACGATATACGGGCTGGAGCCAAAAAAATGAAAAACCGATTTGAAAAATGCCTTCAGCTCAGCCTCACCGGCGTTTTTCTCCAACGACAATCTGATTTTCTTTTCAATAATGCGAACGGCATCGTCTTTATCCTCGCCCGGGACGACGATTGTTGCCTTGGCAGCAATTTTGTCGAGACCGGCGACGCCAGTTACAACCATACTGCCAGCACCAGCAGTGATCGTCAGTTGAGACAAGCCATCGGCAGGCAGGTCCATATTGCGAACTTCTTCATAGTCTTTGGTCCAACCGGCATGGGCAAGACTTGCCGTAAACATTGCTAACACTATAAACCCGCGCATGAAAGCCCCCTTGGTTTTTTCGATTTCCGCGCCTGTGGTAAGCATTAGATGCCCCTCGCTGCAATTTGGTTGCAAGCTCTGGTCGGCGCTACTCGCTACTTGCCGCCCTCAATAGCATAACGCGCAAGACGAGCATACGGCCAGTTGACGAATTACGTGTCGCCCAAAATCATTTCCAGTTTGTCGTCCGCAATATTACCGCCACAGACTATGACGACCACATTCTGGCCCGAAACCTTCTCCGCCCGTGCCAGAAGACCGGCGACGGCTACCCCGGCCGCACCTTCGATGATCTGTTGTTCGCGGTCGACATAGAGTCGCATTGCATTCGCGATTTGCTGTTCGTCGACCAGAACCCATTCATCGACAACCGCTTCATTCAACGGCAGCGTGATTGCCCCGGCCTCAATACCACCGGCCGTACCATCCGATACCGTCGGTTCACTGGGCAGGTCGAGAATCTCACCGGCAGCAACAGATTGTGCCATTACGGCTGAAGCCTTTGGCTGGCACCCGTAGATTACGATATCCGGGTTGTGCGCCTTAAGAACGCTGCCAACGCCACCGATCAGTCCGCCGCCACCAACAGCAATAAACACCGCGTCAACGTTCGGCAGTTGTTCGAGTATTTCCACGCCGCAAGTTCCCTGACCGGCGATGACCTGCTCATCATTGTAGGGAGACAGGTACAGCATGCCGTTTCGCTCGGCATAGTCGCGCGCGTGCTGCTCCGTATCCAGGCCATCTTTTCCGAAATATCGCACCTCTCCGCCGTAGCCTTTGATCTTGTCGATCTTCACCTCCGAGGTTTGCTCCGGCACGAATATCACGCCCGTCGTTCCAAGTTTTTGCATCGCGCATGCGACTGCCGCACCGTGATTACCACTGGATGCGGCGACACAACCTTTGGCTCGTTGTTCGTCGGTCAACGTCAACAGGCGATTGGTCGCACCACGCAACTTGAAGGATCCGGTTGTCTGCAGATTTTCGAGTTTAAAAAATACATTTGCCGACAGCTCATCACTGAATTCCACAGATTTGATCAGGTCGGTATGCTCCAGGTGCCCGGCAATACGCCCGGCGGCGTCAACGGCGGCGGCCGCTGTTCGTTGGATGATATCGTTCGTTTTCACAAAAGGGTGCCAGTAACCAACTACAGCGAGGTATTTTACAATAACTGACTAATTATTGGTTTTCGTTGCACGGCACCGGTCGCTTGTGCAACGATGGTGCTTCAATTGAAAAAAGCACAGCTGCTGAAAGGCAGCGTCGCAAAGCCACCGGTCTACGGGCAACAACCTACGACAGCGGAGTTACCAATATGAAGTCACACGGATTTCGTGACACGGGCATGATCGTGCGCCGTCCTGCACGCCCCGGTGTTTGCACGCCATCCAATCTCGCCGAGCTCATGCATTGCCTCGATGGCGATCGGAATATCGCCGTACCCATTCGGCCACAGGGTGCCGGGTCATCGGCTACCGATTGCAGTGTCGCCACATCCGGAACTGTGATCAGGATGTCCGGACTCGATCGAATTATCCACATTGATACTCTGAATCACACCGTAACTGCTGAAGCTGGTGTTCGACTCGGTGAACTGGTTGCGGCTTTGGCTGAAGATGGCCTGGAACTCATCGGCAATTTCGACCAGACAGAAAGGACGCTCGGCGGTGCGATCGCTGCACCGTGTATGGGCCCGGGAATCGGCGGCCACGCGTCGATGCTCTCAACCCAGGTTGTTCGACTGAAGGCCATTACCGCCGACGGTAAGGTGATGAAAGTTTCCGATACGCAACGACACTTGCTCAGTGCGTTTCGCTTGAGCTACGGGATGCTGGGCGTGATCCATGAAGTGACACTTCGCGTTCGACCAATCACCACATTCACCGCCAGTCATCGCAGCATGGATATCGACACATTCGCACACGTTGCAGATCGGCTCGCAAGCGGAAATGTCGGGCTCAAGTTTTATCTTATGCCGTACCGGAATCATGTATACCTTGATTTACGTCACTATGACGCGAGCGGTGGGAACGCGTACAACGCTCCGTGGAAGATCAAAGACTGGGGTGAGAGCACTGTTCTGCCAAACGTATTCAAGTCATTGAATCGAGTGATGCCTATTCCGTCCGTCCGTTATCGATTGATGGATACCATCTCGGCAACCACCCACGGTCTGGTCAACTCAAAACTGGTCAGAAACGGTAACAACGTCACTGCCGGTGGGCAGCATCGACGGCGAAAACCGAGCAACCTGTTGTACTCCACGTGGTGTTTTCCCGCATCGGATTTCTCGGTCGTCGTGAAAGCCTACGCAAAATTCTGCCGCGAGACTTTTGCGCACACTGCTTACCGTTGCGATCTCCCGGCCGTGGGCTATCGCGTCGCCAGGGATAGCTCCGCATTGCTCTCGCCGTCATTTGACGAACCCTTGATCGCTCTGCAGACAACTTCGACGCAACGGCGAGGCTGGGAAGGCTTTGCCCTCGACTTGTCGGAGTTCGCCGAGAATTGGAGCGGTACCCCACTGTTCAATCAAACGCTGTCGCCACGCGACGCCTACGTATCGCAAGCTTATGGCGGGCGAATGGAATTTTTCAAGAAAATCCGACGTCAGCTTGACCCCGACAATCGTCTATTGAACCCGTATCTCGCCCGCTACTTCAGCTAAGAGCGTGCTGCAGGCGTTGCAATCCGTTCTCAATCAATGAGTAAACTGGCGGTACCACAACAAGCGTCAACAAGGTTGAAGTCAGCATGCCGCCGATTACTGTGACCGCCATCGGACCGTTGGTGTCAGCTCCTGCGCCGAAACCCAATGCGGCCGGCAACATGACAATGATGACCGTCGTTGAGGTCATGAGAACCGGACGAAGGCGTAATGGACAAGCTTCCAGTAGTGCGTCCTTGATATTCTTTCCTTCAGCACGCAACTGGTTGGTCATGTCTATCAGCAGGATGGAGTTCTTTGCCACCAGTCCCATCAACAACACCAGGCCCATCATCGAAAACATGTTCAGTGACATATCGGTGACCCAAAGCGCAGCTACGCCGCCAATAATTGCCAGTGGTTGCGCCACCATGACAACAAAAGGCTGAATGAACGAGTCAAACTGGCTCGCCAACACCATGTAGACCAATACGATCGCGGCGACAAAGGCAAACAGCATGAACTTACCGGTCTTCGCAAATTCCTCGGCACGACCCGTCATTTTCAGGTGGTAGCCCGGTGGCAGCAATTCCTCTGCCGCCTGCTTGATGATATCGGCTGCCTCACCTTCGGAGACAGCCGGTGTGACAAAGAAATTACCGGAGTAACGCAGGTCGTAGCGAGTCACCACCGCCGGCCCGATACCCTCCTGCAGAGAAGCAACAGTATCCAGTCGCACGAGTTCGCCATCACGGGCACGCAAGTAAATGCGGTGCAGGTCATCGGGCGCACGAAAGCTGCCCTCGCTGATCTTGAGGCGCACATCATAGCGCTCTCCGTCACCCGGCAGGTCATTGTATTTCGCCACATCCAGACCACCGGCCAGTACGTTAACGGCGAGCGCGATATCGCGGGCGGAAAGTCCGACATCCTGGGCGCGGGTACGATCAATTTGCAAGGTCAGTTGCGGCAGCGCCAGTTGTAGATCCAGATCGACGCTTCCCAACTCCGGTATGCGAACGAGTTTTCGCTGCAACGCGCGGCTCCACTCCGCGATTCCGGTGGCATCCGGTCCCAGTACTACGAATTTGACCGGTTCACCACGCTGCCCTCCCAGCATGGGGACACGCCCCGGGAAAGCCTTGATACCCGGGATCGTCGCCAATTCCTCGCGCAACTGATCGATAACGCGGAACATATGCAGGCTGCGTTGACTTCGAGGCACCAGGCGAACAAATATATTGCCCCGGTTGGCTTGCCCGGTCGCACCGGTACCGATGGTGGAAAGCCAGCTTGCTATGTCGCTACGCCCGGCCAGATGCTTCTCCAACTCTGCCATGCGTTGCCCGGTGTACTCGAGCGTAGAGCCCAGTGGCGTCTTGAAACTGATCAGGAACCGACCTTCGTCCTCTTCCGGTACGAAGCCCTTGCTCAACTGGCCCATGAAGAAGCCACTCGGCCAGACGACGATGATGGCTACAAGTACAACCAGCCACCGCATACGCAAAGCATTCCGCAACAGACGACGATAGGCGTTTTCTATCACGCGAAAGCCACCCTCAAGTACCTTATAGAGTTTGCCGTGTTGTTTACTGACCTGAAGGAATCGCGAACAGAGCATCGGTGTCAGGGTCACTGAGACGAATAGCGACACCAGCACGCCGAACGTGATGACCACCGCAAAGGAACGGAAAAAACTACCGATGACACCTTCCATGAACGTAACCGGCGCAAAAATAGAAACCAGGGTCAAACTCGAAGCCACCACTGCGAAAACTACCTGGTTGGTGCCGTTGATGGCGGCGCTTTTAGGGTTGGGGTCGATGTCCTCACGATGGCGATAAATATTCTCCAGCACCACGATCGCGTCGTCCACAACAATACCAATCAGCAATAACAGGCCGAGCAGGGTCATGGTATTGAAGGTGTAGCCGAAGAAGTACATCACCGCCACGGCGCCCAGCAACGAGACAGGTATGGCCAGCGCGATGATGGCGGTGGCGCGAAGACTGCGAAGAAACAGCCATACCACCAGTGCAGTCAACAGCGTACCCAGCAACAGATGTTCCTGCAGAGCGTCTACCAATTCATTAATGAGGTCGGCGTCGTTGGACGCGATCGAGATTTTCAGCCCGGGCGGTAATTGCGGGAGAATCTCCTCATTCAGGCTCTTGTTGACCGCATCGATCATCGCCACCGCGTTGGCTCCGGTGACCTTGACGATGCCCAACGCCACTGTCGTCTCGTCGTTGAACCGTGCCAGTCGCCGGTCGTCCGCCAAGCCATCTTCGATCTGAGCGATATCGCTGAGGCGAACCGGTGCACCATCACGGTAGGAAACGATCAATTGTTGCAGCTCGGCGGGCTGATGAAATTCCAGATCGAGCTTCATAAGGTATTCGTTGGTATCACCCACCAGGAAGCCCCCGGGCATCTGGAAATGTTCGCTATCAAAGGCGCGTATCAAATCCTGTGTCGTAATCTCGTAGGCGTTCATTCGCTCGATGTTCAGATTGACGCGAATGGTGCGTTCCCGCTTGCCGCCGATGCGGATCTCGCCGACGCCGTCGATGTTCTCCAGACGCTTCTTAATAACGGTCCGTGCGTACTGGTTTAGCTGCTGCACGGTACGATCGCCTTGCAGGGCAATCCACATGATGGGAATCGCACCGAATTCGACTTTCGCCACTACCGGAGGATCTGCATCCACCGGCAGATCACGCAACACCTGGTTGACCTTTGCCTGCACCTCGTTGAAAGCGACATCGACTGATTTGCTCAGCTCGAAGCGGATGCGAACCACCTAAGCACCTGGCGACGATTCGGATTGAACGTGGGAAATACCGGGGACAGCATTGACAGCGGTCTCGATCAGATTGGTGATACTGGCATCTATGATTTCCGGGTTGGCGCCTGGCAAAGTGGTGGTTACCGAGATCATCGGAAAATCGATATAGGGATAACGATCGACGCCAATTCGATCGAAGCTGACCAGCCCAAACAACACCAGCACCGCACTTAACATCCACGCGAGCACGTGCCGGTTGATGGAAATCTCGGGCAGTGTCATTTTTCGTGTGTCTCAACGGCCACGCCGTCAGTCAGGAAGCCGGCACCATCTGCGGCCACCTGTTCACCGACTGTCAGTCCGGACAGAATCTCCACCTGTCCATCCCGCCTCAGGCCGATGCTCACCGGGCGCTGTATTGCCTTACCGTCACTTATCACATAGACCACCGTTCCGGCAGGGCGACGAATTACACAGATTTCGGGGATTACTATGGCGTCTTCGTGCGCTGCGACGCGCACGGCACCAGTCACAGTAGCGCCCGGCTCCCAGGGACCTGGATTCTCGATATTTACGATCACCTGGGCCGATCGACTGCCGAAGGTGATGGTTGGGCGAACTTCGCTGACCGTTGTCTCGAGGGTAACATCCGGAGCTGACGGGCTGTGCAATCGCACCGGCAAGCCGGTGGACAACTCGGGCAACAGGGTTTCCGGATAGGGCAGACGGACCTTAAGGTACTGCGAATCGGCAATGCGCATCAGCGGTGCGCCCACCTTCACGTAGTCTCCTTTCGAAACCTGGGTATGATCAACCCGCCCATTGACGGGGCTCGTGATGCTCGTTTTGCTCAGATTCCGCTGTGCTTGCTGCTGTCGTGCTTCTGCAGAGACGAGTTCTGCCCGTAAGGCAGCCAGCTGTGCTTCAGCATCGTCCAGCATTGATTGGTTCACCGATTTCTTGCTGATAAGTTCGTGATAGCGATTTACTTTCAGTTGCTGCGCATGAATGAGGGCTTGTAGTCGAACGACTTCGGCGTCGGCCATCTTGCTGGCGAGCTGAAAGTCCGTTGCGTCAATTGCGGCAAGCACTTGTCCTTTCTCGACCCGGTCACCAACATCAACGGTAACGGTGGTCAGTCGGCCTGCCACTTCGGCCGCGATCAGCGGTGCAACCTTCGGTTCCAGTTGCCCAACCGAGGATTCCCAGACTTCGAGGTCGCTGTACATCGCTGTCGTCACCGTTATCGGAACACCCGGACCAGCCGTCGCTTCCTCCGGAGCCCGGTGTTCACCGCTACAGGCGGCCAAAAGCGTAAACAGGCAAAACGATAAGCCGACCCTATAATTCGTTTTCATTTTGGAATCCGTGTGACAACATCTGAAAAACCGCCGAGCTGTAGCTATCGGGTGATTCCGCGAAATCGACATTCGGCAGATGCCGCAGCACCTCACGCGTTTCTACAAAAAAGACGCTGGCACCAATCAAAAGGAAAGCCACCAGCGCCGCATCGAGCTCCTTGCGGAATTGGCCTTGCGATTGCCCCGACCTAAGCAGGTCAACCAGCCGGGAAAACTGCTCCGCGAAGACCTGCTCGGCCAGACGTCTGCCGCGCTCTGACCCACCTTCCAGCAGTTCGCGCTGGATAAGACGGGTCGTCCGGGGATTGGCCAGCAAGCGCTGCAGGTAACGGCTGAAAAAGCCCTGCACTTGCGCCTTCGGGCCATCATCGGACAAAGTACGTTCGACCTCGTCCAGGGTTTGGGCAGAACTGTCGCAGGCCGATTTCAGCACCGCCAGATAAAGACCCTCCTTGGACTTGAAATGGTGGAAAATATTCGCCTTGCTCACCGCTGCCTGTTGGGCGATATCGTTGATTGAGACAGCATTGAATCCTTTGTCGGCAAACAGCTGTCCGGCAACATCAAGTATCGACAATGCGCCTGGACTCAAGTCACCATCAGCCTCTGAAATCGGGTTCGCCTGTGCCATGCGCTTGCTACCTTTGTACCGTATTGGACAGTCGAATTCTGACCGATCGGTCGGTCACCTGCAAGATATTCAATCCAAAAATGCGTTTCGTGCATCTAACAGATGTAATGGCAGCTATTGCGTTATACCGAGCTAGTGTTATACTTAACTACAACACCATACTGGATGAGCAGTAACGACATGAAAACCCTGAACCCTATTCCTGCCACAATGATTGCCATCGTGCTATCCAGCCCGGTGCTGATCTCAGGATGTGGCGTCGGCGAAGCCAGTGTCGCAGACACCGACGTCATCGCCGCTGCGACGCCCGTACCGGTTGAAACGGCAACGCCATTTCGTTCGGATATTTATGCAAGCTACGCAGCCAGTGCGTCCATTGCTTCGGATGCGGATGCGCCGGTAACGGCACGCGCAGCAGGAGAAGTGATCGAGCTGCTCGTTGAAGAAGGAGACCGTGTTGAAGCCGGACAGATACTCGCACGTCTTGATGGCGAACGTTTGCGACTTGAGATGCTGGCAGCGAAAGCGAACCTTGAGCGAGCGAAGAAAGACTACAAGCGCAACGCAGGTTTGCACGCGCGCGGTCTCGTTAGCTCTTCAAAGTATGAAGGACTGAAATTTGATCTCGCATCGCTGCAGGCGACGTACGAGTTGAAACGCCTGAATTATGACTATTCGAACATTCGCGCGACGATCGCGGGCGTGGTGTCATCCCGTGAGATCAAACCGGGTGAAAGTCTGGCCGTCGGCCAGGTTGCGTTTAGAGTTACAGAAACCAAAGAGCTGATTGCATACCTGCAAATACCGCAAGCGGAGCTGGCCAAATTCAATGCGGGCCACACGGCGACAGTCAAGGTTGCGTCTATGCCGAACCAAAAATTTGCAGCGACCATTGTTCGTGTCAGCCCGACTATCGATGCCCGCAACGGTACGTTCCGCGCAACGGCGACTATCGACAACGAGGACGGCAATCTCGCCCCTGGCATGTTCGGGCGATTCACGGTGGCGTACGAAAAACACGCGAACGCACTCGTGATTCCGGCCAGTGCCTTGCTCGATGAAGATGAAGAAACGACAGTCTACGTCGTTCAAAACGACGCAGTTGTTCGACGGCCTGTTGAAGTTGGTATTGAAGAGGGTGGCCGCGTAGAAATTCTGGGTGGTTTACTGGACGACGATCAGGTCGTCGTTGTTGGGCATTCAGGCCTGCGTGACGGCAGCAAAGTACTTGCCAGCATAAGCATAAGCGATCCGGAAAAATTCACCGGATGATCCGGGTCCTGCCATGGTCTGCAGAACAAATGACCACTGCGGCAGGAACATAAGGGGATTTCAAATGAAGCTATTTCGCATTGGCTCGACCGCGTTCGCGTGTGTCTTGCTCCTCGGCGCATGTCAACCGGATGCAGAGCCTGGAGAAGAGCAGCCCGCTGAGGAAGAGGCTCCCGCGATACCTGTTGAAACCAGCACACCATCGCGCGGTGATATTTTCGCGACTTACACCGGAACTGCGCCTATTGAGGCGTTTGCTGAGGCCGATGTTATTGCCAAGGTCGATGGTGAGGTTCGCGAATTGCATGTCGAGGAAGGTGATAGTGTCAGGAAAGATCAGATCCTCGCTACGCTTGATGGTGATCGCCTGCGACTGGAGCTAAGCGAATCGCGGGCCAGGCTCAGAAAGATGCAACGGGATTTCGAGCGCAATAAGGAACTCCAGGATAAAGGCCTCATTAGCCAGGGTGATTTTGAGAAAATTCAGTACGACCTGGAAGCGCTCGAAGCCTCTTACAATCTCGCCAGCCTTGAGCTCGACTACACACAGATCCGCGCACCAATCGATGGTGTGATCTCTGAACGCTACTTGAAACTGGGCAATACGATCAAAACCGGTGATCCGGTATTTCGTGTCACCAGCCTCGATCCGCTGGTCGCCTACCTGTTTGTGCCCGAGAGAGAGTTTCGCCAGATTGTTGCGGGGCAACCCGTACAGATCGAAATCGACGCGCTGCCGGGCACAGTTATTAATGCAACCGTCACTCGTGTCAGTCCGATCGTCGATCCCGAAACCGGAACGTTCAAGATCACGATCGAAATTCCCGCGGCAGGACAGCGCATTAAACCGGGAATGTTTGGCCGCATGAGAGTTGTTTACGACAAACACGAGGACGTACTGCAAATACCCCGTAGCGCGATCCTTGAAACTGCCGGCGAATCTTCCGTCTTCGTTGTCGAAAACGAAGTCGGCATTCGCAAGCCCGTTGAAACCGGCTTCAGTAGCGAAGGCATGGTCGAAATAACGTCCGGCCTGACAGATGGTGAAAATGTTATCACCGTCGGTCACGTCGGGCTAAAGAACAACGCGAAAGTCATCGTGATCAATGCGCCAAAAGAGGACGTCGAATAATGCGCCGACTCATCGAAATCGCGACCGAGCGGCGCGTTACGATAGTGATGATAATGACGGCAATCGTGCTATTCGGCATGGTATCGCTGTCCCGTCTTAATCTGAATTTGTTACCTGATATCTCCTACCCGACCCTGACTGTGCGTGCGGAGCTGACCGGTGCAGCCCCTGTCGAGATCGAAAATCTTCTGACCAAGCCGATTGAGGAAGCTGTGGGCGTCGTTCGCAACGTACGGCTCGTACGATCGGTTTCCCGCTCCGGACAGGCCGATGTAACTATCGAGTTCCTGTGGGGCACTGACATGGATATGGCCGGTATCGATGTCCGGGAAAAGCTCGATGTTTTGTTGCTACCCCTTGAAGCAAGCCGTCCTTTGTTGTTGCGCTTCGATCCGTCATCAGAACCGATCGTCCGGCTGGGACTGCTTTGTAAGCCCGAATGGACGGTGGAGAGCAGTACTGAGGACGATGATGCCGTCACTCCTGCCAGGATACTGCACGATCCGGAGTGCGGCTCGGATACACGACTGAAAGAACTTCGCCGTTTGGCCGAGGATCGTATCAAGTCGGAACTCGAAGCCGAGGAAGGCACGGCCGCGGTTAAAGTCAGCGGCGGGCTCGAAGACGAAATTCAGATTCGGGTTGACCAGCAAAAACTCTCACAGCTGGGCATCAGCATTGGCCAGATTGCGGAGCGCATTCGCGTTGAAAACGTCAATCTCTCCGGTGGTCGCCTGGAAGAAGGCAATCAACGATTCCTTGTAAGGACACTCAACGAGTTCAAGAATGTCGATGAATTCCGCGATGCTATCGTTGCAGACGTAGCCGGTCGACCGGTCTATTTGCGTGATGTCGCGACTGTTGAACAAGGCTACAAAGATCGTGAGGCTATTACGCGTGTTAAAGGCCAGGAATCCGTGGAGCTCGCAATCTACAAAGAGGGTGATGCGAACACCGTTCAGGTCGCCGAACGCATTCAAAGTCGGCTGCAGATGTTGCGTAGTTCACTGCCCGCTAACTTCGAACTCATCACGGTTTATGACCAGTCGAAGTTCATCTCCTCCGCTGTTTCCGATGTCCGGCTGGCGGCAATTCTGGGTGGGCTGATCGCAATCTTCGTATTGTACGGTTTCCTGCGTGATGCGCGAGCGACGACGATTGTGGGAATTGCGATACCGGTTTCCGTGATAGGTACGTTTTTGCTGATGTACACGAACGATATTTCGCTGAACATCATGTCCCTCGGCGGCATTGCCCTCGCGGTCGGCATGCTGGTCGATAATTCAATCGTTGTACTTGAAAATATCGTGCGCAAGAAAGAACAGGGCGAAGGCATCGTCGAGGCCGCTCAGAACGGTACAACTGAAGTTGCCGGCGCGGTTGTAGCTGCCACTCTGACGACCATCGCCGTATTCTTTCCGATGGTTTTCATCAGCGGCATCGCTGGCCAGTTATTCAAAGACCAGGCGCTGACCGTGACGTTCGCACTGGCTTTTTCTTTGCTGGTTGCGCTCACCTTGATTCCGATGCTCGCATCACTGGGGGCACAGAGTCGCTATGACGATGGCGGTGACGACCGGCCTGCCGGCTGGTTCACACGATCTGTAGCATTCGTTGTTCGAATGTTCGGTTTTGTATTTCTCGCGATTCGTAAGCTCTTCTGGGCACTGTTGTGGGCTCCTACCTGGCTGTTGCAGGGATTCTACAAGTCGATTGCGGCTATTTATCCCGGAGTCTTGCGGTGGTCGTTGCAACATCGCGCCGCTGTGATACTGGTTTCATTGCTGCTGTTCTTGTCAACGATGGCCCTGGTACCGCGTCTCGGCTCCGAATTGATTCCGCAGTTTTCGCAGGGCGAGTTCACGGCCAATCTGCGCCTGCCACCGGGCAGGCCCCTGGCCGAGACGGACAAAGCCATACAGGTGGCAGAGCGCGTTGCCGCCGGTATTGATGCCGTCGAGCTCGATTATTCGGTCGCCGGTAGCGGAAACCGGCTCGACGCCAATCCGGTCGATGCCGGTGACAACACCGGGACACTCAATATCACGCTCAAGGAAGGCTCCGGTCGCGAGGCAGAAAACCGGACAATGGCAGCAATGCGCGCCGCGCTTGCAACCCTCCCAGGGGTGCAATATGAATTCACCCGGCCATCACTGCTCTCGTTTGCCAGCCCATTGCAAATCGAAATCTCCGGCTACGATCTCGCCGGTCTCGCAAAAGTCAGCCAGTCAGTCGTGCAGAGGATGTCCGCCTCCGACCGTTTCACGGATATCAAGACAAGTATCGAAAGTGGCAATCCTGAGATTCAGATCGTATTTGATCAGGAGCGCGCAGCAAAACTCGGCCTCACCGTGCGTGATATCGCGGACAGTGTAGTCGCCAATGTTCGGGGTGAACTGGCAACACGTTATACCTGGCGTGACAAGAAAATAGACGTCCTCGTCCGCAGCGTCGATACGCGCCGTTCAAGTATTGAAGAAATCCGCCATCTCATCGTTAACCCAGGCTCGGAGCGGCCCGTTACACTTGATGCAGTCGCCACTGTGACGGTATCCCAGGGTCCGTCCGAAATACGCCGAGTCGCTCAGGATCGTGTGGCGATCGTTTCGGCAAACCTCGCGTACGGTGATCTTGGTGCCGCTGCAAAAGAAGCTGGTGACATTGTCAGCAGAATTCCTATGCCAGCCGGTATCAGCGCCATCGTGTCGGGGCAAAGTGAGGAAATGCAGGACTCTTTCCGATCAATGCAATTCGCTTTGGCACTTGCGGTGTTCCTTGTCTACCTGGTCATGGCATCGCAGTTCGAATCTCTCATTCACCCGTTCGTGATTCTCTTTACGATTCCACTTGCGTTGGTCGGCGCCGTGCTTGCCCTCTATATCACCGGGACCACGGTGAACATCGTTGCATTTATCGGCGTCATCATGCTGGCCGGTATTGTTGTGAATAACGCGATCGTGCTGGTCGATCTCATCAACCAGTTACGTATTCAGGGCCAGCAGCGGATGGAGGCGATTCTTGAGGCCGGAACCGCTCGCTTACGACCTATCCTGATGACCTCGCTGACAACGACGCTGGGTTTGCTGCCCATGGCGATGGGCTTCGGCGAAGGCTCGGAAGTTCGCACACCGATGGCGATCACAGTGATCGGTGGCCTTACTGTTTCTACTCTATTGACGCTGGTTGTGATTCCCGTCGTCTACTCATTAATGGACAGAAAATGAAACACACCGAAGTTGCGTTGCGTCGTCCGGTTACGACAGTCGTCGTATTCGTAGCTTTGTCGCTGGTCGGTCTGCTCGCGTCGAAATTATTGCCGCTGGAGAAATTTCCGGACATAGAATTCCCCGGTATTTTCGTACAAATTCCCTATAACGGTTCCACGCCCGAGGAGGTTGAACGACTGATAACTCGCCCGGTGGAGGAGGCGCTCGCGACCTTGTCGGGTGTCGAAACAATGTTCTCCAGTTCGGATGAAAACCAGGCGCAGATCTTTCTGCAATTTGGCTGGGATCAAAGCATGGGTGCAAAAGGCATCGAGGCACGAGCAAAGGTGGATAGCATCCGCCACCTGTTGCCAAATGACGTACGCCGGGTACTGGTATTCACAGGATCACTCGGAGACCAGCCAGTTTTGCAGCTCAGAATTTCCTCTGAGCGCGACTTGTCGGGCAGTTACGAGATGCTTGATCGCCTCCTGACCCGGCGTCTTGAGCGTATTGAAGGTGTCTCACGCGTCGACCTGCAGGGCGTTGATCCACGTGAAATTCTAATCCTTCTAAAACCGGACAAGCTTGCTGCTCACGGTGTCGATATCGCTTCCATACGCGACCTTCTGATGCGCAGCAATTTTTCCGTCAGTGCCGGCAAAATTATCGCCGGAGATCAACGCTTCAGCGTCAGACCCAGCGGTGAGTTCGGCTCGGTCGACGAAATCAGGGATTTGGCACTCAATGATAGCGGTCTGCATCTACGCGACGTCGCGGATGTCGAAATGCGGACTCCGGAGCGCAACTACGGCAGGCATCTGGACAAACAATATGCGATCGGTGTAGCGATCAGCAAAGCGACCGGCGCGAACATGGTTGATGTGACAGACCGGGTGATCGCGGAAGTAGCGAAAATTGGCAAACTGCCGGACATGCGTGGTATCAACATATTCGCGCTGGACAACCAGGGCGAAGCAGTGCGGGAGTCGCTTGGGGACCTGCTACGTGCAGGTGCACTCGGCGGCCTTCTCGCCATCTTTGTGTTGTACCTGTTTTTGCGCCAGGTAACGACGACATTAATCGTCACCGCGTCTGTGCCATTTTCATTATTGATTACCCTGGGAGCGATGTACTTTGCCGGACTGACGCTAAATATTCTGTCGATGATGGGTCTGATGCTCGCGGTCGGCATGCTGGTCGACAATGCCGTCGTCGTTACGGAAAGTATATTTCGCCATCGCACAGACAATCCCGGACAACCGGTTGAAGCGACGATTAGTGGCGTCAAGGAAGTTGGTCTTGCTGTCATCGCCGGTACAGCGACAACGATTATCGTATTTGCACCGATGATTGTCGGCACAAAGACCGATATGTCGATCTTTTTGTCGCATGTCGCTATTACGATTATCGTTGCGCTGGTTGCATCCCTGTTCATAGCCCAGACACTGGTGCCGATGCTCGCGTCCAGAGTTGCTGTTCCGCCACAGCCTGAATCGGGGGCATGGATCTCACGCCTTACCTCCCGCTATGCGGCGAGCCTTGAGTGGGTCGTCGGTCATCGCTGGTGGACAGCGCTGGGCATCGGACTTGTTTGCGTTATTGGCATACTGCCGATGGCGCTGGGCCTGGTGAAGTTCGATATGTTCCCCCAGGACGTTGGCCGCCGGCTGTTTATGCCCTATCACGTCGAAGGACAACACTCTCTCGATCGGGTCGAACAGTCCGTTGACACCATCGAGGAATATTTGTACGCCAACCAGGAGAAATTCAACATTCGCTCAGTGTACAGCTATTACGACCAGGGTCGGGCGGAGTCGACGATCTTGTTGACGAACAAGGATGACGCGACGCTTTCGACAAAGGAAATTATTGAAATGATAGAAGCCGATTTGCCACAGATCGCGATCGGTAAGCCGAGTTTTTCATTTGACCAACAAGGCGGTGGGGAAGGATTTGCCTTGCAAATCAGCGGCGATTCGACAGAGGTCCTGAATGATCTGGCGGTTGAAATCGCCCGCTCACTAGCGACCGTCGAAGGCCTTAAAGATGTCGTGAGTGACGGTGAATCGGGCAACAAAGAGGTTCGCGTCAGTATTGATCGAACGAGAGCGGCGAACGTCGGGCTATCGACGCAGGCAATCGCCCAGTCTGTCAGTATCGCGATGCGCGGAGAAAACCTCCGGGAGTTTCGTCAGCAGAACGGTGAAATCGCGGTGCGTATGGCATTCCGCGAGAACGACAAGCAAAGCATCGAGCAGCTTGCCAACTTGCCACTGTACACACCTGATGGCCGACGCATTACTCTCGGTACCGTCGCATCACTGCATGTCGGTCGCTCACCGGATAGTATTCGGCGTACAGACCGGCAAACAGCCGTAATTCTGTCGGCGAACCTGGAAGATGATGTCAGTGCGGATGACGTACGGCCCCGAGTCAAAAGCCTGATGGATCAAATCAAGTTGCCACCTGGCTATAGCTGGAAAGAAGGACGCGGCTTCGAACGGCAGGACGAGACCGCCGATATGATGATGACCAATATTATTTTGGGCGTCGCCTGCATTTTTCTCGTGATGGCGGCTCTTTTCGAATCACTGATATTGCCATTCTCGATCATCTTAGGTTCCATCGTATTTTCGATCCTGGGCGTATTTTTGTTCTTCGCCGCGACCGGTACGACATTTTCCTTTATGGCGATGATCGGCATCATGATCCTGATCGGCGTCGTGGTGAATAACGGTATTGTGCTCGTCGATCACATCAATAATCTGCGGCAGGAGGGTGTCTCCCGGGACAAAGCCATCGTGACCGCTGGCCGTGACCGCTTGCGGCCCATATTGATGACTGTCGCTACGACCATTGTCGGGCTTGTACCGCTCGCCATGGGAACGACACAGGTTGGTGGCGACGGGCCACCATACTACCCCATGGCCAGGGCCA
>Ga0114931_10003351_pt1 | contig 20294 bp, 17 predicted proteins | sample 2SBtaG_FD_89579 | JGI IMG/M metagenome (GOLD analysis project Ga0114931, IMG submission 89579) | Deep subsurface microbial communities from Kolumbo volcano to uncover new lineages of life (NeLLi) - 2SBTROV14_V59a metaG | ecosystem: Environmental > Aquatic > Marine > Volcanic | place: Kolumbo...
AGCGTCTCTGCTCCTTCCGGGGTCAGGAGGGTGTTGTAAAAGCAATGCAGGGTGCGCCGTGCGCACCATTCTAAACAGGCTCTTCCCCTGATCGAGGGGGCCACCCTGGCTCCCGAGTAACTGCCGGGGCAGCGGATTCATGCTGGACAGGCGCGACTCACTCGATCAGGGGAAGAGCCTCTAAACAAAGAGTTTCGCTTTACGAACGGTGCGCACGGCGCACCTTACGGTAGTACGAACACCTTTTGCGACGTCCTCCGGTGGGGGAGGGCGTAAACAGTAGCGTTGCGGATTAACTACGATTGATCAGTTCAGGGAGTGAACGTATGCCTGTTAAAATTATGATTGCCTTGTTCGGGGTTTTTTACGCGGTGTCTCCTGTGCAGGCAGGCAAGCTGTATTCGTGGGAGGATGAGTCCGGACAGTTGCAGTATGGGGACACGCCGCCGCCAGGAAGCCGCTACCGGGAACAGCATGTCCGGAACGGCTCCGGAGCCGGTGATATAACCGGCCATAAGGGGCTGCGACGTAGTGAGCTTGAGCTGCTCAGACAGTCTGTGCGTCGTGAAGCGGCACTGCTTACATCACGGCGAAGGGCATCAGGAAAGTATGCCTCCGCGAAGCAGCACTGTTTACAGATGACAGAGAATTATAAGGATGCACTCGGCGAGCCTGATGCAGATAACCGGAAAAAGATCAAGGACGCCTATCAGCGGATGTCAGCAGCGTGCCGCTAATACCAACACCTGTCTGAATCAGTTAATCAGCAGGACAGCCACCACATGACGGTCTTCTGACAGCAGAATGTTGTAGGTTCGGCAGGCGGCGTTTGTATCCATGATTTCCACCCCGATGCCCTGTTTCAGGAAGCTGGCCGTGACGCACGGATCCGGGAAGTGCAGGGCGTTGCCCGTGCCGATCACGATAACCTCGGGCGCCAGTTCCTCCAGCCGGGCCAGGTGCGTGGCGGTCAGATCCTCGAAATGCTTCGGCAGCCAGTCGATAATGACCTGCCCGGGTGTCACGATCACGCTGCTGCGGATCACTGCCTCGTTGACCGTGATCTCACCCGGCGCGCAGGCGCTGATGGTGTTTCCCTCGGTCTGTTCCCGGGTAAAGCGCATAGTGGAAACCATACGCAGGTGGGCAGGAGCCGACAAGCGCAGGAATTGCCCATGCGGGCTGGATATTCCCGCGATCAGCCCTTGTTTCCAAAGGCGCTTTTCAGTAACTTAGTCAGTTCGAAAAGATAACTGTAAAAGCTTCATTATCAACAAAATATCGGCCGACGACGTGCTTGACGAATTTCCCCGCATCAAACGGTTACCTCCGTATGTCTTCAATATCGTCAATGAGTTGAAGGCCACGGCGCGTGCCCGTGGCGAGGACATTATCGATTTCGGCATGGGCAACCCGGATCAGCCGACTCCGCGACACATCGTGGACAAGCTGACTGAGGCGGCGCAGCGGGACGATACCCACCGCTATTCCCTGTCGAAGGGCATCCCGCGGCTGCGCAAGGCCATCTGTGACTGGTACGGGCGCCGTTATGATGTCAGCCTGGACCCTGAACGCCAGGCCATTGTGACGATCGGTTCCAAGGAGGGGCTGGCGCACCTCGCGCTGGCCACGGTCGGCCCCGGCGATGCAGTGCTGGTACCCAATCCCGCCTACCCGATTCATCCCTACGGATTTGCCATTGCCGGCGCCGATATCCGCCACGTCCCGCTGCGTCCGGACATCGACTTTTTTGCCGAGCTGGAAAAGGCCATCAAGGATTCCTGGCCACGTCCGAAGATGCTGGTGCTGAATTTTCCCGGCAATCCGACTACCCAGTGCGTCGAACTGGACTTCTTTGAAAAGGTGGTGGCCATTGCCCGCGAGCATGACATCTGGGTTATCCAGGATCTGGCCTATGCCGACCTCGTATATGATGGCTACAGGGCGCCGTCTATCCTGCAGGTCGATGGCGCCATGGACGTGGCCGTGGAGTTTTTCTCGCTGTCCAAGAGTTATAATATGCCGGGCTGGCGTGTCGGGTTCATGTGTGGCAATGAGACCCTGGTCGCGGCGCTGGCGCGCATCAAGTCCTACCTGGACTATGGCATGTTTACCCCGATACAGGTCGCGGCAATTACCGCGCTTGACGGGCCACAGGACTGTGTCCGGGACATTGTAGAGACCTACCGCAGCCGCCGCGATACCCTGTGTGACGGTTTGAACTCGCTGGGCTGGCCGGCTGAGAAACCCAGGGCGACCATGTTCGTATGGGCGCCGATCCCGGAGCCGTACCGCGAGATGGGTTCGCTGGAATTTTCCAAGCGGCTGCTTGAGGAAGCAAAGGTAGCTGTCTCGCCGGGTATCGGCTTTGGTGAATACGGTGACGATTATGTCCGCTTTGGTCTGATTGAAAATGAACATCGGACGCGCCAGGCTATTCGCGGTATTCGCGATATGTTCCGCAAGGACCTGGACCAGGCGCGTATCTCGGGAGGATAATCTTGGTGAATCCGGTCAATGTAGGCCTGCTGGGTCTGGGCACCGTCGGTGGTGGCACTTTTAATGTACTCAATCGCAATGCCGGGGAAATTACCCGGCGTGCCGGGCGTGGAATACAGATCAGCCACGCAGCGGCACGCGAGTATGACCCGTCCGGTTTGTCCGGCATTGACACCATTAACGTGTCAGATGATGCCTTTGCCGTGGTGGACAATCCGGATGTGGCGATCATCGTCGAACTGATTGGTGGCTACGAACCGGCACGTGAACTGGTGATGCAGGCCATTGCCAACGGCAAGCACGTGGTCACCGCCAACAAGGCGCTGATTGCGATGCATGGCAACGAGATCTTTGCCGCTGCCCAGGAGCAGGGCGTCATGGTCGCCTTCGAGGCGGCTGTCGCCGGCGGCATTCCGATCATCAAGGCCATCCGCGAGGGGTTGGCTGCCAACAAAATTGAATGGCTCACCGGGATCATCAATGGTACCGGGAATTTCATCCTCACTGAGATGCGTGACAAGGGCCGTGATTTTGCCGATGTGCTGAGCGAAGCGCAGGCGTTGGGTTATGCAGAGGCCGACCCTGCCTTTGATATCGAGGGCATCGATGCGGCCCACAAGCTGACCATCCTCGCTTCCATTGCCTTTGGCATTCCGTTGCAGTTCGACAAGGTATATACCGAAGGCATCAGCCACATTACCCGTGAGGATGTCGGCTATGCCACAGAATTCGGTTACCGGATCAAGCACCTTGGCTACACCCGGCGTACCGGCAAGGGCATCGAACTGCGCGTGCATCCGACCCTGATTCCGGAGCGGCGCCTGATTGCCAATGTTGACGGGGTCATGAACGCGGTACTGGTCAAGGCCGATGCCGTGGGCCCGACCCTGTATTATGGCGCCGGCGCCGGCGCCGAGCCGACGGCCTCGGCCGTGGTGGCGGACATTGTCGATGTGGTGCGCACCCTGACTGCCGACCCGGAAAACCGGGTCCCGCACCTCGCATTCCAGCCGCAGGCGCTGGCCGATGTGCCGATCCTCGGTATGGAGGATGTCGAGACCGCCTGTTACCTGCGCATGCAGGCTGAAGACAGGCCGGGCGTACTGGCGGAAGTGACCCGGATACTGGGAGACAACGGCATCAGTATCGAGGCCATTCTGCAGAAAGAACCGCTACCAGGTGCAGCCGAGGCCTCGATTATCCTGCTGACCCACGTGGTCCGCGAACAGCTTATGAACGCAGCCATCAGCCGGATCGAGGCACTGAACAGCATCCATGGCAGCGTGATGCGTATCCGGCTCGAGCACCTGGACTGTGATTGAAGAAGTACTGCAGATGCGCCTCTGCGGTAACACAGCTTGTTTTCAACAAGGGTAACTGCATGTCTACTGAATCCCGTTATACCGGTCTGATTGAACGCTACCGCGACCGTCTGCCCGTGTCGGACGATACGCGCATTATCAGTATCGGTGAAGGCAATACACCGCTGGTCCGGCTGGAGAACATCCCACGCGCGCTCGGCAAGGATGTCGAACTTTATATAAAGTTCGAGGGGCTGAACCCGACCGGTTCGTTCAAGGACCGTGGCATGACCATGGCAGTAACCCGCACCGTGGAGGAGGGCGGCCGTGCTGTACTGTGCGCGTCTACCGGCAATACCTCGGCTGCCGCCGCGGCCTATGCCGCGCGCGCCGGTATTACCGCGTTTGTGATAATCCCGGAAGGGAAAATTGCACTCGGAAAGCTGGCGCAGGCTGTGATTCACGGGGCGGTTGTTATCCAGGTCCGCGGTAACTTCGATGACGGCATGCGCCTCGTCAAGGAAGTGGCCGAGCATGCGCCGGTCACTATCGTGAACTCGATCAATCCCTACCGGTTGCAGGGCCAGAAGACGGCCGCTTTTGAAATCGTCGATGAACTTGGCCGGGCGCCCGACTTCCATTGCCTGCCGGTCGGCAATGCCGGCAACATTACCGCGCACTGGATCGGTTACAGTGAGTATGCCGGCATGGGTACGCAGGCATGCACCTTCTGTAGCGGTGACTGCAAGTTTCCGGGTGCCGCCATAACGGAGCAGCGCCCGGTGATGGTTGGTTACCAGGCGGCCGGTGCGGCCCCGTTCCTGCGCGGCGAGATGGTGGACCACCCGGACACGGTGGCGACTGCCATCCGTATCGGTCACCCGCAATCCTGGGAGCAGGCCTGGAAGGTCAGGGAGGAGTCCGGCGGCTGGTTTGACGAATGCAGCGACGCGGAAATCCTTGCGGTACAAAAGCTGCTGACCTCGCAGGAAGGGATCTTCTGTGAACCGGCCTCGGCGACCTCGGTGGCCGGTGCCCTGCGCGACATCAAGGCCGGCAAGATACCGGAGGGCAGCCGCGTGGTGTGTACCCTGACCGGTCACGGCCTGAAAGACCCGGACACGGCCATCAAACAATGCGAGGGCGATATGTTGACCGTGGATGCCGAGCTCGATGCCGTTAAAAAAGTCATTCTGGATAATCTTGCCTGATCGTTGCCGCAGTACTTAGCCGGCGTCACTGATGGTGACTGATAAAGCATGCAGCATCGCGCTGGTCGTTCCCGGCCTCTGCGGGCCGGCAATCGATGCGCCGCTTGAGGAATACCTGGTTGCTGAGACGCCGGCACTTGACCGGCTGTTGAGCCGGTCGTATCAATCAACAGCCGCCGCCACGCTGGATGCAGTGCTAGCCGCTTTTTTTGTGCCACTGGCCGATGCGGTTGAGCCATTGCCGGTGGCCTCCCTGACGTGGCTTGCAGATACCGGTGAATCCCGTAACGATTATCTGTTGCGTATCGACCCGGTCCATGTACGCGCTGACCAGTCCTGTCTGCGCCTGTTCGATGCCGCGACGTTCTCCCTGCAGCCGGATGAAACCGCCGCGCTGGTGGTGACGATTAATACGTTCTTTGGCGAGCGCGGCTGGAAAGTGCAGGCGCCGCACCCGCAGCGCTGGTACCTGGCGCTCGCGGAGGTGCCGGATATGCGGACGGTCAATCCCGATGAGATCAGGGGCGAGGATATCAATGACTGCTTACCGACCGGTCCGGACAGTCGTGAATGGCATGTGCTGATGAACGCAGTCCAGATGCTGCTGCACGATCATCCCGTCAATGCCGCCCGCGTGGCGCGTGGCGAGCTGCCTGTCAACAGTATCTGGCCCTGGGGGGGCGGGATCCTGCCCGCCATAGCGGCGACGGCTGTGGCACAGGTCATTACTGACCAACCCGTTTTGATCGGGCTGGCGCAACGGGCCGGTGTGGCCCGTCGTGACCTGCCGGGGGCGTCCGGGGAGTTGCCGGGACTGTTGCAGGCCGGGCTCAATCTGGTGGTCGTTGATTACCTGGAGAAGGCGGCACGCTACGGGGATGTCGAGGCCTGGTCGGAAGGGGCCAGCCAACTGGAGCAGACCTGGTGCGCTCCCGTGCTTGACCTGCTGAAGAGACGCCAGTTGTCAGCGCTCGACATCTACCCGGTCAACGGTCAGCGGTTCTCATTGCAACGGCGGCACCTGCGGCATTTCTGGAAGCACCTGCGCCCGTTCACCACGGTCTGCCGCCATGTCTGACCGGCAGGCCGCTACGATTGTGCGCCGACCGGTGATTACCGGCCTGGAACGGTTACCGGCCGGCTTAGCGCCCGTGTTGCAACGGATCTATGCGGCGCGCCGCATCGAATCCGGTGATGACCTGGAATACTCGCTGGAACGGCTGCATCCGCCGCAGCAACTCGGTGGCCTTGCGCAAGCCATCTCATTACTGGCAACCGCGGTCACCACGGGGCAACGCCTGCTTATCGTCGGCGATTTCGATGCGGACGGCGCCACCAGCTGTGCGCTGTGCATGCGTGCCCTGCGCAGTATGGGCACACAGGAGGTGGCTTACCTGGTGCCTAACCGGTTTGAGTATGGCTACGGGTTGACCCCGGAAATTGTCGAAGTGGCGGCGCGCCAGCAACCCGACCTGATTATCACCGTCGATAACGGCATCTCCAGCGTGGCCGGTGTGGCCGCGGCACAGGCACATGGGATCAGGGTGCTGATTACCGATCATCATCTGCCCGGTGAGCAGTTACCACAAGCGGATGCCATCGTGAACCCGAACCTGCACGGTGATGCGTTTCCCAGCAAGCACCTCGCCGGTGTCGGGGTGGCCTTTTACGTGATGCTGGCGCTGCGTGCGGAATTACGTCGGCGTGACTGGTTTGCGCAGCAAGCCATTCCGGAACCCAATCTGGGCCGGTTACTGGATCTCGTGGCGCTCGGTACGGTGGCCGATGTGGTGCCGCTGGATCACAACAACCGTATCCTGGTGGCACAGGGGTTGCAGCGGATTCGTGCCGGGCACTGTGTCCCAGGTATCCATGCCTTGCTGCAGACGGGACGGCGCTCAGCGGCACGCTGTGTTGCCGAGGATCTTGGCTTCGCAGTCGGGCCACGACTGAATGCGGCCGGGCGTCTCGATGACATGTCACTGGGTATCGAGTGTCTGCTGACCGACTCGGAGTCGACGGCGCGCGTTATGGCCACGCAACTGGATGACCTGAACCGTGCGCGCCGCGAGATCGAGGCGGGCATGCAGGCGCAGGCGCTGACGGCAATACGTGAGTTGCATCTAGATGCCGATGAATTGCCCATGGGTCTGTGTCTGTTTGATCCGGACTGGCACCAGGGGGTAGTCGGTATCCTTGCCTCACGCATCAAGGAACGCTACCACCGGCCGGTGATCGCCTTTGCGCGGAGCGATGCCGGTGAGCTGAAAGGCTCTGCACGCTCCGTCTCCGGCCTGCACATCCGGGATACACTGGATGCCGTGGCGACCCGGTATCCCGGACTGATTACCCGCTTCGGTGGACATGCCATGGCAGCCGGCCTGTCGCTGGAGGCATCAAAATTCGCCGCGTTTGCCGCGGCCTTCGCTGCGGAAGTCGCACGGGCGCTGTCCCGGGAACAACTGGGAAACGTGATTTACAGTGATGGCGCCCTGTCAGTGGACGAGTTGACACTCGATATTGCCCGGCTGTTGCGTGACGCCGGACCCTGGGGTCAGGGGTTCCCGGCCCCCTTGTTTGACGGCCGGTTTTGCGTGCTGGATCAGCGGGTCGTCGGTGAGAAACACCTGAAAATGCACCTTAGCCCCGTTGACGGGCCCATACCGATCGATGCCATTGCCTTTAATACGCCGTCATTGCCGCAGGCGTGTCGCAAGGCACACATGGCCTACCGGCTGGATGTGAATGAATTTCGGGGTGTCGAATCCGCCCAATTGATCGTGGAGCATATCGAGATTGCCTGAATGCACAGTCAGGCCACCGGGAAACCGGCACTGCGTGCATCCGCTCATGCTCTATCGGTAGTTTCAGCCAGCCAACAAGGGTATGATGCGCGCTTTCAGTAGTGACCGGTTACACCTTATTCCATGCCTGATATCAATGCCATCCGCGCACTGATCAAAGACCTCGACGGACGCTCTGCCGCCCTCAGGGGGTATCTTTGACCTCGAAAACAAGAGCGAACGGCTGACCGAGGTCATTCGGGAGCTGGAAGTTCCCGATATCTGGAACAACCCGGAACGCGCGCAGGAACTGGGACGCGAACGTGCGCGGCTGGAAGAAGTCGTATTGACTCTGAACCGGATGGGCCAGGCGTTGCAGGATGCAGACGAGTTGCTGGAAGTGGCGGCGGATGAGGACGATGCAGACACCCTGGCGGCAATAGAGAGTGATGTCCGGGTGCTGGAGGCCGATATTGCGAAGCTGGAATTCCGGCGCATGTTCTCCGGCGAGATGGACGAGTCGCACGCATTTCTTGATATCCAGTCCGGCTCCGGCGGGACCGAGGCGCAGGACTGGGCCGAGATGCTGCTGCGCATGTACCTGCGCTGGGGTGAACGTCACGGGTTCAAGACTGAACTGATAGAGGCTTCACCCGGCGAAGTCGCCGGTATCAAGAGCGCTACCATCCGCTTTGAAGGGGCCTATGCCTTTGGCTGGCTGCGCACCGAGACCGGGGTGCACCGGCTGGTCAGGAAATCCCCGTTTGATTCCGGTAACCGCCGGCATACCTCGTTTGCCGCTGTATTTGCCGCGCCGGAGATCGCCGATGACATCGACATCGATATCAATCCGGCGGACTTGCGCATCGACGTGTACCGCGCGAGTGGCGCTGGCGGGCAGCATGTCAACCGGACGGAATCCGCGGTGCGGATTACCCATGAACCGACCGGGGTTGTGGTGCAGTGCCAGAACGACCGTTCCCAGCACAAGAACAAGGCCACGGCCATGAAGCAGTTGAAATCCAAGTTGTACGAACTCGAGATCCAGAAACGCAGTGCCGATCAGCAGGCCCTGGAAGAGACCAAGTCGGACATCGGCTGGGGCAGCCAGATCCGTTCCTATGTGCTCGACCAGTCACGTATCAAGGATCTGCGAACCGGTGTCGAGGTGGGTAACACCCAGGCGGTACTCGATGGCGACCTGGACCCGTTTATCGAGGCCAGTCTGAAGAGCGGGTTGTAGGAGCGGGCTTGCCCGCGAATACAGATTCATGGATATTTGTTCGCGGGCAAGCCCGCTCCTACAATAGACCCGCAACCGGTACGAAACATAACCTTTGCAGGCAGATGATGAGTGACCAGGACGAACATGCACTGATTGCCCGGCGGCGCGAGAAGCTGAATGCCTTGCGCGCGGCCGGTCAGGCGTTTCCCAATGACTTTCGCCGTGACGCGATTGCCGGCGAGCTGCATGCCGAATATGACGATAAGGACAATGCAGTGCTGGAAGCCAGCCCGATACGGGTCAAGGTGGCCGGGCGGCTGATGGCGAAACGGGTGATGGGCAAGGCCAGCTTTGCCCAGTTGCAGGACATGTCCGGCCGCATCCAGCTGTTCCTGCAGCGCGATGGTCTGGCGGACGGCGTCTACCAGGCATTCAAGGGTTGGGATATCGGCGATATTGTGGGTGCCGAAGGCGCCCTGTTCAGAACGAAGACCGGCGAGTTGTCGGTCCGGGTCGAGACTATCCGTATCCTGACCAAGTCGCTGCGGCCGCTGCCGGAGAAATTTCACGGGCTGGCCGACCAGGAGACGCGTTACCGCAAGCGCTATGTCGATCTTATTGTCAACGAGGTGTCGCGCCATACCTTCCGGATGCGCAGTCGTGTCGTACAGTATATTCGCGAATACCTGAATGCAAAGGGCTTCATGGAAGTGGAGACGCCCATGATGCAGACTATTCCGGGCGGGGCCGTGGCGCGGCCGTTTACTACCTTTCATAATGCCCTGGATATGGACCTGTTCCTGCGCATCGCGCCGGAGCTTTACCTCAAGCGGCTGGTCGTGGGGGGCTACGAGAAGGTCTACGAGATCAATCGCAATTTTCGTAACGAAGGGCTATCGACCCGGCATAACCCGGAATTCACCATGCTGGAATTTTACCAGGCCTATGTGGATTACCATGACCTGATGGATCTGACCGAGGATCTGCTGCGCAGCATGGCGGAGCAGTTGATCGGCAGTACCACCTTGGAGTATCAGGGTGTGGCGTATGACTTTGGCAAGCCGTTCCGGCGCATGACGGTGCGTGAATCCATCCTTGAATTCAATGCAGGACTCAGTGCGGAAGATATTGATGATCCCGACAAGGCGCGCACCGTAGCCGCGGGCCTCGGTATTCCATTGAAGGACAGCTATGGACTCGGCAAGGTGCAGATTGAGATCTTTGAGAAAACGGTGGAAAGCCAGCTCGATGATCCGACCTTTATTACTGCCTATCCAACCGAGGTCTCGCCACTGGCGCGGCGCAATGATGATGACCCCTTTGTTACCGACCGTTTTGAGTTCTTTGTCGGCGGGCGCGAGCTCGCCAACGGGTTCTCCGAACTTAATGATGCCGAGGACCAGGCCGGGCGCTTTCGCCAGCAGGTGGCCGAGAAGGATGCCGGTGATCTCGAGGCAATGCACTACGATGCCGATTACATCCGCGCACTCGAACACGCTATGCCGCCGACAGCGGGCGAGGGCATCGGCATTGATCGCCTGGTGATGTTGTTTACCGATGCACCTTCCATTCGTGACGTACTGCTGTTTCCGCACATGCGCCCGGAGTCGTGAGACGGCGCTGAGTATTGCTGATGATGAAACGATTACGCAGTTTCCTGAAAACCTCCCTGCTGGGTGGTCTGGTTGTTATCCTGCCGGCAACCATCCTGGTGTCCGTGTCGTTGTGGCTGTTCGGGTTGATTACAAACTGGATCCGACCGCTTGCGGATATCCTTAGAAATTACTCTGAATATAACGAGCTAATTACTGAATTTATTGCAATATTCCTGATTATATTCGCCTGCTTTTTTGTCGGCGTGCTGGTACGTACCCGGCTCGGCAATTTCCTGTTCCGGACGGTCGAGAACCGCATCCTGAAGCGGGTTCCCGGCTATTCCATGATCAAGGAGACGGTGCTGCAGGTATTCGGGAACCGGGACACATCCCCGTTTTCAACCGTGGCGCTGGCGCAGATATACAGTAACGCGACCCTGGCCACCGTATTTATCACTGACAAGCACCCGGATGGCAGTTTCACGGTGTTCATGCCGACCGGGCCAAACCCGACATCGGGTTTGATTTTCCATTTGAAAGGTGAGTACGTGCATCCGGTGAATATTCCGGTACAGGACGCCATGCGCTCCATTATCAGCTGTGGTGCGGGGACGCACCGATTATTACAGCAATACACGGATGCTTCAGGTATTAATGGGTACTGAATCCTAACTCTGGCGGGTAACGTCGACGTATACCTTCAGCCGCTGTCCGGGTTGCAGGTATTTCCCTTTCTTGAGTTCATTCCAGCGCCGCAGCTCGTTAATGCTGACACTGAATCGCCTGGAAATTAGATAGAGTGAATCCCCGTTGCGTACCGTGTAGCTGACCCGTCGGGTGGTGTTTCCATGATGTGACGCAGCGTGCTTGTTCCAGATCACGAGCTTCTGTCCGGGCCGGATGGTACCGGAATCGAGCCGGTTCCACACGGTCAGCTGGTTGACCCTTACGTTGTGGTGTCGTGCAATCGTCCACAGGCTGTCACCGGATCTGATCGTGTACGTTTGCTTGTTGCCGCTGCGTGGTTCATACGAAATGTTTGCAAGTGCACGGTAGCGGCCCGGTTCTTTTGCAGCGACCGGCACCAGCAGGTGACTGCCGGCGCGGATATTATTGCCATGTAAAACGTTGCTGTTGCGCAGTACACTGACGGTTGTATCGTAGCGGCGGGCAATGTGGCTGAGGGTCTCGCCCTTGCGAATCCGGTGGCGTACCCACTTGACGAGTTCCGAAGCCGGCAGTGCCGCCAGGTTCTGTTCAAATATCGCTGATTTCTCAACGGGGATGACCAGCCGGTACGGGCCATCCGGGTGGGTAGCCCAGCGGTTGTAACCGGGATTCAGCCGGTAGATCTCTTCGGTTTTCACGCCGGCCAGTTCGGCCGCAATACCGATATCCAGCTGGTTATGTGTATCAACTACGATAAAGCCGGGTTCGGGGTCGACCGGGGCCAGATGCACGCCGTATTCTTTTGGGTGATTGATGACTGCACTGATGGCGAGCAGCTTGGGTACATAGGCCGTGGTTTCCTTCGGTAATCCGAGATGCCAGAAATCCACCGGTTTACCGGCCTTGCGGTTGCGTCGGACTGCATTGCGGACAGTACCTTCTCCGGTATTGTAGGCGGCCAGCGCAAGCAGCCAGTCGCCGTCGAAATCCTGTTGTAGCCGGTCCAGGTAATTCAAGGCAGCTTCTGTTGAGGCAACGATGTCACGGCGACCGTCATACCACCAGTCCTGTTTCAGCCCATAGCGCTTTCCGGTTGCCGGAATGAATTGCCACAGGCCGGCGGCCCGGCCGTGGGAATAGGCGAACGGATCATAACCGCTCTCGATGAACGGCAGCAGTACCAGTTCGGCCGGGAAATCACGTTGCCGCACTTCCTTGAAGATGAAGGCCAGGTAGGGTTCACCACGGTCAAGGATGCGTTCCACCTGGCGGGCGTTATGGCGGTATTCCCTGATGCGCCGGGTTACGGCGGCCTGCGGCTCGTTCTGGAGGCGAAACCCGTTACGTAGCTGCTGCCAGAAATCCACTGGAAGCGGTTCGGCTGCGATTAGCCCGGATTCGACGCTGGCTGTTTCCGGCATGCCGGTCGTCACAGAGTCAGGCTGCACGAGTACGGTTCGGGCGCCGCTATTCGACATACGGGCGGTATCGGTTTGATCCGGTTGTGTGTGTAGCAGGGTACAACCGGCAGCCAGTAACAGAAGCACAAAAATCAGCAGGTTTTTTCGTGTTTTCATAAATAAGTGTTTCGACCTCGATATGGCCGACCTTGAGGGCAAGAGTGTGCAGTGGATCACAGTTGCGACAGTCACTTGATCTGTTACCAGTCGGGGTATGCTGACAGGCCGGTTCGTGGAGGTCAACAGGCGGGAATATGGCGCCTGGTGGCGGCAGAACGGCGGCGGATTTGGTATGATTTCAGGGACATGAATACGCTGATTCCATTGCCCGAGCGGGCCACTTCGTTACAGCACTGGTTCCAGCGACCCCTGGGCCGCCGGCTGGCCGATGCCGAGCTGGGAGCGCTGGCACAACAGTTGCCGCAACTGTTCGGGTATCACCTGATCGTGGTCGACCCGCCATGGGAGAGCTGTACGCTGACCGACAGTCGTATCCCGCACCATGTCGTTCAGCGGACTGTTGCTGCGCCAGGCAAGGATACCGGGATAATCGGGCATACTGACCACTGGCCGGTCATGACGGATACCGTGGATGCCATTATCCTGCCGCATACGCTGGAAATCACCTTGGACCCACACCAGGTACTGCGTGAGGTCGATCGCAGTCTGATCCCGGATGGTCACCTCGTGATCATCGGGTTCAATCCGCGCGGTCTGTGGGGGCTGCGCCGCTGGTTGTCGCGGCGTTCCGCGGGTATGCCGTGGCAATCGCGTTTCCTGAGTGTGGGCCGGCTGAAGGACTGGCTAAGCCTGCTTGGATTCGATACCTTGTGTTGTCGCTACCTGTTTCACCGGCCACCCCTTAACAACCAGCACATGCTGGACCGGTTGCAGTTTCTCGAACCGGGTAATGGACAGGGGCGCATGCTGCTTGCCGGGGCATATATCCTCGTAGCACAGAAACGCACCGTCATCATGACGCCGCTCAAGGCCGTGCGCAGCGCCCGCCGGCGCCTGTTCCCGGTCGGCATTCCGGGTTCCAGCCAAAGAAATATCCGGCGTGTCAGCTGAGACAATGATTTACACCGATGGCGCCTGTCGCGGCAATCCCGGACCGGGCGGCTGGGGGGCGATTCTGCGCTTCAACGGTCACGAAAAGACACTCTACGGTGCCGAGCCGATGACGACGAATAATCGCATGGAACTGATGGCCGCGATCCAGGCGCTGGAAAGTCTGAAACGCCCCTGCACGGTATGCCTGACTACCGATTCGCAGTATGTTCAGAAAGGCATCACGGAATGGCTGGCCAACTGGAAACGGCGTGGCTGGAAAACGGCCGCAAGGAAACCGGTTAAAAATGCCGACCTCTGGAAACGCCTTGATGCAGCGGCAGCCAATCATGATATTTGCTGGGAGTGGGTGAAGGGTCACAGCGGGCATCCCGAGAATGAACTGGCAGATACGCTGGCCAACCAGGCAATCGATGAACTGCTGCAGCAATAGCATTCATCGGCACGACACAGGGACAACCGGCTCATGCAGAGGTATAAGGGTAACGCTTGATAATTAACTCGCGCAAAGATGCCAAGGTGCAAAGAAATAAAATATTTCCCGCAGAGAGCGCAAAGAAAAGGTCTGTTTTTACACAGTATGGATGCAATATTTTTCTGTCTGGTTTAAAGTATTTTTCTGTTAACAGTATTTGGTTCTCTGTATGCACCGGAGCTGTTTTTTCATGTTGGGTTGTTATCTTTGCCCCTTGGCGTCTTTGCGCGAGTCGTTTTTAGTTTATCTGGAGAAATTCAGGTGAGACAAATCGTACTGGATACGGAAACCACGGGCCTGGAGGCTTCCGAAGGGCACCGAATAATCGAAATCGGTTGCGTCGAGCTCGTCAACCGGCGCCTCAGCGGTAATACCTGGCACCAGTATATCCAGCCGGACCGCGAGATCGATGCCGGTGCGATTGAGGTGCACGGCATTACCAATGAATCTCTGGCTGACAAGCCTCGGTTTGCCGATATCGCTACAGAATTTCTGGCCTTTATCGAGGGTGCTGAACTGGTCATTCACAATGCACCGTTCGATGTCGGTTTTCTCGACCACGAGCTGAAACGCATCGACCGGCAGCTGCCACGCATTGCAAAACGCTGCAGTGTCATAGACACGCTGGTCATGGCGCGTCGTCAGCACCCCGGCCAGCGCAACAGCCTGGATGCACTGTGCAAACGCTATGAAATTGACAACTCGCATCGCGAGTTGCACGGGGCCTTGCTCGATGCCGAGATTCTTGCGGATGTCTATCTGGCCATGACCGGTGGGCAGACTGCCCTGTCACTCGACAGTCACGTTGATGGTTCGGGGGCACAGACCCGGGAGGTACAGCGTTTGCCGGCTGACCGGCCGCCGCTGCGCGTGATCACAGCGACCGCTGATGAGCAGGCGGCCCATGATGCGCGGCTGGATGCAATCGACCGGAGTTGTGGTGGATCAGCTGTATGGCGACAGCTGGACGAAAGCGGTTAGCCAAACACAGGGTCAGCCGGTTACGACCGGGATATTGAAGCTGTCTGCGTTGATCCACATGTGTGTGGCAATGCTAGCGGCGTAGCCAAGCAGGATCACCGGCGTCCACCTCAGATGCCCGAAGAAGGTGTATTGGCCACGGGCCTGGCCCATCAGCGCGACACCTGCAGCGGAGCCAATGGACAGCATGCTGCCGCCAACGCCGGCCGTCAGGGTGACCAGTAGCCAGTGCCCAAGGGGCATGTCCGGGCTCATGGTGAGTACCGCAAACATGACCGGTATATTGTCCACAATGGCAGACAGCATACCGACACCTATATTGGCAAAGGTCGGGCCCATGCCGATATACATGGCTTCGGATGCCAGCGCCAGGTAACCGATAAAGCCCAGCCCGCCAACACACAGAACCACGCCATAAAAAAACAGCAGCGTATCCCATTCCGCACGCGCCAGACGATTGAAAAAATCAAATTTCTCATCCTGGTGAGTTGACATGGCTGCTTCACCCACGACACCGATAGAGACTTGATTCTTCAATGCCGGTCGGTGTGTTTTCTTCAGGTAATAGCTCAAGAACTGCAAGAAAGCCAGTCCCGTCATCATGCCGAGGAAGGGTGGCAAGTGCAGGAAATTGTGGAAGCTTACCGCGGTTATGATGGTGCAGCCGAACAGGAACATAATGCGTTTGGCGCCGCGGCGCATGACCACCCGTTTGTCATCAGCGGTCGGTGTGCCTTTCGGGATGGCGAAATGCATGATGGCCGCCGGTATTACAAAATTGACCACCGCCGGGATAAACAGGGAGAAAAAATCTGTGAACCCGACCAGTCCTTGCTGCCAGACCATCAGGGTCGTGATATCACCGAAGGGCGAAAATGCGCCGCCGGCATTGGCAGCCACCACAATATTAATGCAGCCCAGGGATATAAACTGTTTATTGTCCTTGCCAACGGCAAGCAGAACCGCGCTCATCACCAGGGCTGTGGTCAGATTGTCCAGGAAAGGGGACAGGAAAAATGCCAGCCAGCCGGTTAGCCAGAACAGGCTGCGGTACGTGAAGCCCCGGCTGACAAGCCATGCACGCAGTGACTGGAAGACCTGACGTTCATCCATGGCATTGACATAGGTCATGGCAGCAAGCAGGAACAGGAACAATTCGGAGAACTCGAGCAGATTATGTCGAAGGGCAATCTCGACACTGTGTTCGTCACCATGGCCGGCATAGACGAAGGCAATCATTCCCCAAATAATTCCGGCAGCAAGTATCACGGGCTTGGATTTGCGCAGGTGTGTGAATTCTTCTGACATCACCACCAGGTAGGCAATGACAAATATTGCAAGTGCCGCAAAGCCGATGCTTGAATAGGTCAGGTCGATCGGCGTGGTGTCTGCCTCTGAAGCAAGCACCGTGGAAGGGAGTAGCAGGCCGGAGAGTATGACAACGGTTGACAGTATAAAATGAACCAAGACGCGGTACCTTTGTTTGTTATTTCCGGGGTAGTCAACAGGTGTGGCCGCATAACTCCCGGGGCGACGGGGATTATACAGAAAGGCGCAGATGGCGCAGTCCGGCGCCTCAACTATCTGTTTAACCACAGGCCCGCCTGGTTGCCGGTTGATGGTGTTTTAATCATTTTTGGGTTCAAATCTCCGTCGTTTACGGCGAGATTTGCAGGAGCGGGCCGATACCCCGTCCGCCTGCGACGGGGTAGTTTATCTGCTCCGGGTTGTCAACTTCTCGACGTTGATTTGGGTTGCAACAGTCCAATTGGCCGATACACCGTTCGATTCTGTTTGCATTTCGCACAAAGGTATGGAAAAAGCTAGAAATAGCCCTGCGACTCACTTAATATCAGGTCGGTTCAATTAATCAATCCTTGTTATCTATGGGGGGTAACAATGCAGGAAAGAAGAACACAAACAAACGATCGGCGACACAATCTCAAAATGCCAAAGGCGCCTTTCAGAGACAGTAACGGGGATATCGTGGCACTTAACCGTCGCTATATCCCGGACCGCCGCATCAGCCATATCACATTTAAACGCAGTTCGCACAATTCACACTGAAGTTTTGTAATTTGTAAATCCGGGTCCCCGGGCCGTGGCCCTGGCGCCTGGGCGTATGTCGAGTAGACAGGTCTGCGATAGCGCTGTTTGGTTTGCCCCCGCGGGGTAGATCAGGGTTCGACTGCCCAGGAGACAGGTGGTCAGCGCCTGGTCGTTCACTGCCACAGGGCGCTGGTAATTTGACGTAGTTAGCATTAGAATATTAGATTATATTAATCAATGAGTGCGTCAATGAAGGCCCTGCTGAAAAATATTACCGACATTCCGGGATGGGTGGTTCTGGGGCTCCTGCTGATGCCAGGGATTCTGTGGCTGGTACATGAGTACCTGCCGGGATCGGAACCGGGGCTGCAACATACCGGTTTGTTTGTCTTTTACCTCGACTTTTACAGCGGGCTGGCGGGCGTTGCCAACTGGTTCTGGGTGCTGCTGCCCTATGTGCTGTACTGGCTGGTGCGTCTACGCCCTGGCGCCGGACAAGCGCGGGACAGTATGTCGCTGGGCCTGGCCGCCCTGAAGGGTGATCTTGCCAGCATCAACGGGTTGCTGGACAAGGGAGCGGATATCAATCAGCAGGACAGTGCCGGGCGCACCCCGCTGTATCTGACGTCATGCAACGACCGTGTTGAGATTGTCAAGCAATTGCTGGAAGCCGGGGCGAAAGTGGATATTGCGGACAAGCGTTCGGGTTTCAGGCCATTACATTGTTCCGCAAAGCAGGGTAATGCCGGCATCAGTGAATTACTGATCAGGTACGGGGCAAATGTTGATGCCCAATCGTTGCAAGGAGAAACGCCCCTGCATCTCGCGGTCGTCAACGGGCATCCGGCCGTGGTCGTCATTCTATTGAAGTACCTTGCCAAGGTGGAAATCTGCGACACCCAGGGCAAGACGCCAATGCAATACGCTGAACTGAACAGAAATACAGAAATCGCGGAGCTGATCCGGGAGCATATGTCGGATACGTGGGCCTACCTGCAACTGGCGAACAGCTAAACGTACAAGCTTGGGCTACGCCGGTATTTACTGTATTTATTCCCGGTAAATCCAGACGTCCTTGAGCCTGAGTTGTTTCCTGATCGGTTCGGCGTAGGTATGTGCGGCTTCTTTGGAGGCAAACCCGGTTACCTGTATGCGCCAGTAGTCCTTGCCGTTGACTGCCGCATTCAGCTGCTCTACAGGAACCCCTTTTGAACGGGCTCTGGCAGCGAACCGGTCGGCGGCGCCCTTGTCCGGTGATGAAATCAGATTGATGACCCACGGACCACTGGCTTTACCCGTGGTCACTGGCGGGGTTGTGGCGGGGGCCGCATCGACGGCTGTCGCGCCATCGGTCGCCGGCGGCGTCTTCACGTCCTTCCTGATTGTACTGCTTTTATTGGCGTCCTCCGTTTTGGCCTTGCCACCGGTGACAGCTGACCGTAGCTCTGGCTCCTCGACGATGCTCACCGGGGGTGGTGTGCTGCTTTCTGCCAACCGGCTTTCCAGCGCCGCAAACGAGTCCGTCAATGCTGTTAACCGGGTATTCAGCTGGTTGAATTTCCCTTCAATCTTGCTTGCGGGGAATGCCCATTCCTGTATATCGTCCAGCGTCCGTGCCTGTTGTCCCGTCATCGTTTCCAGCGTGCTGATCCGTTTCGTGATACTTGAGGTGTACAAGTAGGCTCCCATGGTCAGGGCTGCAGCCATCAGCATAAAAGCGAGGACTGCATAGAGTACTCCCCGGTCTTTTTCACTTGCCCTGTCCGGTTCCAGTGTTTCAGGCATTGCAGTGGCGTCTGTTATGTCATCCATGGAGTCGGCGTTCGTGGCATTGTGTATATCAATTCCTTCACTGACCGGCGTGAAAGTCCCTGCCGATGCAGTAACGGGGTTGAGATTCGGGTCGATGCAACAGGGTCCAAGGAGTTTAGTCAGGTTGTTGTCCGGCTGGTAAAACTCTACGCCGATACACTCGTCATCTGCGTGTCTTACCTCGGCTGTCTTGGTGAGATATTTGCATCCACTGGACTGCTGGAACAGCAGGTGAACATTCACGGAATTGCCTTCCTGGAAGGTAGATACGCGTCCGTCGGATACGCACTTCAGCAGCATGCCTTGCTGACTGAGATTGCGTACCTTGCAGCCTCTGGGCACCGTTTTCTCGCCGATCAGAACAGCATTCATGTCAATCGGGATTCTGTCGTGGTGCCTGCGTTCCATGTTCCTTTCACAAGCCCCTGAATATATTCTAAATGAGGTGCTGTTGACAGGTGCCGGCCTGAGCAGGGGATCTCTTCCCGGTTCGCTACCGGGTGAATATACGCCATTGTCCTGAAACATCCAATTATGATCCATGGCATATCGGGAAACGCTTTTCTGCCTTATACCAAGGAGAATGGTAATCAGGCGGTTTGGTATTGGTGGCAACCAACCATTTTGTCTCTGTCCTTGGCTTGGCTATTATTTCTACAATTTCTCAAATCTTTCCCGGATTCTATCCAGAATGTCATCGCAAGTGATTTGCTCCCTGAAATAGAGCGATGTTGTTGTCTGGTAGGCAAGGACATACTGCTCACGCGTTGCCGGATCAGATAAAAGAAATGCCTCGTTTTCGGCAATATTCAAATTATCATTGGTCCTGAACCGTACCTTCTTTCAGACCACCTGGATTATCAAAGGTACTGTCATAATGTAGACGAATACCGCCACCCCTGAATTTATCATCATCAAAGGCATGGTCGCGTTCCACGTTGCTGATACCTTCGATTTTGATCTTATCAGCGAGCCAGTCATAGAATTTTTGCCTGGATTCAATATGGCGCTGTTTTTTGGTCTGGTTAGCACCGGTGAATACTTAGGGAACCTCTGATTAATTCGTCATTGCGAGGAACGAAGTGACGCGGCAATCTCTAACCGATTGATTCCATTGCACGAGATTGCCGCACTTCGCTCGCAATGACGGAAATTTTGAATTA
>Ga0114931_10003352_pt1 | contig 20294 bp, 20 predicted proteins | sample 2SBtaG_FD_89579 | JGI IMG/M metagenome (GOLD analysis project Ga0114931, IMG submission 89579) | Deep subsurface microbial communities from Kolumbo volcano to uncover new lineages of life (NeLLi) - 2SBTROV14_V59a metaG | ecosystem: Environmental > Aquatic > Marine > Volcanic | place: Kolumbo...
GGCGATGCCGTTCCTCACGGCCTGTTGCCTGCTCGGCTGGCTCGTGATGCTGCTCCTCTAGGACTTCAGCTCGACTGATAAGCCGTCCGTCGCGGCCGTCACGTCCGCCTTCGTCTTCCGCTGGAGCTGGCGCGCGATGTCCACAGTGTCTTGGTCGAGGAGCTTCGCGCCGAACCCGGTGAGGAAGACCTTCTTCGGCTTGACCGCTTCGAGGAGCTTCCGGACGCCGTCCACCGACATCCGATGACCGTCCTCCACTCCCTCCGGGAGGGCGACGTTCACCACAAGGATTTCGCAATCCTCATAGTCTTTTGCTATGGTCTCGTACCACCCTGTGTCGCCGACATAGCCGAGGATGAACGAGCGCGTAATCGCCTTGAGGCCGACTGCGGTCCCGTCCTCGTGGAGGGACTTGACGGAAAGGAATGCGACCTGGTTGATACCCACCTTGGACTGCGGCGCGAGGGTCACGACGCCCTCGACGGATCGCTTGCTTTCGGGCCGGCAGCGCTCGATGACACTCACACTCCCCATCAACACGCCGTGCTTGTCCAGGCCGTCCAGCGTCATGGCCGAGACGAGCGCATCGACCTCCGCGCTCCGGATGACCGAGCCGTTGGTCGCAATCACTGCGATTGTATCACGGACCGAGACGCCGAACAGGCGCGCAGCGAGGAGCGCTCCCGGGCCTGGGTCCAGGTGGAACTGGCTGCCCTCGAGCTGGAGAACAAGGCCGCCGGTGCCGCGGCGCTGCCGCGCCATCGTCTCCGTGTCCCCTGCTGTGCCGAGAAAGATGATCTTGTCCATATGCCCCCCTTGGATGCTGCGTTGTCAGAGAATGAAGGTTTTAAAGGTTTCGGCGTTTATGACTCTTCGGCACCACGGTCACGGCTCGGCGCAACGATTCCCGAATCGTTGGAGAACGGATTAACGACAGAAGAAGGCGAGGATCTGACACGAGTCAGTCCTCTTGTTTGATCAGAACAGGTTCAACACCCGCCCTCGCTCACGCTACGCGCTCACTGCGAGGGGAGGGATCCTCACAGACGTTCGGGGCCACCCTCCACGCTCACGCTACGCGCTCACTGCGGGGGGAGACAACCTCACAGACGCTCGGAGCCACCCTCCGCGCTCACGCTACGCGCTCACTGCGGGGGGAGACAACCTCACAGACGCTCGGGGCCACCCTCCACGCTCACGCTACGCGCTCACTGCGGGGGGAGGGATTCGAACCCCCGAACCCACTAAGGGAACAGATCTTGAGTCTGTCGCACTTGACCAGGCTATGCGACCCCCGCCCGTTTTCAGACCCGGAGCGACTGTGCTCGCGGAATCGGGGTGAGAATCGAGAAACGATTTATAAAACGAACGCCTAGAGTCGGCCCAGTCGGCTCTCGATGTTGCTCAGCGCCTTTTCGAGGCGTTCCATCTCGGTGAGGGGCTGCTGCTTCTCCGACTGAGTCTGCGCTGCGGGAGCCTCTTCCTTGCCCGCCTTTGTCGCGGCTTTCTTCGCCGGTTTCGCCTTCCTCTTCGCCTTCTTCGGGAGGTACTGCTCGAGCTCCTTGAGCGAGCTCTTCGGCAGGAGATTCTCGAGGCGCTTCACCTGCTTGGTCAGCTCCGACATCGTTCGCCCGAGCTGCTCCGCCGTCTCGCGCCGCGCATCACGGATGTCCATGAGGCGCTAGAAGCCCTTGAGCGTGTGGATGATGTCCTTGCTACTCTCGAGAAGCTTCCGCCTGACGAGGGTGGCATCGTCGATCCGGACGAAGTAGGTCATGGTCATTCACTGATTGCGTGAAGCGCTTTGTGGAGATCCTCTGCGCGCGACTTGACGTCGGCGAGGCTGGCACCCCATGCCTTAATCTGGGCGTCCTCCTCCTCCTTGAGGCGTTCGAGCTGCTCGAGCAGAGTGGAGGCCTCCTTGAGCTTCTGGTCGACCGCACCCAAGGCTTTCGTGAGTTCCTGGTGCTGTTCAATCCTGACAAAGACGGGTGTCGATTCCATACGTTCACCTCTGGTTAAGCAGCATGTTATCCATCGCTATCAACTGCTCCTGCACGGTATTGAGAGTATCGGCGAACTTAAGGTAAGGAGTCTTGTGCTCCTCGAGGTTCTCGTCAAACGATTTGAGGCCTGCGGCTCCGCTTCGGGCGGTTTCCTTGAGCTTGGCGATGGCTCGGAGCGCGTCGCGGTACTGGGACGCGGACACGTAGAGCGTCGATTCCGCCGTACCCTCGACGTCCTGGAACGCGGGGAGCGGCTCCTCCTTGGAACGATGTGGGGCGAGCGCGACGGGCTGTTCCATGCGCTCCGCGGTCGCAATCTCGTCCTCGGTGAAGTCGGGGAGCTTCTCGGCCGGCGACGGGAAAGAGGAGGGGGCGTCGTCTGGGACCGGGGCCACATCGGCGGAAAGTTTTGCGTCAAGGGTCGGCTCCGCATCGAGACCAGGCAGTGGTTGCACAGCAGGAGACGACGATACGTCAGAAAGTTTCGCGTCAGGAGTAGGTTCCGCATCGAGACCAGGCAGTGGTTGCACGGCAGGAGGCTGCGACGCGTCAGAAAGTTTTGCGTCAGGGATGGCGCTGAACGCCGTAAGATTGTCAGGCGCCGGTTGCGGCGCATCCGGGAGGGGCGCTTTGTCCGGCAGGGGCGGCACGTCGGCGAGCGGGTCCGGCATGGAGGAGAACACCTCCTCGGAGTGCGGTGGGGGCGGGAGCGCGCTTTTTGGCGCCGTTTCGTCAGCGGACGAGGATATGCCTTCAGGTTTCGTCGGCGCGTCGATGCCTTTCTTCTTCAAGAATCCAAAAAACCCCATTCCTCACCCCTCAAAGAGTTGCGCTTGATGAAAGTATAAAAAGGTTTCTCACCATCAGCGGATGGTCAATCAGGGTATTCCGTCGGGAAAAGCCATGTTCTGCGCATCCGTATCTCCTTAATCGCAGTGAAGGGGTCCCGGATGCCCAGCTCGGTAATCACCGCGGTGATGTAGCCAGGATCCACGAGGTCAAACGCGTAGTTCTTCACGTCAACGCCCTTCGGCGCGCCTTTCCAGACCTCCGCTGCCGGCCGCTCCTCGAGCCGTTCCTTGTACCCTGCCGCGGTTGCGGGGTCGTATTTCCAGGAGTTCGCGAGGACATAGACAGGAATTCCTCTGCTCTTCGCGAGCTCGGCAATCATCTCGCTACCAATCTTGTTCGCGATCGTTCCATCCGCGAGGAGCGCGTCCGCGCCAAGGAAGACGGCGGCGCAGCCCTTGAGAGCGATTCGGGAACCGCTGTCAACAAAGTGCGTCACGGGTATGCCAGCCTTGGCCAGCTCTCGCGCGGTCTTTCGTCCCTGCTCCCGTGGTCGCGTCTCGGTGTTGTGGACCGCAAACACCGTGCCCTGCTGCCGAGCGAGTAGCAAAGCCCGGACGACGGTGGTGCTGTGGCAGTGCGTGAAGTACACCCCGCCTTCCTTCACGAGCGAGGCGGCGTATTCCGCGATTCGGGTGTCGACCTCGTCAAACCCCGTCACGATGCGCGCCAGCGTCTTCGCCCCATTCGTGAGCGTCGCGTGCCTCAGGAAATAAGAGATCGCGTTGCGCAGCATCGGCTCCGTCGGCCGCGCCTCCTTGAGGAGCTCTGCCTCCTTCCGAACGTCGAGACTGCCGCGCTCCCGCGCCAGCCGTGCCAGCCCTTTGATACCGGCACGCGCGACGCGTTCCGCACCCTGTATCTTGAGCGAGCGGATATCCGCGACAAGCCTTGTGAACCATGCCGGACTGTTCATCGTATCGTGTACGGCTTGAGTTCCTCGTGGTACCTCTTCACGTGCCGTATCTTCTCTGCGCTGTCCGCGTACGCGGTGTAGAGCGGTTCGCCCTTCTTGACGGGGTCGCCGGCCTTCTTGTGGAGATAGAGCCCGGCGCCTTTCGTGATTGGCGCGCCGGCCATGCGCGCCAGCTTCGATATGGTGTGGTTGTTGATGCTCGTCACCGTTCCTGACCTGGACGCGGAGATTATGACTCGTTGCCGGCCGAGGCGGAGGGGCGCCGCAGGCCCTTGCGCCTCGATGATCTCCTGCATCTTCTTCCAGGCGCTCCCGGACTCGAGGATATCCTTCGACGTCTCATAGCCTTCACCTAGATGGACGCTGCCGCTGAACTCGAGCATCTCCGCCGCGAGGAGCAACCCCTTCTCCCGGAGGTCCTTGGGGGCGTCCGGCTCGTTCTTGAGTACCTTGAGGACGTCGCGCGCTTCGAGGACTGGGCCGATGCCGTTCCCGACGGGCTGTCGTCCGTCGGTCAGGACGACGGTAAGCTTCATCCCGAGCAACTGGCCGATAATGAAGAAGTGGTACTTCAGCTCCGAGGCCTGGATCCTGTTCGCGACCTTGACACCATGACCGTATGGGATGTCGATGATGACGTGCGTCGCGCCGACGGAGTATTTCTTGGCCATGACGCTGCTCAGCATGAGACCTGGGGCGTCGATCGACATTGGCTTCTCGATCCGGATGATCTTGTCATCCGCCGGCGCCAGTCCGAGCGAGCCGCCCCAGACGATGCACGCGCCCGTGCGACGAACGACACGGCGCATCTCCTCGATGGAGAGGCTGACGTCGCAGAGCGCCTCCATCGTGTCAGCGGTGCCTGCCGGAGAGGTGATTGCGCGGCTGCTCGTCTTCGGCACTATGAGCCCGAAGGCCGCGAGGATGGGGACGACGATCATCGTCGTCCGGTTGCCAGGGACGCCACCGATGCAATGCTTGTCCGCGACGAGCTTTGCGCCCGTCGAGAATCGGTTCCCATTCCGTGCGATCGATTTCGTGAGCGCGACGGTTTCCTCGACATCGAGGCCGCGCATCGCCACCGACGAGACAAAGTAGGTGAGCTCGATTTCCGTGAGATCGCCTCCGACAATGTCCTTCACGATGCGGTCAAACTCACGGTTCGAGAGATGGCCACCTCTCATCTTTTTCTGGATGAACCTAAGGCTCTCCGGCTTCGCCGCCGGATGGATGTCAACGATGTCCCCGTTCCGGACCTCGAGGTCCTGCGCCGCCTCGAAGAGGATGCCGACGTTCCCGGATGGCACGCTCTTGTCCGTGTTGATGATGTCGACGACCGCGATGAGGTGGCGTTTCGGCTTCTTGCCGTTCGCCTCGACAAGGACGCGGTCGCGCGGGTGGAGGTCATACTTGATCGCGTCCGCGTGGTTGATCGTGACGACGGGTGTGAACCCTGTCTCGATAGCGATGCGGCGCACCTTGAGCTTCATGCCTTCCGCCTCCCCGTCGTGCGTCGTGCAGGCGTCTTCCGCGCTCGTTTCGCAGCCTTCACGTTCGTCCTCCCACGACGCGCAGTCTTCTTCACCGTCTTCTTCGCGGTCTTCTTCGACCTCCGTTTCGTGCCTTTCTTCGCAGGATGGACGCGCGACGGTCTCCTCGGCGGCCGTCCCTTCCGCGTTCCCGGCCGCGGCCCCCATTTCGCGATAGCTTTCGCGAGTTCCGGATGTGTCTCTGCGTACACCTCGAGGGGGATGCCACGCGATGTGGCGTCCCACGCCTGCCGAATCGCCATCGCTCCCGAACGGGTGCCGTCTGGGTGGCCGTGGCAGCCACCACCAAACTGCGCCACAATGTTGACGCCCATGAGATCGACGAGCGCAGGGATGTGAAGCGGGCTGAGGCCGCCGGATGCGACCGCGAGCGTCGGCTTGAGGCCGTGCCATTCCTGTTTGAGGACTTGGTGGACCTCATCCGCCTTCATTGCAGATCCTTCGATGAGCCGCTCGATCGTGAGGACCTCATCCGAGTCGCCTTCCATCTTCCCGAGGTTCGCGGTCCCGATGTGGAGCTGGTCGACCCCTATCAGACGGGCAATCTTCGCGATGGTGAGCATACTGATACCATGCTTGTGATCCCTTGTCAAGGCGCCGTGCATCGCGCGGTGCGCGTGGATAGCAAGGCTGTTCTTCTCGCAGAACGCGCGCATCGTCTGGACAGCGGCCCAGCCCGCGGTGAGGATGTCAATCATGATGAACTCACCACCGAGCCTCTTCACCACGAGTGCGCGCCGTTTCATCTCGTCCGTCTCCGCCGTGACGTTCGCGAGGTAGATTTTCTTCTCGCCCGTGAACCGTTCCGCTTCGTCGCGCGCCTGGAACGTGAGCTTCATCCGCTTGTCAAACTCGTTGAAGTCCAAGCTGACGAGGTTCTCGTCGTCCTTAACGATGTCGAGGCCGCCTGTCCACGCCTGCCACGCGACTTCTGCGTGCTGCTCCGCCGTCAGGCCTACTTTTGGCTTGACGATGGTGCCGAAGAGCGGCCGGTCGTGCACCTTGGTGAACCGCCTGATGCCATGGATACCGTACTGCGGCCCGCGGAACGAACGCAAGAGCTTCGTCGAGAAGGAGATGTCCTCCAACCGTAGTTTCGTGAGATCCTTCATCCCGTAGATGTTCCCCGCGATGCTGCTCAGGATGCCGGGCATGTTCCCCGGCTCGAAGAGCTTCTCAGGATACGCGATCTTGACCTCGCCGCTCTTCTCATCGATCTTGAAGACGTGCGGCTTCAGGGTATGCGCGATCACCGGGTTCATCGTCTGTATCTTCGTCCAGGTGCCGATGGAGGATTCGCCGGCGATGTACTCAGCGGCGCGCGCGACGGTTGTGCCTTTTTTCGGCGTGACAAGGTAGTCGAGGACGACATCCGTCTCGCGCGGCTTGTAGTGCCGGTCGACGAAGTTGAGATTGCCGTAGATGCTCATGGAATCACCTCAGGAGAGATTCTTGTCAGGGCGACAAGAATCTTGCAGTCGGTTGCTGTATGTCACAAGTCAAGCTCATCACCTATACTGGGCCCGTACGTCTCGAACGGCGTCTCGTGCTTTGCCCATTCGACAACGTTGCTGACGCTCTCTTCGTCGCCATGCTGGACAATCAGCGTCCTTGGATGGAGCTGCCAAATCGCCCTCTTAATGTCCTCCAAGTCGGCGTGCCCGGAGAAGTCGAACTTCTGCACCTCGCATTTCACAGGCGTCTTCCAGCCATCGATGTGGACATAGCCCTCCTCGATGAGGTGCCGGCCGTTCGTTCCGTGGACCTGGTAGCCGGTCAGCAGGACCGCATTCTTTGGGTCGTGCCACAGATGACGCAGGTACTCGATGGCCGGGCCACCCTGCATCATGCCTGACGTGGTGACAATGATGCCCGGCCCCTTGCATGCCTCTTCCCGGCGTTCGTCGCTCGCCACCATCTCGACACGATCGAAGAGCATCTGGTGGAGCGCATCCTTGCCGATTACGTTCGTGCTCTCCGTCACGAGGACCTTGCGCGTTACTTCCTTCGCCATGCCATCGAACCAGATTGGGCAGCCCCACTCCCGTTCGGCGAGCATGATGAGGATCTCCTGCGCGCGGCCGACCGCGAAGACAGGAACTAGGACTGTTCCCCCTCTGGCGAGGACCTCCTCTACCTTCGTGATGAACGCCGACTCAACCTCGTTCCGCGGCGGGAGATGCCGGTGGCCATACGTTGACTCGGTTATCAGGGTGTCGATGGGCCCATGCTCGCGAGCGATGGCCTCGACGTCCGCCGGACGCATGAGCCGCGTCGTGCGCGTGTTAAAATCTCCTGTGTAGAGGACGCGCTTCCCCTCGATATCGAGGAGGATCATCGCGCTGCCAGGGATGTGGCCCGCGTTAAGGAACATGAACTTGAGCTTGCGATGACTGTACCACCGACCGAACTCGACCCGGTGCGTCGCGGCTTCGACTTCCTTGATGTCCGGCTTGCCGTACGCAGGGTGGAGGTGCTTGATGTGCGCAATCTTGTAGCTGTCCTTGAGCAGTATCTTTGTCAGCGCGAGCGTCTCAGGCGTGCAGAAGAGGGGGCAGACGAGCTGGTAATGCTCGAACAACGGGAGTGCGCCCGAATGATCGAGATGCGCATGGCTGATCAACACGCCGTCGATCTGCGGCACGTCGAACACCTTGTCCGGGTAGCTGAACCCCTCAGTGGTGAACTTGACACCGCAGTCGAGCAGGTACCGGTCGCCCTGAGTCTGGACCTCGATGCAGCTCCTGCCGACCTCGCGCGCAGCCCCATGGAAGACGAGCTTCAGAACACCTCACCTCTCACCTCAATCAGCCCGTCGAGAAGAGGATATTTAAATGTTGTGGAGCGTTCGGCCACGGTGACAAAGTGGAGAAACGCTCCCGTGACGGCTCGGTCGGAGCGCTCGCCCGCTCTTTTCAGCGGCAGATTTATAAATCCTTCTCGGGTGGTGACTATATGCGGTTCCGCATCCTCCTCGCGGCCGGACTCGCCAGCCTCCTCACGGCGACGGCCATCGCCGGCGAGTCTAACACCAAGGCCGCGCACCACACCGCGTCGCCGCAGGGAACGCAGCAGCTCCATCTCTTCCTCATCGATCCCCATCTAGGCGAACCACATGCGCTTCCGTGGGACACCCGGTTCGGCGTCCCCCACGAGACCCGAATGGAGCGCCGACTGCGCGAGACTGATTACCTCCCCGTGATGCGGTCTGACCTCCTGCCGGCGGCGTTCTCTTCCCAATACCGCGCCGACGGCATTCCCGAACCGCGTGGCGAGGTGTACGACCGGACGGTGCGCGAGATTGCCGGACGCGCATCAGGCATCCTTATCTCAAAGTATTCGAGGGGGCTTCTCGCGCCGCTCGAGGCGGTGCAGCGCAAGATCAACGACGTGCTCGAAGCGCGCAGCATCAACATCAAGAACAAGCACTTCGGACTGCATACGCGGGGCGTCGTCAACTTCAACAGCAAGGAAGCGATTGGCATCGAGACCAAACTCCGACTCGGCACCACCAAGATACTCGCGGAGCTCTATCCCTCTGGCTTCCAGGCCCGCATGCCCGCGCTGACCATAGGAAAGGGCAAGGTCTATGTCGGCGCGTACAGGAGCTTCGACCGCGACAGAGGGAGTGGCGTCGTGGTCATGTATCGGCGCGCGTTATGGCAATAACGCTAACATTGAGGGTGGCGCAGAAGTAGGTGCTGCCGCCCTCGGTGTGAGCGCCCCTCGGGAAGAGAGAGCGCGTAGGAGAGAGAAAGCGTCGGGAGTGCGCGTCGATGGGGGACTCGCCCCCTTCCTGGTGCCTAAGCTGGCGGGCGCAACGCTGGTCGCGCGGTTGCCGAGTCCGGCATAGCCGTAAACCATTAGAATGTCACTGTCTTCTCTATGGGCATGGACGGGCCTAGGATGCACGAGGCGCTCTTCTGGAATGCGCGGAAACGTGCGGACGGCAAAACAGAGATCGTCTGCGAGCTCTGCCCGCGTCGTTGCGTGCTGAAGGAAGGGCAAGTTGGCGCGTGCGGCGTCCGCCAGGTCCACCAGGGAAAACTCTATGCGATGACCTACGGGAAGCCGTGCGCGATCCACGTCGACCCGGTCGAGAAGAAACCGTTGTTCCATTTCTACCCGGGTGAGCAGATCCTCAGCATCGCGACGATCGGCTGCAACCTCTTCTGCGACTTCTGCCAGAACTGGCAGATCAGCAAGGAGCGCCACCTCGAACTTCTCGACGAGGAGGAAGTTCCTCCAAAGAAAGTCATCGCCCTCGCGAAAGAGGCCGGCTGTCGGCTCATCGCATTCACCTATACGGAGCCGACGATCTACTATGAGTACGCGCTCGACATCGCGAAGCTGGCGAAGAAGGCGCGGATGGAATGCGTCATCATCTCGAACGGCTACATCATGGAAGCGCCCCTGAAGATGCTCGTCCCGTTCATCAGCGCGGCGAACATCGACCTGAAAGGGACACCCTCATTCTATCGCAAGCGGTGCAAGGTCCCGGAGGACGAGACAATCAAGAAGACCATCATAGCGCTCAAAGATGCTGGTGTCCACGTCGAGATAACCACTCTCATCATACCGGGAGAGAATGACAGCGACGAGGAGATACAGAAGATGGCGCAATGGATCGCGGATGCCGTCGGGAAGGAGACACCTCTCCATCTCAGCGCATTCCATCCTGCGTATCGGATGTTGGGCACGGCCGCAACGCCTCGTGCAACGCTGTTGCGAGCTCGCGAGACCGCGAGAAAGCATCTCGACTTCGTCTATGTCGGGAACGTCCCCGGCGCGGAGAACGACACGCGCTGCCCTGTCTGCAGCAAGGTCGTCATCGCCCGGCCTCAGTACCGGGGCGAGAGCATGCTACATGACAGGAAGTGCTCGGGATGCGGCCACACAATCTCGGGACGGTTCTGATATTACTGCAAGGACGCAGGGTTATTATCCGTCAGCTGCGTGATGAGCGCATGCGTGCGCGTCATCCGTGATTGACGGATGGCGTCCTGTGAGGACGGAACGCGTTCGTTTCTGTGTCGGCAATCGTTAAGTAGCATCAGACGTTCGCAGCGGGGATGAGAGGTATCGCGTGTGTAATCGTCGCACTCTTACTCCTTCACTCAGCCCTCGCTGTCCGGTTCACGGAGATAATGTACAACCCGCCGGGAAGCGACAACAACCTCGAGTTCCTCGAGGTGGAGGATGCGTGGAACCTCTCGGGATGGACGATCGCGGACGCGTCGTCGAACGACACGCTCGTCCCGCTGCAAGTGAACGAATCCAGCGAGTATTCGCTTATCGTCGAAGAGGGTTTCTGGTTCGGCGACCTCTCGTGCAGCGTCTACTCGGCCGGCAGCACGATCGGAAACAACCTAAACAACGACGGGGACGCACTCTTCCTCTTTGACGAGAACGGGACGCAGGTCGCGGCGACGAACTATACGGGCGGCGTAGCGTCCAATGATGGCCACAGCCTCGAGCTGCGGAACGGGAGTTGGACAGCAAGCGTATCCCTCGGCGGCTCACCGTGCGCACCGAACCCGAACATGGATGATGCGGAGGATGGCGAGGAGAACGACGGGAATGCGACGAAAGGGAATGATACGGCGACGGGAGGGAACGATACTGAGAATTCGACAGCAAACATTTCGCTCGCCGTTCTCCTGCCCGCGACGACCTATCTGGGCATCGCATACACGAGCCTCTTTCGCGTCCAGAATGAGGCGTACGTCTCCGGCGCCTCGACGCCCGTCAACGTCACGGTCGCGTACGACGTGACGCGCGACAACGCGACGATCCTCGAAGGGAACGTCACAAAGACCATCAACAAGTACTCCTCTGCGAAGACCGGCCGCATCGTCCTGGACGAGGAGGGGAACTACACGCTGTGCGGCAGGATCATCGCGGTCGATGGCAGAGAACAGGAAAATGGGACGGAAGTGTGCGCGGCCTTCGGCGCGGTCAATCCCGCGACAATCCCGTGCAACGTCACCCTCGGGCTCGAGCTCTTCGACGGGAAGCGCGTCTACGACGCCGGAGAGCGGGTGAAGTTCCGGCACATCGTCACGGAGGAGAGTGCAGACGGGACCGTGTTCCCTTATGTCATCCGGTACACGGTCGAGGACCTCCTCACCGGCAAGACGACCGTGAAGATCACCGAGAACACGAACCAGAAGACGTTCACGCCGCACATCGATGGGATTGGAGCGTTCCTCATCAAGAGCGCGCTCGTCGCGGTGACATGCAACAACACGGCCACGGCCACGGAAGACGAGCGCCTCGTGGTGGTGCGTGACGATAGCGCGAAGAAGAACGCGTCTCGCGTGGAGATCAAGGACGTGACGCCCTCGTCCGGCGGCGCGAAGGTGACGCTCTCGCTGTATCGCGGCGACACGCGGAAATACAGCGTTAAGGTGTGGCTCGAGGACGCGCGCGGCAGGAAAGCGTCGAATATCGTCTCGCTCTCCCTGCTTCAGGATTTCCAGGAGTACAACTCCGCAGTCACGTTGCCCCTGAAGCCCGGCGCGAAGGGTGGCCGCTACACCGCCGTCGTCGAAGGCCTGACGAGCGCGACAGCGTACGCGTCACGCTCGAAGGGAACGTCAGGGCCACCACCAACGCTTCGGATGCGGAGACGCCGAGCATCGCGTCGTTCTATACTCGGAGCAGGAAGGCAGCCGCGACAATCATCCTCTACGCGATGCTCAAGGGCACGGGTGAGACGATGGCCGAGCTGACCGGCCTGATGGACCACGACCTGCAGGCCATCGCGTTGGACGGCTCGTCCGTATACAAACATGCGGTGAACATGACGGAAGGGCCGAATGTCTTCATCCTGACGCTCAAGGATGTGGAGAACACGACCCTCGACCGACAGGTCCTCCTGCTCGAGATGGATGAGAACATCACGGCGGTCCCGTGGTTCCCAGTCCATAGGAAAAGAACGAAGGAGAGAGAAAAGAAGGAGGCGGAACAGAGAATCCTGGGAAATGATGAGACCTCAGACGGAGGAGGGATGACCCAAACCGGCATGGCCGTCTTCGCGAAAGAGGACGGAACGTCCGTCGTTCCAGTCCTCTTCGGGCTCATCGGCCTGCTTCTCCTAGGGCTCGTGCTCCAGCATCGGCGCTAGCGCCAAGGGAATATTTTAACCTACAGGAAGAGATGCAAATTCGTGGACGTTCAACGTGTTCTCGTGGGCGACGCCGGGGTTCATGGCGCTCAACGACTCTACGATTACGGTCACGTCGTTCTCCAACGATTCGGGAATCGTTGCGCCGGAACGTCTTCTCCTGCCGAAGAGCCAACGCGCCCGAAAAGCATTAAAAGGCACGCACCCCAGTATCCTCAAAAGAGGTGCGTCCCATGCCTGATTCCTCCGTCGTCCCGTTACCGCACGAATGGATGCTCGTCAGCATTATCGGCTTCTTCATCAGTATCTTCCTCGTCTGGGACTGGTCCAAGACGTGGGGGTTGACGTTCACAATCTTCTTCATCATCATGTTCATCGCCTCCATGGTGAGCATGACGAGCGCGGGCACCTCAGAGGAGGAGATCATCGAGCTCGCGATCCACCATCAGGAAGTGCGCAAGGGCGCCCACCGAAAGTCCAAGTAAATATTTTTAAAGCGTGGATTCTCTGCTGGGAACGGGTGATACCTGTGAAACGTGTCGTATTCGGGCTCGGGATTCTTGCGATCTTTCTCTTGGCGGCGTGCGCGCAGCGACCGGTCGTCTGTCCGGACGGCAGCCTCGTCCGGACGGTCGCCGAATGTCCACAGCAGGAGATGCCGCCCGCTCCTGAGCCGCCAGTGACGCAACCGAACGCGACGCAGCAGGCGGGCGAGACCGTCAAGGAAGCGATCATGGACCCCACAATCGCCAAGCTCATCGAGAAGGGCAAAACCGTGAAGTCGATGAGCTTTGACTACGTGCCGATCGAGATGAAGGGCACCGGCCCCGTCCTGATGACACTCTCAAACACCTACTACGTCCTAGGCGACAAGGTGAAGGTCGATGTCGCATGGAACAAGCAGAACCCGAAGACCTACATCGACACAGTCTATCTCGACCTCGCGACGCAGACGGCCTACGGCTACTGCCTCGACCGGGACAGGGGCACGTGCTCCTCCATCGAGGCGCGTTCCACGTCATTCGCGGACTGGAACATCCCCTACCCGCAGGACTTGCTCACGATGATTCCGTCGGATGCGACGGTGAAGGGGTCGCGCACTTACCTGAAACGGGAGACGACCGCGATCCGATGGAAACAGGATGACAAGTACTACGAGATGCTCATCGACCAGTACAGCGGCCTCCCGATCCGATTGAGCATCTACAGCGACGACTTCTATACGGCGCTCGTCGGCGGCCAGGAGTATCGCGAGCTGCAGTTCAACAACGTGAAGCCGTCCGATGTGACGCCTCCAACGATGTAAACCCCTTCTCAAACAGTTTCCTCTCTTCTTACTCATCGTGGTTGCAGGACAACCATTCTACCCAGTCGTAACTCGTCAAAACACTTATAAATTCCTCGCCCGGCGAGTGCCTCATGTCGCTCTTCAAGGCGTTCCGTTTCGGGCGCCTCCTCAAGCAAGGAGTCGCTGCACTCAGGCAGACGAGGGTTATGGACATCATGACCAAGTATGTCGTGACCATCAGCCCGGAGAAGAGCGTACCGGAAGTCGCAGCCATCATGATTGGCGAGGACGTCTCCGCGCTCGTCGTTGAGCAAGCAGGAAAGCCCGCAGGCATCCTGACGGAGCGCGATTTCATCACCAAGGTTCCGACCACCAAGAAAGCGCTCTCGCTCAAGACGGCGACGATGATGAGCTGCGTCGGGAAGGAGCGCATGGTCGAGGCGGTGCGCCCTGAGACGACGCTCCTCGAGGCCCGCAGGCTCATGCGCGCGAAGCGCATCCGGAAACTCGTCGTGACGAACAAGGACGGGCTGATCGCAGGAATCATTACGCAGACGGACCTGAGTAGGTTCCTCTACGACCGGCTCGCCGTCATCGCCCGGCTGCCGGACGCGCCCGCACTCGTCCGCAATGCGATGAGCTCGAAGATCGTCTCCGCCGCGCAGAACGCGACGTTCGCCCAGGCAAAGAAGCTGATGATGCAGAAGAATATCTCCGCCCTGCCGATCACCCACAAGAATGAATACGTGGGCATATTCACGGAATACGATGTCGTCGCACAGTTCTATGATGCAGGCGGGAAGCTTGACATCCCCATCATGGGGAAGATCATGCACAGCCCGGTCAAAGCCATCTCGGGGGACATAAGTATCTTCGACGCGAACATGATCATGCTGTTCGAGAAGGTGCGGCGACTGCTCGTGCTGGACGGGAAGAAGGTCATCGGCATCGTCTCGCAGACGGACCTCGTACACGCATGCTTTGAGTACGCGGAGCTCCTCGCGCGTGAGCTCGAGGAGGGTAGGCGATTCACGACAGACGATCTCGTGCCGTTGCGGCGGAGCAGCAGCATCACCTCTGAGTACATAAACGAGCATATCCGCGCGTACACGGTGCAGTAGAACTCATTTCTTCTCGTCGAACTTCGCCTTGACCGCCTCTTCCTTCCAGTAGACAGAATGAGAGGCGCGCTTCTCGAAGAGCGCGATTGCCAATTGGACGACGTTCGTCTGGAAGTCCTTCATGCCCTGCCCTTTGACGATTTCCTCCGCGTCTTTGAGGCATTCGCGCAGCAGCTTCATGTTCTCGACGCGCTGCTTCGACTCGATCGCGCGCTCCTCGTCCGCGGAGAGGTAGTGCTCCTCCCAGTTCGGGTACGGACTGCCCTTGACATCACGGGGGAATCGTCGACTGAAGGCCATGGAGGGAGGAAGGGAAGATCAAATATAAAGGTTTAGCTTGACAAGGCGGAGAATATTGGAGAACACGAGAAAATTGTTGAAGAGGACTAACGACCTCCCCGGGCTAAAGCAAGGAGTGTCTATTCGAAGGTACTCGCGGTTGATGCGACCTGAAGACAGGGTATGAGACCCCGAGCTCGCTACGCTCACAGTACTGCCGTTAACATCGGTCCTAAACGAACTTTGCGCTAGCAAAGTGGGGAAAATCGCACACGATTCTCCGCTTTAGGTCATGTTAAAGGCATCAACCATCAGGGAGGCTGGGTGGCGCATTGCGACACCCAAATTTCTCTCCATCAATCATTCTCCACAGTAACAAGCCACGCAAGTAACGCACATAGTGTCCCAAGCTGAGTTGCACTTCGTGAAGATGTTTTTCAGATTGTTTGCACACCCCAATGCTGTGCATTTTTGATAGAACACTTTTTCTATATTAGGTCCGAGCATACCGCTTGAGCCGAGTTCGCAGACACGGACTGGTTGTTCTAGGAGCTCAACCGCTTGCAAGCAATCATCTCTCTCAGTTCCAGTTAACTGATTACAGAATGTTGAATCATTGTTGAATGCCGCCACTGTTGTGATGCAGTCTGCGCTAGTGTTTCCATTACAAAAATCAATGGTGAGTGTTTCAGCTTGATAATCCTCAAGTCCAGGAGAACTTTCTTGCATGATAGTAATGACTGTGTTTGTATCTGATGGAAAACTATCGAGTTGAGCTGTAAGTTTCTTCTCTGATTTCACGTAAGTGGTGTTGAGGAATGTTATTTCTTTCCCATCTGTTATGCCTATTGCGAGGTCTTGTTCTAGGAATGAAGGATTCGTTGTTCTTGTCAGTGCAAGTGCAGCATCGGTGTATTGCATTTCAATCTCAAGTGTTCCTTCAAATGTGAGTGGTTGGAGAGAGGATATCATCCCACCAACTTTGTTGCCATCATATTCTGTCGTTGGCCAGAAGATAATCTTAGCTCTTTTCAGTTTTGCGATATCATTCGCTCTACCGCGGAAGGTGATTTTTACCAAATCATCCCCTGTGTCAATGTTGGTGATTGTTTTGGACATCTCGTCGAGAACACCCGTACTCGGTTCTTCTTTGTTACCCGATTCTTTGATTTTATCAGGCGATGCCAAAAGAAAGTATGCGACTACTCCCGCACCAACAATAAGAATTAGAAAAACTAGCACTAATGCTCCATTTGAGCCATTCTTCTCAGTTGCAGGAGGAACATTTTGTGGTGTCAAGAGAGAATCTACTTGTTCGGGAGCATAACCTCTCTGAAGAAGGGTTTGTCGGAGCTGTTCATCAGAATAGCCTTGATGGCGCATCTGCTCAATCCAAGCACGCCATTGATCCATACATTATTTTAAGAGCAAATCTATATAAATATTTTTATACGGTTTGTTTTACAATGACGGAGAGAAATTGACGTTAACAGTACTTAGAAGAAAAACACGATATGTTGGTTGACATTAAGAGTCATATCATGGAATTGAGGAAGAAGCTGATTGACGAACCGGGAAAAATGAGCCTAGAAAAATTACAAACATCATTGAGGAACGTCTTGAACAGCTTCTACTCCCCGAAGAGCGTCTTCTTCTCCTTGATGGCCGTCGGCGCGGAGCCGCCGTGCCAGGTGAACCGCGGCCGTATCTGGATAGGGTACATCTTCTCGTTGTTGTCGTCGAGGATCAACGCGGCCCCTGTCGTGCGGGGCAGGTCGTCGAGCTCCTTGTCGAGGCCGGCGCGCATGTAGCTCTGCATCAGCGTGCCGAGCGCGTCGGTGTCGATCTTCGCCGTAATCCGGTGCGCGATGATCGTATCTGATTGCGTCATGACATCCGTGTGGATCTTGCCGGGTTGCTGCGTCGCGAGGACGAGCGAGATGCCGGGTTGCCGGCCTTCGCGCACGATCGTGACGAGCGGGTCGGTGGCGAGCGTCTTCCCTGTGTTCGGTATGAACTCGTGGGCCTCGTCGATGACGAGCCAGACCATGGGGAAATCCTGCTGTTCCGCTTCGTCCTCTGAGAAGTAGCTCGTCTCTTTCTCGACCTTCTTGAACTCCTCATCCTTGCGCGCGAGCATCCGCTCGTTGAAGAGCTTCTGCGCCACGAGCCCGATCACCAGGGACTTGATGTTCCAGCCGTTCTCCTCGGCGGCGTAGCACGAGACATCGAGCACAGTCACCTGACCAGGAGCTGCCAGTTCCTTGAGCGTCGTGCCTTTCGTGTCGAAGATGCCCCAGGCCTTCGCGGCGTCGAAGTGGTTCTTCGCCGCGTTCCGCGTGTCAGTGGATGCGTCCTCATCCGCCATGAGTGCGTCGATGATCTCCTGCACAGAATAGTTGTCTTTCCCCTCGTCGCGGAACCGGTGGATGGTTCGTTCGATGAGTACCCCTATTGGGTCGTTCGGATCCAGCCCGAACGTCGTGGTCCAGTCCGTGCCCTGCAGTTCGGCCGGCCGGATGGAGAATGCGTGATCCGTCGGGATGCCCTCGTCCTTGTACCGGTTGTAGTAGCCGGTCGGCGTAAAGATTGTGATATCGAGCGGGTGCGGCTTCATCCCCCATTGCTCGAGGAGCGGCTTGTCCTGCATGTTTGGGTATTTCATCGTCCAGTAGATCCCCATCGTGTCGAGCATGATGATGGAGAGATTCTTCCGAATCCGTTCGGGCAGGTCGACCATCCCCTCGGCGATGACGCCCATGGTGTACGACTTCCCGCCGCCGCGCTTGCCGCAGACGAAGACCACGTGGCTCTTGATCATGTCGAGATAGACTGGGTTCGAGAGCGAGGTCACGCGGCCCATCTTGACATAATGCTTGCCGAGCAGGATCGTCCCCTTGGTGCCAAATTTCTTGAGGTCACTAGCTGTGCGGCCGATGACGATGTCGTACATGGTTCGAGCAACCGGAAGCGCCGTTTATATAGGTTATGACGAACACGCGATAAATATAACTCCTGAGGAATCACAACTTTTTTAAGGGCGCAGCCGTTCGACCCGCCACCGAGAGGTGAAACAGTTACAGGTGGTGCTCTTTGGCGAAGAAGACTGTGAAATCGACCCGTAGCACGGCCAGCAGGAAGGCCGTCGGAAAGAATGGCAAGAGCCGCGCGAAGGACAACAACAGCGAGCAAGGACGCAGCGTCGCCCCGCTCATCGCAGTTGCGGTGCTGCTCGTGGTGGCGATCGTCGCCGCGATTATCCTCTACACGACGCACGACAGCCATCTCGTCCCGGCAACGTATCAGGAGACGCTCAACGTCTTCCGGGCGCAGAACGTGAGCGAAATCATCGTCGCGGACCTCGCGAGCGATTTCGCCAGCGGAAACTACACCCTGAAGGAGCTTAGCACCAAGTACCCCGGGTACGAAGCTGATATCAAGCAGGCCGACAAGACGCTCCGCGAGAGCGCGTCAGAGGTCGTGGCCACAGTCAACGGCGAGTCCATCACCAAACGCGAGCTCGACAGCCAGAAGGCGATGCTCCCTCAGGAGTACCTCACGGCGATGAACGACAGCATGATCCTCCAGCAGATGATTGACGAGAAGCTCCTGCTCCAGGAGGCTGCGCGGCGCGGCATCAACGTCTCGGCGAACGAGGTGGAGGCCGCCTATGCGTCCCTCCTCGAGCGTGCGAACCTCACGGCGACACAGCTGGACGAGAACCTCGCGACGTACGGCCTCGACGAGCAGGACCTGCACGACATGCTCCGCAAGCAAGTGATCCTCGCGCTCCTCTTCAACGAGACCGTCGACCGAAACCTGACGGTGACCGATGATGAGGCGCGAGCGTTCTACGACGAGAACAAGAACTCGTTTGCAATCGAGCCGACCGTGACGGTGCGTCACATCCTGGTCTCGGTTGACAACACGACGGATGACGCGACCGCCAAGGCGACCGCGGAAGAGGCCTTGGCGAAGTATGAGGCGGGCGCGGACTTCTGCGACCTCGTCGCCGAGTACACGGATGACCTCGGCAGCAAGTCGACGTGTGGCGAGTACACGTTCGGCCGAGGGTATATGGTCCCTGAGTTCGAGAACGCGTCCTTCGCGCTCAAAGCCGGCGAGACCACCATCGTGAAGACCGTCTTCGGCTACCACGTCATCCTCAAGGTGAATGACACTGCGGCCGGCACGACGCCGTATGCGGACGTCGCCGACACCATCAAGGCGCAGCTCGCCGCACAGAAGCGGCTCGCCACCTATCAAGTGTTCATCCAAGGACTGCGGAATAACGCGACAATCGTCAATACGCTCGCTCCCGTCGAGGAGCAGCAGGAGTCGGTGCCGACCGCGGAAGGTCAGGAGACCAACGAGAGCCCTGCGACTGAGCAGCAGATGACGCCCGCGGACGAGGAGCCCGGGGAGACTGTGTCGGATGAGGCGAACCTAACCGTGCCCGATCAGCCGGAGGCCACGAACGGGACGGCGACAGAGCAGACCGCTCCCCAGCAGTCCTTCGCGGACTGCCTCGCGGCGCAGGGCGTCACGCTCTACGTCTCGGACGTCAACCCGGCGAGCATGGACGAGGCGACGAAGCTCGGCCCGGACGCCAGCAAGATTGTCGTGGACTGCACGGACGGCACGGATGAGCGGTGCGCGGTCGCGGACGGGTTCTACCCGACGTGGGTCATCGACGACGAGACCGTCACGCACTCGCTCTCGGCGGACGAGCTCACACAGCAGACCGGCTGCGCGCAGTAAACTCTTTCTCTCATCCTCTTTTCTTCCATAAGAAGCGCTCCCCTCAGTAGTTACTTCCGGTCATCATATTGTCAGACGGGAATAACCTCATCATTGGGGAGCAATGATTCGGTTCGCGCAGAGCAAATCCGCGCATAACCTCATCATTGGGGAGCAATGATTCGGTTCGCGCAGAGCAAATCTGCGCATAACCTCATCATCAGAGGAAGGATGGCAGGAGTATTTATCTAAATATCGCCTCCGAGGGCCGCGATGACCCATTCCTCGACTTGTTCACCGCGGCCGGACAAACAGGCTCAGTAGAAAGTAAGCTACTCCACAGCCCAGAACGCCACACTTACGTATGGCAACCTGTGCTGCTCCGTCGGGCCAGGGCCATGGTTGGCGAAGCCAAC
>Ga0114931_10003353_pt1 | contig 20294 bp, 17 predicted proteins | sample 2SBtaG_FD_89579 | JGI IMG/M metagenome (GOLD analysis project Ga0114931, IMG submission 89579) | Deep subsurface microbial communities from Kolumbo volcano to uncover new lineages of life (NeLLi) - 2SBTROV14_V59a metaG | ecosystem: Environmental > Aquatic > Marine > Volcanic | place: Kolumbo...
ATTGGCCGCCTGCTCAACGACGACGCATTGATCGCCGACGTCGAGCGCATCGTGGCCAACTTCTCACGGACGATCGAGGATGCGCGCGAAGCCGCGCCTGTGCAGACGCTCTTCTCTACGTTTGGTGGGGTTTTCCAGTAGGGTTCTGGGCTTCGGCTTGGGTGGCTTGCTCGTTACTTGGCTGGCTTGGGGGTTGTCCTGGCGAAGACCGGGGGTGGCGCGGCGGGGATGGCCGGGCTTCTCGTTGTTCGCTGGAGAAAAGGGACAGTCCCTTTTCGCCCAGCGGTACCTTTTCGCCCAGCGAAGGGCGATTCTCCGGATGGACATGTCGACATTCTTTCCGGAGACGGGTCCGGAGTGCATGGCGGAGATGGAGAATCTGCGCCAGTCTCGCGCACCGGCTCAGAGCTCGTAGGCGAGGAGCATCTGCTGTGCCCGGTGATCGCCGAAAACCGTCCCTTTGAACTCCTTTCTGAGTTTCTGGAGAGCCTCCTTGCTGCTCTCTCCGGGTTGGCTGGAGGCGATCTCACGGTACTGCTTGCGGGCCTCGAGCTCGCGTTGCCACCAAGGCAACGAGTCCAGCTGGCTCAGGGCCTTCTCCAGTTTCTCCAGGTCCTTGTGGCCCTCGAAGAGCTTCAGGAGTCCGGGAAGATACGGCTCGGTATTCAAAACTCGTGTGACGGCGAGACGGCTTCCCTTGCCTTTCAGCTTGACGACCGTCTTAACCTCGGATTCGAGCCACTTGCGAAGAGAGAGCATGAGCTTGCGATCGAAGGAGTGGAAGCGCCGCTGTGCCGACTTCTTCTCGGCACCTTCTGCCTCCTGACGAGCTTTCGCAAGATCCTCCCAGCGACCCGCTCGACCCAGATCTGCGAGCGCACGAAACTCCTCAGGCCCCTTGCCCAGACTCTTGTCGATCTCGAAGACCGGAATGGATCGGATGAGGTTCTGGAGCAGAGCCATATGCAGGGGAGAGCCACAGCTGTGCCCCTTGCCCGGCACCTCTACGTAGCTCACATCCTTGATGACCTGTTGCATGCCAATGGCATGCCTGCGACAGGTCTTACGGCGCGTCTTCAAGAGAGGGTGCTTGACGTACTCCGCTGTTTCCCGCTCTCCTGCCACGACGTAGTAAGGAGCCTCTGGATAGGGATTGCGGCCGTAGGAGGCAGTCGTGCTCATAGAGGCGAGGAACTGCGGTCGAAAGCCCGAGTCCTTGCTTCCACCTTCCTTCATGGCACTCAGGACGCCCATGCCGCCCGAGGAGAAACCCATCACGAAGACCAGGTTCTCGTCGATGGGATACTTCCCTTCCGCGATGAGTTCCTTGTAGGAGTCGACGGTGTACATGTTGGGCGAAAGAACGATCAATGGATGCTCTTTCGTGGAGAGCCGGCTCATCTTCTTGGCAAGCCCCTTGCCTGATCCTCCGTCCTTGCCTCCGTGGTAGACGATGATCAGGGGACACTTCTTGGGTGTCCCTTTGTTCTTCTTGCTGCTCTTCCTGCGGCGCTTGCTCTTCTTGCCTGACTTGGATTGTGGGTTGGCTGCCTCCGGAACGAAGAGGTGGAACTCGGCGATCTCACCGGGTTCATGCTTCTTGAAATAGCCCTTGCCGGGCTTGCCTTCACCCTTGTGGTAGATCAGGTACTCACCCTTGCTTGGCGTTTCACCCAAGCTGGGAGACTCGAAGAGACCCATGTCGAAACGATTGGGGTCCTGAGTCAGAGGCGGAATCAGCGTGAGGAACAAGAAGGGAAGGAGGGAAGGCATCGATTCAATCTCGCTGCTGTGGGCTCTCAAGGGCCCTCTGAGGGACCCCCTCGGTGAGGATCGTCTGCTTGGCGTGGGGAATGACCGTCTGCGCCTGTGGGGTCTTCGAAAAGCTATGTAGACCATCCTACGTTGATTTCAGATAGCGAGGGGTGTGTTCGCCGGAAAAAAGGGACAGTCCCTTTTTTCCGACGAAGGCTCGCTGGGCGAAAAGGGACTGTCCCTTTTCTCCAGCGAAGGGCGAGGTTGATTGGGGGTGGGGATTGGTATAGATTGGGTCGCGATGAATGGGTCCAAGGTCTTGCTGCTGGTGTTGTGCCTGGCGCTGCTTGTGTTGCCCATGCTCTGTGTGGGGCATGTGGTGGAGCATGGGTGTGCGTCTTGTGGCGATCAGTCGGGGTATCCCGGCCAGGTGGCAGCGGATCCTTGTCGGACCTTGATGCGGCTCGAGGAGCTGGGGAGTTTGACCCCTCCGGACCTCTTGCAGCCGGCTCTGATGATGCCGACCCTCTTGCAGCCGTCCCTGGCGCTGACGGTCGTGGCCGGCTTGGGTGGCATCAGTGAGAGAGTTGTGGATCGATGGGCACTCGCGCCGCTTCGCTCGCAGCTCGCCTATCCTGAGAGCGATACACCTCTGCGCATTTGACGCACCCTCCGTGGGCATCGGGAGATGGAATCCTCGAGAGCCTGCGTGAGTTGACGAGTCCGGATGGACTGAGACGGTCCACTCTCGAGAGAGCGCTTCGGCATCCGGATTCCCTGACCGATTTGCCCTGAACAGGGCACGAGCTCCTCAGGCGCACAGAGTCCCACGTGACACTCGGTGCCTGGGAATGACGGACTCGATCACATGTCTGGATACTCTTGGGGTAGGCGCTGCCCTGTAGAAAAGCGCTCTCTGGCTCTCTTCCTGGCCTCCTTGCTGCTGTCCGGCTGCTACTCGTACGAAGCGTATCCGCAGGATCGGATGGAGATCTTCGAGCGATTGCAGAAGTCGGGGCTGCCAGCGGAGCTGATGCTGACTCAGCTGCCCATCGGCATGGTGAGCAAGAGCCACGACCCTGCGGTCACGTGGACGAGCGCGCAGGCAGCGAGCTGGGCGGTGAGCCACAATCCCGAGTTGCACGCGCTGCGCAAGGAGATGGGCATCGCCGAGGCCGAACTGGTGGAGGCTGGTCGACTTCCGGATCCGGAGCTCAGCTGGGATGCCATGAATGTCGTTGCGGCCGATGTCACGGGCGTGACACCGACGGGTCCAGACTACATTTCGGGGCTGGGGTTGATGTGGCGCGTGCCGCGGCCGGGTGAAATCGGCTCCAAGGTCGGCATGGCAGAGGCCCGCAAGGAGGAACTACGCCAGAGGATCCTGGAAGGCGAATGGACCCTGGTGAGGGCCGTCCATCGGGCCTGGATCGATGTGTTGGGAGCCGAAGCCCGGCTCCAGCTCAATGGCCAGGTGCTGGAGACGGCCAAGAAGATCGCGGAGTTCTTCCAGCAAGCGCGCAAGGTCAGCGGAGCTACAGCGCTACAGGCCAACCTCGCCGCGATCGAGCACGCCACGCTCGTCCAGGAGAGGGTGAGGCTCCAGGGGGAGCTCCGGCTGGCTCGCCAGAACCTGAACCTGGTCCTGGGTCTGCGCCCAGAGGTGAAGGTCCCGATGCATGTCGAGAAAAACCCCTTCGTCTCCGACAACGCCACGAGGGACGCGCAGATCCTGACTCAGGAAGCTCTGAAGCACAGACCCGACCTCAATGCCCTCTTCGCGCGCTACCAGTCGCTGGAGGAGGCGCTCAGGCTCGAGGTGGCCAAACAGTGGCCCGAGCTGGCGATCGGCACGGGGCTCGCGCTCGTCCTGCCGATTTTCTCCTCGTTCAACGCGCCAGCGATCCGCACGGCCATCGCCAGGCGCGATCGCATGGCTCGCCAGCTCGAGGCTGCCGTGCATCGACTGCGCGCCGAGGTGCACGCGGCAGTCACGGAATACGAGAACGAACGCCGGCAGGTCGAGGCCTTCCAGAAGGGCCTGATCCCGAGGATCCAGGAGAATTTGCGACTCACCCAGGTGGCCTTCGAAGCCCGCGAGGTCACCCTCGTCGAGATCCTGACGGCGCAGCGCCAGTCGCTCGACACCCAGAAGAACTACTTGGAAGCCCGGATCCGCAAGGCCGTGGCTCGTTTGATGATGGACACGGCCACAGGGGACGTGTTGCTCGAAGAGGAAGACAGTCGCGAGCCACGCGGTCGCGTCAAGGACGCGAAAGAGACCAAGGAGGAAGGACGATGAGGACCCAGGACAACAAGAGCTGGCGGTTTCTGCTGGCAGGAGCCCTTTGCTGCCTCGCCCTTATGATTCCTACAGCGTGCAAGCAGGATGGCGCCAAGGACGAGGGTCACCAGCAGCACGCGGGGGAAGGGGACGAGGGAGAGGGCGTCACCAACGAGGTCCATCTCGATGCCAAACAGCGCGAATCCGCCGGTATCAAGACCGTCGTTGCAGCCCCGGGCAAGATCGAGGAGACGCTGCGTCTCGTGGCGCGCGTCGAGAGCAACGGAGACACGATCGTCCACGTGACGCCCCGGGTCGAAGGAATTGTCCAGAAAATCTACAAGGGCCTGGGTGACATGGTAGAAGCCGGCGACCCATTGGTGGAGCTTTGGAGCATCGAGCTGGGGAACACGATCAGCTCCTATCTCGAAGCCCACTCGACCTTGGTTGCGGCAGAGGAGACCTTGGCACAATCCGAGAAGCTCTATGCGGGCCGTCTGGAGACCCTGAAGAAGGTGCTGGACGGAGAGATCGCAGTCGCGCAAAAGATCTACGACCGCGAGAAGGACCTTCAGGAGAAGAGCATATCCACGATCCGCCCCTTCCTCGAAGCCGACAAAGAACTGCAGCAGGCCCGCCTGAACAAGGAACGTGAGGTCACCGGTCTCGAAGCCGAACGGGACAGCAAACTCCTCGCGCTCGAGGTCTCCGTGCGGAAGGCGAGGATCGAGGAGGAGTCCGCTCGCAACCGTCTGGTCGTCCTTGGATTCTCGGACAAGGAGGTCGAAGCCTACCACGGAGCCAAAGTGCAGAGTGGCAAGATCCTGATCCGGGCTCCACGGGCGGGGGTCATCCTGGACCGGAACATCACGCTCAACGAGCACGTCGGTACGGACAGGACGTTGTTCAGCATCCATGATCTTTCGACGATCTGGATCATTGCGAGCGCATACGAAAAGAACCTGCGATCTCTGCGTACGGGTCAGGACGTTTTGGTGCATCTCGATGCTCTGCCCGACGTGACCCTGCTCGGCAAGGTCACCCAGATCGGCTACCGGATCTCCGAAAGCACGCGGGCGGCTCCCGTGCGCGTCGAACTCGGCAATGCGGCTCTCAAGCAATGGCCCGAGCAGTTTCCGCTTCGCCCGGGGATGTTCGGCAACGTCGAGGTCGTCGTCCGATCCTGGCAAGGGCGGGTGGTCATCCCCGAAAGCTCCCTGGTGCACGAAGGCGAGGAGAACTACGTCTTCATCGCCAATCCCGATGAGGACGGATCCTTTCTCCGCAAGGCCGTGAAGGTGAAGCAGGCAGCACGGGAGATGGTCGAGATCCTCGAAGGCATCGACGCTGGAGACAAGGTCGCGACCGAAGGCGTGTTTCTCCTCAAATCCATGGCCCGCAAGGGCGAGCTCGGCGAAGGCCACGAGCATTAGGCCGACAGCTCTTAGCAGGAACCAACCATGATCAGCCGCATCATCGATTTCTCCCTCGACAACCGATTCCTCATCATCACGTTCTGGCTCCTGGCGGTCGCCGTCGGTTTCCGCTCCATGCAGGAACTGCCGATCGACGCCGTGCCGGACGTGACCAATGTCCAAGTGCAGGTGCTCACCAACTCCCCGGCCCTCGCGCCCCAGGAGATCGAGCGTTTCATCACCTTCCCGGTCGAAACCGCCATGAGCGGCCTGCCCGGGATCGAGGAGATCCGATCGGTCTCCAAGTTTGGGCTCTCCCTGGTGACCGTCGTCTTTGTCGAAGGCACGGACATCTACTGGGCCCGACAACTCGTGGCCGAAAGACTCACCGAAGCGCGGGACCTCATTCCCGAAGGCTACGGTGAGCCGGAGATGGGCCCGATCTCCACTGGTCTGGGGGAGATCTACCAGTTCGAGGTCAAAGGCCCGGGACACAGTCCGATGGAGCTGCGCACGATCCTGGACTGGAACATCGCCTTCCAGCTCCGGTCCGTGCCCGGGGTCGTCGAGGTCAACGCCTTCGGCGGGGAGCTCAAGACCTACCAGATCACGCTCTCCTCCGAGCGCATGACCGCGCACGGTCTCTCCGCAGCCGACATCTTCGAAGCCGTCGAAACGAACAACCGCAACGTCGGGGGTGGCTACATCGAGCATGCGGGTGAGCAGTACCTCGTGAGAGGCGAAGGGCTCATCAGCGGCTTGGCCGATCTGGGAAAGGTCGTGGTCGGTCGCGACAACGAAGGCACACCGATCTATGTCGACAACATCGGCAAGGTCGAGTTCGCCCCGATGATCCGTCAGGGTGCGGTCACCCGTGATGGCAGGGGTGAGGCCGTCGTAGGCATCGTCATGATGCTCATGGGCGCCAACTCCCGGACCGTCTCCGAGGAAGTTCATGACAAGATCCTCGAGATCGAGAAGACGCTCCCCGAAGGCATCACGATCGACACCTTCTACAACCGGACCGAGCTCGTAGACCGGACGATCAAGACCGTGGCCAAGAACCTCCTGGAGGGGGGAGCCCTGGTCATCATCGTGCTATTGCTGCTGTTGGGGAGCCTTCGTGGCGGGCTCATCGTGGCGGTGGCCATCCCGCTCTCGATGATCACGGCTTTCATAGCCATGAATGCCATGGGCCTCTCGGGCAACCTCATGTCGCTCGGCGCCATCGACTTCGGGCTCATCGTCGACGGCTCGGTGGTGATGATCGAGAACATCATCCGCTACCTGCACGAGCACAAGGAGGAAGGAGAGCTCACACCACTCGAGAAGGTCCGTGCGGCCTGCCACCAGGTGGCCCGCCCCGTCGTCTTCGCCGTCGGCATCATCATCATCGTGTATCTTCCGATCCTGGCCCTGACCGGCGTCGAGGGGAAGATGTTCCGGCCCATGGCTCTGACCGTGGTCTTTGCGTTGGCCGCCTCTCTCGTCTGCGCACTCACTCTCATGCCGGTCCTCGCCAGCCTGTTCCTGGCGAACACCAAGGAGAAGGAACCCTGGCTCTTCCGCATGGCCAAGAAGCTCTATACGCCGCTCCTGGACCGGGTCCTGGCGCGACCCGTCATTGCCTCCCTGGTGGCAATCGTCCTCTTCGCGAGCAGCGTCATCATCGCCCCCTTCCTCGGCGCGGTCTTCGTGCCCAAGCTGGACGAGGGCTCGATCGCCATGCAGGTCTGGCGCATCCCCAGCATCTCCTTGGAGGAATCCAACAGGATCTCCCTCCGGGCCGAAAAGGTCGTCAAGGCCTTTCCCGAGGTCAAGACGATCGTCTCGCGCACCGGCCGAGCGGAGATCGCAACCGACCCGATGGGTGTGGAGATCAGCGATACCTACATCATCCTGAACCCCAAGGAGGACTGGCGCTTCGACACCAAGGATGAACTCATCGCCGCCATCGACGAGGAGCTCCAGGAGCGCGTGCCGGGCGTCATGTTCAGCTATTCGCAACCGATCGAGCTGCGCGTTTCCGAGCTCATCAGTGGCGTCCGATCGGACATCGCCGTCAAGATCTTTGCGACAGGCGGCGATCTCCAGGAGATGAAGGACGTAGCCGACAAGGTGGCTGCGGTCGTCAACCAGGTTCGTGGACTCGAGGAGGTCAAGGTCGAACAGACCGTGGGTCTGCCGACGCTGCGCGTCATCCTGGATCGCGAGGCCATCGTCCGACTCGGTATCAATGCCCGCGACGTCCTGGACGTCGTGGAGGCTGTCGGTGGCAAGGGTCTGGGCACGATCTTCGAAGGGCAGAAACGATTCTTCGTGCAGGCGCGATTCGACGAGTCGGTGCGCTCCAATCTCGAGCACATCGGCGAGCTCAAGGTTGCCTCCACGCAACTCGGCGAAGACGGCGACCGGATCCTCGTGCCAATCTCTCAGGTCGCGGACGTCCGCATCGAGAACGGGCCAGCCCAGATCAGTCGTGAAAAGATAGGCCGACGGATCTCGATCGAAGCCAACGTCCGCGGTCGAGACCTGGCCTCCGCCGTGACCGAGGCGCGCAGGCTCGTGGACAACAAGATCAAGCTCCCTCCAGGCTGGACCATGACCTGGGGCGGGCAATTCGAGAACCTCGCCGAGGCAGCCGAGCGGCTGACCGTGCTGGTGCCGCTGGCTCTCTTCCTGATCTTCGTCCTGCTCTACACGACCTTCAACTCGTTGCCGCTGGCTGCACTGATCTTCCTCAACGTGCCACTGGCCGTGACGGGTGGCATCTTTGCCCTGGCACTGCGAGGCTACCCCTTCTCGATCTCCGCGGCAGTGGGTTTCATCGCGCTCTTCGGCATCGCAGTGCTGAATGGCGTCGTCCTGATCTCCTACATCGTGGATGTACGCTCGCGTGGCGAGAGCCCCAAGGTCGCTGCGCGGCATGCGGCTCTCGTCCGGCTGCGGCCGGTCCTCTTGACCGCCATGGTTGCCAGCTTCGGCTTCGTGCCCATGGCCCTGGCCACGAGCGCCGGGGCCGAGGTTCAGCGTCCGCTGGCCACGGTCGTCATTGGTGGACTGGTGACCTCGACACTTCTGACCTTGCTCGTCGTGCCCGCGCTCTATAGTTGGCTGGCCGGCAAGGGAGGCTCGGAGGAGATGACGGAGTGAGCGAACGCTGGGAGTTCAAGGTCGAAGGACTCGACTGCGCGGAAGAGGTCGCGATCCTCAAGCGCAGCGTCGGGCCGCTGGTCGGGGGCGAGGACCACCTCGCCTTCGACGTGCTGTCGGGCAAAATGGTGGTCCTGGATCCCAGAGATCCACTCACCCGAGCCCAGATCGTCTCCCAGGTCGGCGCTACGGGAATGAAGGCCGAGGCCTGGTCCGAAGAGGGCGCCAGGACCAAAGGGCGCAACCAGGCGCGCTTCTGGACGATGATCCTCAGCGGCGTCTTCGTGCTCCTGGGTTTCGCGACGCATCTGTGGTTCGGTGGAGGCCTCGAAGGTGCGCTCGGCGTCGGCGAAAACCCGCCGCCCGTGCCTCCGGTCTCCATCGTCCTCTACGCGCTGGCCATCGGCTTCGGCGGCTGGTTCATCGTTCCCAAAGCCTGGTTCGCGCTCAAGAGCCTACGCGCCGACATGAACCTGCTGATGGTCATCGCCGTGATCGGCGCTGTGCTGATCGGCGAGTGGTTCGAGGGCGCGGTCGTGAGCTTCCTCTTTGCCGTGTCGCTCTGGCTCGAGGCCTGGTCGATCGGCCGAGCGCGGCGCGCCGTGGATGCCCTGCTGGACCTGGGCTCCCCCACCGCGCGTATCCGAGACGGGCAGGGGCAAGAGATCGAGGTCGAGCCGGAGACCGTGGAGGTCGGCACCTGTTTCCTCGTCTTTCCCGGTGAGCGACTGCCGCTCGACGGCCGGATCGTCCAGGGCACGAGCCATATCGATCAGGCCCCCATCACCGGCGAGAGCATCCCGGTGGAGAAGGTGCCGGGCGACGAGGTCTTCGCCGGCACGGTCAATGGCGAAGGCGCGCTGGAGATCGAGAGCACCAAGCCGGCACAGGGCACTGTGCTGGCCCACATCATCCGTGAGGTCCGTGAGGCCGAGAGCAACCGCGCGCCTTCCGAGCAGTGGGTGGAGCGGTTCGCGCGGATCTACACGCCGGCCATCTTCCTGATGGCCTTCCTGGTCTTTCTCCTGCCGCCACTGCTCTTCGGCGGAGCCTGGGACGATTGGGCCTACAATGCACTCGTCCTCCTGGTCATCGGCTGTCCCTGTGCGCTGGTGATCTCGACGCCGGTCAGCATCGTCGCCGCGCTCGCGCGCGCCGCGCAGATGGGTGTCCTGGTCAAGGGCGGCCTCTACATGGAAGAGCCCGCCAAGGTCCGGGCGATCGCCTTCGACAAGACCGGCACGATCACTGAGGGCAAGCCCGCGGTCGTGGATGTCCTCCCCTTCGACGAGCACGACGAAGCCTGGGTGCTCGCCACGGCTGCCGCGCTCGAGTCGCGCAGCGAACATCCGCTGGCCAAGGCCATCCTCGAGGCGACGCGCGAGCGGGGCATAGGTTTCGAGCCCGCGAGCGAGGGACAATCGCTGGGAGGCAAGGGAGTGCACGGCCGGATCGGTGGCCGTGAGTTCTGGCTGGGCTCCCACCGTTATCTCGAGGAGCGGGACCAGGAGACGGCCGAGGTGCATCAGCTGCTGGAGGACATCTCGGCCGATGGCAAGACCTCGGTCGTACTGGGCAACGAGAGTCATGTCTGCGGCATCCTCACGATTGCCGACAGGGTCAGGCCCGAGGCCAGGGCGACCTTCGATCGGCTGCGCGCCTGCGGCATCCAGCACATCGTCATCCTCTCGGGCGACAACCAGGGCACAGTCGACGCGGTCGGCCGGGCCGTGGGCGCCGACGAGATCCGCGGCGAACTCCTGCCCGCTGACAAGGTCGAGGCCATCGAGCAGCTGGTGGCCGAGCACGGCCACGCAGCCATGGTCGGCGACGGCGTCAACGACGCGCCGGCCCTCGCGCGATCCAGTCTCGGCATCGCCATCGGCGCTGCCGGCAGCGACGCCGCCATCGAGACAGCCGACATCGCGCTGATGGCCGACGAGATCGAGCGCATTCCCTGGCTCATCGAGCACTCCAAGCGCACGGTCGCTACGATTCGCGCCAACATCGTCTTCGCTCTCACGATCAAGGCCGTCTTCGTCATTCTCGCCCTCTTCGGCGAAGCCAGCCTCTGGAGCGCCATCGCCGCCGACATGGGCGCCTCCCTCCTCGTCGTCCTCAACGGCATCCGCCTCCTCCGCGGCTGACCCGAATCGAGTACCGGGGGTCTGACCCTCGGTACTCGATTCGGGGGATGCATCCGGGCAGCCAGGAGCTAGACTCCCGCCATCTCCAAGAACCAGTCCACAAAGGTGATGCCATGAAGCCCAGAGTCGCCCTCCCCCCAACCCTCTCCGCGATCCTCCCCCCCACCCTCCTCCCCACCCTCATTCTGACCATCGCGGGCTTCAGCTCCTGCGAAACCATCCAGACCGCGCCCAAGGGCAGCCCCCGTATCGAGGTGCAAGTGGTCTACGAGGTCGGCGACGACTTCTATGCGCCCTTCGCCGAGGGGATCGACAAGAAGGAGATCCAAACCCTGCTCCAGAAGTCCGTGAACCCGCTCGCGGACATCGGTCTGCGCTTCTACGCCATCCCCGCGGATCAGTATCGCGAAGGGCAGAAGCAGCCCGACTACGTCATGCATGTCCGCGCGACATCCTGCAAGCCCAACCGCCAGATTCACAAGAAGATCACCAAGGTCGAAGACGAGAGCGAAGGCAAGGACGGCGACGGCAAGAAGAAGGAGCCCAAGGAGATCACGACGATCACCGCCGAACTCTATGGCGTGTCCTGCAAGCTCTCGGTCAAGCTCAGCAAGCGTCGCGCGGATGCGCCGGCCCTGGTCGTCGGCGAGAAGGACGCCTCGGGTGGCTCCTCGACCTTCCGGGACGACGAGAGCGCGGCCTACGCGCTTCAAAAGAAAGGTGAGGAGGAGAACGACACGGCAGTGACCGGGCGGATGCTGCGTAGCGCTTTCGCCGAGGCCGCCAAGCGAGCCTTCGCCGAACTCCAGAAGCCGATCGATCGCGAGCTCCAGGCCACCACCCCGCCCAAGAAGGGTGGAACCAGGTAGACCTCGCCCTGCGCGCCGATCTCGTACGCTGTCGCTATCGACCCGCGGCCTGGCGGGCCTTCCAGCGTGCGTCGATCTCGTCGATGCGCAGGCGCACCGAGACGATGTAGGGCGGTTCGCCCGAAGACCAGTGGCCGTACGTCGTCGTCACGATCGTGCCCTCGGGGAGCAGTTCGAGTCCAGGGTAGGCGCAGTCCCAGCGGTGGAAGTTGTCCATCAGGCGGATGCGGTACTCGCCCTGTCGCTGGTGACGGATGTCCTCGTAGCGACCGACCCAGGCCACCCAGTCACCGACCGTCGGGCTCTGCAGCCCTGTGTCGCGGAAGGTGACGAAGAGCCGGCCGTCGGGCAGATAGCGCGCGGTGTGCCGGTCGCCGGTCAGGGATGCCGGCAACTCGCGTGGCGTCGACCAGGTCTTGCCTCCGTCACGGGAAAAGATCACGTGCGAGTTGCGTCGGCGCGTGTTCTCCCGGAGGAGGATGGCGATCTCCTTGCGGTCAGGCGAGAGCACGGCGCCCGGTTCGCAGAGATGGATGCCGCTGTGATGGGCGATGACGACCGGCCGGCTCCAGGTCAGTCCTCCGTCGGTCGAACGGCACTGATAGACGCGCATCTGACTGGGGCTCTCGCGCAGAGGTTTGGATTGGATGAATCGTCCATCGTCATGGAAGAAGGTCAGGTAGTGCCCCGGTGACGCGAGCCCCACCATCGAACCCATGGCCACGATGCCTCCAAAGTCGCCGATGGGCTCGAGCTCGGACCAGGTCTCGCCCTCGTCCTCGCTGTGCGCCATCCGGATCGGATAGAGACCGGAGAAGAGGAGCCATCGCCTCTGGCCCTTGGCATCCACGGTCTGGAACAGCGTCGGCACCTCCTTGGAGGTCGCGAAGGATTTGGGCAGAGGCAGGCGCGACGACCAGGTCAGTCCGCCGTCGGTCGAGCGCTTCATGACGATGGCGCCCTTGCCATGCCCCTTGGGATAGGTGCAGAGCAGTGTCTTTCCATCCGGCATCAGGGCCGTCGTGACGTGCCCCAGATACTGTCCCTTCTCCCGGTCCACGATGACCTGTCGACCGGCTTCGCCCGAGAGATCGAAGAAAGGCAAAGTGCTGGCGATGGCCTGGACCGGCAAGTGCTTGGCCCGGGGCACACGCTTGTGCAGCTCTTCCTCGACGATCTTGTCGGCCAGCTGCCTGGCCAACCAGTCATGTCCCACGTCGCCGGGATGGACTCCATCGAGCAGCATCGCATCGGTCCAGGCGTGACCCTTGGCCCGGTAGAGCGCGTGGACATCGAGCAGTGGGACCGCATGCTTCTTGGCCAGCCTCCGCAGGGCCGCGCAGTATGTTTCCATCGGAGCATCGAAACTCCACTCGCCCGGCCTCTGATACATGCTTGCGTCGCGCTTCTTGCGTGAAGCCGTCCAGACGAGCGCGTTGGGCGTCATGAGCAGCACAGCCGTCTTGGCCTCGATCAGCCGTGTCACGAATCCCTCGAGAATGCGCTCGTAGTCCTCCAGCGGACATCGCGGCCGCACCTTCCCGTCGGCGCGCTGCATCCTAGAATCATTGATCCCCAACTGGATCACGCAGACGTCCGGCTCCATGTCGAGCACGTCCTGCTCGAAGCGCCGCGCCGCACGCACGGCCGTATCGCCACTCACGCCCGCGTTGAACACCTCCACCTTCACGCCCCGCCGCGCCAACTCCCCCGCGAGCCGATCGGGATAGACCAGATGCACGCGCGACCAGCGCGCGGTCGTCGAGTCGCCCAGCGTCACGATACGCAGGGGCCGAGGCGGTACCTGTGCGGGTGAGGTCCCAACGGTGAGCGTCAGGAAGAGTGGGACGAGAATCCAGATGCGCGAGGGCTTCATGACTGTATCCATTCATGGAGGTTGGTCGGACCAGGACCTGGCCTGCGCCCTGGATCCTAGCCCGGCCGATTCCCGAGAGGAGGTCGTCCTTGCCAAAGAGGTGGGGATGCGACGCAGAATCGTGTACGTCCGGCTGGAATTGACTCGAAGCGGCGGCAAGGGCCGCGGAGGCAGGCACTGCGAGGGTGATGGCACGGGGTGCGCCAGTCACCAGGCTCCAGGATCTGGAGACTACGATGCAAGCATCGCGACCTCCAGACATCGAGCACCATGGGGACCCACAGACTTTCCATTTAAAGATCCAAAGGCCTCTTGCGGGGAACGACCCTCTCATGGAAGGCCCCTCTCAGAGGTGGCTCGTTCGCGCCCTCCTCGGTGCACATCACGATCCTCGGTTCTCCCCCTGCTCGCGCCCTGCCGTTCGCCGGTTCCCAGTGGCTCCATGTCGACCCATCACGATTCTGGATGGTTGCATTCGTCACCGGCGGCCCCAGTTTTCAGCAGACGGTCACGATCCCCAACCTTCCTTTCTTGCAAAGGATCCGATTCGCATTGCAGACCTTCGGCCTGGATCCCAAGCAGGGAACCCAAACACCAAGGCTGTCCAACGGTCTTGCCTGGACTCTCGGAAAATAGGCCGCAAATCCACGAGATCGAGGCGAAGATCGCGAGCCTCCAGGCCATGAGAGCAGCCTCACGATCGTGCCTCGGGCAACGGAGCCCAGCTGAACCGAGCCCAGTTGAACCGAGCCCAGTTGAACCGAGCGACGAGGGGCTCGGTTCAACCTCCCTGGTTCAGGACATCAAAACGCAGCACGGAGAGGCCGACGTGCGTTCCCGCAGGCGAGTGGATCTTGCCGTGCACGCTGAGTTCGGCTTTCTTGTCGGCCCAGCTGGAGATGCGGTTGAGGGCTTCCTGCTCGGCGGGCGTCGAGCCAGCGTTGAGATAGAAGAGCTGACCGGTCTCGTTGGCAGCGAGGGCGAGAGCTGGCTTGCCGAGTGGATCCTGGACCTTGCGCAAACTACCGCGAACCGTGGCCTCGGCGCCGAGGAGGGGGAAACCGGCTTTCTTGACAGCTCCTTGGATGGAGACGAGGTCGAGGGGCTTTCCAGGAGCGGGCAAGAAGGTGCCCAGACCCTTGTCGATGTTGAACGAGAAGTTGCGTACGCCGGACCGGCGCACCAGGGCCCTTTGCAGGGCCCCGCCTCATATCGATCAGGTGACGCCGCCGACGGCGATCGTGACGACGACGGGATTCTCTTGGAGGGCCTGGTCGCCGGGGGCCGAGGTGGGGCTCGCACAGGCGAGGGAGAGGAGGGAGAGGAGGAGGCTGGTTTCCTTCTTCATGTAGATCTCTCTTGCGGCCTGGGGCCGGGCTTAGAAACGGGCGCGCATGCCCAGGATGAATCGATAGCTCTCTTCGAATTGGGAACCCGGGAGTTCCATGAGGATCGGAATCTGCACGGCGGTCTCGAAGAGCAGACTCTCGCTGACGAGCACCTGGAGACCGGGGGTCAGAAAGATCTTGGAGCCGCCGGAGTTGTAGATGGCAACACCGCCCGCGCTGTTCTTCTCGGCGTAGATCGCGTTGAACTCCAGCACGAGGTTGACGGTTGTCTGCGTGAAGCTCACGTACTCGGCCGGGATGAGGCGGAACTGCCCACCGATATCGAAGCGATAGCTGTTGCCGAAACGGAAGCCGTCGGCTTCGCTGTTGACCTTGACGATCAGGTCGCTGTTCAGCAACCAGCGACCATCGACGCGCGTGAAGGCGGAGCACAGGATGGCGTCCATGCCCCCCGACCCGCTCTGCATGGGCTGTGGCAGGCGCATGCCCCCATCTTCGAGGTCGGTCCGGCCCATCGGCAGCTCGAGGCCGAAGAGAGCAGCCAGCTCGGTCGTCTTGCCGAGCCCTGCGTCTTGGTAGAAGCGATACTTACCCACCACCGGCACGTCGCCGATGCCCTGGCTGCGCAGGGTCTCCTTCTGTCCGCTTCCGGAATTGACGCGGGTCATGCTCTTGTCCAGCCAGGGGATCGTGGCCGAGATCGTCATACTCTCGTTGAGGCCGAAAACGAGTTTCAGCAAAGCTGCATGCACCGAGAGATCCTGACCACCGTTGTCCTTGTCCGTGTAGACGTAGCGCGGGATGACCGCCTGGCCGTTGAAGTCCACGGTGCGCGCCGACTGCGTGATGATCGTGTCGTCGTAGAGCAGACCGAGCTGGATCAGCCGACCCTCTCGACTCTCGGGATCGATATCCTGAGCCCCACCCTGATCGCTGACACGCATCTCCGGAACCGTTACGCCATTGGCACAGGCAGGCAAGAGAGCCGCCGTGAGCAGAAAACAGACTCCGAGAAGCCTGTGGGAGTATCGAAGCTCGTCAATCATGGGCGCAGATCCTACAGTCCGTACCCGGGTACAGACTCAAGGGAATACCCACGAGTACCCGACAACCACGTGCACCCGCATATGAGTCACCTGGCAGGGCGGGTTTCGGGTTGGGGCCGGCTAGTCGGCGCCGTTTCGAGCCGTGGGGAGGAGGCGCGACTCGTCGGAGCTTTGCCGTCATTCGCCGACACACGAAGGCGCGTGGGATCCACCCGACGCACACGCCCCTGGCCGCGCTCGGTCACGAGAATCCAGCCGTCCGCGGCGATGGCGACGTCGAAGGGATGGATCAGCGCTGGGCGGTCCGCCTCCGGAGCGAGGGAACCCAAGGGCTTGCCATCCAGGGTAAAGACATCCACCCGGCGTCCACCACTCGCGAGCTTGACGCGATCATCCGCGCAATAGAGAAGGTTCTTCGCGTCGTCCACGGCCAGTCCAAAGACATGGTCGAAACCTCCCAAGCCCTCACCTTGGTAGCCGAATTGGATCTCGAACTTCCCTTCCGTCGAGAACCGCTGGATGCGGAAGTCATGCGTGTCCGCCACGAAGACGCGTCCCTCTGCATCCACAGCAATCCCGCCGGGCCAGTAGAACTCGCCGGGTGCAGAATCCCTGAACCGACCGGTCTTGCCGAAGACCCTGAGCAGCTTGCCTCTGGTATCGAAGACCTGGATGCGATTGTGATCGATGTCGATGGCGTAGAGGCTCTTCGTCGGGGACCAGGCGAGTGGTCCGGCGCCACTGAACATTCCCGGGCCCTCACCCGACCTCCCAAAGGCGCGCACCAACCTGCCCCCTGGATCGAATACGTAGATGCGATCCCCGATCGAGTCGCTGACCCAGATCCTCCCCCCGTGTCCGATGGCCACGCCCAGAGGATTCTGCAGAGTCCCCTTGCCGAGATTCCGCAGCGTCCTCCCCAGAGGGTCGAAGACGCGTACCACACCCTTCTTGGCATCCGCGACGTAGACCCGGCCCTCAGCCGACACAGCGATCCCTGCCGGATCCCCCAACCCTTCGGCGAAGACCGAGGGATCCCTCTCCTCACCGCGACCCGATCCCTGGCAACTGACAACCAGTCCGGCTAGCAGCGCCCAACCGATGCCATGTAAGCGATGTCCTCGTCGATCCACTCCTTTCATAGCCACAGATTCTACAGCTCGAGAGCCATGAGAACGACCGATTCCATCTCAGGGTCAAGTGCCACACCTGGGGGCTCATGTTGCTCTGCGATCAGCCCGCCTCGCTAGCCTCGAACTCCAAGGCCCAGAAGCCAAAAGAATCGAAGATTGTTCGGAACTCCATATACCCCCCATGGGTATCCTGGCCACATGAAGACCGTCACCGGATACCTCGATCTCGATGCCAAGAAGCGACTCCTGAACCGTTTGTCCCGTGTCGAGGGGCAGATTCGGGCACTCAAGGACATGGTGGAGGAGGAGCGCTGCGCGGACGACATCCTGGTGCAAGGTGCCGCGGCAAGGGGGGCTCTGGGGCAGTTCCTGGCGAAGATGCTGGAGGCCCACCTGGCCGACTGCGTCGAGAACTGCATGGAAGGGGATCGCCTGCAGGTCTCGGAGCGGCTCATGAAAGCCATCTCGACCGCGCTCAAACTCTGAGACGTTCGAGTGTGGAGACACGGGAGAGAAGGACACAGGAAGGAGAACAGATCATGGACAAGATCCAGAAGGAACAGAAGCTCGGCCGTGCCGCAGTGACCAGCTCACTGCTGGCGGCCATCCTCTCCTCGGCCTGCTGCTGGCTGCCGCTGGGAGCTTTGCTCTTCGGCGCATCGGCGGCAGGAGTCGGCAGCTTCTTCGAGGCATGGCGGCCCTGGTTCCTGGGCGTCTCCGCCTTCTTCCTCGCCATTAGCTTCTACTTTCTCTATCTCCGCCAGGAAAAGTGCACCCCCGGCAGTGCCTGTGCCACCTCCAGCCGCAAGACTCAGGCCTGGAGCAAGGGTATGTTCTGGATGAGTGTCGTTCTGATCGGCGCCTTCGCCTTCTTTCCCAACTACATTGGCTCCTTCCTCAGTGGAAACGGCCAGGGGAGCCTGGTGGCCGCGCCGGCTACAGCGACCGAGTACCGATTGGACATCGAAGGCATGACTTGCGAAGCCTGTGCCAGCACCATCCACAATGCGCTGATCGAGCAGCCGGGCGTCTTTGCCGCCGAGGTGCAGCTCGAGAACAAGAAGGCCGTGGTCAAAGCCAGGCCCGACGTGAAGGTGGGCACACTCCTGAAGGCCATCGAGGGTGTGGGATATTCAGGAAGACTGGAGGGCAGCCCCACGAGCCAACCCACGAAGCGTGCCACCAGCCGTCCCACGAGCCGCCCGGGCCGTTGATCAGGACAGAGTAATCAGGGCATGGTGATCAGGACAAAGCAGTATCATGAAACAGAAACATTCATCGGATCGGCCTTCTCATCTGGTCATCGTCGGAGGCGGCTCGGCAGCCTTCTCCGCGGCACTCACGGCCGAAGGCCTCGGCCTGGAGGTCACGCTGATCAACGGGGGTCTGCCCATCGGCGGCACCTGCGTCAATGTGGGCTGCGTGCCCTCCAAGGCCCTGCTTCGTGCAGCCGAGAGCCTGCATCGCGCGCAACACACACCCTTCGAAGGGATCGCGGTACACGGAGAGGTCAGCGACTTCGCGGCCGTCATGGCACAGAAGAAAGCCCTGGTCGAAGATCTGCGTCAGGCCAAGTATCTGGACGTCATCTCCGGCAAGGACAGGATTCGACGCATCGAAGGACGCGGACGATTCGTCGCCAAGGATCGGGTAGCCGTCAAGACGAAGGATGGCACGCGCGAGGTACAGGGGGACCTCTTCCTGATCGCAACCGGGACCCGACCGGCAGAGCCGGCGATCACCGGGCTCGACCAGGTCGACTGGCTGGACAACGAGTCTGCGTTCGAACTCCGTGAACGCCCGGAGTCGATGATCATCCTGGGTGGCCGCTACATCGCGCTGGAGATGGCGCAGATGTTCGCGCGCTTTGGCACGAAGATCACGGTCCTGCAGCGCTCGGCCAGCATCCTGCCGACCGAGAGCGAAGGATTGACGAGCGCGCTCGCTGGCTACCTGACCCAGGAAGGAGTCGACATCCAGACATCGGTGCGCATCGAGCAGATCCAAGAAGAGGGAGGGCAGATCCTGATCCGGACGACGCAGAACGGCGAGCCCAGGGAATACCGGGCTGCCAGGCTGCTGAACGCACTCGGCCGAACACCCAACACCGAAGGCCTGGGGCTCACGGCCATCGGCGTCGAGCGGACCGACCAGGGTTTCGTGGCCATCGATGAGACCCTACAGACCTCCCAGCCCGGGATCTTTGCCGCGGGCGACGTCATCGGCAACCCGAGTTTCGTCTATACCGCGGCCTACGAAGGCGCTCTTGCGGTGCGCAACGGCATCGAGGGGGCTGCCGAGAAGCGCGACTACACGGCGCTGCCCTGGGTCGTCTTCACCGATCCGCAGGTGGCGGGCGTAGGCTTGGACGAACGGCAGGCTGCCGAGCTCGGAATGGTGGTCGACAGCCGCACGCTCCCGTTGGACCAGGTGCCGCGTAGCCTGGCCGCCCGCGACACGCGGGGCTTCGTCCAGCTGATCCGCGATCCCGAGAGGGATATCCTGGTCGGCGGTCGGGTCCTCGCACCCGAGGGCTCCGAACTCCTGATGGAGATCGCGCTGGCCATCCGCTATCAGATTCCGGTGCGAGAGCTGGCCCGGAGCTTCCACGCCTACCTCACGCTCTCGGAAGCCATCAAGCTGGCGGCCATCACCTTTGAGAAGAACGTCAAAGAACTGAGTTGTTGTGCCTCGTAGATCAGAGGTGCACAATCATCCTGAACAGGAGTAGCACACGATGAAGAACCAGTCCATGACAGCCGCGGCGACGCTGCTCTCGCTGGCAGTACTTCTCCCGACCAGCCTGGATGCCCAGGCCACGTCGAAGAAGGCGGCCACCGAGAGGAAGTCCCGCGTCGTGACCGTCGACATCACCGGCATGACCTGAGGCATGGGCTGAACGCCGCAGGTGCAGAAGGCCCTGCAGTCCCTACCGTGGGTAGGGAAAGTCCAAGTGGATTTCGAGAGCAAGACCGCCAAGGTCGAAGTCGAGACCGCTCGTTTCGATCCGGCAAGCATCACGACCGTCCTCGAGAAGGCCGGCTATGGCGGCAAGGTCCAGGCCAAGGATCTCGTGAAGGCCAAGGAGACTGCCTCGGTCGTGGTCTTTCGCGTGCTCGGCATGAAGAAGGCCAAGTCGGGTGCGACCTGAATGGGCTGACCGAATGCGGTCACCGGGGCCCTGGATGGGTCTCACCAAAGCAAGAAGGTCAGTTGGGACTACGAGAAGGATCTCGTGAAGATCGAATACGATCCCAAGACGAGCTC